>Ga0079037_100001063_pt1 | contig 13745 bp, 13 predicted proteins | sample Mud3Dept4metaG_FD_71479 | JGI IMG/M metagenome (GOLD analysis project Ga0079037, IMG submission 71479) | Freshwater wetland microbial communities from Ohio, USA, analyzing the effect of biotic and abiotic controls - Mud 3 Core 4 Depth 4 metaG | ecosystem: Environmental > Aquatic > Freshwater >... | reverse complement strand
GCATTTTTAATGACATGGTTATTTGTCAATATGTATCCTTCAGTGGATACGATGACTCCTGAGCCGAGACTCTCTGATTTATGCTCCCTCGGTCTTTCCTGATGCCTGAACTGGTCGCCGAAGAACTTCCTGAAAAAAGGGTCCTCAAGAAAAGGGGACAAAGGCATGTCTTCGAATTTCTCTGTTCTGACTGTCGAGATATTAACTACTGCAGGCTTGACGGTATCGGCAATTTCAGCCATTGCCTGACCGGTCTTCGTAAGGAAGTCGACAGACTCCTGGGATATGCCGGTTTTTACAACAGCTCCCGCTGCTTCTTCTGAAACAGCAGGGGTGGCGGCATATGCATCAGACGGCAGAATAGGAAAAGAGGTTGAATTAATTACAGATAATAAGGCAATTAAAATTAAGACCCCATTGAAACCAGTTTTATTAAAAGACATTTTTTATCTCCCGTGTTTATTAAAATGATTTATAAATGGCATTACAAAACAAATAAATTATATCTACATAATTCTATAGAGTCAATAAAATGGATCAGTTCCCCAAAAAAGAGACAGGAGTTTGTCATTTCGAACGAAGTGAGAAATCTTGCAGTGTTACAATAAAGATTCCTCTCACCCTTCGTGTGTTCGGAATGACAGACATAACAACAGGTTAAATGTCTGTCTCTGTTTTTGGAATCAATCGAATTCCATGAATTACGATATGCTGAATTTATGAAGGAAATATGAAGATAGCGGCAGATGTGAATGTCACGGGGTTTACAAAGACACGTGCTTCAATTATTATTTAATACACCTGTTATTAACGGGCTTAAAACGGGAGCGTAAAATTGAAAAAAATCAGGACAGCGCTTGCGCAGATAAATCCGACCGTCGGGGACTTGCCAGGAAATGTTAAAAAAATAATCTCCTGTGTTCACAGGGCAAGGAAACTAAAAGCGGACATTGTGGCATTCCCTGAACTTGCAGTGACCGGTTATCCTCCGGAAGATTTATTGCTGAAGCCGCAATTTATTCAGGACAATATGAATGCCCTTGATAAAATAGTGGCTGCGACAAAGGGGATCACCGCTATTGTCGGATTTGTGGATAAGAGGGAAGAGATTTATAATGCCGCAGCTATAATATCCAATGCCAGACTCGTTGATGTTTACCATAAAAAATATTTACCCAACTACGGAGTTTTTGACGAACAGCGTTATTTCACCGCAGGGAAGAGATATCCTGTTTATGATATTGGAGGCGTGCGTGTCGGTGTCAATGTTTGCGAAGACATATGGCATGAAAAGGGGCCTGCAAAGGTACAGGCCCTGTCCGGCGCGGAGGTGATTATTAATATAAACGCATCTCCCTACCACATGGGGAAGGCCCTGTTCAGGGAAAAGCTTGTCACCTCCAGAAGCCTCGAATGCTGGGCCGCAATAGTTTATGTAAATACGGTAGGAGGGCAGGATGAACTTGTATTTGACGGCAGCAGTTTTATTGTTGACGCTGAGGGCCGTCTGCTGGTAAAAGGTAAACCATTTAAGGAAGACCTGATTGTAACTGATATTGAAACGCGGGGAGCTCGGAGGAGGACGAATTCCGTTATTAAAAAAGAGCTTAAAACGATACTGCGGGAGGGTGAGTTTGTTGATGAAATAAAAATTCCATGGACGCCTGTTAAAGGGCGGCCCACATGCAGGATCAGGAAGATCAGAAGTTTTTCAGAAGAAGAAGAAGTCTATAATGCGCTTTTGCTCGGCACGAATGATTACGTGCGTAAAAACGGATTTCACGGTGTAGTGATCGGGATGAGCGGGGGGGTCGATTCTGCACTCGTGACGACTATTGCGGTTGATGCCCTCGGGAAAGAGAACGTTCACGGTCTGTTTATGCCCTCGATGTATACATCAGCGGAGAGCCGTGAGGATGCATTTGGCCACGCGCAAAACCTGGGAATAAAAATCCTTGACGTCCCGATAAACAGCATCTTTAAGGAATATCTGAAAACCCTGGCCAGGAATTTCGAAGGTATGGAAGCGGACATTACCGAGGAAAACCTGCAGGCCAGAATAAGGGGTACCATACTGATGGCTTTTTCCAATAAGTTCGGATGGCTTGTGCTTACAACCGGCAATAAGTCCGAGATGAGCGTAGGGTATGCTACTTTATATGGAGATATGGCCGGAGGTTTTGCCGTGATAAAGGACGTGCCCAAAATGATGGTGTATAAACTGTGTGAGTGGAGGAACTTCAGGGCAGGCACCGAGCTGATCCCGGGAAGGGTCTTGTGGAAGGACCCGACCGCGGAACTCAAGCCCGACCAGAGGGACACGGACTCTCTGCCGCCGTATCCGGTGCTGGACCCAATTCTGAAGGCCTATGTGGAGGAAGACCGCAGTATTGAAGAGATCTTAAAGATGGGCTGTGACGCTGACTGCACACAAAAGGTCATAAACATGATTGACCGTTCCGAATATAAAAGGCGCCAGGCCCCTCCGGGGATAAAGATAACCCCGAGGGCCTTTGGCAGGGACCGGCGGTTTCCGATAACAAACAGGTATAAAAGTTATTAGCTGTCAGCGGTCGGCTCTCAGCTATTCGAATAAACTTTTTTATATTAAGGGGACAATATGGCCAGAAAAAATATTCTCAATGCATTATCGCTCATCAGTTTGGTTGTACTGATCTATTCCTGTTCTGACTCAGGAGGCAGGCGACAGGAGGCGGTTTTTAAGCAGGTCACTGAAATCGCGGAGGTAAAGCCCGGCAGTCCTGTAAAGATTAAGCTGAAGCGGAGCGGTGACGGCGGCTATTCTTGGGAACTGAGCGGTGATGACGCGGATAAGGTCATTCAAACGGACAATAAATTGAAGGAGGCGATGGAGAAAAAGAAATAACATGGTGAGTTGGAACTTGTTGTTCGGGCTTTAATTAATAAGCAATATATCCTTCTATCAGTAGATCTTCACCAAGCCTGAACATTTGCATATCTTCAAGCTTTATTGCGTTCCTTAAAAGGGCAGGGGATTTTCCCCCTATTGATGGAACGGCATCAACGCCACCGATTATTTTCGGGGCAGTAAAAAACATGACCTTGTCCACAATCCGCTCTGAAAGCGCTGAAGACGCTATCGATGAGCCCCCTTCTATCATGACGCTTGTCATGCCGAGTTTGCCAAGTTCGGTCATAAGGCTGTGCAGGTCCACTTTTCCCGCCTTCTCTCTGATGCTTAAGACCCTGATTCCCATGCTCCCAAGAGTGTCCAATCTGTCTTTGTCCGCTTTTTCTGTTGAGGCGACAATCGTTTTTCCATCATTATGTTTGAGGACTCTGGAATTGAGAGGTATCTCAAGGCGGCTGTCAACGATTATTCTGTATGGGTTTCTCCCCCCGCGGGTTCTGCAGTCAAGGGAGGGATCATCCGCTTTAACCGTGCCTATGCCGACAATGAGGGCGTCAACTTCGTTCCTTAATTTATGGACGCGCGCTCTTGCTTCACTCCCCGTGATCCATTTAGATTCGCCTGCTGCAGTTGCTATTTTGCCGTCAATGCTCTGGGCAATTTTGAGTATGACAAAGGGTCTCTTCCTAACCATATGTTTTATGAAGGCCTCATTCAGTTTCCGGGCTTCCTCCTTCATGACCCCTGTCCTTGTTTTTATTCCTGCCTTCCTCAGTTCTTTTAATCCCTTGCCGGAAACCTTCGGATTCGGGTCGATCATGGCTGTGACGACCTCTTTTATCCCTGCCTGAATAACCGCTTTTGTACATGGGGGGGTCCTCTTTTCTGTATGACAGCAGGGCTCAAGGTTTACATATAGTGTCGCTCCTTTAGCCCTCAAGCCGGCCTTTTTCAATGCAGCAGCCTCGGCGTGTGCTGTTCCGGCCTTTCTGTGATATCCGGAGGCAATGACCGTGTCTCCCTTCACAATAACAGCGCCTACCATGGGATTAGGACTGGTGCGGCCTTTCCCCCTGGCAGCGAGGTCTATGGCCATCTGCATATATAACCTGTCGTTCATATCAGAATTGAAAGTAGGTATAAGAGTTAAGGAAATTAATTTGTATAGGAGTTTACCAGAAAAATGAAAAATAATGTAGGGGAAAACATACGCATATCCTCACATGTATTTCCCCATAAGGATATCCTGCATCTATGTCCCGTCATGTTCAAGTTCCTCTTAGCCATAACCGAGTATAAGTATAAAGAACCAAAAAACTCTGACAGAAAACACGGGAATGAAGACAGCATTAAAGATATTCATCACAGCCTTATGTGCCTTGACCGCAATATCGATATCTTATGCCCAGGAGGCTTACATTGAAAAGAGTGAAGCTGAAGGAATGCTTTTTGATTATCAGGAAAGTCCGGCACAACATAAAACCAGGCTTCTTGCTTCAGCTGTTTATAACGGAGATGCCGGTGAGCGGGTTTCTCTCTCCGGAATCAGGATGGAAAGACACATCGCTGATTCCAATATAGACATTTATAATGTCCCCCCGTCAATCGTAACTAATATTACATATGATTTTTCAGGGAACGGATTCAAGAGAACATCCGGTCATGCATTTTTGGACGGGCCTTTGGGCGTGGCCGATGTTATACAGATGGGAGCCGCGTTTCTTACTAACCTTGCGGTCCACGAATTTGGCCATGAAGTCGTGGCTGATTATGTCGGTGCAGAGGGCAGCAGTCTTAATTTTTTTCAGAAGAGCGGCGGTGATTTTTTTCTCGGCACAAGCAGTGTAGAGAATATCGATGAAAGATCGGTCCTCCCATATGTGATGGGGGGAGAATTCTTTGCCGACCTGACGTTTGAACATGCGCTCAGGGATTACAGAAGCAATCCCAACTCTTACAATAAGACGCTATTAATCACCAGCGGAGCTGATTTCGTGTGGTATTGTCTTTACGCTTTTTATCTGAGCGGGGGCAATTCCGCTTATGACCCGATTACTATTTCGGAGGAAACAGGATTATCTCATGACACGCTCTTTTCAATAGCCCTTGCAAAAACCCTGATTAATGGTTATCGGGTATATTCCGGTAATGACACCCTTGTTCCCTATTTCAGAGTTGACAGATATTCCACAAGCCTGAATTTCATTATCCCCTTTGATATAGGCAGCTAAGATACGAAGTCAAGTAGCCGGGAAGCGCGGAAGCTGGAAAGATGGGAAGTTTGTCTGCCTTATCTTCTCTTCGTCTTAACTTCCTCACTTTTTAACTTTATTTTTATCGTGGAAGCGGGCCGCTTATGGGTACCACGTAATATCCGGGGGACACCGTATATTTTCCGATGAGCATCGATTCCAGAGTATTCAGTTTCCCGGCTGCAGGCATTAGTTCAAGGGACAAGGCCATAACATTGTCGGTTATGCTGCCTTTTAACCTTGCATAGCCTTTATCTCCGTCGAGACTAATGGAGTCAATCTGTATGGTATTCTGATTTACCGAAAGGGCGCCCTGAAGTTTAGTGAACGTATTCAGCATCGGAATGACCGAAGATGAATCGTCTATGTTTAAATCCGGGACGTTAAATATCATCTTTATCGTATTGTCTTTTATGTTCATATCGGCACTGACATGTCCGTTCATGACGGTATCGAAGCGCTTCAGATAGGGGATTTCCATGAGTTCAGCCTGGTCTGTTTTGATGATGCCTTCCCATGGAAGTTTTAGTATACCGCTGACATTGCCGGTCCCGATCTTTCCTTTTATGTCAAAGCCGAGTCTCCGGCCTGTCAGATAGCGGGGGGAAAAGCCCCCCGTGAAGTCCGTAATCTTCAGCGCGGGCCTGTTGTCTATCTTCAGATTGAGGCTATCGGCTGAGAGAGTAAAGAAGATACCTTTTTTCAATCCGGTAACGGCAAGAGCGAAGTTGCTGTCAGGTCGTCCTGCGACGGCCAATTCCAGTCTCTCCTTAATCAGATCAACAGGGACGGCGATGGTCCACAGGAGGACCAGTAAAACCGGTATACCGGCCAGCACAAGCAGGATGTTTCGTAATTTAATCACCTGGTAAATGAGTTGCCGATTGAATTTCGTCTATCCCCTGCTCATGAGCGATACGGTCAGTCTCAGGATGAATTTATCCGGGTTTTCAAACGTGGACCGGACAGATGCGGCCTGTATCTTAAGCGGCATAGGGGATATATCGATTTTATAGAGCAGGTTTACAATCCCGTTAAGGTCCGTACCTTCAATCTCAAGTTCAGCGTTTTCCTCAGTATATTCCTCGTTTTTTGTTTGGCCGAGGGGTTTAATTACCTTGGCTTCAAGTCCGTGGCTCTTGAGTATTTGCTCCAGGGCAGACACGATCCCAGCTGTTTTTTTGAGCCTTATTTTTGTCTCTTTTGATTCTACAACTGCCTTTATCTGGATTACATCCCTGGACAATGCCTTCATTCCGGACAGGGTGCTTCTGAGCTCATTGTTTTTGCCCTCAAAGTTCCGCTTATAAATGAGTGACATTATGGTCAGTATGATAGTCAATAATATCGCGAAGGACAGGACCAGAATAGTTTTATCATATAAGAGTATGTTCTTTGCCCGGTTTTTCATGCTGTTTTTTCCTGCATAACTATTGTGAAATTGATCTTTTTGTCGGCAGTGGCCCCGGAATCAGTGACTTTGACTTCTTTATAAAAAGCGGCGATGTTGTTTTTCAGGGCCTCGACGTCCTCAAAAGAGTTTGCCGTGCCTTTCAGAACAATGTTCTTCCCGTCAGCGTTAAATTCGTGGAGCGTAACATTCTTAATGTTCTGTTCCGCTATATCCTTCATGATATCAAGTACCGGGACCCCTCCAAGCGCGGCTTTTTTCTTTATGAGCATAGTCATGTTGCCTTTAAACTGCCGGTCCGGGTCAATGATCTTTTTGTCTTCAGGAAATACCTGACGAAAGACGCCTTCGATCTGATCGGTAAGAAGCTTATATTCCTTCTTCTGGCCCATGAAGCTTAAAGTAAAATTGGCAGCGAGGACTATCATCAGTATCAATACAAGTACGGCTGTTAACCGGAGCCTTCCGACAAATTTAACAACATCTCCCATATAGGCAAGTTCATTGCGTCTCAGATTTATTAATGGATCAGTAACTTCCTGACGGGCAGCTTCAGCCCTGACACCAGGATCGGATATGGCCGGTTCCAGGAGCGCCTCGCTCTTACCTTCGCAGAGCCGCGCGTCGAGGGACGTTACCAGTTTTGGTTCAAGGTTTGCTGATGAAAACATGTCGATGGTCTTTTTAAGCTTTGACTTTTCCATGCAGACGGCCAGTACCCTGCTGCCGACCTCGTAAGACTCGATAATTATATGGTCCACTACGTAATCGCTGATGCTGCCGAGCACTATCCCTTCGAGTTCAAAAGGGATGGTGTCCCTGATCTTGTCCTTGTCCGAGAATGGAAAGGTCTGCTCTCTAAGGGTAAGAAGATTTAAGGGGACGCTCAGGCAGATATTGTCGCACCCGGCAGAGGGGAGCGACTTCAGGGCTTCGCTTTCCAGCTCACCTTCCAGAGGAAAGGATGTACTGTCTGCAATATGATATTGACCGGAACGTTTTTCGAAAGTATAAAAATTCAGAGTATTCTCGGTCCAGTCTATAAATCCGGTCTTCATTTAACCTTCTCTCCAAAACTGGATTCTGGCGGTGGAGTCAATAACGCTCTCAATTGTCCGTGTGATTTCATTGACCGTGGCCCGTGTTATTATCCTGAAATTTGAGGCCTTAACAGAAATTTTGCCGATAAATCTTTGACCGATTGTTTCCAGGCCTGTTACATTCGGCACTTTGGCCGGATTTTCAAAAGGATAGCTTTTCCTGTGATCAATGATATTTTTTGCGAGAATTTCTGTCATCTCCGGGTCAAGGCTTAAAAGTACGGGTATCTCAGCTGTATTAATATTTATCAGCTTATCGCTATTTAATGAGACACGCATAAACGGACTTATTTTGTCGAAAATATTCCTGTCTATACCCTCGATTAATTTTAACTCATCAACAGACCAGAGAAAATCATTTTTCGCAGCATTCTCCGAATTGTAAAGCCGCGGCTCACTGTCAGGGTCAATCCAGTCCGCAATTGACAGTGCAAGGCTGGGATTAATATTAAGGTATTCGAGCAGCTTTTTCAAGGATGAAATGGCATCTGCATTGTCCGTTCCGTTGTCATATATGATACTGTTGATGTTAAATCTCGAATTTTCGTCTTCAATTACTATGGAAAGGCTGGTGCCGGTACCAAAGTCCTGTTCAACCGGCAATTCCACTTCACTTCTGTCTGTATAAGCTTCTTTTTTGATTTCCCTGATAAACTCCGCGCCGATGGCCTGTCCTGACTTTGCTATTAAAGAGGCCCTTTGTGCATTACCCCAGTTAGACAGCGAGGATGAGTCTATATAAACCTCGTACACAAAATCCACGACCAGACCGGTCAGAATGGTGACGAGCAGAAGGGTGATGATCAGGGCAGAGCCTTTTTCGTCTGCTGATATATTGCAGCATGATGATTTGTTTTGCTTCCGGAGCCAAGTTTTTATCATAATTTCGTCTCGATTTTCGGCCGTGCATATTCAGTCAGTTTTACGAGCTGGCCGTTGTCATCGAATTCTATGCTGATTTTTACGATTTCCGGCAAACTGCCGGTAAGTTCCGTGTCCCAGGTCCTGACCCATTTCTGATTAAACAGGGTCTCGACAGTAAAGCTTTCGATCCCCTCTACAATGTCCACTTTATATTCTTTTGAGGGGAGGGCGGCAGGTCTCTCTGATTTAAGTAGATCGAGCTTACCGTCTTTTTCCGTCACATAGTAGGATACCGTGTTCAGGCAGCTGCCTTTAAATGAGAATGCCGTAAGGTCCAGTGAGGAGGTGCTTTTGCCGAAGACGTCACGGTCCTTGATAACGAAACCTGCCTTAATCTTCCTGCTCTCATCAGCAACGCGGGCATTTTTTACCATAGCGCCCTCGACTTCACGTCTCATCATATCAAGTGCGGTCCTCGTCTCATGGTATTTGAGGGATATTTTGTCGAATCTTTCGATCGCGCGCTGAACAGAGAAAAAAGAACTGTAGACAGCCCCGAGCACAATCGTGAGAAGGGTAAGGCTGATAAGTATCTCGATAAGGGTAAAGCCTTTATCCTTCATTGTGCCTTATTAATAACCACCTCATTAAGAACAATCTGCCGTCCGTGTCCTTTCACGATGGTCTTGAGTTCTACAAGCCGGGTGTCCTTTATGGGCGTTGCCATGTTTTCATATGTTAAGCCGCTCGTGCCGATGTCCCCGCCTGAATTCTGGGGTGCCGTTTCGAGTTCATTCATCTTCTCTTTGGCCAGTTGATACATGCGGGTCGTAAGAGTGTTTTCGTACATAACATTTGTGTGATAGTTTACCGTATGAACAATGACCGTTAAGGCCGTTCCGATGATTGCAAGGGCAATCATGATTTCAAGGAGGGTGAAGCCGAAGGATGAACTATATGTATTCCTGCATTCTGCACACTCCCCTTTATTTCTTGTTTTATCCTTCAATAAAATAGCCTTCCCGGATTTTTGCCCTGCCGTTTATGTGATTAAACATTATTGTATACTCACTGTCATCTTTTATGAGATGCAGAGTGATCGGTTCTTCCGGACCCATGGGGCCAAACTGATAGGTAACCTCTCCGATCGAGACTTCTCCGAGAGAGGGAATAATAACGTCTTTGAATCTGATATTATCATTCATCCTGATGCTGCGGGATTCCTTTTCGCTCTCAAAACTGAAGGAGTCTGCATTAAAGTCGATTTTTAAGGCATATACCCGTTTTTTACCTGAGGCTTCATCATATATATACATCAGGGTGTTGCTTATCCTCTTTGCCTCGGATTTCAGGGCCCGCTCCCCGGTGTCCCACAGTTTCGGCATGACAAGCGCGGTCGTGAGTGAAATGATAAAGATGACGATGATCAGCTCAACGAGGGTAAAACCGTCTTTGCCCTTCATCATTCATATCTCCCAGTTGATAATATCAGCATCATTTCCGCTTCCGCCCTCCTGACCATCGGCGCCCAGGGAGATGATATCATATTCTCCCTGCAGTCCGGGGGACAGGTAGATATATCTGTTCCCCCAGGGATCAGAAGGCACGTTTTTTTTCTCCAGGTAACCCCCGGTCCTGTAGTTTTCAGGAATCTGCCCATCCGAAGGAGGTGAGATCAAGGCCTCAAGTCCCTGCTCGGTAGAAGGATAAAGGCCGTTATCATTTTTATATAACCTGAGGGCTGTTTCAAGGTTTTTGATCTGTATTCTTGCCTCGGTAACTCTCGCCTCGTCCGCCCTGTTCATCAGCCGCGGGGCCACAAGGGCGGCGAGAAGACCGATGATAACTATGACTACCATTAATTCAATCAGAGTAAACCCGGCCCTGTAAGCATTGAATTTTGAAGGCCGGCAATTAAAGAAGACAGGAAAAAGATCAGAGGTCTGAATATGTGCTCCATCAAAGTTCATTTAATTATTGGTCAGTCAGCATTTCTTGCTAAATTGCTAAGCTTAGTCTAAAATACACCCTGATTGATTATCAACTTGTATAACTCAATCACGGTGATTTTTAATCCCGCAAGCTATAGAGGGATACTGATTTTCGGATAACAAAATCAAAGTAAGTATTGAACAGGAGAAGAAGCAGAGTCATTGTCATATATCAAAATATCCTGCCATCCATGTCAGGGCATAGAGGTTTGATCATGCCTTTTGATTTCCATTCTTAGGTGTCATTTCTCACGTCTTATGATTAAGAATCCCAAACTCAGTTCCGGAAAATGTAAATTGGAAAGGAAGTAAATTACAAATGAATTCATTTGAAAAGTTAGGATTGTCTGAAGAAACGCTGAAGGTGCTGAAGCGCAAGGGATATGAAGAGCCTACGACGATCCAGATCAAGACGATCCCGGCGATCCTTGCGGGGAAAAGAGACATTGTCGGTCAGGCCCAGACCGGGACCGGCAAGACGGCGGCGTTCGGTCTGCCTATTATTGAAATGCTGGAGGGAAAATCAAAAGCGGTGCAGGCCCTTGTTCTTACTCCCACGAGGGAACTGGCCATCCAGGTGGCGGAAGAGATCAATTCCTTAAAAGGCAGTAAAAAGCTTCATATCGTCCCGATATACGGCGGACAGTCGATAGAACAGCAGCTCAGGAGCCTCAAAAAGGGAGTTGATATTGTGGTCGGCACGCCGGGCAGGGTCATCGACCATCTCGGTCGCCGGTCCTTAAATCTTGAGTCCATATCGTACATGGTGCTGGATGAGGCTGATGAAATGCTGAACATGGGCTTTATCGACGAGGTAAAGGAGATCCTCGACAAGACAAACCCGGACAAGCGGACCATGCTGTTTTCAGCCACGATGCCGAAGGAAATAATGCGCATAGCTGAAAAGTACATGGGTGAGTACGATGTGTTTGAAGTGCAGAAGGGGCAATTGACTGTCAGCCTGACGGACCAGATATATTTTGAGGTATCGCATGCCGACAAGTTTGAGGCCCTCTGCAGGATCATTGACATGGAAGAAGAATTCTACGGGCTTATCTTCTGCAGGACCAAGGCCGATGTTGACACGGTTTCAAACCACCTGATGGAGCGTGGCTATGAAGCCGACGGTCTGCACGGAGACCTGTCCCAGAGCCAGAGAGAAAAGATACTGAACAAATTCAAAAAGCGGATGATCACCGTCCTTGTGGCCACTGATGTCGCTGCCAGGGGAATAGATGTGCATGACCTGACGCACGTTATTAATTACGCCCTTCCCCAGGACCCTGAATCGTACGTTCACAGGATAGGCCGTACGGGACGCGCAGGCAAAGAGGGGACAGCTATTACTTTTATCACCCCTGAAGAGTACAGGAAGCTGCAGTATATCAAGAAAAGCGCGAAGACGGACATCCGCAAGGCCAGGCTTCCGAAGGTCAGGGATGTCATCAATGCGAAAAAACTCAGGATCAAGACCGATCTTGCCAACATTGTCGAGTCGCACCTTGAGGAAGAATACCTCGAAATGTCCAGGGAGCTTCTCGAGGGTTATCCGCCTGAACAGATCGTATCAGCGCTCCTGCAGTATTCTTTTCAGGAGGAACTGGATGAGAGCAGTTATACTGAAATTGAAGACGTGGTGGTGGACACCAAAGGGACAACGCGGCTCTTTGTGGCCCAGGGCAGGAAGGACGGGCTGACTCCCGTAAAACTGATAAGTTTTATCCAGGACAAATGCGGCATCAGAAAAGAGAAGATCAAGCAGATACAGATCCTCGATAAATTTTCTTTTGTAACTCTCCCCTTTAATGAAGCGGAAATATTATTGGCCCATTTCAGGAAGAGAAAAAAAGGTAACGGGCTTTTTATATCAGAGGCTAAAGAGAGAAAGAAGAAGGGGTAGGGACCTTTCTTCTCCGGGCAATAAGCGGTCAGCCTTCACCTTCTAATTCAACAAATCAGTAGTCCGGATTCCGGGAATGCTCCGTGCATTTGTTTACCTTAATGATGGATAAACAAGCAAGTCCACCTGCCCTGCTATCAATAGATTTATGAAACTGCAAGGGTTACCTGTCATCCAGCAAGCCGGCCTTTTAAATTTCTCATAGGAAATAAAAGAGAATTTCCAGGTAATTACAATAAATATTTCTCAACTAATTTTATTTTCAGGTATGTCCCTTAAGATTTTTCCTCAAGTGCCGATAATGATGATTACGTGAGATGTTGATTTGACATCTTGATAATGAGGGCGTTAAATCATAGCGCCAATTTAATATCCGGAGGAGGAAAAGTATGAGTAAGGGAAAACTGAAGGCAAGTTATCTCATCCTGATCATTTCTGCCATGATGATACTGGCAGGATGCGGCGGTGGTGGTGGCGGCGGAAGCAGCAGCAGTGGTAGTAGTGGCAGCAGCGGCAGCAGTGCTTCAGGATTATCTGTTGCCGATGAAGTAAGTGTTGTTGAAGCACAGGAGTCTGCAGGCAAGATAACGGCAATGAAACTCGCGAAGATCTTTCTCAGCCCTTCGGACATTCCCTCTGATTCAGACTATAACAATGACAAGCAGGAAGTTTATGTCCATGAGCGTTCCGCGGAAGCATTCAATATGATAAATGAGATACTCTGCGCCATGGCGCAAACCAAATATGACGATATGGTCAACGTTGGTAATTATAAGGCCCAGATTGATATGAACCAGTGCAGTCAGGACAAGGACAGCGCCTCAAGCGCAGGAGAAAGCTCACAGGACCAGTCTTCAGGTTCTACAGCTCCTGATTATGAGATGTGGACAGTCAACTCGTCACGGGCAGACAATAGTTCACCTCATATCGTAACAGTGTGGATACATGAGGAGGCTGAACTGAAGTATGGCGAACCGGAAAAGGTGATCTTTGTGAAAGTCACGATTACCGAAGGTGTAAGCGATACGAACCCTTACGGTATGTTCAGTATTTATTTTAAGGGACTTGCAGTAGGGGAAGGCGGTGTTGTTGATACTAATGCAGAGCCTCTTTTTAAAGGATATTTGAAAACAGAATTAGACGACGATGGTAAGGTGCTGTTGAATTTTGTTGAACAAGAGGGCCCGGACGGCAGTTCGTTCGGCCAAAAAGTTGTTCTGAAAAGGGCTCCGGACGGCTCCGGCGGATCGGGCAGTGTATATTCCAATAACGAATGGGAAGGTGAGAGCAGCTATAACATCGCTTTTGATACAACCCGATTTATCAGGGAGGAC
>Ga0079037_100001062_pt1 | contig 13754 bp, 15 predicted proteins | sample Mud3Dept4metaG_FD_71479 | JGI IMG/M metagenome (GOLD analysis project Ga0079037, IMG submission 71479) | Freshwater wetland microbial communities from Ohio, USA, analyzing the effect of biotic and abiotic controls - Mud 3 Core 4 Depth 4 metaG | ecosystem: Environmental > Aquatic > Freshwater >... | reverse complement strand
TCTGTGAGTTTATCGACAAGTACAGTCACTGTTGGCTTTGTCAGACTCAGTTCTCTTGCAAGTTCGGTCAGGGTGGGATTTTTCATTTTAACCAAAGCTGTCAGGTAGTGTAATTGCTGATGAGTAAGATCGCTGAAATCATATTGATCAAGTGTCTCCTCACGTATTTTTTCAATAAGGTCAGAGAAGTAAGTTATTGTTTCTTTTAGATTGTCCATATATAAGTTTTCAATAAATGTAGTTAGAATTATCTAATTATCAGTATTGTTTTTACTTTTAACGGGGCTCCTTTATAAAATTATTAATAAAAAGCAGAGGAAATCTATCGGCGGTGTGCCAAAAGGGGAAAAAAACTTTTATTCGGGAAAACTGTAAAGGGATCAGAATTTATAAATTGTCAGATATAATTGACATTATTGCGGGTCAGAAATTGTTCAATAATCCTGATTATTGCTGTTGATTCACTTTCATTTAGCTTATATGATTTTTGTTCCTTATTCTTGATGAGCCTGATAAACTCGGCTAATTCATACCTTAATCCGTCCCCTTCATGCTTGCAAAAGAATTTTTTGGTTTTATTTAAATCCTCAAATCGTGCTTCAAAATACTCCGTTTTCCACCAGGGGGACGGAACATATATATAACCCTTTGTTCCTGAAACAATTAAATCTCCTTCCGATTTGACACCCAACCCTACTTTACCTGTAAAAATCCCATTCTTGTATTTCAAAATAATTTTAGAAAACATATCGACATCATGTATTTCGTCGAAATATGAATAAAAGACAATACTCTCATAATCAATACCCATAAGCTTAATTGCAGCCAGCAAAGGGTAAGAACTTAATTCTGTAATACTTCCACCAGCAGTTTCTTTTTGAAGCTCACGAACAGATCCTGTTACAAGCTTGGTAAATGTTGCATCAATGTTTTTGATCTTGCCAATCAAACCACTGTTAGATATTTTTAACAATCTGATAAAACCTGGAGTAAAAGCGGTTTTTAATGCTTCAAGTAATATGAGTTTCTTTTTTCTTGCTAATCTGAACAGTTCATGTGCCTCTGTCGTGGAAAGAACCATTGGTTTTTCACAAAGTACATGTTTCCCTTTCAAAAGGGCCTTTTTGGCGTATTCATAATGTGTTAAATGCGGGCTGGCAATATAAATTGCATCAGTATTATCAAGCAATTGATCATAATCACAGGTATAAAAAGATAATCCATTAGCTTTTGAAAATTCCTTTAACTCTTCTTCAATTAATCCGAAGACCCCTGTCAGATTAATTCCACTTACGAATTTTGACTCTTTTATAAATCGTGAAGCAATCCTTCCATAACCGACCAAACCAAGATTAATGGTTTTTATACTCTTAGTTCTTGGTCGGGAATCGGAAACTATATTCATTTTTTCAAGACATATTACTTTAATCAAGTCTGCATGTCAAATTTTTATATCAAAGAGCAGCTGGGCAGCAAGGAAACCAAAATATAATCCAAAAAGGCAAAGGATAACGCTCAGGCTTTTAACGAATACTGATATTATTTTGACATTGATGATTTTTCGGAACCGTGTAAGAAGGAATACCAGGCTGTAAAACCAGATAATGCTTCCTGCAGAAATGAAAAATGCATATAAAAGACTGATTAATAAATGAAAATGCTTTGGCAGGTCTGCCTGTTTTTCATGAGTATTTTTATTTGCCGGTATTTTTATGATGTCGGTATTATTAGATGATATGGCTTTTATGTCCTCTGCAACACTACTTTCCATACTACTGATTTCTTTTACACTCTGGCCAATAAAAATATCCAGCCCCCCTGTATTAAATCCAAAAGAAGAAACAAAAGATATCACCAGAAACGTTGACGTAAGCCATCCGATAATTAAAGTCGGATTTAAAAAGTTAAGAATGAAACCGGTATAAAAGCCGCCTTTTTCTTTTTTCTTGATTATTTCACTTAAAAGATTTTTATCTTCAATATGTTCAATATCAATTTTTGTCCTGAAGATTTTATATCCGATGAATAATAGAAATAATGAACTCAATGAAAACAGATAAGGTATTGCTGGTTTATAAAAAGTATAAAGTTTTGTCAATCCATATACTGCAACGAAAACATAAGTGAATGTTGCAAATGACGCTCCAATGTTCACCCTGTTACTATAACGCGACCTCCCCTTGAGGGCATTTGTGGTAATCAGTATACTGATTGGCCCGGCAATCGGCATAGAAAAAATAAGTCCTGCAAATAAACCGACAACGGATATGGTTATAAGGCTTTCTGTCATTGAACCTTATGCGGTTACTTTTACAAATATAAAATTAGTTTCGTTAAAAAAGTTCAATATAATTCCCATTTAGGCCCGTAAAAGTCTTTTACATATCTACAAAGCAGAAGTAAAACCATTCCGGTCAGTTTATTGGTGTGGTATAAGATTTGTCGATCCGTTGTTGTACTATCCACAGTATTGCAGCAAGAATATTAAATACCACTATTGTTACAAAGAAATAGATGTCAAAACGGCTTATCAAAGAACAGATAATTAACGTTGTTCGCACTGCGGATGGCCCCATTATTAACCAAAGCCGGACTAGATACTTATTTTTCTTATAGTACTCTCCCGAAGCAACATTAATAAATCCGGTTTTGTCTTTTCTTGCAATCAGGTTTCTTTGTACCCTTGAATATACCAGATATATATAAATAATAGTTTTTTCTATCCATCTGCTTTTTGTTCCTTTCAGCCTTAGGTATTCTCTCCTGTAGTCATTTATACACTCGTTAAAAGTACTCCTGCGCTTATTTACGATATCCAGAAAACGATTCCTGTAAAAATCCACCAGCATTGCCTGAATCATAACACTGATACCGGATACAAGCAGTAATACCAAGATTGACGAAGGCTGATCTTCATTCTGTGAATAACCGATTGCTATTCCGATATAAATTACAGTTACCACTATATAATCAGAAGCACCATCCAGAAGTCTGCCGAAAGTTGTGCCGTTCTTTTTCAAACGGGCAAGCTGACCATCACTGCAATCCAGTACAACAAACAGTAAAAAACAGATGGCCCCGATATTTGTAGTTAACTGCAAACCAAAGGAGTAGAAAACCCCACCTGCAACACCCATAATAATTGCAGCAAATGTAAGGTGGTCAGGAGTGATTTTTGTATTATAAACTGCTTTAACCAGAAGGAAGGCAAGAGGCCTGTAGAATATCAGATCAAGATATTCTTCCACTCTTATCAATTTCAGAGATTTTTTATATTCTGTCTGCCAGCTCATTATTTACCCTTTTCATATCTGTTGATAAGAGTATTTACCATTTATTTCTTTATTACATCAGGATTATCATGTTTATCTATCCTGTTTTTCATTCTTAAATAATTGGTAAAAATCTTTTCTTTGACACCAGTACTGCTTGTCCCTTTTCCATAGGGGAAATAAAAAACTTTAACTCCAAGATTATCAAGGTAATCATATTTCCCATACCAGTCATCCCCTACAACGAATATATTGATATGGAGCTTTCTGACTATCTCAGTATGGTCTAATGAATGTTGAGGTATTACAATATCCGGATATTTTAAAGCCTCAATGATCTGAATCCTTTCTTCAAAAGGAATTATCGGTGGTTTTTTATATGAATTAACCAGTTCGTCAGTACTTACTCCGACAATCAGAACATCACCTAATCCTCTGGCATATTTAATAATTTTCAGATGATTACTATGAAAAAGATCAAATGTACCTGATGTATAAACAATTATTTGGCTCATTTCGTTAGTTTAGATTTACATTACATTCTTAAGAAAAGAACCTGAATATCAATACTTTAAATATTATTTGAAATTGATTGTAAAATAATGTGATCTGTTTAACAAAGTGCCTCTCAAAGCTAAAATATTTTTTATCAATCATCTCTATAAGTACAAAGATTTAGCATATTAAGAGTATAAAAAGTCTAATCCTGGTTAAAATCTCACTATCGAAAATAACCAATAGTAAAAATAATTTTCCCCGCTTATTTCTGAAGAGGATTCTCTGATCTCTTATAAAATTCATCCTGCAGCTGCCTGATTGAATCATCTGTCTTCAGGAATTTTATTAACTCGGCGAGCTGATCAGCTGAGCTCTGAAATAAAAGTTCTCCCAGTCTTTTATTATATGGTGCCACATCACTTGCATAGTGATTGGGATATTCTGCATACCACCATATTCCTGTATATCCGAAAGGTAGTTTTTCCAGTTTTCTCTGATTTAAGCCTGATTCGCTGTTTATTGCCTGAATATCAACAAGATCAGGTCGTAAATAATACATCATTGATGTTTCTTCTTCTCCCGCATGACCATCTGTTTTTGCTTTTTTCAGTGATTCAATTTCTTTGCGGTACGCGGGATTTGACCTGTCCTGAAAAAGCACTACCACATAATCTCGTCGGCTTTCGAGCTGTGCCTGACAAAAATATTCCAGAAAATTAGTGCTTCCGCCATGGCCGTTATTCAGAATTATTTTCTTTAATCCATTACGCGACAGTTCTTGGCATGTTTCATCAAGCATTTGCCACATTATATCTGTACTGTACGCAATAGTTCCCGGCTGATGTTTCCCTTCAAATATCTGTCCCGCAAAGTATGGTGGAAAAATGATGGCATATTCTTTTTTTGCCGCAGAAAATGACAATTCTCTGGCTTCAAACAGGTCTGTACCCAGAGGAAGGTGCGGGCCATGCTTTTCAATAATACCTAGAGGAATTACACAGACTCCTCCAGCTTTTTCTACAGCCTTAGAAAATTTTGGTGAAGTAATTTCTTCCATTTTAAATGGAATGTCATTGGGGTTTCCGGATTGAGAATAAAGAACGAGGGTCCAGAAAACTGCCAAAAGAAGAGTTACTATTTTTTTCATAATTCTTTAATTTATTTAAATAATTGCCATTCTGAATGGTCTGATTTCAACCTTTTCCCATACTTTGTTGTAAATATACGGTTCATCATTTAGTAATGCATTTAATTCTGCCCTGTCATTAACTTCATACAGGAGCATCGATCCTATCATTTCGCCCGTATCATCCAAAATAGCTCCCCCGCAAATGAATTTCTTTTCTTTTTTTACAAGTGCTATTTTTTCAAGATGCACTGGCCTGTTATTCATTCTTCTATCTTTTGCCCCTGTATCGGTGGCGTCAAAAGCTATCAGTAGAAATTGCATTTGCCGTAATTTTAAATAATCATTATGATAGTATCTTCAAATTTAAAACAATTAATAACAGTTTCTGGAATATTTTGTCACATATAATATTAGTTTATCATTGTATATATTTGTAACATTAAATCCGGCTCATTGAATTTTATTCAATAAATATCTGAATTATAACATACTATGCCAAACCTGAGGTATATTTTCAATCCGCTTCACTTCTTCAGGGATTTGAATAGAACAGATCATAGACCGATTTTTGGAGCGCGTGATATTCTCAGATATATTGGTCCCGGATTACTTGTAACAGTTGGTTTTACTGATCCGGGCAACTGGGCAGCAAACATTGCAACAGGATCCGGATATGGATATACTCTCTTATGGATTGTAACCTTGTCGACCATAATGCTGGTCATTCTTCAGCATAATGTTGCACATCTTGGTATTGCAACAGGTTATTGTCTTGCTGAAGCAGCAACAATCTATATCAATCCGTTAATCTCCAGGTCAGTACTCTCATTTGCCGTCCTTGCGTCAGTAGCAACATCCCTTGCAGAGATCCTGGGAGGAGCTATTGCTCTTCAGATGCTTTTTAATGTTCCGATCAGAATAGGTTCTTTTCTTGTGACAATATTTGTTATCATTTTGTTGTTCACACATTCCTATAAGAAAATTGAAAAATGGATTATTGGATTTGTTTCAGTAATTGGCCTTTCATTTCTCTACGAAATGTTCCTGGTTGATGTGGATTGGGCAAAAGCCGGCGTTTCATGGATTAAACCATCTATTCCTGAAGGTTCAATGCTTCTGCTTATGAGCGTTCTCGGGGCTGTCGTGATGCCTCACAATCTGTTTCTTCATTCCGAAGTTATCCAAAGCCGTCAATGGAATCTTGAAAATGAGAAGATTATCGGCAAACAACTGAGATTTGAATTTACCGATACGTTACTTTCAATGATAATAGGCTGGGCTATCAACAGCGCTATGATAATTATGGCAGCTGCCACTTTCTTCAAAAACAAAACAGAAATATTTGAACTGCAGCAGGCAAAGAGTCTTCTGGAACCTTTGCTTGGAACAAATGCTTCGGTTGTATTTGCCATTGCATTGTTATTTTCCGGTGTAGCGTCGTCAATTACTTCTGCAATGGCAGGCGGATCTATTGTGTCAGGAATTTTTAAAGAACCTTATAATATCAGTGACAGCCATACAAGAACCGGAATTTTGATTTCACTTCTGGTTGCTTTACTGATGATCTTCTTTATCGGGGATCCATTTAAAGGACTTATTCTTTCACAGGTGTTTTTAAGCATTCAGCTCCCGTTCACGATTGCAATTCAGGTTTATCTGACATCATCGAAAAAAGTAATGGGAAAATATGCAAACAGCAGATTTCTTATAGTTTTATTATTATTGATAGCCGGAGTTGTTACTTTTTTAAATCTGATGCTTCTTTTTAATTTGATATTCAATTAAGGTAATTTTCAGAATATGCCGGAGGTTAAATATAAAACAGGACTTGTTTTAAGCGGCGGTGGAGCCAGGGGATTTGCTCATTTAGGAGTACTGCAGGCCTTAAATGAAGAAGGAATATTCCCCGATGTGGTTTCCGGTACAAGTGCCGGAGCTCTTGTCGGAGTTATGTATTGTGACGGATATACTCCAAAAGAGATTTTAAAAATCATGAAAACCAGCAGCCGCCTTAACTATATGCGGCCAACAGTTCCGCGTGATGGATTGTTGCAAATCTCCGGAATTATTAAGATTCTTGAAAGTCATCTTCGTGCAAAAACTTTTGAAGAATTAAAAATTCCTTTATTTGTATCGGCAACTGATGTTAATAATGGTAAGGCAGTTTATTTTTCAAAGGGTGAAATAATAAATCCTGTTATCGCTTCGTCAAGCATTCCGGTTTTATTTAAACCCGTGACAATCAATAATATTTGTTATGTTGATGGTGGTGTTCTCGATAATCTCCCCATTCGTCCCATTGAAGGATTGTGTTGTATGACTATCGGTTCTTTCGTCAATCCTACAGGTCATGAAGATCATATCAGCGGACTTATTAAAATTGCTGTCAGGACTTTCATGCTCAGTATGGCAAAGGAGGTAATTGAAAAATCAAAGAAATTTGATCTTTTTATTGCACCTGCTGAATTGAAGAATTTTGGAATTCTTGATCCTGAAAAAGCTGAAAATCTTTTTAAGATTGGATATAATGAAACAAAAGAGAGGTTGAAAAATCTTGAAATTAAGAATTTAATATCTTCTAAGCTTGCTGATAAATAAGGTTTTAGTTTTACGCACTCTGTTTTTATCTCCTTATCAGGGAGTACAACTTCTTTATTTCAGTTTCCCACTTTGATTCATCTGGTGTTTCAAGGATCAGGGGCATATTATCGAACCGGCTGTCATTCATTATTAGGCTGAATATTTCTTCTCCCAAAAATCCCGAACCAAGATTTTCATGCCTGTCAACCCGGGTTCCGTACTCTTTTTTTGAGTCGTTGATATGCATCCCTTTTAGATAGTTGAAACCAATAACTTCATTGAATTTTTCAAATGTCTGCATAAAACCTGTTTTTGTTTTTACATCATATCCTGAAGTATAAGCGTGGCATGTATCTATACAGACACCTACTCTTGTTTTATCTTCCACATTATCTATAATAAACTTTATCTGCTCAAATGTATGACCGAGATTAGTTCCTTGTCCTGCTGTATTTTCAATTACTGCTGTAACCCCTTTTGTTTTATTCAGACTTATGTTTATTGATTCAGCAATCTTTTTCAGACATTCCTCGACAGTTATTAAATTCAGATGGCTCCCCGGATGAAAGTTAAGCCGGTCAAGACCCAGAAGTTCACAGCGCTGCATTTCATCAAGAAAAGATTTTCTTGATTTTTCAAGTGGTTCTTTTTCAGGATGCCCGAGATTAATCAGGTAACTGTCATGAGGAAGTATTTGAAATGATTTAAAATCATACCTTTCACAATTTTTTCTGAAATCATTTATTGATGACGCCGAAAGCGGATTTGAAAACCATTGTCGCTGATTTTTAGTAAAAAGCGCAAAAGCTTTTGCTCCGATTGCTTCCGCATTCAAAGGTGCATTCTGAACACCTCCTTCAGCACTGACATGTGCACCTATGTATTTCATCTTTTTTTCTGTTTGTCTTTTATAAACAACTTCCTGTCTCTCCTCTCCCACTCACGCACTCCCGCCATCCCTCTCTCCTTCTCAGATAATGATGCCGTTAATTAAAATAGCTGCTTCCATCCCAGCAATGAGTGCACAATTTTTCCTTTGGCAGACCTATTGCTGTAACAAGATCATCAAGTCGCTGATAGATAAGAGAAGTAAGGTCAAGTTTTTCTGCAATTTTTTCTACCATTTTTTTATATTTTTCAGAATCGGGATCAGAGTATTCCTTTAATTCAGATTCATTCCCATGCATTTCATGAATTGCTCTTCGTCCTGCAAGTTCAAGCGGCGTTCGTGATTGTGTAAAATTCAGAAATTCACAAGGGTATAATAACGGTGGGCAGGCAATTCTCATATGCAATTCAGCTGCACCGCATTTGCGCATATCAATGGTATTGTCCTTAAGCTGCGTCCCCCTTACAATGCTGTCATCAATAAAGATCATTTTCTTCCCTTTAATTATTGCTTTATTGGGAATAAGTTTCATTCGTGCTACAAGGTCTCTTTGCTCCTGAAAAGAAGGCAGAAAGCTGCGCGGCCATGTTGCCGTATATTTTGAATAAGCTCTCATATTTGGTATTTTCTTCTCATTGCCGTACCCTATTGCATGTCCAACTCCCGAATCAGGTATCCCGCATACAAAATCTGCTTCAACTTTATCTCTCCTGGCAAGGCATGCTCCGCATCTGTAACGGCATTCATCAACATTTATCCCTTCATAATAAGATGGAGGATATCCATAATAAACCCAGAGAAATGCACATATCTGCAATTTTTCCCCTGGTTTTTTTAATTGTGTATATCCATCAGATGTAATATGTAAAATTTCACCCGGCCCCATAAAATAATCCAGTTCAAAACCCGTGTTTGGAAATGAGCATGATTCAGAAGCAACAGCAATTGCACCATCTTTTTTCCCTATAACGACAGGTGTTCTGCCAAGTTTATCCCTGGCAGCGATAATTCCTTTTTCCGTAAGAATCATTATTGAACATGATCCTTTAATATTTTCAAAGACATTTTCAATACCTGATACAAAACTTTCTTTTTCGCATATAAGATTTGCTACTACTTCAGTCGGATTGATGTTACCCTCAAAATTCTCAGTAAAATGATTTTTCTGCTGCAGGATTTTTGCTTCCAGTTCGGCTATGTTGACGAGCCGGCTTACAGTAACTATTGCAAACCTTCCCAGATGAGAATTAAAAAGTATTGGTTGAGGATCTGTGTCGCTTATTATTCCCATTCCTGAATTCCCGTTAAAATTCTTTAACTCATCTTCGAATTTAGTTCTGAAATAAGAGTTTTCAAGAGTGTGGATTGAACGTCGAAATCCTTTTCCCGGAACAATAAATACCATACCTGCGCGTTTTGTACCCAAATGCGAATGATAATCTGTACCGTAAAACACCTCTTTGACACAGTCCTCTTTTGAAACCATACCGTAAAAACCACTCATAACGTTGAATATAAATTAATTAACAATTATTGTTTCATCTGTAAATTTAAACATAGAATCGAATATTATATATTTATTTAGATATTATTATTTTTGTATTTCAATAACCTTTTAAAGATCATATAAATGGCAGACACAAATAGCAAACAACAGGTCGTTCAGACGCCAAAAAAAGGTGCACCTATAGGAATGATTGCTTTATCAATTATTCTGGCTGCTGCACTTATTTTTCTGGTTGTAATGTACTTTGACCAGAAAAATAAAATGGTCGAAATGGAAACAGTTCTTACTCAGGAAAAAGACTCTCTGGCTAATGAATTAAAGAAAATGGTAGCCAGCTATGACACTCTTAAAACAGATAATGACAGCCTGAATGCAAATCTTGAAAAAGAAAAAAAGAGGATACTTCAGTTATTGTCAATTAATGCTTCTAATGTCCAGCTGATAAAAAAATACAAAAGTGAGATCGGGACAATGAGAGAAATTATGAAAAGCTATATAGTACAAATCGATTCTCTCAATACCCGGAACAAAATTCTGGTTGCTGAAAATATACAGATCAAACAGGAAATAACCAAAGTTCAGGATACTAATGTCGAACTTACAAAAGTAAAGGATGAATTAGGTGCCAAGGTGGAACTTGCATCGGTTATCCAGGCAAAAGATATTGTAGCAGTCTCTCTGAATAAAAAACGAAAAGAGACTTCCAGAATAAATTCTCTGGATAAATTAAGAATTTGCTTTACACTTCGTGAAAATCCTATAGCACAAGCCGGTCAAAAACAAGTATTTATGAGAGTCCTCAGGCCGGATTCTCTTGTGATTACAACCAGCTCCGATAATCTTTTTGATTATAAAGGAAATAAGCTTATTTATTCAGCAAGCCGTAGTGTCGATTATATGAACCAGGATATAGAAATGTGTATTTTTCTTGATAATACCGGAGATTTTGTTATCGGGAATTATAGTGTTGAACTATATCTTGAAAACAATATTATCGGAAGAACTACCTTTATGCTTTCAAAACGTTAATCAGTCTTTTTGAATCATCATAAACTCTGAAATAATATTATCAGAAATCATTTTGCCCTGGTTCGTAAGAACCAGGGTTTTTTCTTTCTGCTGCATCAGGCCGTAATCAATGAATTTACCGGCAAGGTTAATGATATAATCATATCCTTCTTTTTCAAAGACATTCTCAATATATTCAAGATCGATCCCCCACATTGTTCTTAATGAAGTCATTATATATTCATTAAACCTGGTTTTCAGATTAAGTTCTTCTGTTTCAAACAATGGTTTGCCCTTTTTTACGGATTTAATGTATTTTTTCAGATCTCTCACATTCCATTGACGAGAATAACCGTTAAATGAATGTGCAGAAGGTCCGAGTCCTAAATATGGAACCTGTTTCCAGTAGTTAGTATTATGAATTGAGAAATGTCCGGGTTTTCCGAAATTTGATATTTCATAATTCACAAATCCTGCAGATTCTGTCTTTTCAATCAATAAATTAAATTGTGCTATGCTCTCTTCTTCGTCCACCTCCGTCAATATTCCTTTCTCTTTCATTTTTCCAAAAGGGGTTCCTGGTTCTATAGTCAAATGATAAGCAGATAAATGATTTATACCGAATGATAATGATCTGTCAATATTTAATGACCAGTTGTCTGTACGCATTCCGGGGATTCCATAGATGAGATCCATTGTTACGTTTTCAAAACCTGTTTTAATAGTATCTTCCAGCGCTTTTAACGCCTGTAATGACGTATGCCGTCTGTTAAGCAATTTAAGGTCTTCATCTCGCCATGATTGAATTCCAATGCTGATTCTGTTGATACCGATATCTTTTAATCCTTTCAGATAATCCGGAAAAATATCATCAGGATTTAATTCAACAGTAATTTCACTTTCCTTTTCAATTGTAAAACACTTTCTTAAATGATCCAGCATCAGGTTCAGTTCATTTACTGAAAATACTGATGGTGTACCGCCACCGAAATAAATTGTTGATATCAACTCTTTTCCGGGGTAATTTTTTCTTATTTCAGCTTCTTTTAATAATGCTTTTATGAAATCATTATGTTCTCCATCGGAAACAATATGATAGAAATCACAGTAATGACAAAGTTTTTTGCAAAACGGTATATGTATGTAGATTCCAGCCATTATTTTTATTACACCCTATAAAATTATAAATAAAATGCTATTTAAATAACTACATTTGCACCAAACCGGAAATTATGATCAAAAAGAATATTTTCACTATTATTACCACTCTGGTTATTATATATCTTAGCCTTGCAGGTTCTCTGACATTCGGTAACAGCGGCTTGCTCAATATTCCATACATAGATAAAATTGGGCATTTTGGTCTTTATTTTATTTTAATGGCTGTTATTATTCTCGAACACAGAAATTCATTCCGGAATACAAGGCAGCTTTTACTGATAGCATTGATACCTATCTTATTTGGAACACTGATGGAGATACTGCAGATAACTCTTACATCTGATCGTAAAGGAGAAATTTTGGATGCTACGGCAAATTTTTTAGGAATAATAGCTGCTCTTTTCTTATGGCTGGTATTCAGACCATATTATAAAGAGATCATCAGATAATAACCCTTTCTGAATTATTTACCCTTTTAACAAGATCAAAAATTGTTCTGTTGCTGAGGAAATCAATCAGGTTTGTTCTTATTGCAGAATAATCATCGTGTAAAGCACACAGGTCTTTATGTTTATCAGCATATTTGCAGGTACTGTTGTGTATTATACAATTTGTTATAATATCATCTCCGTCAATAGTTTTTATTATATCAAGTAATGTAATTTTCTTAGGATCCTTCATAAGAGAAAAACCACCATGTGGTCCTTTTAATGAAATCAGTATTTTTTGTTTTGCAAGTTGCTGCAGAATTTTTGCGGTAAACGGTGTTGGCAGATTAAGGTCTTTTGATATTTGTTTTATCCCTGTTTTGCCATTGTTTTTCTTCTGACTGGCAATATAAATGACAGCTCTTATTCCGTATTTACATGAATTTGAAAGCATTCTAGTACATTTTTAATGGAATTTTGTCAATTCTTCTTTTATGTCGTCCTCCTTCAAATGGCGTCTCAAGAAAAGTCTTAACTATAAGATAAGCCTCTCCTTCTGAAATGAATCTCCCTGGTAATGCACAAACGTTTGCATCATTATGCGCCCTGGCAAGCCTGCTTATCTCTTCATTCCAGCATAATGCACTTCGTATTCCCTGGTGCTTGTTGACCGTCATGTTTATTCCGTTTCCGGTTCCGCAGATCGAAATCCCCAGATCAAATTCCCCATTTGAAACAGCAATTGCCAGAGGATGGCCAAAATCGGGATAATCATCCGTTTCCTCATATCGATGACACCCCAGATCCTTCAAATCCAATCCGTTATTTATCAGGAATTTTATTATTTTCCCCTTAAGGTAATAACCTGCATGATCAGAAACGATTGCTATTTTCCTGTTTTTCACAAATATAATTTTAACGGCCAGTAATCATGTGCAAATTAATATAATTGCCCAGTAATAAGAAAATAATATGCTTTTATCTTTTTTCACAATTACTTCTTCTGTTTATAACCTGTAAAACCAGTGTTATTAAATTATGATATTCCTGTTTTTATTAACTGTTTCCTGTGATTCATAATCGAATTGTTATTTTATTTAAAAGTTTTAAATGAAAAAAGCTGATCTTTTAACTTTAAATGAACAGTTAAAACTCTTATTTTGTTCTAAGGCATGGGTGGGTAACCGGATGTTAACAGCTGTTAATTGTTTTTACAATTAGCTGATATTCAAAAATGGTATATTTTTTGAGCTGTTGAAAAGTTGTTTACCGGATAATTATT
>Ga0079037_100001061_pt1 | contig 13762 bp, 12 predicted proteins | sample Mud3Dept4metaG_FD_71479 | JGI IMG/M metagenome (GOLD analysis project Ga0079037, IMG submission 71479) | Freshwater wetland microbial communities from Ohio, USA, analyzing the effect of biotic and abiotic controls - Mud 3 Core 4 Depth 4 metaG | ecosystem: Environmental > Aquatic > Freshwater >... | reverse complement strand
AGCCCGTCGACGAGGTCCTTCTCCTGCTTGAACGCCTCGCAGGACACGCAATACCAACCCTCGTACTCGCCTTCGTAGAGGTCCCCGGCGGTCCCGCAGCGCGCGACCAGCTGCTGGACGGCCTGCCGATGCCGCGGCTGGGTGGTCCGGATGAAATCGTCGAACGACACGTCGAGCCGCGCCCACACGTCGCGGAACGTCTGCTCCATGCGGTCGCAGTAGGCCAGGGGATCCTCACCCCCCTCGCGCGCCCGGCGGAACACGTTCTGCGAGTGCTCGTCGTTGCCCATCACGAAATGCGTGTCCGCGCCGGTCAGGCGCTGGTACCGCGCGATCACGTCGGCGGTGACCTTCTCGTACGCCGTCCCGAGGTGGGGGCGGCTGTTGACGTAGTCGATGGCGGTCGTCAGATAGAAGCGCATGGGTGGCGTCGGCACGCCTCCGGGGCGCCCGGAGGGACCTTCCATGGTAGCGCACGCGACGCGCCGGTTCCTCACGGGCGCAGCCGCCCGGAGGATCGGAAGCTGAAATACCGGGTGTCGGCAAGGATGACGTGATCCACCACGGGGATGCCGAGCAGCTCGCCGGCCTCGACGAGGCGCCAGGTCAGCTGCACGTCCTCTCGGCTTGGCGTCGGATCGCCGGAGGGATGGTTGTGGAAGACCGCAATCGAGGCGGCGCCTCCCCCGATGGCCGGTCGGAACACCTCGCGCGGGGCCCCGAGCGCCGCGTCGGTCGTGCCAACCGAGAGCAGCACGGTGCGCATGGGGCGCAGCCGCACGTCGAAGAGCACGACGCCAAGGTGCTCGACCCCGTGCGCGCTGTGGCGCGGCATCAGGAACGCGGCCAGGTCTGCGGGGGTCGCCAGCGGCTCCACGAGGTGGTTCGGCCGGATGAGCGTGCGGCGGCCCAGTTCCACGGCCGCCATGACCTGCGCGGCGCGGGCCGGGCCCACGCCGGACACCCGCCCGAGCCCCACGCGGGGCACGTGCGGCAGGCGGTGCACTCCGCCCGCCTCGGCCAGGACGGCGTTGGCGAGGTCGAGCGCGGAGCGGCCGCGTGTGCCCGCGCCGAGCACGATGGCGAGCAGTTCGTTGTCGCCAAGCGCACCCGGCCCGAGCCGATCGAGCTTCTCCCGTGGGCGGTCGCTTCGGGCGAGCGTCTTCATTCCCGTATACTCGGGCGCATGGTTCGCCGCGTCGCGCTCGTCTCTGCCAGCCTGGGCCTCCTGCTCGCCGTCGCCTGCGCCGAGCCACCGACGAAGGAGATGAACCAGGCACAGGGAGCGCTCGACGCCGCGAAGGCGGCCGGCGCCGAGGCGTTCGCCCCGGACGAATACGAGGCGGCACACGCCGCGCTCGCCAACTCCAACACCGCCGCGCAGCAGGGCGACTACCGCCAGGCCTTGGCCTACGCCCTCGACGCGCGCGAGCGGGCACAGGAGGCGGCACGCCGCGCGGGTGACGAGAAGGCCCGCATCCGCGCCGAGGCCGACCGCGCACTCGCCCGCGCCGAGGTGCTCCTCGACCAGGCGCGCGCCTCCCTCACGGCCGCCCGCGCGGCCCGCGTGTCCGGCCCGGTGCTGGCCCCACACGTCACCCGCATCGGCAACGCCGAGACCGCGATTCGCGATGCCCGTGCCGCGATGGTGCGTGAGGACTTCACCGCCGCCGCACGCGCCGTGCAGGGGCTCGACGTGGCGCTCGCCCGATCCACTAGCGAAATGGATGCCGCCGCAACGGCGCGCGCCACGCGCCGTCCGGCGCGGCGGCCCGGCCGCTAGCTCCGCACGCCGCGCAGAACCTCCACCCCTCTCGCGCCCGCGGGTACGCGAAAAACGCACACTGGTACCATGCCCGTGCCGCGCAGCCAGGCGCCGCCGCGCGTCGCGAGCCGATCGCCGAGCGGCCGTCAGAACAGATACGGTCCGAGTCCGCCGACGAGCGACACGATCACGGCGAAGCCGGCGATGTCCAGGAGGAGGCCGTACTTCGCCATCTGCCCGATCGGCACGTAGCCGCTGCTGTAGACGATGGCGTTCGGCGCAGTGGAGATGGGCATCATGAAGCCGAGGCTCGCGCCGAGCGTGGCCCCGAGCGCCGGCAGGATGGGATCTCCGCCAGCCGAGGCCCCTACCGCCAGGGCCACGGGCACGATCATGTTGGCCGACGCGGTGTTCGAGGTGAGTTCCGAGAGCACGATCGCCAGGCCGGTGAAGGTCGCCACGAGCGCGAGGGTCGAGTGCGAGGGCAGCCAGTTCGTGAGGCCGTCCCCCACGGCCCTGGCCAGCCCCGTCGCGAAGGCCAGGTCGCCCAGGGCGAGGCCCCCGCCGTAGAGCAACACGATGCCCCAGTCGATGCGGGAGGCGTCCTCCCAGGTGAGCGTGAAGCGGCGGGCCCGCCAGCTCACCGGCAGCAGGAACAACAGCGTGGCACCAACCACGGCCGCCACCGACTCGGGCACGCGCTGGGTGTACGCCCTGGCCAGCAGCGTGTCGCCGAGCCCCACGACGGTCAGCAGTCCAGGCATCACCCACAACAGAACGGTCACGCCGAACGCGATCGCGGTGTTGCGCTGCCCTCGCGAGACGGGCCCCAGGCGCTTCATCTCGTCGGCAACGAGGATCGCGCTGCCGGCCCCCGCGTGCAGCCCGCGCGCGCACGTCCAGGACAGGTAGACGGCGAGCGCGACGAACAGGACGAGGACGGCGGGGATGCCGATCGCCATCCATCGGAAGAAGCCGATGTGCACGTGCTCGATGCGTTCGATCAGCCCGATGCCGATCAAGTTCGGCGGCGTGCCGACGGGCGTCCCCATGCCGCCGATCGACGCCCCGAAGGCGGTGATCAGCATCATGGCCAGCGCGAAGCGCCGCAGATCGCCTTGCCCTCGCGCGGCCGACTGACGGACGTGGGTGACGATCGACAGCCCGATCGGGAAGAGCATCGCGGTTGTCGCGGTGTTGCTGATCCACATCGACAGCGCCGTCGCCACGGCGCCGTACACGACGAGCATCCGCGTGCCACTCGTGCCGATGAAGCGCCAGGAGAGCGCCGTGTAGGCGATCCGCTTGTCCACGCCGTGCACGAACATTGCCTCGGCGAGCATGAAGCTGCCGATGAAGAGGAAGATCACCGGGTCGGCAAACGACGCCAGCGCCTGGCGCGCGGGCGCGATACCCATGAGCACGGCCAGCACGGGGCCGAAGAGGGCGGTGACGGCCATGGGCAAGGCCTCGGTGACCCACAGCACGATCACGAGAACCATCACGGCCGACATGCGGTGCGCCGCCGGCGTGAGCGGGAGCGGTGCGACCAGGAGGGCGAGGAAGGCCACCGGCGCCACCAACAGGCCAATCGTCCGTCGCCGGCGGTTGAACTGCTCCTCGGCCGGGGAGTAGGTCTCGACGGCCTCGTAGGCTTCCTGGAGGGTCCGCATCAGGCGAGCCACTCCCCTTCCAGCACCACCTCGGCCCACCCGGTCAGCACGAGGCCCTCCTCGAGCCACTCGACGCGTTGGGTGCCGCCGGGCGCCACGACGTCCTGCGAACGCGCGGCGCCGCCGTGGGCCGCCGCGACCACCGCCGCCGCGCACGACCCGGTGCCTGACGAGGTGGTCGGGCCCACGCCGCGCTCCCAGATGAGGATGCGGGTACGGCCGGGTGTCTCCACCTCGGCGAGTTCCACGTTGACCCCCTCCGGGAACGCCGGATGAGACTGGAGGGCCGGACCGAGCTGTGCCAACCGCGCTGCGTCGAGCGGTCCGAGCACCACGCACTGGGGGTTGCCCACCGCGAGCGCGCATACCTCGATCGACGCGCCAGCCACCTCGAGCCGCAGCCGACGCAGCCCCGTGGGGTGGCCCATCGCGGCGCGAAAACGGAACCGTCGGTCCCCATCTCGCTCGACGAGGTCCAGCGTCTTGAGGCCGGCGTCGGTTTCGATCGCGAGGCGAGCCGACGAACCGGCCGCGGGTGCCAGGCCCCGCGTGCGCGCGATCAGCGCCGCAAGCCCGCGCACCCCGTTACCCGACACCTCCGAGGGGCTGCCATCCGCATTGATCAGCCGCATCGACCCGCCCGCGTCCGTCTCGCGATAGACGATGAGCCCGTCGGCACCGATCCCCGTGTGGCGAGCGCACACTGCCCGGGCGAGCGCGGCGAGGTCGCCGCGGTCCTCAGCGTCCTCGGCGGGGACGTAGAGGAAGTCGTTGCCGTAGGCGTGGGCCTTGGCGATCCGCATGGTGGCTACACGCGGCAGAATGCGAGCAGGTGCCAGCCGTACCGCCGGACCAGACCGCGCGGCAGGGCGTTGAACGCACCCACGAACACGCCGTTGTAGACGGTGCCCTTCCAACCCCCGTGCAGCCGCGAGGCCACGGGAAACCGTTCGTACTCGAGCCGGACGTTTCGGAAGCCGCGCAGAAGGGCGAGGAACTCGGCGGCCGAGTAGCGTCTCAGCACCGGCGCGTCCTCGTGCTCCAGCTTCACGTTCATGACATGCGAGAGCGCGTTGAGCCACGAATGACGGTTGTAGACCTGGAAGATCGCCTCGCCGCCCGGCGCGAGCACGCGGCGGCACTCCTCCACCAGCCGCCGATCGCAGGCGGTGTACTGTACGACGCCGTGCGCAAACACGAGGTCGACGCTCGCGTCGGGGAACGGCAGCCGCTCCCCGTCGGCCACGCGCAGATCGGCCGTCAGCCCCTGATGCTCGAAATTGCGCGCCGCCAGCGCGATGGCCGCCTCCGAGAGGTCGACGCCGGAGCACACCGCGCCCGCTCGGGCGAACCGGACGAGGTCGGTGCCAGCCCCGCAGCCAACGTCGAGCACCCGGCGGCCACGAGACTGCTCGAAGGGCACGAGCCGCAGCAGGTGATGGAGCTTCTCGAAGTGGTACTCCTCGAGGTCGGAGAAGAAGCCGGGCGAGCCCACCGGGTGCCGCGTGATCTCGAGATCGTGGATGTGGTGGTTCCAATAATCTCGCACCCGCGCGGTGAGCGCGGGATTGGCGACCGGTGGGTCAGACACGGGCCTACTATAAGATAGGTCCGGTCGATTGCCACCGGTTCGGCCATCCCAAGGCTCATCCCCCAGCCCCCGTGGTCCGCGATCTCACCCGCCTCGCCGACGCCACCTTCGACCTGCTCGTGGTCGGTGGTGGCATTCACGGCCTGGCGGCGGCCTACGACGCCGCGCGCCGCGGCCTGTCGGTGGCGCTCGTCGAACGCGACGACCTCGGCGGCGGCAGCTCGTTCAACCACCTGAAGACGCTCCACGGTGGCCTGCGATCGCTCCAGACCGGGGACCTCGGCAAGTTCCGCCAGGCCATCCGCGAGCGGCGCACGCTGGCGCACATCGCGCCGCACCACGTCACCCCCATCACGTTCCTGCTGCCCACGCGGCGCTCTCTGATGCGGGGCCGCCTGGCCATGCGCATCGCCTTCCTCGTGGACGGCCTGCTCTCCATCGATCGCAATGCGGGCCTGCCGCCCGCATGGCGCCTGCCCGCCGGGCGCGTGCTCGACGCCGCCGAGGCGCGCGACCACGCCGCCGGCCACTGGGACGAGTCGGCCAACGGGGCTGCGTGCTGGCACGACTACCAGGCGCCCCGCACCGAGCGGCTCACGCTTGCCGTGGCCCGCGCGGCTCACGAGGCCGGCGCGGTGCTCGCCAACTACGTGGAGGCCACCTCACCGCTGCTGGCCGGAGGACGCGTCGCGGGGCTCCGCCTGCGCGACGCACTCACGGGACAGGAGTTCGACGTGCACGGGCGTGCCCTGCTGAACGCGGCCGGCAGCGGCGCGCCGGCGCTGCGGCGCGCCCTCGGCGACCGCGCAGACCTGCCGCTCCAGAAGGCGATGAACTTGGTCACGGCGCGCCCCTGGTCCGGACCCGCGCTCGGGGCCAGCCACGAGGGCGGCACCCTGTTCCTCGTCGGTTGGGAAGGCCGCCTCGTCGTCGGCACCTGGCACGACGAGCGGGCCGCGCACCCGGCATCCGCCACGGTCACCGATGACGAGGTGGCGCGGTTTCTCGCGGACGTGAACCGCAGCTTCCCTCGCCTGCGGCTGCGCCAAGACGAGATCACCCTCGTCCATCGCGGCATCGTGCCCGGCGTGCGGCGCGCCGACGGGCGGGTCGCGATGCGCAGCCGCGGCGATCTCGTCGACCACGCCGGACACGGCGCGGCGAACGCCTATTCGCTCGTCGGCGTGAAGTACACGACAGGCCGGGCCGTGGCCGAGCGCGCGGTCGATCGCGTCGTTGCCGCCCTCGGCCGCGGCGCCCGCCGGGGGACGACGGCGGAGGTGCCGTTGCCCGATGCGCTCGGCGGCGACCCCGGCCACGAGATCGCCGCGGCACGCCGGGCCTTCCCCCGGCTCGACGCCGCCGCGGCCAGCCACCTCGTGTTGTCCTACGGCACCGGGTGGTCGCGCGTGGTCGCCTGTGCAGCCGAGAGCGGCCCCGACGGCCTGGCCGCCATTGCCGCGCCCTGGCCCGTAGTGCGCGCCGAGCTGCGGCACGCCGTTCGGCACGAGATGGCGCAGACCCTCACCGACGTCGTCGTGCGGCGCACGCGGCTCGGCGTGGCCGGGCACCCCGGCCAGGCGGCGGCCGCCGCCGTGGCAGCCCTGCTCGCTGGCGAACTCGGGTGGGACGCGAGGCGAATCGGCCGCGAACTCGAGGCGCTGCGGGTCTTCTACGCGCCGATCGTCCGCGACGCCGAGCCGCCGCGGGGCGCGTGAACCGACTCGACCGGCCGCACAGGACCGGGCCACCGCCCGGCAGCCACGGCGCGTGGCCCTGCGCGGGCACCCCGCCGATCCGACCCGGAGCGGGCGGGCCCCGGTGCCCGCCGGACCAGGATCGTTCGGCGATGGCGAAGAGCCCACGGCCAGGACCCGTCAGCCGATCAGAACACGTGCGTGTAGCCGGCGGCGACGCCCCAGTTGCCAGCCGTGTCGGTGAGCCCCAGCAGCAGCGCGGCGTCGAGACGGCCCGGTCCGTAGGTGTACCGACCACCTAGGCGAACTGCCGCGCGCGAGCCCGTTCCCGGCGGGGCCTCCCCGCCGGCGGTGTGCGCCTGGCCCTCGACCTCCGACACGAACTCCGTGCGGTCGGTGAACGCGTAGGCTCCCGACACCCCGTAGATCAGCACGTCGTTCTGGTCGTCGCCCCGCAGCGGGTTACCCAGGATCCCCAGCCCCACGTTCCCCACCACGCGGAAGGACCCAACGGTCTTCCCGACGAGCAGCGTGGCGATGAAGTCGGTCGTATCGAGGCCGAGCCCGCTCTCGTTGCTCGCATTGGGCAGCCGGGTGGCAAACCGGACGGCCATGCCGGGCCGACCGGCCGCTTCCGAGAGGAACCGTACCTTGGTGGCGACGACGAGGTCCTCGACGTCGCTCGTGTCGCCGCCGTCCAAGTCGAGCATGCTCGAGAGGGGCGCGTCCACCGCGCTGCTGATGCTGAGCCGATTGTAGAACCCGCCGTCGATCTGGAGTTCGGCGATCGCGCCGAGCCCGATGCTGATGCCGACGAGCGGAACCCGCAGCAGGTCGCCCGTCAACCCCGAGGCGGGATACTCGCGACCGTCCGTCCAGTCGAACCCGCCCTCGACCAAGAACCGGCCGGCGCCGATCGGCTCGGGGTCCTCCGTCGCGAGCGGGCGCTGTTGCGCACTGACCTGCCGACCGCCGCACAGCAGGGTCACCGCAATCACCAGCGCGAACAGGATGCCGTTGAAGAACCGTGTCCTGGGCATCAGTTCCTTCCCGTTCCGTCCTCGAGTCTCGCGAGACGCGCGCCGGTCTCGATCACCGTTCGACGACGAGCGTGACCGGCCCGTCGTTCACGAGCGACACCTGCATGTGGGCACCGAAGACGCCGGTCTCGACGCGCAGCCCCGACGCCCGAAGCTGGGCGGCCACCAACTCGTAGAGCCCCCGCCCCGGCTCGGCCGCCGCCGCGCGATCGAACGACGGCCGGCGCCCCTTGCGGCAGTCGCCACACAGTGTGAACTGCGACACGAGCAGCACCGCGCCGCCCACCTCGCGCACCGAGCGGTTCATCTTCCCCGCCTCGTCCTCGAACACGCGCAGGTCGCCGATCTTGGCAGCCGTCCACGCGGCGTCCTCCGCCGTGTCGTCCCGGGCGATCCCGAGCAGCACCAGGAGGCCGGCGTCGATCGCGCCGACCACGCGATCGTCCACGTGGACGGCCGCGTTGAGAACTCGCTGGAGGACGGCGATCATTCGGTCTCTCGGTTCGTCTGTCTGTCGGTCGGTCGGTGTGCCGGTCGCCAATGACCGGTCGGCGGGGGTGGCCCCCGTGCCCGCCCGGTCGGTTAATCGGTCGGCTGTAGCGCGACGCCCGAGGTCGCCTCACCCCGCTCCCGATACCGTCGATCCAGCAGGTGCCGTGGCTGCAGGTTCCCGACAGCCTTCAGCAGCGAGGCCTTCACGCCGGGGTGTTCGCGTTCGAGGTCGAGCAGCAGCCGCTTCACGCGCTGCCGCTGCAAACTCAGATCTCCACAGGCTGGGCAGCCGCACCCGACGATGGGCAGCGCGCACGCCTTCGTGTAGGCCCGGCACTCCGACTCGCTCGCATAGATGAGGGGCCGTACCACGACGTGGCGGCCGTCGTCGGACACGAGCCGCGCCGGCATGGCCTTCAGCGCGCCCGCGAAGAACGCGTTGATCAGCAGCGTTTCCACGACATCGTCGGCATGGTGGCCGAGCGCGATCTTCGTCGCGCCCACCGAGTCGGCGAGCCGATACAGCACGCCGCGGCGCAGTCGCGCGCACAGGGAGCAAGGCGTGTCGGACGCCCCGAGCAGGTCGCTCATCACGGTGCCAATCGTGGTGTTCTCGACATGGCACTCCCACCCGCGGGCCCGGCAGGTTTCGACGATGACATCGTGACGGTAGCCGTCGAACCCCGAATCGACCGTGACGGCGACGAGGCTGAAACGGATCGGCGCACGCTGCCGGAGCACGTCGAGGAGCTGGAGTAGCGCCCAGCTGTCTTTCCCGCCCGAGAGGCCGACCATGACGCGATCGCCGTCGTCGATCAGGCCGTGATCGACGATGGCGCGCGTTGCCTTCTTGGCGAGGCGGCTCTCCAGGGGACTGCGGTAGGCCACGCCGAGCCAGTCTACACGACGAGGAGCTGCCGGACGGTGGCCGGCCAGGTCATCTCACGCGCGCGCTCGCCCGCCGCGGCGCCCATCCGCTCGGCAAATGCCGGGTCGTCCATCATGCGGCCCATGGCACCCGCCAGCGCGGCCGGTGTCGGCTTGGACACGAGGCCCTCGACCTCGTGGTGGACCATCTCGGCCGGCCCGCCGCTGTCGGTGCAGGTGATGACGGGTTTGCACGACGCGAACGCCTCGGCCGTGATGAACCCGAAGTCCTCCCTCAGCGGCGCGAAGCACACGGCACGGCAGCGGGCATAGTGCGTCACGAGCTCCTCGTCGTCCACCTGACCCAAGAAGGTGACGCGGCTCAAGACGCCGAGCGCGCCAGCGAGCGCGCGCAGTTCGGCCCGGGCGTCCCCGTCGCCGATGACGACCAGTCGCGTACCCAGGGCCTCGGGCTCCGCCAGGGCGCGGATGATCAAGTCGATCCGCTTCAACGGCGTGAGGCGTGACACGGCGAGCAGGTAGTGGTTGTAGCCGTCGCACCGATAGGGGCGCGGAGGCGGCGGCGGGTAGAGCACGTCGCCCTCGAGGCCGATGGCGTCCTTGAGCCGGTCGCGCACGGTCTCGGACTGCACGAACAGCCGGCTGAGGCGCCGCGGCGAGAGCAGGGCCCGGTCGGCGGTGTGCACGAGCCACCGCCGCGCGCCCTCCTTGGCGCGGTTGAGGCGGGACAGCCCCGCCCGAAACGTCGGCCAGAGATCGTAGTACTCCCGCATCGTGTGGTTGAGCCAGCACACGTGCCGCGGGTGCCGCACCGCGTACGACGGGTACCGCAGGCTGATCACCTGGTCCACTCTCCTGCCGTCGCTCTCGCCGACGTCGGTGAGCCAGGTGGCGAGGTAGGCCGCGCCCTGCCGGCCGAAGCGGTTCTGCGGCGTGAGCACCACGTCGGCCTCGTGGCCGGCCTCGCGCAGCGCACCGACGAGGCTTCGCGCAATCACGAGATGTCCGCCCTCGGTGAACGGCGGGTGCGAGGACACGACGGCGATGCGCGCCATGGTGGACCTCAGGGCACGACCTCGGGAGTGACTTGGACGCCGAGGTACCGGTGGTCGCTGGTATTCGGGTCGTGAAACATCGGCACGAAGCCCTCGTGGGCGCGCACCGAGGCGTGCCAGACGCGGGTGCCCTGGTAGGGGAACCCGGCGTCGAGCGGCAGCGTGACGGTCTTGGTCTCGCCCGGCGCCAGTTGCACCGCCTGCCTGGCGCGACCCACGCGCACGTCGATCCGCTGCGGCGCGATCACCCCCGTGAGCGTCAGTGTCAACTGCCGGAGCGGTGTGGCAGCCTTGACCAGGAACTCGGCGGTCGACTCCCCCTTCACCCAGAAGAACTCGTTCTCGCGCCCGTACGCGTTGTCGTCGAGGAAGTAGACCTGGAAGCGCACGGTCCGGCCGAACGGCACGCGCACGCGCGTCGGGCTGGTGTTGACGGGCAGGTCGTTCACGAGCGTCAGCTCGACGGGAAGCCAGCGCAGCAATCCTTGCTTGGCGTGCTCGGCCGGGTGGAACGAGGTGAAGAACGGGTTGAGCACGAGCTGTGCCGTGAAGAGGCTGCCCACGATCCAGGGAACGAGTGCCGTCCAAAGCGAGGCGATGGGCGGGAGCACGAACAGGAACACGCCGTACGTGTTCATGAAGTAGCGGTTCCCGACCACCCCGCCGCCGCCGAAGTAGTTGTAGGGGATCCAGACGATCAGCAGCAGGATCTCCGCGAGGCCCGCCAACAGCACGAGCCACTGCCAGGCCAGCCGCCGGCCGCGCGCCACCAGGAAGGCCAGCATCGCGAACACCGCGGGAAAGAAATAGACGAGCAGGCCCGAGTACCGTCCGATGAAGAAGTAGGCGAGGTTGCTCCGCAGCAGCGTCCAGAACACGTCGCGGTCGAAGATGATCTCGGTCATCACCCGGTTCGTGGCCCGGTCCATGCAGACGCCGATGTCGCTCGCGACCTGCCGGAACGGGAACTCCGTGTAGCAGGTGACCCGCTCGCCGCCCTGGAAGTTGAGCTCTCCGGTGATGGCGACATTGGCGGCGAAGAAGCCGGCGAGGACGACGCCGAAGACGAGACCGGTGGCGAAGAGGTCCCGCCAGCGCCGCTGGAGGAGCAACCAGGCGAGCATCGGTCCGACGAGCAGGATGTTCGAGGGCTTGGAGAAGGTGGCGATGCCGAGCAGCGCGGCGGCGAGGAGGTCCGTCCTCGGTGACAGGAGCCAGCGGAGCCGGGGCGGCACCGACTCGGCGCGCGCCACCTCTTTGAACACCCAGAAGAACAAACCGAGCACGATCAGGCAGAGGTTGAACAGCTCGGGCGTGATCCACACGAAGTAGACGGGCGCCACCGACCCGAGCACGTAGCCCGCGGCGAGCGCGGCCGACACGGCAGCCGGCGCCCGCGCATGGAGGAACAGATAGGCCGCCAGCACCATCGCGGCGAGGAGGACCGCGTGCAGCAGCAGGAAGCCATTGGTCCCGAGCACCCGCACGAAGGGTGCGGCAACCAGTGGGTACGCAAACGACTTGCCGTAGAAGAGCCGCTGCCGGTCGGGATCCGGCCGGGACGCCAGCCGCAGGCCGAGCACGCCGCCGCCGCGCATCAGGTCGAGGTCGCGGCCGCGCTTGAGGAAGACGCCGGTGGGGCCGGCGGGGAACTCGTTCCAGACGCGCTCGAGGTCGCCGCGCCGGTACGTGAGGTCGAAATCGCGCGCGAGGCTGTGCCCCATCATGTAGTAGGTGGCCTCGTCGCTCTGGAACCCGAACGCCGCGCGCGAGAAACCGACCGTCAGCGCCATTCCGCCGTACACGACGAAGACCAGCACCGCGACGATGGCACCGGTCCGCAGGTCGAGGTGCGCGGAGGGCACCGCCGCGGTCCACTGGCCGGCGGGGCGCGTCACCGCGGTCCCCCGGGGGCCTCGATCGGCCGTGCGCCGAGGAAGGAGAGGTCGGCGTCGAGTACGCCCTTGCGCTTCGTCGGCCGCGACACCGCGTGGAGCACGTCGTAGAGCCGCTCCATCTTCCGCACGAAGGCGCCGATGTCGTACGACTGGCCGGTGATCCGCGCCGCGGCTGAGAGCCGCCGCCGCTGCTCCGGCGCATCGATCAGCCCGACGATCGCGTCGGCCAGCGCGGAGGCGTCGCGCTTCGGGACGATCACGGCGTCCCGCCCGTCTGTCAGGATGTCGAGCAGGCCGTCTGCGTCGGTGGCGACGATCGGACTGCCCGTGGCCAGCGCCTCGAAGGCAGTGAGCGGCGTGCCTTCCCACAGGGATGGGAACACCTGGAGGTCGAAGGCCGAGAGCAGCGCGGCGACGTCCCGCTGGAACCCGAGGAACACGAAGCGGTCGCCGAGACCGAGCGCGCGGGCCTGCGCCTCGAGCGGTTCGCGCAGCGGTCCCTCGCCCGCCAGGTAGAACCGGGCCCGAGGCCGCGCCTCGAGCACGCGGCGTGCCGCCTCCACCAGGAACTCGTTGCCTTTCGAGTCGTGCAACCGCGTGACGCTGCCGATGGCCAGCTCGCCCGGCCCAGCGCCGATCGCCGCTCGAGCCTCGGCGCGCTCGGCCTCGCTGCGCGGGCGGCTGAACTCCTCCAACGGGACGCCCAGGTACACCACCCTGACCTTCCGCTCCGGGATGAGCCGGGCGTCGATCACGAACTTGGCAGTACTGCGGGAGACGGCGATGGCGATGTCGGTGAACGGCTCGAGTGCGCGATCGGCCACTTTCTGGAACCACGGCGTGTCGGTGAGGTTCGCGTGCTCGTGGAGGATGGTGGGCAGCCGGCGCATCGCCGCGGCGGCCCGCCCGAAGGTCGTTGCGCCGTACCCGTGCATGTGGAGCACGTCGATCTGCCGCCGGTCCAGGTACTTCAACAGATCGCCGAGCGTGGCGGGATCGAACTTCGATCGGTGCAGGTACGTGATGTCGACCCCGAGCGACTCGAGCGTCTCCTCGGAGAGGTCCTTCTTCCGGAGGCTGATGAGCGATACCTCGTAGCGGCTCGCGTCGAAGCGCGGGATCATCCACGCAAACAGCCGCTTCACGCCGTGCATCCGCGACCCTTCCCACCCGAGATGGTCGCAGATCTGGAGCACCCGCAGCTTGCGCCCCGGCGCCGGCCCCGTTCCCTCACTCACGCCTCCGCCTCCCCCCGCGAGCCCACGACGCGTGCCGGGATGCCCACGGCAATCGCACGCGGCGGCACGGCGTCACGTACGACGGCCCCAGCGCCCACGACCGCATGCGCCCCTACGTCGACCCCGTCGAGCACCATCGCGCCGGCGCCGAGCCAGACCCCCTCGCCGATCCGCACCCCTCGCGACACGCGCCCCTGTTCGAGCACGGGACGCGTCGGGTCGCTCCAGTCGTGGCCCCCGCCGATCACGTAGCAGTAGGCCGCAAGCAGCGCCTGGCGTCCCAGCGTGACGCGACTCGCCGAGAAGATCTCGCAGTTGAAGCCGACGTTGGCGCCCGCGCCGATTTCGATGTCACCGTCCTTGCACGAGAGGATGGTGTTGCGGCCGAGGAACACGCCCTCGCCGAGGACGATCCCGTTGTTGTC
>Ga0079037_100001060_pt1 | contig 13767 bp, 9 predicted proteins | sample Mud3Dept4metaG_FD_71479 | JGI IMG/M metagenome (GOLD analysis project Ga0079037, IMG submission 71479) | Freshwater wetland microbial communities from Ohio, USA, analyzing the effect of biotic and abiotic controls - Mud 3 Core 4 Depth 4 metaG | ecosystem: Environmental > Aquatic > Freshwater >... | reverse complement strand
CGAGCGCCGCAACGCCCCACAAGGCCCCGGCCAACGCCCCGGCGAGGGCTCCGTCCAGCGCCGGCTCGTGCCCCGCATGGACGGCCGACTCGATCGCGTTCGACACGTTCCCGGCGGTGAGCACCGTCGAGCGGACGTCGCCGATCGCACGCACGACGTCTGCCGGGGCCGCCCGGTGGCGATGCTCGGCGGCGACAGCGTCCATCGTGGCCGCGGCGATGATCTCCGGCTTGAGCGGCCGCGCGTCCCACAGTCCAGGCAGCGGCTCATAGAGGCCGCCCAGCACCACGCCAGGCGCATCGCCGCGCAGGGCCCCTACCAGGAGCGCCGCATAGTACCGGCACGCGTCCAGCACGAGCGGCGACTGGTGCGTCGTGCGCGCGCACTCGGCCGCCAGCGCGACGGCAGCAGCAGGATCTGCCAGCGCAAATGCAGCGGCGCTCACCACGCGCGGCAGAGCCGCCGTAGTGCGGTCGCGCGGGTCATGCGAACCGGCCATCGGCAGGCCGCGCCACTGATAGGTCGCGAGCGCCCGCACGACGTCCGGTGTCGCGAGTCCCGGCAGCCCGCGCGCGGACAGATGACCGTCACGCTGCCAGCGCACATAGCGGTCCATCTGGTCGCGTGCGTCGCAGCCGCCGGTCTCGAGCAGGCTCTCCGCCAGGCAGAGCGCGAGCGCAGTGTGCTGCGTCCACTCTCCGGCAGCCTGGTCACCCGTGCGCAGCGCCTCGCCCCTCGCGTCGCCCAGTGCGAGGCCGAGCAGCGCGCCGCGGATGCGATCGTCGGTGGTCAGCGCCGCAGTCGCCGCGAGCCCGCCGCCGCCCGCCAGACGACTGCGGTGCGGCCAGGCGCGCACGAAGTCCTCCTGTTCCTGGGTCTCGGGCACGACGGGCCACACGCGAGAGCGAGCCGACTGCTGCCACAGCTCCTGCAACTTCGCGAGCGGATCGGACTCGGCGCCCGCCCTGCTCGCCAGCCAGCAGCCGACGACCGTCGCGCTGCGGCCGATGCCGGCACGACAGTGCAGGTACACCACGTGCCCCGCCTCGAGCGCGTCGTCGATGATCGTGATGGCGCGTGTCACGACCTCGCGGCCGGCCGGCACGCCGTGGTCGCGGATCGGCTCGCGCCGGTACTCGACGCGACGGCCGTCCGCGGTTGCGAACGGCAGCAGCGCCTCGTAAGAGGGCAGCTCGCCCGGCTCGGTCAGGTCGACGAAGCACGTGACGCCCGCGACGAGGAAACGGCGCAGCCGGTCCATCGCGTCGGCGCGCGACTTGGAGCCCGGGTGTTCGCCGACGAGGAAGCGCCCGGGCACGACCCAGTAGGTCGCCGGCAACGGGCGTGGCGGCAGCGATGCGTCGGTGGCGCCGTGGGGTTCGGCCATCTGCCCATGATACGGCACCGGCGGCCCGGGGCTGTGGACGGGCGCACACGTGTGAGAGACTTGCGGCACTGAAAAATCAGGGGGTCCACCAGTGCTGAAGCAACTTGCGGCCCGCAAGTCGGTCGCGGCGATCGCGCGCGAGATCGAGACGGGCCCGCGGCTGAACCGGGTGCTGGGTGCCCGCACGCTGACCTCCATCGGCCTGGGCTCGATGATCGGCAGCGGCATCTTCGTGCTGACCGGGACGGTCGCCGCCAACCACACCGGGCCGGCCGTCACGCTGGCATTCCTCGTCGCCGCGATCGGCTGCGGGCTCGCCGCCATCTGCTACGCGGAGCTCGCCTCGCTGATCCCCGTGTCGGGCAGCGCCTACAGCTACACGTACGCGACGCTCGGCGAGGGCGTGGCGTGGTTCGTCGGCTGGAACCTGGCGCTGGAATACATGATGTCGGCCGCCACCGTGGCGGTCGGCTGGTCGGGTTATGTCGTGAACCTGCTCGAGGAGTTCGGACTGCACCTGCCCGCGGCGCTCACCAGCGCCCCGGTGGGCAAGACCGCCCGGCACACCCTCGAGGCCACCGGCGCCATCGTCAACCTGCCGGCGGTCGCGATCGTCGCCGCGCTCACCTGGGTGTGCTACCGCGGCATCCGCGAGTCGGCGTCCATGAACAACATCATGGTCGTGATCAAGGTCGCGATCATCGTGCTGTTCATCGTGGCGGGCCTGGCATTCGTCGATACCGCGAACTGGCGACCCTACCTGCCGGCGAACACCGGCGAGTTCGGTCACTTCGGCTGGAGCGGCGTGATGATGGGTGCCGCGATCATCTACTTTGCCTACATCGGCTTCGATACCGCAGCCACGACGGCCCAGGAAGCGCGCGACCCGCAGCGCGACGTGCCGGCAGGCATCCTCGGCGCGCTGGTGATCTCCACCGTGCTCTATGTCGCGATGGCGGCGGTCATGACGGGCATGGTGAGCTACCAGAAACTCGACGTGGCGGCACCGGTGGCCGTCGCGCTCGACGAACACCCGTCGCTGTTCTGGCTCGGCCTGCCGGTCAAGATCGGCGCCATCGTGGGCATGACGTCGGTGATCCTGATGTCCATCCTCGGGCAGCCGCGCATCTTCATGGCCATGTCGCGCGACGGGCTGCTGCCGCCCCAGCTGCAGGCGGTGCACCCCAAGCACCACACGCCGCACGTAGGCACGCTGATCACCGGTGTGATCGCAGCCTTCTTCGCGGGGGCGTTCCCGATCGACGTGCTCGGGGAGCTGGTGTCGATCGGCATCCTGCTCGCGTTCACGGCCGTCTGCGCCGGCGTGCTGGTGCTGCGCAGGACGATGCCCGAAGCGGCCCGCCCGTTCCGCGTGCCGCTCGCTCCCCTCACCTGCAGCGCCGGTGTGGCGATGTGCCTCGGGCTCACGCTCGCGCTGCCGCACGATACGTGGGTGCGACTGCTGATCTGGTCGGGAATCGGGTTCGCGGTGTACTTCGGGTACGGGTACTGGAACAGCCGGCTGCGGGTGCGTTAGCCCTCTTCCCAGGGCTCCGCGTCGGCGTCGCCGCCGCCCGCGGCCGAGCGCCGGGCGTCGATCCCGGCGAAGTCGAAGGCCGCCGCATCGGCGAGGTGCGCGACGCTGAGGTTGCGCATGGCCGAGAAGATCGTCTCGGTGCGGCCCGGGTACTGGCGTTCCCACTCGGCCAGCATCTTCTTCACCTGCACGCGCTGCAGGTTCTCCTGCGAGCCGCACAGCTTGCACGGGATGATCGGGAACTGCCGCGCGCGCGCGTAGCGGTCGATCTCGCGCTCGGGCACGTAGGCCAGCGGCCGGATCACGACGTGCTGCCCGTCCTCGGACAGCAGTTTCGGGGGCATGGACTTCATGCGTCCACCGAAGAACATGTTGAGGAACAGCGTCTCGACGATGTCGTCGCGATGGTGGCCGAGTGCGATCCTGGTGATGCCGTGCTCCGCCGCATAGCGGTACAGCCGTCCGCGCCGCAGCCGCGAGCACAGGCCGCACATCGTGCGCCCCTCGGGCACGACGCGCTTCACCACGCTGTAGGTATCCTGCTCGAGGATCTCGTAAGGCACGCCGAGCGCGCCGAGGTACTCCGGCAGCACGTGCGCCGGAAAGCCGGGCTGCTTCTGGTCGAGGTTCACGGCGACCAGGTCGAACTTCACCGGCGCACTGCGCTGCAGGGACAGCAGCACGTCGAGCAGCGTGTAGGAGTCCTTGCCGCCCGACAGGCACACCATCACGCGATCGCCCTCGGCGATCATCGCGTAGTCGTCGATCGCCTTGCCGACGAGGCCACGGATGCGGGCCTGCAGGCGCTTGAAGGTGCTGGAGGAACGGGGGGCGACGAGCGCGGACATGGCTGGCGGCGAGCAGTGATCGGTGACCACTATTCACTCTCTTCCAGGTACTTGGCTTCCGCATACCTGAGCCACGGCGCCGCCGTCAGCGGTTTGCCGGTGGCGCGCGTGATCAGCTCCTGCGAGCTCAGGCTCGCACCGACGCGGTGCACGTTCTCGCGCAGCCAGCCGATCAGCGCCCCGAAGCGTCCCGCGGCGATCTCGGCGTCGAGGTTCGGCAGGTCGCCACGCAGCGTCTCGTAGAGCTGTGCCGCGATCAGCCCGCCAAGCACGTACGACGGGAAGTAGCCGAACGAGCCCTGGGCCCAGTGCACGTCCTGCAGGCAACCTTCGGCGTCGTTGGCCGGCCGCAGGCCGAGTCGCCCCTCGAGTCCCTCGCTCCATGCCGCGGGCAGCTCGCGCACCGCGAGCTTGCCGTCGAAGATGCGCTTCTCGAGCTCGAAGCGCAGCAGGATGTGGACGGGATAGGTCAGTTCGTCCGCCTCGACGCGGACCGCGGCGCGCCGCACGCGGATCAGCGTACGGTACAGGTTGTCGGCGTCCCATTCCGCGCCCGTGGCGCCAAAGTGCTTCTCGAGCAGCGGGCGCAGGTAGGCGAGGAACGGGCGGCTGCGGCCGATGATCATCTCGAGCAACAGCGACTGGCTCTCCTCGAGCGCCATGCCGCGGTCGCGGCCGACGGGCTGGTCGCGCCACTCCTCCGGCAGCCCGAGGTCGTAGAGCGCCTGCCCTGTCTCGTGCAGGGCGCCCATCAGGCCCGTGAACGGCTCCTGCGCCACGAAGCGCGTGGTGACGCGCACGTCGCCGTTCACGCCTTCGGTGAACGGATGGTCACTTTCGTCGAGCCGGCCGCGGTCGAACGGGAAGCCGAGCGCACGCATCACGTCCAAGGCGAGCGCCCGCTGCTTCGACGGGCTCACCTTCCCGGCCAGCGGCAGCGGCGGATGTCTCGCCTGCAGCTCGATCGCTTCGTGGATCAGCTCCGGGAGACGGCGCGACAGGGCGCGGAACAGCTTGTCGATCTCCGCGCTCAGGAAGCCCGGGCTGAAGCCGTCGATCAGCGCGTCGTAGGGCGCGATGCCCAGCGCCTGCGACAGCACCTGCGCCTTGTCGCGCGTCAGGGCCACGACTTCCTCGAGGTGGGGGGCGAACAGCTCGAAGCTGCTCTCCTGCTTCGCCTCGAGCCAGCGCACCTCGGCCACCGCCGTGGCGCGGGCGAGACGGCTGACGAGTGAAATCGGCGTCGCGATCGCCCGGTCGCGCTCGCGGCGCATTTCGCGGAGGTTGGCAAGCTGCCAGTCCTCGAGCTGCGACTCGCTGGCCTGCGCCCGTTCGATCAGGCGCGACACCTTGGGCGAGGTGAGCAAGGTGTGGCACTCGGAGTCCAGGGCGGCAAGCTGCTCGCCACGCACGCTGGCGCTGCCGCGCGGCATCATCACGGCTGCGTCCCAGCGCAACAGGCTGGCGGCGCCGCGGAACGCGTGCAGGCGGCGGAATTCCTGTTCGAGCTGCTGGTAGGGCGTGAGCGCCATGGCCGGATGGATGCGTGTGGCCCATGAATCTCGCGGGCCGATGCTCGGGATTCTAGCAACAGGCGGGCGGGCAGCCGCCGGGCGCCGGCGACTGCGGATGAAAATTCTTTTTATGTCAAACGATTAGAGCTTCTTTCTAATGCGGCTCGACAGCACGGTCCGCCGCCGCCCCACCGTCCTGGCCGGGCCGGGCAGGCCCGGCCGGGGAGCGCAGTCGCTCGATCAGCTTCGCAATCGTCTGCGGGGACTGCGTGTTCCGGGCAACCAGCGTGTACACGGCGGGTACGACCGCCAGCGTCAGCACGACCGAGATCACCACGCCGTAGAACACCACCACGCCGATCGCCTGGCGGGCTTCGGCACCGGCGCCGCTGGCCACCATGAGGGGCAGCGCGCCGAACGCGGTGCACAGGCTGGTCATGAGGACCGGGCGCAGGCGGATCGCGGCCGCCTCGATCACCGCCTCGCGGTACTCGACGCCGCGATCCCGCAGCTGGTTGGCGAACTCGACGATCAGGATGCCGTTCTTGGCCGCCAGCCCCACCAGCATGATCGCCGCGATCTGGCTGAACACGTTGATGGACATGCCGTACATCCACAAGCCGACCAGCGCGCCGATCACCGCCAGCGGCACCGTGGTCATGATCACGAACGGGTGCAGGAAACTCTCGAACTGTGCCGCGAGCACCAGGAACACCACGACCAGCGCGAGCACGAACATGAAGTACATCTGGTTGCCCGAGTTCCTGAACTCGCGCGACTCGCCGTCGTAATTGAGCCGCGCCGCCGTCGGCAGTTCCTTCCCGACGACACCCTCGACGTACGCGAGCGCCTCGCCCAGCGGGTAGCCGGGCGTGAGGGCCGCGCTGATCGTGATGGCGCGCAGGCGGTCGAAGCGATTGAGACGCGTGGGGCCCGCCTCCTCGGTGAGCTGCACGAGGTTCGACAGCGGGATCAGCTCGCCGGTGCGGTCCGAGCGGACGTAGAGGTTGTCGAGGTCCGAGGGGGTGGCGCGGTCCTCCGCCCGCCCCTGCAGGATCACGTTGTACTCGCGGTCGCGATCGATGTAGGTGGTGACGATGCGCGAGCCGAGCACCGTCTCGAGCGTGCGGCCGACGGTCTGCAGCGACACACCGAGGTCCGCCGCGCGGTTCCGGTCCACCGCCACCTTCACCTGCGGCTTGCGCTCCTCGTAGTTGGACTGCACGTTCGAGAGGCCGGGATTCTCCTGCATGCGCTGCATCAGGATGTCGCGCCACTGCACGAGCTCGGCGTAGTCGGTGCCGCCGATCACCACCTGCACGGGCGAGCCGCCGCCGCGCACCCAGCCGCCCGGGGCGCCGACGAACCCGCGCACGCCCGGGATCTGGTTCAGCTGCATGCGCACTGCCTGCGCGATCTGCTCCGCGGTGCGCTCGCGCTCGCCCCAGGGAGCGAGCACCACGAAGCCGCGCGCCTGGTTCAATTCGCTGGCGCCGCCGAATCCGCCGGGGATGCGCATGTTCGCCCGCACCACTTCGCCGCCGGCCACTTCGCGCAGCATGATGTCCTCGACCAGGCGCGCGTGGCGGTCCATGTACTCGAGCGACGCGCCCTCGGGACCGGTCATGCCGACGAACATCATGCCGCGGTCCTCGGGCGGCGTGAGTTCGCTCGGCAGCACGCGGAACAGCAGCACCGCGACCACCATGGCGCCGACGGTCGTGCCGACGACGAGCCACGGTCGGCGCATCAGCCGGCGCAGCAGCGCGTCATAGGACGTCGACAGCCGATGGAAGAACGCGTCCACCGCGTTCGACAGCCTCGATCGGGTGGCGCCGCCGGCCAGGAGCTTCGAGCTCATCATCGGCGTCAGCGTCAGCGCCACCAGCGAGGAGAACAGCACCGCCGCCGCCACGGTGATGCCGAACTCGCGGAACAGCTTGCCGACGTTGCCCTGCAGGAACGAAATCGGCACGAAGACCGCCACCAGCACCAGCGTGGTGGCGATGACCGCGAAGCCGATCTCGCGGCTGCCATCCACCGCGGCGATGAGCGGCGGCTCCCCGCCTTCCATGCGCCGGTAGATGTTCTCGAGCACGACGATCGCGTCGTCCACCACGAGGCCGATCGCGAGCACCAGCCCGAGCAGCGTCAGCACGTTGATCGAGAAGCCCAGCCACGCCATCACGAGGAACGACGAGATGATGGACACCGGGATGGTGACGGCCGGAATCAGCGTGGCGCGCACGTTGCCGAGGAACAGGTAGATGACGGCCAGCACCAGCAGCACGGCGATCACCAGCGCGACCACCACTTCCTTCATCGATTCCTCGATGAAGGCGGAGCGATCCATGTTCACCTCGAGCACGGTGCCCGGCGGCAGCTGCGGCCGGATCCGCTCCATCTCCGCGCGCACTGCGGCGGCGACCTCGAGGGTGTTCGCCTTTGAGATCTGCTCGACGCCGACGCTGATGCCGGGAACGCCGTTCGAGCGCGACAGGCTGCGCTCGTTCTCCGCGGCGAGGCGCACGTCGGCAACCTCGTCGAGCCGGACCAGGTAGCCGTCGGCACCGCGGCCGATGACCAGCTGGCGGAAATCCTGCGCGGTGTTCAGCCCGGTTTCGGTGCGCAGCGTGAGCTCGCGCTGCGCGGATTCCAGGCGTCCCGCCGGCAGCTGCACGTTCTCGCGGCGCAGCGCGTTCTCGATGTCGGTGACGGTGAGCTGGCGGGCCGCCAGCGCCTCACGGTCGATCCACACCCGCATCGCGTAGCGGCGTGCACCGCCGAAGCGCACGCGTGCGACGCCCGGCAGCACGCCGAGGCGCTCGGCCAGCACGCGCTCGGCGTAGTCGGTGAGCTCGAGCACGTCCAATGTGCTGCTCGACAGGTTGAGCCAGATGATCGGCTCGGCGTTGAAGTCGACCTTGCCGATCTCGGGCGGATCCGCCTCCGGCGGCAGCTGCGCCGCGACGCGCGACACACGGTCGCGCACGTCGTTCGCCGCCTCGTCCACGTCGCGGTCGGGCACGAACTCGAGGTTGATGCTCGAGCGGCCGTCCACGCTCTGCGAGGTGATCTTGGTGACGCCCTCGAGGCCCGACACGCGCTCCTCGATGACCTGCGTGATCTTGGTCTCGACCACGTCGGCGGCGGCGCCGCGGTAGGTCGTCTCGATCGACACCACCGGGGACTCGACCTCCGGCAGCTCGCGCACCGACAGGCGCGTATAGGCCAGCAGGCCCAGGATCACGAGCATCAGGCTGACGACGGTCGCGAAGACCGGTCGCTGCACCGAGATCGTGGAGATCTTCATTGAGCCTGCGCCCCTGCCGCCGGAGCCGCCCGCTCCTGCAGCGTCACCGCCGCGCCGTCGCGCAGCTTCTGCGTCCCCTCGGTGACGACGACCTCGCCGGCCGCCAGCCCTTCGATTACCTGCACGTCGCCGACCCGACGCTCGCCGATGCGGACCTTGCGCTTCGCAGCGCTGCCGTCCTTCACCACGAACACGAACATGTCGCCCTGCTCCGGCACCAGCGCCTGCTCGGGAATGAGCAGCGCGTCGACCGCGCCGCGCGACAGCCGCACGGTCAGGAACATGCCGGGCTTCAGAAGCCCCGCGGCGTTCGGCAACATCGCGCGCACCGTCACCGAGCGCGTCGCGGGGTCGACCCGCGAATCGACGCTGCTCACCTTGCCGTCGAAGTTCGTGTCCGGATAGGCAACGCTGCGCGCGGCGATGTCGAGGCCGGGCTGCACGACCGACAGGAATGTCTCGGGAATCGTGAAGTCGAGCTTGACCGTGCTCGTATCATCGAGCGTGGTGATCACCGTGCCAGGGCTGATCAGGCTGCCGACGCTGACGCGGCGCAACCCCACCCGACCGCCGAACGGCGCGCGGACCACCGTGTCTGCCACCCGTGCGCGGGCCGACGCCACGCGCGCCTCGTTGCCCTTGTAGGTCGCCTCGATCTGCTCGAGCTGCTGGTCGGAGAGGACCCTGGTGTTGTACAGCTCGCGGCTGCGCCGGTACTGGCTGCGACTCTCCGCCAGCGCGGCCTCGGCGACCGCGAGGTCCGCCCGCACCTGCTCGGCGTCGAGTTCGACGAGCACTTCGCCGCGACGCACCTGCTGGCCCTCCGTGAAGCGCACGGCCGTGACCTGGTTGACGACCTTGGCGGTGATGTCCACCGACTCGTTCGCCCGTGTGGTCCCGAGCGCCTCGATCTCGAAGGCGATCTTCTCGGAGCGCGCCGGCACCGCCACGACGGCGACCGGCATCTGGCTGGAGCCGCCGCCCGCCGCCCCGGGCGCACCGCCAGGACCCGGCCGTCCTGCAGCCGCAGGCGGAGCGCCCCGCATGCCACCCGCCTGCGCCGCGGGGTCGCGCTTGGCTCGCTCGCTGCTCACGTGGTTGTAGAACACCACGAGCAACGCGCCCACCAGGGCGCCGAGCAGCACCTTCCTGACTGTGTCGGACATGGGCAACGGGGCGCCGCCTCGGCGCAGAGCAGGGACAAACGGTCTTGGATTATTTCATTGATTCGCGGCCCGCACGAGGACAGATGCAGCCGCGCGGCCGGAGCGCCGTCGCCCCGGCAGCCGCGGCGTTCAGCCGCGAGCGACGATCAGGGCTCCGGGTCGGAGCCCTCGGCGATGCCCTCGAACAGCGGCGTGGACATGTACCGCTCGCCGGTGTCCGGCAGCATCGCCAGGATCACCGCCCCCGCGGGCGCCTTCGCGGCGACCTTCAGCGCGGCGGCGAACGTGCCGCCCGCGGAGATGCCGCAGAAGATGCCGTCGTTGCGCGCCAGCGACCGCGACGCGGCGATCGCCTCGTCGTCCGTGACCGGGACGATCTGGTGCGGCACCGAGCGGTTGAGCACCTTCGGCACGAAGTCCGGCGTCCAGCCTTGGATCTTGTGCGGCTTGAACTCCGCCCCGGCCAGCAGCGACGCGCCCGCGGGCTCGGTCGCGACCACCTGCACCTCGGGACGCGCCAGGCGAATGACCTCGCCCACGCCCGTCAGCGTGCCGCCCGTGCCCCAGCCCGTGACGAAGAAATCGAGGCGACGGCCGGCGAAGTCGCTCAGGATCTCGGGACCCGTGGTCTGCCGGTGATACGCCGGGTTGGCGGGATTCTCGAACTGGCGCGCGAGGAACCAGCCGTGCTTCTTCGCGAGTTCCTCGGCCTTGCGCACCATGCCGCTGCCGCGCTCGGCCGCGGGCGTCAGGATCACCTTCGCGCCGAGCATGCGCATGATCTTGCGGCGCTCGATGGAGAAGGTCTCGACCATGACGGCGACGAACGGATAGCCCTTCGCCGCGCACACCATGGCGAGCGCGATGCCCGTGTTGCCCGAGGTCGCTTCGACGACCGTCTGGCCGGGCTGCAGCGCGCCCGTGCTCTCGGCGTCCTCGATGATGGCGATCGCGAGGCGGTCCTTCACGGAGGACAGCGGGTTGAAGTACTCGCACTTCACGTACATCGCGACGTGCTCGGGCGCGCTGCGGTGCACGCGCACGACCGGCGTGCGGCCGATGGTGTGCAGGATGCTTTCGTAGATCATGGCAACTCTCCCCGCCGACGCAATGATTGTATGCAGGACTATAGCGGAGCCGGCCGGCTCCGCTCATGCCGGGCAGGAATCTCGCTAGAAGTACAGCCGCATGATCGCCTCGGCCACGCAAGCGGGCTTCGGCTGCCCATCGATTTCGACCGTGTACTGCTCGCTCACCTGCAGGCCGCCGCTGACCGGTTCCACCTTGAGCAGGACGCAGTGCGCGCGGACGCGGCTGCCCGCCGCCACGGCGCTCGGAAAGCGCAGCTTGTCGAGACCGTAGTTGATCACCTGCCGGACGCCGGGAAACACCGGGCGGTCGGCCGCGACCAGGCCGCGCAGCATGGGATACAGCGACAGCGTCAGGTAACCATGGGCGATGGTCGCCTTGTACGGGGACTCCCGTGCGGCCCGCTGCGGGTCCACGTGGATCCACTGGTGGTCGCCGGTCGCGTCGGCGAACGCGTTGATGCGTTCCTGCGTGACCTCCAACCAGTCACTGCAGTGAATTTCCTGGCCGACCTGGGCCTGGAGGCGCTCGAGGACCTGCTGCTGGGACATGGGAGCCACCGTCGCTGACGACACGAACCGCCGCAGTGTAGGCCGCGCCGCAAGCCGCGACCAGTCGCGGGGGGAGGGGGGGAAGGGGTCTGTCCCCTCCGCGGGGACAGACCCCTCCCCCTCCCCCGCCGCTTTCTTGCAGCGCAATAGCCGTGAGGTACACTGGCCGCATGAGCCAGGAACGACTGATCAAGAAGTACGCGAACCGGCGCCTGTACGACGCTTCGCAGAGCCGCCACATTACCCTCGACGACATCCGCGCCCTGATCGTCAAGGGCGAGCGAATCCGCGTCGTCGAGGACAAGACCGGGCACGACATCACGCGCCACATCCTGCTGCAGGTGATCGCCGAGCAGGAGCAGTTCGGCCGGCCGATCCTGAGCACCAAGGTGCTCGAGGCGATCATCCGCTTCTATGGCAACTCGATGCAGGGGTTCCTGGCCAGCTTCCTCGAGAAGAGCATCGAGACCTTCCTGAACCAGCAGGAAGCGGTGCAGGCGCAGATCTCGAAGATCGTGGCGCACACGCCGCTCGCCACCGTCGCCGACATCACGCGCCAGAACCTGGAGACGCTGGCGAAGGTGCAGGAGAGCATGCTGAACGCGCTGCTTTCGAAGCGCGACAAGGATCGCGACGACGACGACAAGCGCTCCTGAGCCGCGGCCCCCGCGCGGCGGGCGGCCCCGATCGTGAATGACACCAGGGTTGGACGTGCGCATCTGCTTCCTTTCCGCCGAGTACTCGCCCTTCGCCAAGACGGGCGGCCTCGGTGACGTGGCGGCCGCGCTCACGCGCCAGCTGTCGCGGCGTGGCCACGACGTGCGCACGTTCATCCCGCTGCACGGGCAGATGGACCTGCGCGGCGTGGACCTGCACCCGGTCGATTTCCTGCAGAACCTGACCGTGCGCGTGGGTCCCCACGAGTTCCACTTCGGCGTGCAGACCGCGCGCGTGCCCGGGGCGGAACTGTGGGTATACCTCGTGGACTGCCCGGCGCTGTTCGACCGCCCGCGCATTTATTCCGACGCTGCCGACGAGCACGTGCGCTACCTGATGCTGACGCGCGCGGCATTCGAGTGCTGCCAGCGCATGGGCTTCGCACCGGAGATCGTCCACGCCAACGACTGGCACACGGCATTCGCGCCGCTGCTGCTGCGCACGGCCTACGCGTGGGACACCGGGTTGTTCGGCGCGACGAAGAGCGTCTTCACCATCCACAACATCGGCTACCAGGGGGTATTCTCGGCCGGACATGCCGGCGATCTCGGCCCGGGCGTCGGCATCGAGAAGCTGCACCAGGCGGACCTCGCGGCCGGACGCGTCAACCCGATGCGCCACGGCGTGATCTACGCCGACGCGGTGACGACGGTGAGCCCGACCTATGCCGACGAGATCCGCACCGTCGAGGGCGGGCACGGACTCGACGCCGACCTCCGCGCGCGCGGCGCGGCCGTGTCCGGCGTCCTGAACGGCGTGGACTACGACGAGTGGCACCCCGCCACCGACCGCTACATCCCGCATCGCTTCGATGCGAACGACCTGACGGGCAAGGCGCGCAACAAGGAGGCGCTGCTCGACCTGCTGCGCATGCCGGCAACGGCGACCACACCGCTGATCGGGATGGTCACGCGGCTCACGCGACAGAAGGGCGTCGACCTGCTGTACGACACGCTCCCCGAGGTCCTCGAGCGCGGCGCAGCGCGGCTGGTTGCGCTCGGCGCCGGCGAGCAACCCTACGAGCGCTTCATGCACAGCCTGCAGGAACGCTTCCCGGGACGTGCCGTGTTCTACAGCGGCTACAGCGAGGAGCTGGCGCACTTCATCGAGGCGGCGTCCGACATCTTCCTGATGCCGTCCATGTACGAGCCCTGCGGGCTCAACCAGATGTACAGCCTCAAGTACGGCACCGTGCCGATCGTGCGCCGCACGGGCGGGCTCGCGGATTCCGTGCGCCACTTCGACCCGGCTTCGGGCCAGGGTACCGGCATCCTGTTCAACGACTTCGACGCCGGTGGCGTGCGCTGGGCGCTCGCCACTGCGCTCGAGTGGTTCGGGTGGCCGTCGGTGTGGCGCCGCCTGGTGCTGAACGGGATGCGCGAGGACTTCTCGTGGGAGAAGCAGGTCGTCGCTTACGAAGATCTGTACCGGGGGCTGATCGCGTAACGACCACGAGGTGCCGGGTTCTCGGTTATTCGGCTATTTCCAGCCAACGGTGGCGCCGAGGCAGATGGCGGCAATAACCGAATAACCGAGAACCCGGCACCTCTTATTTCGGCGGCAGTGGTGGCTTCTCGATCGGCTTGAGGGTCTTGGAGAAATCCACGGTGCCGCGGTGGTTGAAGGGGATCTTGCGCACCATGCC
>Ga0079037_100001059_pt1 | contig 13770 bp, 12 predicted proteins | sample Mud3Dept4metaG_FD_71479 | JGI IMG/M metagenome (GOLD analysis project Ga0079037, IMG submission 71479) | Freshwater wetland microbial communities from Ohio, USA, analyzing the effect of biotic and abiotic controls - Mud 3 Core 4 Depth 4 metaG | ecosystem: Environmental > Aquatic > Freshwater >... | reverse complement strand
CCTCCGCGAGCGCCGACTCGAGGCGCGTCAGAGCGTGCGCCGGCCCCTCGGCCACCACCTCGACCCGTCCGTCGTCGAGGTTCGCGGCGCCCCCCGAAAGACGGAGCGCCCGCCCCACCCGGGCGACGAAGGCGCGGTAGCCGACCCCCTGCACTCGCCCCGAGACGACGTAGCGGCGGCGGACGATCTCCCATCCGGCCTGCTCGCCCGCGTCAGCCGGCACGGGCCTTCCCTTCCCCCCGCTCCGCCGGAAAGCCGAAGCGCCCGACGAGCGGGACGAAGGCGACCTCGCCCGCGTCCTCGGTCCGCGTCCGCCCGCTCGGCAGGCGGCGGACCACGAGGAGCCGCTGGCGGGCCGGCTGTCCGACCGGGACGACGAGCCGCCCCCCGGCCTTGAGCTGCGCCACGAGCGGCCCGGGGATGCCGGGGGCCGCGGCCGCCACGACGATCCCGTCGTAGGGGGCGTGCTCGCTCCAGCCGTACGAGCCGTCGAAGACCTTGATCGAGACGTTTCCGACGCCGAGCGCCGACAGCCGCGCACGCGCCCCGGCCGCGAGTTCGGCGATCCGTTCGAGGGAGAAGACGTGGTGGCAGAGCCGCGCGAGAACGGCCGTCTGGTACCCGGACCCGGTCCCGATCTCGAGGACGCGCGCCCGCGGCGTCAGTCCCAGGAGCTCGACCGACCGCGCGACGTTGGCCGCCTGCGTGATCGTCTGCCCGTGCCCGATCGGAAGGGCATGCTCGCTGTACGCCTCGCCCGCGAGCGCCTCCGGGATGAAAAGGTGCCGCGGCACCGTCTCGAGCGCCGAGACGACGCGCGGGTCCGTCACGAGTCCGGCCTCGACGAGGCGCGCCACCAGCGCACGGCGCGCCAGGGCGCCCGCCTCGGCGGCGCGGCGAATGTCGGGATCGGCCGGTTTCACTGCCAAAATTCTAGCGTGGCCGCCCGGGAGGCGGCAGGCGGCCGGCGAGCTTCTCGAGGTCGGCGAGGGCGCGGTAATCCGTCAGGTCGAGGTGGAGCGGCGTGATCGAGACGTACCCCGCCGCGACGGCGGTCAGGTCGGTTCCCTCCGACGGCGTGTCGACGTGGATCCCCCCGATCCAGAAGTAAGGGCGTCCCCGCGGATCGATCTTCTCGATGATGTTCTCGCCGTACCGGCGGCGCCCCATCCGCGTCACGCGGTATCCCTTCGCCGGAGAGGGCGGGACGTTGACGTTCCAGAGGGTGTCCCCGGCGGGCGGGCTCTCGAGCGCCAGCTCGATGACCGCGCCGGCCGCCGACTCCGCGACCGTGAAGTCGGGCTCGCTCCGGCCCGGGTCCTGCCAGGTGTCGAGCGAGAAGGCGATCGACGGGACGCCCAGGAGCGTCCCCTCGAAGGCGCAGGCGACCGTGCCCGAATAGGTCACGTCGTCTCCCAGGTTCGGCCCGGCGTTGATCCCCGAGAGGACGAAGTCGGGCGGCGTCTTCTTCAGGATGCTGCAGATCGCAAGGTTGACGCAGTCGGTCGGCGTCCCGTCCACGGTCCACTGCCGGTCCCCGACCGCCCGGACGCGGAGGGGACGGTGCATCGTCAGGGCGTGCGACGACGCGCTCTGCTCCCGGTCGGGCGCCACGACGTAGGTCTCGAGGCCGGCCGCGCGGGCCGCCCGCTCGAGGGCGGCCAGTCCGGGGCTGTGAATCCCGTCGTCGTTCGAGATGAGCGCGCGCACGGCGTCAGCGCCCGGGGCCCGTGTAGACGACCCGGTTCCGCTCCGTCTCGTGGACGACGACCCGGACGAGCCGGGCCGGCGCGACCTCCCCCTCCAGCTGCTCCCAGACCTTCACGGCGATGTTCTCCGCCGTCGGGATCACGCCCGAGAGGAACGTTACGTCGGTGTTGAGGTTCCGGAGGTCGCACGCGCGGATGACCCTCTCGGAGACGATCCGCTTCAGGTCGCCGAAGTCGAGCACCCACCCCGTGTCGGGGTCCACGTCCCCTTCGACCGTCACCTCCAGCTCGTAGGTGTGGCCGTGGCCGTGCGGGTTGTTGCACTTTCCGAAGACGGTCCGGTTCCACTCGCCGTCCCGGCGGTCGTTGTGGAGGCGATGCGCCGCGCTGAAATGGGAGCGCGACGTGATCCTCACCAGCGGCGGGGCGGGCGGAACCGCGTCGGGGCTCATCGGGCCGCGATGATACCGGAGGGGGGCGGGCCGCCCCGGCGCGGATCAGGCGCGGGAGGAGATCCGCGGCGTGTCGTCGAACGTGCCGACGACCGGATACCAGAGGAGCCGCGCGAGGCCCGGGCCCGACTGCCGCCCCTTCACGGCCCTGAGGAGGATCGGGCGGCGTGAGCTGAAGTCGCGCGCCACGCCCTTTCCCTCGAAAGTCTCCCAGTCCTCCCCTTCCGGCCAGACGACGAAGACGGTGTCGGCGTTCCCGGCGAGGCCGCCCCCTCCTTCGACGTCCGCCAGCTCGGGGAGCCTCCACGGATCGTGCGGCCCGAGGACCGAGGATGCCGCGATCGACGCGGTGACGACGACGGGGCTTCCGGCCCCGCGCGCTACGAGCCGGAGGGCGAGCGACGTCCGGGCCGCCGCGAACTCGGGGCCGGACGGGAACGGGTCGACTTCGTCGGAGAAGGCGACCGCAGCCCGGAAATCGTCCACGACGACGAGCGGCGGCCGGCCGAAGTCGCGGGAGCGGCGCTCCGCCTCGGCGCGGAGCCAGGCCATCGAGCCGGCGGGCTGCCCCGGCTCGCCGACGTCCCGCGCGCCCGGGACGGTGATGAGCATCCGCGCGCCCGGCCCCCCTTCCGCGTAACGCTTCCACGCGGAGGAGATCTGCTCACGCTCCACCTGGAGGAGCCCCTCGGGCGCCAGCATCTGGCCGAAGGGGGTCTTGACGATCCCCGCGACGAGGCGGGCGCGGATCTCCACGTCCTCGGTCTCGTACGAGACGTAGAGCACCGGGCATCCCGCCGCGGCGGCCGCGTGCGCGAAGCGGAGGGCGAGGGAGGTCCGCCCCGAGCCCGGCGGGCCGGCGAGGACATAGAGACGCCGCTCGCGGAACCCGCCGCCGAGGAGCTCGTCGAGGGAACGGAGGCCCGTACTCACCGGGCGGCGCTCGAAGCCCGACCGCCATTCCGCAAGGCCGCGCTCCCACTCGAGGGCCGGGTTTCTCGGGAGCGATTCGACGCCGGCGGCGCCGGCAAAGGAAGATTCACTCGACGCCGGCGCTTCGGCCGAGGCTGGAATCGCCGCCCCTCCCCGGCGGTCCTTCCGCCGACGTTCCTTCGGGATGCCGCACGTGTCCTTGAGCCAGGTCGCGGCGAGAGGCAGCGTGACGCCGAGAGAGCGCTGGACGAGGGTCAGGACGTCGCCCCCCTGCCCGCCGCATCCGGTGTTGCAGCGGTAGTGGACGATGCCTTCGCGCTCCTCGAACCGGACGGCGTCACGGCCGGTCCCCTTGTGGACCGGGCAGGTGGAGTGTCGGTTCGCGCGGTCGACCGACGCCCCGAGAGCCTCGAGGACCTGCGCGAAGTCCTCGGCCCCGACCGACTTCCGGATCCGCTCCGCGTTGAACCGGTCCATGCCTGCCCATATTGTGAGGCACGGCACGAAAAAGGTCAGCCGGGCCGGGGTTTCAGGGGCGGCCCGGGTGCCGGGCGGACGCCGCCCCCGCTTCGCGCGCCGCCCGGACCCTCTCGAGCGCGGGAGTGACGGAGAGCGGAGAGAGGACCCGCTCCTGGACCGGGTACCAGTCCCTCCCGTTCGTCTTCTCCCACCCCCCCTTCGCCCGCGGCCGATAGACGTTGCCGTCGGGCCCGGCAATCAGGTCCGCTCCGCGACGGAGCCCGCCGGGTGGCTCGACCCGGCCTTCCGGGCTCTTCGCCGTCGACCGGATGGATGAAGCAAGGACGGCGGGCCGCGTCGAAACGAAGACCGCGGGAGCTTTCCCCGCCCCGAGCAGGCCCCGGATCGCGGCGTCGGGGCGGTCGAAGAGCTCCACGCCCGGCTCCTCCGACGCGGCCTTCCGCGCCGCGTCGAGGCCGGCGGGGACCTTCTTCGCGACGGTCCACCTCGCGTTCGGAGCGGGGGCGACGAGCCACGTCCCGCCGACCGGGAGATAGAAGCGGCTGCTGGCGGAATCCTGGAAGAGAAGGGCCCGCGTGTTCACGACCCGGAGGACGCCCGTTCCGGCGACGGGCCGGATGACGTAGCTCCCGTCGACGAGGACGAGGATCGCCGGCCCCTTCGCGTGAAGGACCTCCGGCGCGGGCCTCGCCGCGGGCGCGGGCGCGGATGCGGCTCCCGCGGGGACCGGGAGAGAGGCCGTCAGGCTCCGGAGCGGAACCGTCGCGGTCTCGAGTCCGCCCTGCCGGAGCGCCCCGAGGACCTCCGTCCCGCCGTCCTTCTCCCACGGAAAGCTCGCCTTCACGAGCTCGATCCCCTGAAGCGTCACGACTCCGACTTCGGTGTCGATCGTCGTGCGCGACCGGAGGAAGACGACGCCGTAGCCCGGCTCCTTCTCCCCCTTCCGCTTCACAGAGACCGCGGCACGCGCCTCGACCCGGTTGTCCTCCCAGCGGTCCCCCTGCGGCATCTGGATCGCGATCGCCATCCCGCCCGAGTGGACCTCGCGCGGCCAGGCTTCCCCAGGGCCGGCGCCCCGTGCGGGATCGGAGAGAACTACGGCGAGCGCGGCGAGCAGCCCCCGGGGGATCGTGCGAGTCGTCTTCATCGCGCCGGATGGTAAGCGATTGCGCGGTCCCTCCTCCTAGAGAAGCCCCTGCACGTACCGGAGCGTCACGCGGGCGACGAGATGGTCGCGCGTGGCCGTGGCGAGGTTCCCCTCGGCCTGCACGACCGAGAGCTGGGCGTCGTCCACCTCGAGGCGCGTCTTCACGCCATACTCGAACCCTTTCTCCGCCATCTCGAGGAGCCGCCGCGCCTGCGCGACCGTCCCCGCGAGCGCCCGGACGATGAGGGCGCTCTCCTTCACCGCGTCGACGGCCGTCCGGACCTCGAGGCGGACGGCGTCCTCGGCCTTCGAGAGGTCGACCTGCGACGTCTTCAGGTCGCTCTTCGCCTCGATCACCTTTCCCTTCGTCGCGAGGCCGTCGAAGAACGGGAACGAGAGGTAGAGGCCGGCGTTCCAAGTCTTTCCGTCGCCCGAGAGACCGCTCGCGTCGATCCACTTCCACCCGGCCCCGCCCCGGAAGTCGAGGCGCGGCTTGTCCCCCGCGCTCTGGATCTTCACGAACTCGCCGAAGACCCCGACCCGGTGCCGCAGGGCCATCAGGTCGGGCCGCCTCTCGAAGGCGGTCTGGAGGACCTCCTCGAGGGGAGGCGGTTCGCTCACCTCGGCGTCGAGCGTTCCGGCGGCATCCAGCTCCCGGCGCTCGTCGGCGAGGACGAGCCGGAACTGCTCGCGCGCCGTCAGAACCCGGTTCACCGACCGGATCACGGCCGGCCGGGCGTTCTCCAGCGCGACCTCCGCCGCGAGGACGTCGTAGTCCGTCGCCGTCCCGAGGCGCTGCCGGTTCTTCGCCTCGGCGAGGTGCCGCTCGCGCTGGGCGAGGTTCTCCCGCGCGATTCCTTCGATCCGCCGGGCGAGCAGGACGTCGTAGAAGGCCGCCGTGACGTCGCGGACGGCCGCCTGGCGGACCGACTCGAGCTGGTCGTCGGCCGCCGACATCCCCGCCTTCGCGGCGCGGATCGCCGCCCCGACCTGCCCCCACGTGAAGAGGGACTGCGAGAGGTTCAACTCGGCCGTGCCGACGCTCTGCCCCGGAGGATAGAAGTCTCCGAAGATGACCCGGAAGCTCTCGTCCCACGACCTCACGCCGCCCCCCTGGAGGGACAGGTGCGGGAGCGCCCCGGCGCGCTCCTCGATGTACTTGCCCCGGACCCAGTCCTGGTAGGAGCGGGCCTTCTGGACGTCGCGGTTCTTCTCCTGGACCAGGCGGATCGCCTCCTCCAGCGTGATCGGGACCGTCGGTGCCTCCGTGCGGGCCGCGGCCGCGGGGACGAGGAGGCCGAGGAGGAAGACCGCCTTCGCCGCGGGGGGGACCGCGGCGGGCCGCCGCGCCGCGTCCGCCGCCACGGCGTTCGCCCGGGCCCAGCGGCGGTGGAGCCACTCCGCGAAGTCGTCGAGGAGCGTGTAGACGACCGGGACGACGACGAGCGTCAGGAGGGTCGAGGTCACGAGCCCCCCGATGACGGCGCGGGCCATCGGGGCCCGCATCTCGGCCCCCTGCCCGATCGCGAGGGCGAGGGGGAGCATTCCGAAGATCATCGCGAAGGTCGTCATCAGGATCGGGCGGAGCCGCGTCCGTCCGGCGGTGATCAGCGCCTCCCGCCGCGGAAGCCCCCGCCGCCGGAGGACCTTCGTGTAGTCGACGAGGAGGATGGCGTTCTTCGTGACGAGCCCCATCAGGAGGATGAGGCCGATGAGCGACATGATGCTGATCGTGTCGCGCGTCAGGACGAGCATCCCCGCCATCCCGACGATCGAGAGAGGAAGCGACAGCATGATCGCGAGCGGGTCGATGAACGACTCGAACTGCGCCGCGAGGATCAGGTAGACGAAGACGATCGCGAGGACGAGCGCCTCGCCGAGATAGCCGAACGACTCGGCCATGATCTCCGTGTCGCCCGACATGACGACGCGGTATCCGGGCGTCATCGGGACCGCGGCGGCCGCCCGGAGCGCGGTCTCGGCGGCGGTCCCGAGCGGGAGACCGTCGAGGTTGCCCGACAGGACCACCTGCCGGGAGAGGTCCTGCCGGCTGATCTCCGAGGGCGAGACCGTCCGCTCGACGCTCACGAGGTCGGCGATCGGGACGAGCGCCGTCCCGGCCGCTCCCGGGACCGAGATCCGGAGCTCGCCGATCTGCCGGACGTCCTCCCGGAGGGACTCCGGAAGGCGGACCCGGACGTTGACCGCCTCGCCCGTCTCGTCCTCGTACGTCGAGACGATCTGCCCGCCGATGAGCGCGCCAACCGTCCGGACGAGGGCGTCGGTTCCGAGGCCCGCGTCGCGGGCCCGGCTCCGGTCCACCGTGAGCCGGTACTCGGGGAGGTCCTGCTCGAGCGTCGCCTCGAGGTCGACGATCCCGCGGATCCGGTAGAGGACCCGCTTCACGGCCGCGGCGTACTCCTTCAGCTTCGGGATCTCCTCCCCCCGGACGAGGAGGATGAAGGGCTTCTGGAAGTTGTCGGGGTCCTCCTCGATGGAGGGGATGAGGCCCGGGATCCTCCCGAGCTGCGCGCGGATCTCGCGCATGACGGCGTACTGGTCGCGCTTCCGCTCCGACTTCTCCTTCAGCTTGACGTAGACGGTCGCGTTCCGGACCGTGTCCGACTCTCCCGCCGCGATCGCCGCGTAGGTGTGGCCGACCTCCGGGAGCGCCTTCAGGATCCCGAGGACCTCGCCGAGGCGTCCTCTCGTCTCTCCGATCGAGGCGTCGGGAGCCGTCTTGAGGCGGACGAGGAACTCGCCCCGGTCGAAGGCGGGGAAGAACTCCGACTCGAGGAGGGCGAAGAGGCCGAGGCCGGCGACGAAGGCCCCCGTCGCCACCCCGAGGACGAGCTTCCGCCGGTCGAGCGCCCAGCCGACGAGCGCCTTGTACCGGTCCGCCGTCCGGTCGAACCAGCCGTTGAACCGGTCGAGCACACGCGCCACGGCGTGCCTCTTTCCCGTCCGTTCCACGTCCGGGTCGACCCACCGGGAGGAGAGCATCGGGTCGAGGGTGAAGGAGACGAAGAGCGAGACGGCCACGGCGAACGCCACGGTGATGCCGAACTGGAAGAAGAAGCGCCCCACGATCCCCTTCATGAACGCGACCGGGACGAAGACGGCCATGATCGAGAGCGAGGTCGAGAGGACGGCGAGGCCGATCTCGGCCGTCCCGTTCCGCGCGGCCGTCATGTGGTCCTCGCCGTGTTCGAGGTGCCGGACGATGTTCTCCCGGACCACGATGGCGTCGTCGATCAGGAGCCCGATCGCGAGCGAGAGCGCCATCAGCGTCATGACGTTCAGCGTCATCCCGAGGAAGTACATCGAGATGAACGAGGAGACGACCGAGATCGGGAGGGTCAGCCCCGTGATGACCGTCGAGCGCCACGAGTTGAGGAAGCAGAAGACGATCAGGATCGTCAGGACGCCGCCGATGACGAGCGTCGTCTGCACGTCCGCGACCGACTCGCGGATCATGACCGAGGCGTCCCGGACCACGTCGATCCCCGTCCCGGGCGGGAGCTCGGCCTTCAGCCGCTCCACCTCCCGGCGGACGGTGTCGACCACTTCGACCGTGTTCGCCTTCGACTGCTTCAGGACCTCGAGGGCCACGGCCGGGACGCCGTTCACGAGAGCGAGGGAGCGCGGCTCCTCGATCCCGTCCACGACCGTCGCGACCTCGCCGAGCGTGACGGGATGCTCCCCCCGAATGCCGATGACCATCGACTCGAAGCCGGGGACGAGGGCCGGCTTGCCCGAGATCCGGACGGGGACCTCCGTCCCCTCCCGGTTCAGCCGGCCGAGGGGCGTGTTCACGTTCTCGCCGGCCAGGCCGGCGATCACCTCGTCGACTCCCATCCCCATCGCCTCGAGCCGGGACGGGTCGACCAGGACGTTCACCTCCCGGCGCGAGGCGCCGACGAGGCGCACCTTCCCGACGCCCGGGATGTTCTCGAGGCGGCGCTTCACCTTCCGGTCCACGAGCGTCGTGAGGTCGCGGGCGTTCAGGGTGCCGGAGCGGACGGCGAGGGCCACGATCGGCATCCCCCCGATGTCCATCTTCTGGATGACCGGCTCCTTGATCTGCTCGGGAAGCTCGCGCCGGGCCGCGTTGATCTTGGCCCGGACCTCCTGCGAAGCGTCGTTGATCCTCACGTGGAGGTGGAACTCGACCATGACGGAGGAGAGGCTCTCGCGCGACGTCGAGTAGACGTGCCGCACGCCCGAGATCGGGTTGACGGCTTCCTCGATCTTCTTCGTCAGCTCGCGCTCCACGGCCTCGGGCGAGGCGCCGGGGAACTCCGTCGTGATCGTCAGGATCGGGAACTCGACGTCCGGCATCAGCTCGATGGCGAGCCGCCGGTACGAGAAGAGCCCGAGCGTCAGGAGGGCCAGCATCAGGACCGTCGCGAAGACGGGCCGCTTGATCGAGAGGTTCGAGAGGAACATCGCCTCAGCCCTTCTTCGGCGAAGCGACGGCGACCCGGTCGCCGTCCGCCAGGTTGAACCCGCCCCGCGTGACGACCTTCTCGCCGGCGGAGAGTCCCTTCGTCACCTCGACGTCGTCGCCGGCCGTCGCCCCCGTCTCGATCGCCCTCCGGGCCGCCCGATCCCCGTCGACGACGAAGACGACGGCGGAGCGGGCGCTGAGGTCCCACGTCACGAGGGCGGTCCTCGGGACGCGGAGAACCCCCGTCCGCTCGCCCGTGACGATGATCCCCTTCACGAAGAGGCCGGTCTTCAGGCTCTCGTCCGCGTTGTCGACGAAGGCGACGACCTTCACGGTCCGGCTCGACTCGTCGGCCGCCGGGTTGATGAACTGGACCTTCCCGGCGAACGTCCTTCCGGGAACGGCGTCGGTCGTGAAGAGAAGCGGCTGGCCGGTCCTCACGGAGGAGATCCGGGACGAGGGCACCGTGACGGTCAGCTCGAGCCGGCGGTTGTCGACGATCCGGAACATCGGCTTCGGAGAGCCCATGTTCTCGATGTAGTCGCCGGGGTTGACGGTCCGGCTCGAGACCACGCCCTCGAGGGGCGAGCGGATGACGGTCTTGGCGAGCTTCGTCTCGGCCATCTCCTTCTGGGCCTTCGCCGCCGCCAGCTGCGCCTCGGCTGCCTCGGAGGCCGTCTTGGCGTCGTCGAGGCTCTGCGGCGTGGCGAGGCCCGCCTCCTTCAGCTTCACCGTCCGGTCCATCTCCCGCCGCGCGCGGTTCACCCCGACCTCGGCGGCGAGGAGGCCCGCCCGCGCCGCCTCCGCGCCGGACTCGGCCTCCCGGGCGTCGAACCGGAGGAGGACCGTCCCCTTCGACACGCGGACCCACTCCGTCACGAGGACCTCGCTCACGATGCCGCTGTACTCGGTCTTCACCTCGGCCTGGAACTTCGGGGCGAGCGTCCCGACGACCTCGATCGTCTCCTTCAGGTCGCCCGAGACGGCGGGGGCCGCCTCCACGGCGACGGCGGGCTTTCCGATCTCGGAAACGTTCCCCGCGCCGCGCGAGCAGCCGGAGACGGGGAGAAGAGAGAGTGCCCCGAGGGGAAGGAAGAAGAGTGCGAGACGTCTCATCTGGAGGCTCCACGAAGGCGGGGCCGGGCGGCCCCGGTCAGGATCAGGTCGAGCGTTCGCGCGAGCCCCTCCCGCCCCGGGGACTGGTCGGGGTGCGCGAGGTGGAAGTCCATGGCGAAGCTGAGCGCCCCGAGGAGGGCGAAGGAGAGAGTCGTTGCGGCGTCCTTCCGGAACTCCTTCCGGGCGGCCCCGTTTTCGGCGAGTGACTGAAACGCCGCGACCAGGGGCTGGTGCAGCGACTCGAAGTCGAAGGCCGGGGTCCCCTGCGGCGGCCCCCAGAAGACCGCGTTCAGGAACCGGACCGCGGCCGTGTTCTCGGAGAAGACGTCCCAGATGCCGAGAGCGAGGCTCCGGACCCGGCTCCGCGCGCTTCCTCTCCCGGTCCCGAGCCCCCGCAGCGTTTCGTGAACCGTTCGTTCGAGGCGCCGCGTGATCTCGAGGTAGAGGCCCTCCTTGTTTCCGAAGTGGTAATAGAGGACCGGCTTCGAAACGCCGGCCCCCTCCACGATCTCGCGCACCGAGGTGGCCGCGTAACCGCGTTTCGTGAAGAGTTCGATGGCGGCCTCGACGAGCCGCTCGCGGACGTTCGGGTCATGGGGGTGCGCGATCGGGGCGCGCGCGCTGACCAGGACCGTCTCCATCGAGGACCTCCTACCTACCGGTAGGTAGGATGTCCGTTCCACCCGGCGCCGTCATGGGACGTTTGAATCAGCGCAGCCCCGGGGAATCCCCTGCCCTAGCCGCTCCGACTCTCGAACGCCTCCCATTCGTCGTCGGTCCACCACTCGCGCTCGAGGCCGCCGCACGTCGTCCCGTACGAGGGGCAGATGACGCACCCCTCGCCCCGGACGGCGCCCGCGACGGGCGTCGGCGGGTAGAGCCCCGCGAGGCGCTCCCCTTCCGCCTTCGCCGCGAGCTCCTCCTCCGTCGGCTGGCGCATCGACAGCTCGTGGACCCCCGCCTGCCGGAGACGCTCCTCGCTCTCCGGAAGGAGGACGGAGTTCTCGGCGTCGATGTGGGCGAGGAGGTCGTGCGCATAGCGGCCCGCAAGCTCCCGCAGCCTCGCGATTCCGGCCGGCTCGCCTCCGGACACGAGGAGCGGCTCCATCTCGTCGAGAGTCCGCGCCATCCGGTGGTGCTGGTCGACGATGGAGAAGAGAGGCCCGGAGTCGGGCGGGAGCTCGAGGTGCTTCTCCAGGGCCGGGAAGAGGGTGTCCTCCTCACGCGCGTGGTGCCACGTCCCGGCGAAGTGCCGGAAGAAACGGAGGAATCCGTCCCCGTCGCCCGGCTCCCCCTCCCCTTTCGCCCGCCGCTCCACCCATGTCCCGAGCGATCCGAGAGCGCGCTCGATCTCCTCGTGCTCGGCCCGGAGCTCGTGGATCAGGCGCACCCGACCGGCGCCTCCCGTGTCACTTCTTCGCCTGCAGATCGGCCAGGGCGGCCAGGACCTCCTCGCTGTGGGCGGCGGGATTGACCTTCAGGAAGACCCTCCGGACGACGCCGTCCGGGCCGATCAGGAAGGTGTTCCGCGCGGCGATCTCGCGATCCTGCCAGGTCGCGAGCGACCCGTAGGCCTTCGTCGCGGTCTTCCCCGTGTCGGAGAGGAGCCGGAAGCCGAGCCCCTCTTTCGCGCAGAACTCCCTGTGCGAGTCGACCGAGTCGACGCTGACGCCGAGAACGACCGTGTTCGCCTTCTCGTATTTCGCGGCGTCGCGCTGGAAGTTGCGGGCCTCGACCGTGCAGCCCGACGTGAAGTCCTTCGGGTAGAAGTAGAGGACGACCCACTTCCCGCGGAACTGCTCGAGCGTCACGGTGGAGCCGTCGGAGGCCGGAAGCGAGAAGGCCGGGGCCTTCTCTCCGGCCGCGGGGGGATCGCCCGCAACGGCCGGGAGGGCGAGCGAGAGGGCGGCGAGGAGGAGAAGCACAGGAATCCGGGAAGCCTTCATATTGAGACAGACTATCAAAGATGAGCTTCCGTTCGCTCCCCCGTCACCCGAGCTCGGCGACGAGCTTCCCGACGAGGGCGACGTACTTCTTCATCGCGTCGTCCTTCGACGTCCCCTTCCGCTTCGCCCACGCGTCGTACTTCGCGCGCCCCTTCAGGTCGAGCATCCCCGGGCGCGAGCCCGAGACGTCCCCGTCGGTCGCCTGCTTGTAGAGGCCGTAGAGATCCAGAAGCTGCTCGTTCGACGGCCGCGTCGAGAGCTTCTCCACCCGGGCGGCGGCGTCCTTGAACTGCTTCCCCAGCGGCTCTTCCTTCTTCGTCGCCATCGTCGTCTCCTTTTCCGCGACTTTAGAGCGAACCGCCGGGTTCGGGAAGCCCCTCCGGCGCCTAACATCTCCCCGATGGCCGCGCCCCGCCAGCCTGCCTACCTCGCCCTCCACCGGTCCGGCGACCTGAAGCTCCGGGCCGAAAGGGCGTGGACTCGGCTCGCCGATTGCGATCTCTGCGCCCGGTACTGCCGCTGCGACCGGCTGAAGGGGATCAGCGGCGCCGTCTGCCGGACCGGCGAAAAGGCCCGGGTCCACGGCTTCGCCCCCCATTTCGGGGAGGAGGACCCGCTCCGGGGGACGCGCGGGTCGGGGACGATCTTCTTCTCGTGGTGCAACCTGCGGTGCGACTTCTGCCAGAACTGGGAGATCAGCCAGAAGGGCGAAGGCGCCGAGGTGACGCCCGGGGAGCTGGCCGGGCAGATGCTCCGGCTCCAGGAGTCCGGGTGCCACAACGTCAACCTCGTCTCGCCGAGCCACGTCGTGGCGCAGGTCCTCGCGGCTCTCGAGATCGCGGCGGGGCGGGGCCTCGAGCTTCCGGTCGTCTGGAACACCGGCGGGTACGACAGCCCGGAGGCGCTCGCCCTCCTCGACGGCGTCGTCGACATCTACATGCCCGACATGAAGTACGCCGATCCCGCCGTCGCCCGCTGCTACTCGCACGTCCCCGACTACCCCGGGGTGAACCGGGCGGCCGTGAAGGAGATGCACCGGCAGGTGGGCGACCTCGTCCTCGACGGGAACGGCATCGCCGTCCGGGGTCTCCTCGTCCGCCATCTCGTGATGCCCGGTGGCCTCGCCGGGACCGAGAAGGTGCTCGAGTTCCTCGCCCGGGAGATCTCGACGACCACCTGGCTGAACCTGATGGATCAGTACCATCCGGCCTACAAGGCCGCCGGCATCGAGCCGCTTTCACGCCGACTCACCCGGGAGGAGTGGAACGAAGCGCTCGACCTCGCCGACCGCTACGGCTTCACCCGGCTGGACGGCCGGAGGCAGCGGCGAGGGGTCTAGCGCGGGCGAAGGTCCTCCGCGACGTACCGCTCGAGCAGCGCCACCGCCTCTTCGTCCGCGAGGACCGTCCCGAGCGGGGGCATCTGCGAGAGGGGGCTCCGGGACCGCATCCGGAAGAGCACCGTGCTCGCGGCCGGATCTCCCGGCTCGATCCGCTTCGATTCCCTCTGAACGTGTCCCGGGACCGCCCACTTCCCC
>Ga0079037_100001058_pt1 | contig 13773 bp, 14 predicted proteins | sample Mud3Dept4metaG_FD_71479 | JGI IMG/M metagenome (GOLD analysis project Ga0079037, IMG submission 71479) | Freshwater wetland microbial communities from Ohio, USA, analyzing the effect of biotic and abiotic controls - Mud 3 Core 4 Depth 4 metaG | ecosystem: Environmental > Aquatic > Freshwater >... | reverse complement strand
CGCTCCGTCATGAAGCACAAGGGCAGGCGGGAAGAGGGCTAGGCTCACAGCAGGCCGAGCTGCCCGCGGACATCTCAAAGCGCACCCAGCACCTTTGCGATGAGGATCTTCGCGATCAGCGCTGCCGGATAAACCAAAGCGTAGCCGTGCGCGACGCGACTGTCGTACCCGGTGCGGCCATTGGCGAACGCGAGCACGGCGGGCTGGGTGTGTACGCCCGCCAGCAGGCCAGACAAGCGGGTTCGACCCATCCCGAAGACGCGCTGCATGACGATGACGGTCCCGACGGACACGCTGACGGTGATGGCCATGCCCAGCAACAGGATCCTGACCCCATCACCGGAGGCCAGCGCCGCGCCCAGTTGCGTTCCTGCGCGCGTCCCGGCGTGGGCCAGAAAGGCGAGCAGCCCGAAATCAGCCATCGTCTGACCAGCGGTGTGCGGCATCGTGGTCAGGAACGGACCGATCCGCCCGACTTTGCCGAAGATCAGTCCGACCAGCAATGTGCCGGCCGCTGGCCCGACTGAGAGCGCCATGCCCGGCAGCGGGAAGACGACGTTGCCGAGCAGCAGGCCGAGCACCATCCCTGTGCCCAGGACGATCGGGTGCAGGTCGGACAGGCCGCGTTCGGAGTCCCCGAGAAACGCAGTCACCGCCGATATCTGGTCGCGAGGGGCAATGATTCGCAGTCGGTCCCCGGGTTGCAGCACGAAGGAATCCTTCGCCAGCACGTCCACGTCGCCACGACGCACCCGGATCACCTTGGCGCCGAACCGGCGCATCAGCTCCAGTTCGCCGATCGTGTGACCGGCCAGGTCCTCGTCGGACAGCGTGATCCTGCGAAAGTCGACGGCACCGCGACTGGCCTCCAGTGACTCTGTCGATGCGTGGCCGAGTTCACGCGTCACGTGGTCGACCAGGTCGATCGGGCCGACCACGGTGACGATGTCGCCGCGCTGCAGCCGGGCTTCGTCGCTCGGTGCCTGCACGTCGTCAGCGGAAGGCCCTTGCTGCAGCCGTGAGAAACGGATGCGCTGCTTGTAGCGTTGCTCCAGCTCGCCGACGCCCGGTTCAGCGGTGCTGTCCACCTGGATGCTGCGGCTCACCAGTGGGGCGGGCACGTCCGTGTCTTCGGCGCGGCGGCGCAAGGCGAGGCTGGTCGCGAACAGCGGGCCCACTACGCCGAACAGGTAAGTCACTGCATATGCGATCGTCGGTCCCGACTCGTCGCCCGCGGCCTCGCGTGCGGCGGCAAGGGCCGGGGTATTGGTCAGGGCGCCGGCGAAGCTGCCCGCCACCACCGCGCTGCCCAGTCCCAGCAGACGGCCACCGACGACGGCGATCAGTGCCCCGGCAATGAGTACCGCGACGGTTGCGAGGATCGGGCCGAATCCCCTGCGCAATGAGGCGAAAAAGGCCGGGCCGGACATGTTTCCGACCGAGAAGGTGAACAGTACGAGGCCGAGGGTGCCGATCGCCTCCGGGACGACGATTCGGTAGCCCCGCGACACCCCGAGCGCGCTCAAGCCCATTGCCAGGAACAGCACCGCCGCCGCGCCGAGTTCGACGCCGCCGAGCCGGACGCGCCCAATGATCGCCCCCGTTCCCAACAACATGAACAGCAGCAGGATGTCCTGCCGAGCCAGGAACGCGAGTGTCACATTCAGGGAGTTCATCTTGTCGAAGCGATCAGACGCAACCGGCGTGCCGAATTGCCGTGCGTCGGCGGCATGGAATGTTCCGTCAGGGGCGGAGGGTTCGCAGTGTCGTCGCCAGTCGCCCCGGCGTAACTTGTGAATTACCGAGAGACGCCTTCGGTCTACGATGTGAGCCAACGTGCGCCAAACAGAATCGCGAGTTGCCTGGCAAAGTGGAGGGGGAGAGCGGTCGTGCCCTCACCGCCCGCCTTGCCCGGGCTGCCCGCGGTACGCTGAGCCTGGCATCCCTCCCGCTGCGCGCGCGAGTCTCGAGGCGCTGACGCGCCGCCAGGGAATCCCCGGCCTTCCTGTGGTCGCCGGGGCGACGAGCGGGTTCCGCCTCCGCGCCCGGCTCGCCATCCGGGGCCGGCGCGGCTCTCCCAAGCTGGGGCTGTTCCAACTCGGCACCCATCGGGTGGTGCACATCCCGAACTGCAGCGTTCAGCATCCCCTGGTCAATCGCGTCGCTGCGGTCGTGCGACGGGCTCTCGTCGATGCTGACGTGATCCCCTATTCGGAAACTGCGCACCTCGGCCTCGCCCGCTATCTGCAAGTGGTGGTGGAGCGCGGCTCGCAGAGCGCGCAGGTCGTACTCGTTGGCAACTGCCCGACGGTCGAGCCGCTGGCAGCCTGCCTGGACCTGATACGCGAGCGGCTCGGAAACGATCTGCACAGCTTGTGGTTCAACGCTCATTGCGAGCGATCCAACACCATCCTGGGACCCGAATTCCAGAACTGGTGCGGACCGGCCAGCGTGATCGAACATTTTGGCGGAGCGGCGGTGCACTATCCGCCGGGCGCATTTGGCCAGAGCAATCTCGACATCGCCGAGCGCATCGTGGAGCACGTGCGCGCCCAGGTCCCGGAGGGTGCGCGCGTGGCCGAGTTCTACGCGGGTGTCGGCGCCATCGGCCTGTCGCTGCTGCCCCGCGTTCGGGAAATCCGCATGAACGAGGTGAGCCCGCATTCCCTGCAGGGCATGGCGCTCGGGCTCGCTGGCCTCGATCCGGCAAGTCGCATCAAGGTTGAAATCGTGCCGGGCCCGGCGGGCGAAGCTTGTCTGGCAGCGTCGGGTGCGGACGTCGTGATCGCAGACCCGCCACGCAGGGGGCTCGATCGCGAACTGCTCGAGTACCTGGGCGAACGGCCCCCCGAGCTTTTCGTGTATGTGAGCTGTGGGCTCGAGTCGTTCCTCGCGGACACCGTGCGATTGACATCGCGCGGCCAGCTGCGCCTGCGCGGCCTCACTGCCTTCAACCTCATGCCATTCACGGAGCACGTCGAGACCGTCGCCTGCTTCGAGCGCGCCTGACTGCGCGCCCGTGGATTGACCCAAATCAAGGCGCTGGTGGCGGCGCGTTCCTACGCTCGAGGCACAGCAGCTGCTGCGCGTGGTGGGACGCACGGCACGCGCGTCGGGCAATACAGGGGTGGGTTGTCGGTGGCCCCGGGCATCCGGAGACCGGCAAGGAGGCTGAGCATGCTGCGTCGCCGCACAGCAATACTCGTCGTAACCGAGCTGTTCATGGCGGCGTTGCTGCTGTCGCTGGTCACGCACAGCAGCGGCGTCGTGCACAACGATGCGGCGCGCAATATCTGGATTCCCCCCGAGCTGACCATGCCCGTACAACTGCAGGTCGCGTACAACGACGAGCGGATCTTCTTCCGCTATCGCTGGCCGGCCAAGCAGCCACACGTCCTCACCGACCTGCTGCGGTACAGCGACGGCAAGTGGCAGCGGCAACTGCGCACGCCCGTCGGCTCGGACCCGGACGGCATTTACGAAGATCGCCTGGCCATGATGGTCGACGACGGCAGTGTGCCGGAGTTCCAGCGCTACGGAGGCTACATCACCGTCGGCGCCGACATGCGGGACTTCACCGGCTCCGGGGCCGACGCCGCGCATCGGCGCAAGTACTTGCCGGCCTCGCGGAGTGATCCCGGCGACTGGTACTCGATCGTCGACGCCAGGACTCTGGACGCCCAGCGCCGTGCGGGCTATTTCCTGGACCTCTGGCACTGGCGAGCGCACCTCTCCAATCCGCTCGGCCGCTCCGACGACCAGCACATCGCCTGGTACCGGTTGTACGACTCCGGCGAGCCCCTGTCTGTCGGCAACTGGGACGCCGACAGCGGCCAGCCTCGCTGGATGTTCGACCCGGCACGCGACGGAGTGCGCGCATTGCGCTGGGAGGACGTGGCGGCTGGGCACGGCGACGTCCGGGGGCCCTATTACCTGTCGGCAGCCACCGCGGTGCCGTTCGACGCGGCTCACGAGTGGCGCGAGGGCGATGTCATTCCCGGCCAGGTGCTGCGTGAGCCAAGCGGTTCCCGCGACGAAATCCGGGTACAAGGACAAGGCCGCTGGGCCGGTGGGCAGTGGGACGTGACGCTGGTTCGCGCGCTGGATACGGGTCACCCCCTGGAAGACAAGGTCCTGCGCGATCAGGGCGTGTACAGCATCGCGCTGTCGGTGCACCGCGATGCGCGTGCCAGCCGTTGGCACTACGTCTCCCTGCCGCTGCAGTTGGGCCTCGGGCGCCAGGCCGAGCTGATGGCGACCCGCTTCACCGGGGACACACCGGACTGGGACCGCGTTGATCCCCTTGAGCTGACGCTGTTCTACCCGGGCCAGGTGAGCTGGAAGCACCTTTCGAGCGCGAGGCACGCCGGCTCCAAGTACATCGCGAAAGGCGTGCCGGTGAAGTACCGGCACAAGGAGAGGCAGCTCGCCCAGTACGGTGTCGAGATCGAGTTCGATCGGGAAATACGCCGGCACTGGGCGTTGAGCCTGGTCGCCGGCGTGCTGCTGGTCGCGAGCTTCGTGTTCTCGGTCAGCCTGCTGTTCCGCCACCGGGGGGACTGAGGTCATGGGTCCGTATCACGCAATCATGGTGCATTTCCCGGTCGCGCTGTGGACCGTGGCCTCCGGCATCATCTGTTTCCGCGCGCTCTCGGATGGACCGCTGGCCCGGGCCTTCGACCGCGTGCTGGTGTCGTTGCTGCTGCTCGGCGTGGCCACCGGGTTGGTCTCCTACACGCTGGGCCTGCTCGTGTGGCCGCCCGACACGCTGCAGACCACACCGCTCGGCCGAAATCACATGATCGCGGCCAGCTGGTCGCTGTGCTCCTGGGCCGCCGTGCTGTTCCTGCGATGGCGGGTTGGTGAGCACGTCTGGGAGGGAATCACCAATCGCCTGATCATGGTGGGCCTGGGCGCCCTCGGCGCGAGCCAGCTGGCCGCCACCGGCACCCTCGGCGGCCACCTGCACGGCGCGCCAGCGTACCTGAGCGAACTGATGCGTGTGTTCGGCTGGGACGTGTACCAGACGTTCTACCTGCCGACGTGGGTGCTGGCGGTGCTGGCGGTGGTGATCGTGGCGATGCCGGCGCTGGCGATCGTCACGACGCGCGGACGTGCGGCGCGGTTGCGGGGCCCGGGGGCCGGGAGATGAGCCGCGTCGGCCTTGCGTTGGCGGTGGTCATCCTGACGGCAGGGGCGGCCAGCCCCGCCAGGGCGGTACCGCCCGGCTTCACTCTGGAGTTCGATGGCAACGGCGAGGGCAAGGTGATCTTCTCCGGGGCCGCGCATTCCATCCGCACCAAGCCGCATTGCGCCGACTGCCACATGGAGCTGTTTGACGTGAGCCGCAGCGCGCAGATCACGCGCGCCGACCACAAGCGCAAGCAGTTCTGCTTCGTGTGCCACGACGGCGAGAAGGCGTTCGCCGCGCGACAGAATTGCGGCCGATGCCACGTGGAACCTGAGGCGCCTCCGGCGGAGGCGCAGCCGGTGGCGGCCGCGCAGTGACGTGCGCAGAGTCCCTTCAATCACGCCGAGGAGATTCGCGGTGAAAGTTCCCCTGTTCCAGATGTTGCTGGCAGCCTGCGCCCTGGCCTGCGTCCCGACCCACGCTGCAGACGTCAAGGCAGGCCAGGCGAAGGCGGAAGAGGTCTGCGCCGACTGTCATGGTGACGACGGCAAGGGCGACGACGAGAGCCCCGACGTCGTCAAGCTGTCGGCCAAGGAGTTCATCAAGGCGATGGAGGAATACCAGACCGGCGTCCGCACCAAGAGCCCGAAGATGGCCAGAGCGGCCAAGAAGCTCAGCGCAGCCGAGGTCGCCAATCTGGCCGCCTACTACGAGACGCTGAAGTGACGCGGTCTAGTCAACGAACCCGAAGCCAATAGCGCCTTTATCGAACCGTGCTGCCGCGCAACAGGTGGTTCGTGGCCGCGGCGACCATGGGTGGTGCGTTGCGTTGGGCGGGATTCCTGGCTTTCGCTGCAGGCGTAGCCATCCGCTGTATCAGAGTGCCGATGGCGAGCTCGCCCATGCGCGTGTAATTGCCGAACTCTTCGGGCGTCGGATTGCAACGCAGACCGTCTCGAGCAGGTCGTCTCCTCGAGGTTCTCTGGCGCCGCCTGGAAGTCAGCCGGTGGCCACAGGCGCATCTGTGGTCTTGCGGGCCACGCCCCGTTGCACCCCTTGGTCGACGAAGTAATGCGCGCGGTTGAACGTGACGCAGACCCGTACGCCTGCGGCGGCAGGAGCACCCGGTTCAGCGGGGGCGGCGTGACGGCCGGCGCCGTGCCGGCGGGCTACGGACGCTCTGCTCGGCACGCGTCCTCGAACATCCGCTCATATCCCGCGGCGAGCGCTCGGAGCGCAGCCGCTGCATCGCCGCGGAACGACGACCCGTGCATGACGGCCAGCGTCCGAGGCTGCAGCTCGGCGAGCGAGCGAAGCGTGGAGCCGGTCGCCGGCGTGAGGGCCGTCCCGCCCGGGAACAGTCGCTCCATCTCCAGCGCCGGGCCGACGATGTCCGACTCGGTGATCGCCGGGCCGTTGCCCGCATGGGTGAACAGGTCGCCGCAGAGCAGCGTGCGCGTCGTCTCCTCGAAGAGCACGATGCACTCCCACGCGTGCGGAACGTGCGGCGTGGCGAACAGGCGGACGGTGCGTCCACCGAGGTCGAGCGCTTCGCCGTGGGCGAGAGCGCGTGGTGGGCGATCGGCGAGGTCGTTCAGCGAAACCATGCAGCCGACCTGGCCGTGGAGAACCTGCGCCAACGGCGCCGCGACCAGCCATTGGTTCATGGACCCGTTCTCGTCGGCTTCCACGTGACCAAAGCTGATCCACTTGAGACGATCCAGTCGCACCGCGCGGGCCGCCGCTGCCGCCACTGACGGGAAGAGGCCGCGCATTCCAGTGTGGAACAGCAGCGGCTGGTCTGCATCGACCAGGAACTGGTTGAACGTGAAGCCCCCTGGCATGAGGTCGGGGACGTAAGTGGACAGCCTGAAGATGCGCGGCCCAATTTCGTCGAGTGTTGTCTGCATGGTGCGCGAGCCCCCGTTGAATCAGCTGGAGTACTTCACTGGAAAGACACCTGGACCTCGAACACGTACGCGCTCAGGGCCCGCTGCACGCTCGCCAGCGATGAACGCCGTGCTGCGCAGCGGTGGTTTGGAGATCTTGCCGACGGAAGTGAGCGGGGCCGCGTCGACGATGTGGATGTGCCGTGGCCAGGCAGGACGCTCGGCGATCGTTCTTTCCGCGTGGTTGCGCAAGTCGGCCTCGGCGCCCCAGCGCGTTGCATGGGTCTCCACTAGGCGCCGCAGCATGTAGGCCACGCCCGGCTGGTCACCACCGAGTGCAGCGAACAGGTTGGCGGCGCGGTCCGGGTGACGATCTGCGGCGGCCACGAACACGTCGAAGACGCTCAGCCCCGGCAGCCGCTCCTCGAGCGGCAGCGCCGCCTCGAAGCGCGCCAGGTCATCCAATGAGCGTATGGGGTGCGCGGTCGTCATTGTTGGCAGGGGCCGTTGGTGCCTCCCCATCTGGGTCAAGCAGCGTAACGAATCGCCCGGCGCACCGGGAAGCTAAGCCGCGCTGGTTCGCCCGAGCACGCCGGACAGCGCGGCTTCGAGCGCCCCGGGTTCGATGGGCTTGTGCAGGACCGCATGGATGCCTGCCGCCTGCAGGTCTTCGGCCGCGAGGCCTTCCCAGTAACCGGTGTAGAGCACGATCGGAAGATCCGGGCGAGTCGCGTGCAGGGTCCGCGCCAGTTGCAGGCCAGTCATGCGCGGCATGGTCTGATCGGTGATCACGACGTCGAATGGTCGCGGGGCGTGGGTTACGCGATCCAGCGCTGCCTCCGGGCTCCGGACGACGGTCGTGTCGATGCCCGAAGTTTCCAGCAGTTCCCGCATGAACTCGCCAACGGTCGCATCGTCGTCCACGATGAGCGCGGAACCCTGCAGCCGGGGTTTGGGTCTGCTGTTCGCGCGAGTCTCGTTGGCTGGTGCCGCACGCCAATCCTCCCGGGCCTCGGACTGTGCCGGCCAAAGTACGCGAAATCGGGAGCCGCGCCCGACGCCGGTCTCGACAATGACGTGGCCGCAATGCTCGTGGACGATGCCGTGCACGATCGCAAGTCCCATGCCCGTACCCTTGCCCGTCTCCTTGGTCGAGAAGAAGGGCTCGAAAACCCGCCCAAGCACCTCGGGCGTCATGCCGTGGCCGTCATCCTCGACGCACATTTCCATGAACGAACCGGCCACGGTTGCATGGCAACCGGCGCAGAGAAGTCCATCGGCAACCAGCGGTCGCACCGACACGCGGATCGCGCCGGTGCCGCTGGTCGCGTCACGGGCGTTGATGCAGAGATTGAGCAGCACCTGCTCGACCTGGAGCGGGTCCGCGCAGATGTGCGGTGCATCCCGAGAGACCTCCGTGACCAGCTGCAAAGTCGCCGGCAAGGCGTGGCGCAGCGTCTCGAGTGATTCCTCGACCAGTCGGCCGAGTGCGACTGTCTTGGGCGATCCGCGCTGGCCGCGGCTGAACATGAGCATCTGCTGGATCAGGTCGCGGGCCCGTTCGCAGGAACGCTGCGTCTGCGCCAGATAGCCCGTGAGGCGCGGATCCCCGAGGGCCGCGTCGCGCTCGCTGGCGAGCCTCACGTATCCCATGATGCTGGTGAGGAGATTGTTGAAGTCGTGAGCGATGCCGCCGGTCAGCTGGCCGATCGCCTCCATCTTCTGCGCCTGTCGCAGCTGTGCCTCGAGGCGGATGCGCCGCTCCTCGGCCAGCTTCAGCTCGCTGATGTCCTGCAGGTAGCCAATGAAGATTGGGCCGTTCGCGCCCTGGGCATCGCCGATGGCGAGCTCGACCGGGAACTCCGAGCCGTCCGCGCGCATGGCCTGGATCTCGATGCGTTGTCCGAGGAACCGCCCCCCTTTGCCGCGCAGGTAACGCTCCATGCCGCGTTCATGCGCATCCCGGTATCGCTCCGGGATCATGACTTCCGACAGGCGGCGGCCAATCACGTCCGCTCGCTCGTACCCGAAGCACCGCTCGGCTGCGGGGTTGAACTCGATGATGCGGCCGTGGTGGTCCATGACGACGATGCTGTCGAGCGCAGCAGTCAGCGTGGCGCGCAACCGGTCCTCGCTCTGGCGCAACACCTGCTCGCGCAGCCGGGCTTCGGTGATCTCGCGGACGAAAACCAGCACCCGCGCGTGGCCGCCGATGACCGCGGCTTTCAGCCGCACTTCGTCCCAGTGCAGGCTCCCGTCCTTGTTGCGCCGATGCCATTCGCAGCGCGCGCTCCCATCGCGCTTGGCACGCTCGATCCACACCCGGCCGTTGTCCCAGGTGTAGGGCGGCTCTCCGGAGCTGAGGTCTCCGATCGGGATGCGCAGCAGTTCGTCGCGTGTGTAGCCGAGCGCTGCGCACGCCCGCTGATTTACATCGACGATGGCGCCGGTCTCCCAGTCGTGGACGAAGATTGCGTCCTCGCTGGCCTCGAAGATTTCGCGGTAGCTTGTTTCAGAGGCCCGCAGCGCCGTGTCGGCCGCGAGACGCTCGAGTTCGGCGTTCACGCGCACCGCGAAGATCCGCAGCATGGATTCGACGAATGCCGGTTGGTCCAGCGGGCGCCGCGAAACGACGGAAATCAGGCCGACGTGGCGTCCGGACGAGTCGACCAGCGGATGACCGGCATAGCTGTCGAGGACGATGTGTTGGTAATCGAAGTGAATCGTGAATTTGCTGCGCAGGCCAGACGGATAGATCCGGAAGCCGTGGCCGACGACCGTCGCGCACGGCGATCCGGTCAGCGGGTAGCTGAAGTTCTCCAGCGTCTGACCGTCGAGGCAGAGCGCCAGCATGTGCATCTGGCCGGGATCTCTGGAGTCGACGGTCGCGATGAAGGCGCCGTCCACCTCCAGGATCATCGCGAGGTAACGCACCAGGCCGCGATAGAGCGGCTCGCCCTCCGATTCCGAGACCGCGAGCGCTGCGTGCGTCACCCCTTCCTGAAGGCGCTTGCGCTCGGTGATGTCGGTCACGATGCCGCAGACGGCGTACGCCCTTCCGTCGGAGTCGAGCAGCGGGAACTTCGCAGCCAGAAAGGTGCGTGGGCCGTCGCCGAAATCCCCCGACTCCTCGAACTCGATCGCCCGCCTCTCGAGCAGGACGCGTTGGTCGTTATGGCGGAACTGGGCTGCCAGGTCCGGCGCAAAGACTTCGTCGTCCGTATGCCCGACGATGTCGCGCGATGGCCGATCGCTCAACCGCTCGAACGCCCGGTTGACGAACAGGTAGCGGCCAAGACTGTCCTTCGCGAACACGACGGCGCTCGTGTTGTCGAGCACCTGTTGCATCCGTGTCTCACTGTCGAGCAGCGCGCGTTCGGCGCGGTGCAGAGGTGTGAGGTCGTCCGCCACGGTCGCGCCCCATTCATCCGGCTCGTGCCGAGTATAGGCACGCACGGCCGGGTCGGGCAGGGCTGTTACACGACTGAAACAATCCCGCGTGGCGTCCGCACGCGCAGCCTCAGTGCGCGCCGGGAACGAACATGTAGCCGCTGCCGCGGATGGTGCGAATGACCTGCGGATTCGCCGGATCGGCCTCCACCTTGCGCCGCAGGCGCACAATGCGGATGTCAACGGAGCGGTCGCATGGATCGCACTCGCGATTCTTCGTGAGCGTGAGGATGCGGTCGCGCGAGAGAACCCCGCCCGGGTTCGCCACGAAGATCCGCAGCAGCTCGAATTCCATCGACGTCACGGGAATTTCACTGCCGGACTCGTCGAAGAGCTGCTGTGATGCGAGGTCAAGCAGGCAGTGGCCGCAGTGCACGCGCTGCGATGGGCCAGGGGCCGCAACCGGTTCCATCGCCGGCCGCGCCTGCGTGCGCCATGCAGGTCCCCCCGGATCGCCAGGTCCCGGACCAGGTTCTGCCTCACCAGAGCCACGCGGACCGTTACAAACCGATACAAGATCGAGCGCGACCGACATCGGTCTGTTACGTACGGCCTCTAATATGCATTCCGTCGGCCGTGGGGTCGGTCTTCGTGGGCCGGGCGGGAAACCGGCGGGGGTGAGACGATGAGAAAGCTGATCACTCTGGCGAGTTTCGAGGCAGTGGTGGTCACGGCCCTGGCAACCGTGACGGTCGCCACGTTCAGCGCGCTGATCCACGCGGCGCTGAACCTGCAGGTGGTCGCCTGAGCGGGGGAGGCGGCGGCGGCCGGGATCGATGCGGGCATCGACCTCCCGGCCGCTCTGGGGCCGTAATGCCGTCGCGGCACGACGGTATCTCAGCTCAGCAGCTTCTTCGCCTCAGCGAGGGACGGTACCCGTCCGCTCACCTTGACGGTTCCATCGACCACCAGTGCCGGCGTGAACATGATGCCGAAGTCCGCAAAGCGCTTGATGTCGGTGACCTTCTCGAGCTCGTAGGCCAGGCCCATGTCCTGGGCGGCCTGTTCGGCAACCGCCGTCAGCGCGCGGCACTTGGCACAGCCGGAGCCGAGGATCTGGATCTTCATGCGTCGTCTCCTGCGGGGTGGGCCCCCATCAGTTCACCAGCAGCCCGTACGTCCAGCCGGCGAGCGCCGCGGTGACGATGACCAGCGAGATGTAGGTGATGGTCTTCCTTGGTCCGAGAATTGAGTTGAGCACCAGCATGGCGGGCAGGCTCAGTGCGGGGCCGGCGAGCAACAGCGCCAGTGCCGGACCAGGCCCCATGCCGCTGCCGACGAGGCCCTGCACGATCGGCACCTCGGTGAGCGTGGCGAAGTACATCAACGCGCCGGAGACCGCCGCGAACAGGTTGGCGTCGATCGAGTTGCCGCCGACGAGGCTGCTGATCCAGTCAGAGGGAATCATCCCCTCGTGACCGGGACGTCCGAGCAGGAAGCCTGCCACCAGCACGCCGCCGAGCAGGAGAGGCACGATCTGCTTGGTGTAGTCCCACGCCTGGCTGAACCACTCGCCAGCCTCGTCCTCTCGGCCGGCCGTGAGCCATGCGAGTCCCAGCACGGCGACGAGGAACGGCCAGGTCGGGTGACCGGGCAGTGCGCCCGCAGTGACCGCCGCCGCTGCCCCAACCGCGACGATGCGCAACGGTTCGAGTTTGAACCAGCGCCACAGCATGCACGCCAGTACGACGCCGAGTGCCGAAGTCACCGACCACTTGACCGAGTACACCGCAGCGAAGAAGCCGGTCTTCTGCGCAGCCGCGCCCCAGTTGGCGAAGACGAGGATGCCGACCAGCACGGCAAAGAAGGCGGCAGTGTGCGTCAACGGCCGTCCGGCCGCGGGCTCAGGCAGCGCAACGGCCGCGGCCGCCTTCTGGCGTTCTTCGTTGCGGAAGATCAGCGCCATGAGCAGACCGATGACGACACTGAACGCGACCGCACCCACTGCCCGGGCGATGCCGAGCTGTGCACCGAGAACCTTGGCGGTCATCACGATCGCCAGCACGTTGATGGCCGGGCCGGAGTAGAGGAATGTCGTTGCCGGGCCGAGTCCTGCTCCCATCCGGTAGATGCCGGAGAACAGCGGCAGCACCGTGCACGAACACACCGCGAGCATGGTTCCGGAAACGGACCCGACGCCGTAGGCGAGGGGCTTTGCTGCACTGGGTCCGAGGTAGCGCATGACGGACGCCTGCGAGACGAACGCTGCGATGGCACCGGCAATCCAGAAGGCAGGCAGCAGGCAGAGCACGACATGCTCGCGTGCGTACCACTTGGTGAGTTCGAGCGCTTCGGTGACCGCTCCATCAAAGCGGGGCTGGCCGACCGGGAGGAAGTAGACCGCCGCGAATACGGCGGCCAGAAGTCCGAAGATCTTCAGCTCGTGCCGTACGCCCGGGTCGAGGGTCACGGTCGCCATGGCTCCCTCCGTCGGTCCTCCTCAGACGCAATCGCACATGCCACGCGTTGAGGCGCGGTCGAGGCGTGCCTTGTCCAGGCAATCGATGAAATGCGCCACGCAGCCCAGTTCGAGCCGGTAGAAGATCTTCTGACCGCGCTTGTCGCTGGAAACGACCCCTGCCTCGCGCAGGACTTCGAGATGCCTGGAGGTGGTGGACCAGCCGAGACCGACCGCGTGCACGAGATCGCAGACGCACCGCTCGCCGTCCAGCAGAGTGCGGACGAGCGTCAGGCGCCCGGGGCTCCCGAGTGCCTTGAAGACCTCGTCGGGAGCGGCGGCCAGCGGTTGCTTCGCCATGCCAGCAGTATTTCGCCAAACGGCGAAATGGGCATCAGGGGCTTCCGCAGGAAGCGCAGTGCGACTCAGGTGCTGGCAGTGCCGGGCCGCCCGCCGTCATGCCGCGGCGCGAGCCGTCGCTATTGCAGCCACTCGCGCAGCTGCGCGTAGACCTCGGGCCGATTCAGCAGGTCGAGGTGACCCATCTCGTAGCCAACCCACTGTCGCTCCCGCGGGATCGCCAGTGTCCGGGTATCGTCGGCGTGTCGTCCCAGCGCGCTGTCGAGCGGCACCAGTCCATCGCCGACCAACCGTTCGGCAATGCGACTGCGCCGCTTGCCGAGCGTCGCGGCCAGCGCATAGCACTCGACGTCTTCCGGCAACGGTACGAATTCGCGTTCGTCATCTGTGATGCTGCCGTGGCGCAGGTCCACGATGCCGGCACTGCGGGCCTTGCCGAGGGTCGTGAAGGGCGCGACGTATGGACTCAGCGCCATGACGTAATCCAGGCGATGGCCGGCGCGCTCGAGCGGCGCCCCGTGATGCGGCGTGCCGAGAAAGACCAG
>Ga0079037_100001057_pt1 | contig 13775 bp, 8 predicted proteins | sample Mud3Dept4metaG_FD_71479 | JGI IMG/M metagenome (GOLD analysis project Ga0079037, IMG submission 71479) | Freshwater wetland microbial communities from Ohio, USA, analyzing the effect of biotic and abiotic controls - Mud 3 Core 4 Depth 4 metaG | ecosystem: Environmental > Aquatic > Freshwater >... | reverse complement strand
CAACATTCTCCTTTGAAAGCTTCCATGGCGCCAGTGAATACTGCATCATCGGCATCAGAGCGCTTGCCTCGGTCCATCTTACGAAAAGCTCTTCATCGAATTTGTAATTCCTGTTCTTAAATTCTGAATCAAGACCACCACCAATCATATCGGGACACGCATATGAATAACCGAGCAAACTTAAGGTAAGCGCATGAGGAATAAGGCTGTTTATTCCATCAGTCTCACTCCAGCTGGGTGCTTTGTCCCTTAATCTTTGGATGAGTCCCATTGATTGTGCCATCCAGCTGACTCTAAGCTCATTAGCTTCAAAATGTTTTCCCAGGCTGGCGAAAAGATCAGTATATTCATTTGGGGTTATATTACCAAACGATCTGTAAGGACTATCAAGGTATTCGGCATCTCCGGCATCAAGTTTAAACCCATCCACTCCGTATTTGATCTTCAGTCCTTCAAGCAGGCCAAGAAACCATGAATACGCGGCAGGATTTGACAGATCCACCAGGGCTGCTGTTCCGTTCCACCATTCAGTAAAATATGGTTCTTCATCTGACAGATTCATGATAAGAAAATGGTTATCAGAAGCATACCGGAAATTCTTCGAATCTTTTTCTATAAAAGGTGTTATCCACAGAACAATCCTGAAATTGTTTTCATGAAGGAGACCTATCATTTTTATAGGATCGGGAAACTTGTCCGTGTCGAATTCCGGGTCGCCATAAAATCTGGTCCATTTATCATCAATAATGAAAAGACAGGAAGGAAAATTATTCTTTTTTATTTCCTGAGTATATTTCAGGATTCCTGCCTGGTTGACCATAGTCATAAACTCGATCCATGTATTGAACTGAGGATAAATAAAAAAATCTGCAGGAGGTACAACTGAAGGTTTCCCAATTTTTTCTGTAAGCAGATAATAGGCCTCTTTTATGTTTTTACCTGAAGCAATGTTCAGATTAAATTCACTGGTATTTTTTGAAAACAATTCAAATACTCCCTCAGCAGATCTGTTGAAAGAATATCCCATAGTATTATACGTTTCAGCGAATATTCCTGCACCACCTGATGTGTACCATATGGGTGATGTCTGGTTGCTTGTAGCATAGAAAGGATCAACAGTTATTTTATTTGCTTCAAGTGGCCACAGATGAGCTTTTACAACGGCCCCTCCATACCAGTGACCTGACGTTTTTGTGTCAAATCTGAATCCGAGCTTTTTATTATTTGCTTTTTCTGCAGAAGTCAGTGTCAGCCTTAATCCATTATCCTTCAATAAGATAACTGCTGAATAATATTTGCTATCCGGAGATGATAATAATAAATTTATTCTTTCATTGCCAGTCTCCAATCTGACAACATTACATGGCAGAGTTGTATCATCATTTTCATTGATTATTCCTGAAATTTTTATGATATCTCTGCAATAATTATTTACAGTCAGCTGAAAAGGGGATTTTTTAATATTGATTGAATAATTTTCCCCTTTGTAATCTAAATCTTCCTGAGTTCCGGAAAATAAAGATGGTGAACCAAAGCCTGTAGCAGAAACAGCTGACATCAGAAATAAAATCAGTAATCTGTTCTTTGCAGCGACCATTTCTTAATGCATTTCAGTTTCACAAACTCCAATTCCGCCACGGTAATAATTAAACTGAACATTCGGGTGATCTGCAAGGAGCGACATCGGGACAGAGCTGTCAGTTATTCTCTTTCCAATCATCAGGGCTGTCAGTCTTTGCCCGAACGGATTATCATGAGTCCCTGCCTGCCATATAGATACTTTTTCCGCTTTCCAGGTCTGTACCGGACCAACAGTCAAAGCCTGTCTTGGTACTCCTGTTACAACTCCTCCGGCACTTGTACGTGCATTCTGCATGCATGTTATGGGATGAAGATCAACAACTCTTGTCGTGAGTTTCCTGAATTCTTCCGGTGAAGGCGGATTATCTTTATATTTTCCTTCTCTTTTTACCGGATCGTTAAACGCCCAGTGTTTAGTATCTCCCTGACCTCCCTGCATTACAGCACAGCGAATTCCTGATTCCCAGCTTTTTATATAAACGCTGGTATCAGCTTTAGGAAAATGAAGGTTTGATTCCGGTATCCTGAGATTTTTATCTATTCTGTTAAAACAAAGCTCTCTGTCTGCTTTCTCAAAGGATAGTGGGTGAGAAGATGGTAATTCCCTGCCGTTCACAAACCATTCATCCATTCCCCAGAAATGTGCGTGTCTGAGGTCGAGTTTCAGTTCGTTTACCAGTCTAGCAACCAGCGGAAGTTGTTCAGTCGGGCCTATCGGACCGCATATTCCTACGGGATTATCAGCGTTAGCCTGCTTCCATGCAGTTATGTATTCAAGAGCCTCTGCCAGATAAAAATCCTCAAGAGTATCATAAATAATTACTTTGAATCCATCACGGGAAAGACGGACAAGGTCATCTGGTCTCAGCCTGGCCGCTTCATTCAATAATTCATCATCGAGTGTTGTGAAATCCCACCATTCAGGTGCAAGCATGCTTAATTTACGTGTCATACTTCTCTTTTTATTTTCTCTTTTTATTTTTTAGCACAACATAATCAGGCAGTTGTTCTTCAAGAATATTAAAATGAGGAAAACTATGCCCCAGGTGCTGTCTGTATCCTTCAGCATATCTGGTATTTATTTCATTTCCCCTGTTTATGCCAAAATTTTTCATGGAAAGAATATACTCATCCATTTTGTGGTGTGCAAGCAACCAGTTTCTCTGGCTTTTATGACAGGCAAGCATCTTTTCTTTCATATCCATTGTGCTCGTAATATCGACATATATGAAAGGTTCAACATTAATTCCAAAAATATCTATTGCTTCCTGAGGATCGGAGTAATACAGATAGGGGATATAGTCTATAGGTTCTTCACTAAGCTCCATATTTTTAATCCCTGCTGAAAAACAGGCTGTCTGAACAATCCTGGATGTTGTCTCATGATCAACCATATAATCGATCGGGCTTGCTGTGAAAACAATAGTCGGGCGCACCTGTCTGATCAGAGCTGTTGTTTTGTTTATTGTTTCGCTATTATAATAAAGGTAAATATCATCGAATCCAAGACAATGATATGACCCATCAAGCAGTTTTGCAGAATCGGATGCTTCAGATTTTCTTATCCGGCTTATTTCCTCCCGGTTATATTCGGTTGAACCTTTATCTCCTGCTGTCATTGTTGCAATATGGATCATCCATCCTGCCTGCTTCAACAGAGAAAGCGTTCCTGCACATACAATCTCTGCATCATCGGGATGAGCCAGGATTGCCAAAAGTGTTTTGTTCATATATTAAAATATTTATTTGACAGTAATTACTTTCCCGGTTTTAGCGGATTCATAGCAAGCTTCCAGCACTTTCTGACTTCGAAGGCCAAGGGTATAGTTATTTAACGGTTCTCTTTTCTCCAGAAGTGCACTACTAAACTCCTCTATTTCTGCAAGATAAGTATTAACCGGTTTTGGATTAATTGCAATCCCGTCGCCGGAGTTTCTTTCCTGCTGGGCATTATAATCTGAGCTGTCTCCTTCCAGCCAGGCAGTCATTTCACCAGCTGGTCCCTGTCCGATTGTTCCTTTCGCCAGTATACTTCCTTTTGAACCATATAGTTCCAGGATATTCTTACTGCTATTATCCGGGATGCAGAAGTATGTATCAACTGTACCCAATGCTCCATTTTCGAAGAAAAGAGAGACAACTGCACTGTCTTCGGATTTATAAGAATGGACATTATTATTAATGAAGCAACTTACGCTTTTTGCTTTTCCGAAAAACATTTCAAGAAGGTCTATGCAATGGCTTCCCATATCCATCAGCGAACCTCCTCCGCCTGATTCAGGATTTTGTCTCCATGCTCCCTGGATAGGCGGATACCAGCACGAGAGCTGAGCTCTTCCGTAAACAGGTTTCCCGAGTTTGCCATCTCTGATCAGCTTAAGTGCAGCCTGATGCTGAGCTACAAATCTCATCATTAATCCGATACCTAAAGTCACTCCTGACTCCCTGCAAGCTTTAATCATTTTATCAGCCTCATTAACAGTCATGCCCAGAGGTTTTTCGCACAAAATATGTTTCTTCCCTTTAGCGCAGGCAATAACCTGTTCGAAATGCATATTAGCGGGAGATGCAACATATACAGCATCGATGTCAGAATTTATAAGCTCCTGAACACTGCCGGCAGCGACTGCATTAAATTCAGCCGCTACAGCTTTATTTACTTCGGGATTTGTATCGAATACATTCACCAGCCTGGCATGTTCAGCCTGAGTTATTCCTTCAGGAATAGTCCTCCTTTTTGCAATGCCCCCGGAACCTATTACACCCCATTTGATTTTATTATTCATAATTTTTCATTTTAAAATTAAATACATAATTCTCCCTAAACATTAATAATCCCTTCCGTTTTCAGAGCCTGTTTTTTGTTCATCTTATAATCAGCAATTGTAATCAGTAATGTAGAAACGAGTACCAACAGTCCTCCAAAAATTGCATTAGGACCCAATTTCTCTCCAAGCCATATTGCTGCAACAGGTACGCCAAAGAATGTGATCAGATAGTTAGATAGAGCCACCTGCATTGCATCAAGTATTTTTAAAGCCTTGAAAAAGAGAACCATTGAAAGAAAGTTATGGAAAATCGTAAGAAGTGATATTCCTATCCATGTCTGCAATGTAAATACAGGTATTCTTGCGAATATATCACGTTCATAAAATAATACCAGCGGAGTAAGCAAGAAGACAATAACAACGTAGGTATAAAAGACCATCTCGATTTCGCTGTATCTGGCGGAGATTTTCTTACAGCCCACATTATAGTAAGAATTGCCGACTATTGCCAGAAATATCAGCATATTCCCAACGGCATATTTTGAACCGAAATTCACTTGCTTGATATCGCCGACCGACAGAAGTACAACTCCGATGATAGCAATAATAAAACTCAACCATCTCACTTTGTTCATTTTTTCCTTAAGTAACAGGAAAGCGAATAAAGCTGTTATTACAGGAAGCGCCAGAGTAAGAATTGCTGAATTACTGGCCAGGGAATATTGTGTACCCCATGTCATTAGCACCTGGGCAGGGAATGCGCCAAGCAAAGCAAGCTGACCGAATATAAGTACGTCCTTAATTTTTTTGCCCCCTTTATGATATTCACGAAGGACAAACGGGGCCAAAAGGATAACTGAAATCAGCATGGGACCCCAAACCGTAAAGTAAGGTCCAATCTGATCCTGAGTCAGCTTTATGCATGTAAACTGAAGTGACCACATCAGGTTACATGCAAAAAGCAACACCCAGGAGATAATTATTTTTCTCATAGAAAAACCTGTCTGAATCAAAAGACTATCTGCAAATGTAAGTTCCTAATTATTTGCGAACTTTTCTTGCAGCGTTTTTGACTCCCTCTATCATCATATCAACATCTTTTTTAGTCAATCTTGGATTCATCGGAAGATTTAACTGACGTGCATAGAAGAATTTCTCAGCATTTGGACAAAGTTTTTCAGGATATTTGTATTTCTTCTTAAGGCCGGTGAAATGATATGTTGGCTGGTAATGAAGTATTCCCTGTATTCCTTCTTCCTGATACAAAACTCTCATAAATTCATCTCTCGACGCTCCGAGAATTTCAGGTTCAACACACAGTGTGTAAAGGTGGAATGCGTGGTAACAATTTGGATCTTCGTATGTAGGAGTTATTCCTTTAATACCCTTTAGTCCTTCGCTCAGACGTTGTCCGTTTTCTCTTCTTTTATCGATCAGCATCTTAAGCTTCATCAGTTGTGCCCTGCCTACGGCAGCCTGCGCTTCGCACATACGGTAGTTGTTTCCCCATTTACCTTCATCATCAATGACATCAAAATGAGAAGGAATCCAGTAATCTTTCACACTCTTCTTTTCTAATTTGATACCGGCAAATTCAAATTTAGTTTGCTTCGGATCCCAGTGAGTTATACTCATGACCCTCATTCGCTGGAGAACATCAACGAGCTTATCATTATTTGTTGTTATCATCCCTCCTTCACCCAGTGTTACCATATTTTTAAGTGAATGGAAGCTGAAAACTCCTATATCGCCTATGCTTCCTGCTTGTCTTCCTTTATAAAGCGCGCCGTGAGCATGTGCACAATCTTCCAGTACATAAAGATTATGCTTTTTTGCAATTTTCATAATCGGATCCATGTCGCACATCTGCCCACCGTAATGCACAACATAAATTGCCTTTGTTTTCTTTGTTATTTTACTTTCAATTTTTTTAGGATCAATATTAAATGTCCTGGGATCAATATCTGCATAAACCGGTTTTGCACCCTCTTTAAGAATAACCAGTGAAGTAGCAATAAATGTAATTGGGGTAACTATCACTTCGTCACCAGCCTTAATCCCCATAGCCTGCGTTGCAGCATGCATTCCGGTAGTGCAGTTAGAAGTTGCGAGTGCATGTTTGACATCAAATGCTTTTGCAAATTCTTTCTGGAACAGTGCAACCTGTGGTCCCATCGTCTGTGATTCCTGCTTCAGAACAGCCATTAATGCCTGTTCTTCAACTTTGTCATAAATAGAACCAAAGAATGAATAAGGAACTTTAAGTTTCACTCCATCATTCATCTGATATCCTGAGGTAATTCCACCTTCGGTATCAGAGCCTGTAAACATCAATTCTTTTTTACTCATTAGGTTTAAATTTTTAAATGATTTGCTAATTATATCTATTTTAAGCTTTAATTATTTCGTTATTCTTTTTTAGGCAGGAAAGGTTCTTTTTTCTTCACTTTGGTCAATCCGGCTAACAGAATGGCATTGCTTTTCATCGGAGCGTATTCCGGTACTCCGTAATTAGTCTGGGTTGCCTGATAATTTACCGTACCGCACAGATTTACTTCTTTAATTATTTTCCCAAAACGCGGATTGACCCATTCATAAGCAAAAAATGTTACCTGAGAACCAGACGTTCCGGAGGAACATAAAACAGGATCAGCATTATAACAATATACATTCTGGGGAGATCCGGTTTCCCCTTCATTTTTATCAAGTCTGTCATCTCCTCCCGGATTCCACTCAAGAATATTGACTCCGTACTGAACCGGGACTGTAATTCTGTAACCATCCTCATAAACAATTTCATACCATCCCAGCAGGTCGGATGTATCGAAAAAATCAGGAATATTAAAGTACGCTTTCTGATTTTCCGAAGGAAGGGCACATGCATGAAGGAATATCAGGCTGCTTACATCCTCATTGACCGGAATGCCTTCAATTTTAACAGGCAGTGGATTTGCGTCATGCCCTTTTGCACCTACTGCAACAGTACAGTACCCAGAATCACCTTCCCTGGTCATGAGTCTGAATACCTTTTCCTGACTTCTTATTTCGCCTGATTTCAGGGAGCTGAGATTAATATTGAAAATTCTGGAATCTTTTTTAAGATTAAATTTAGAAGATATATCTATTGGAACAATGGCATCGATATCTTTACTGGGAATCCTGCTGATATTCAGTTTTGATCTGACTGAAGGCATTAATTCGCTGACAATTGCCATCTGATCTCTCTGGTTAAGGGTATGACTTGACCATACAAAATTTGCACATCCCAGGAAATCCAGGATCAGATCTTTCCCGAAATTGAATTCATTTGTTGAAGCCCAGGAAGAGGGAGCACCTCCCATCAGGTCAATTTTCTTTACCCTTTCATCCCAGTTGCTGATATTCGGAGTGAAGTTTCCATAGATTTGTTTGAATCCGAAATTCTGCAGCTCCATCTCTTTTTCCTGGTCAATCCAGAACCAGTTAAGGACCAGAATGTCTTTAGGGATGGAATTCTTCACCACTTCAGGTCTTGTCCCTCCCGGGGTCATGTATTTCACGCCGGTTGATGAAGTCCGGTGCTGAGGTCCTTTATCCCGCACACTTTCCAGAAGGTAATCTCCCCACATGGCAATTTTAATTCCTTTGCCTGACATATAATCATGTATCTTGTTTATATCTCCGGCAAAGAGTTCCGAAAAGTCTTTTCCTTTGCAAAGAGGACAGACATCCAACGGAGCCCCCCACCATTCATCATGTCCGATATGGATCATTTTAGGATGTATTACATCAATATACTCATCGTAAACGTCAAACATCAGCTTATACGACCCGGGATTTGATGGACAATAGGTATCCGGCCATTTATCACCGGGATATTCTGCCAGTTCAGGATGTCTCGTTAACAGGTAATATCCATGGGTAAGGGAAGGAATTTCCGGGATAACTTCAATGAAATTCTCGTTTGCATAATCTACGATACTCCTGACATCACTTTTTTCAATTATAAAGCCATCACCGGCGTCAAAATGACTTGAGTTTTTTTCTTCCCCCCTCACTCCTTCAGTTGAATTGGACCTTGAATATTGCAAGGATTTTGAAAACTCTATCCATCCGGCATTCACTTCGGGATGCTTGTCAAGCCTCATACAATTTAATTCCATAATTACTTTATTGTACTTATAAAGTGACATGAAATCTCTCAGAAACCTTTTGAAGAAAGCAATATTTTCCGGGCCGGGAATATAAAGTCTTATCGCTCTGAATGGGAAACTTGGCCAGTCTTTTACCTTTACTCCCTGCACAGTTTTACCCTTACCGGCATCAATAAGCTGACGCAATGACTGAAGCCCGTAAAATGTTCCGGCGTCGTCACTTCCGGCTATTACAATTCTCTCAGGATTAACTTCCAGGATATATCCTTCTGCACCAGGCTCTTTTTCATTAATAATCAATTTATTCTCTTTGCAGAACCTGCTGATCAGAGGATTGTCAAACTTTCCCATAACCACTATCTTGCGGTTTGCAGGTATCTCTGAAACCTGTTCAATCTTTACAGCAATACTGTAAAGGTTGCTTAATTCCCTGACGAGAAAGCGTGCAAGAAAAATATCATTTTTGCTCATCTCCTTTGGCACGATGATGGAAATTGTTTCATCCAGATCGAAAGAGCTCTTTGTGACCTGCATTTGCTGAGGAAGAGGGAAAATCAGTGTTTTTTCAACTGCCATCACCTGAGCACATGAGATAAAAGCGGTCGATAATACCGCTGACAATAAAATTGTCCATCGCACATCCAATAATTTAGGTCTTCTCATTTTTAAAAAATTAATGATAGTATTTCCTGTTTTCTGTAAAAAATTATGGTCAAATATAAAAATTTGTTTATTAAAACCAGTATTCAGGAATATCATGCCTGTTATTTCAATTAACCGGAACTTAATGTAACGGAATCAACATTTTTACTAATCAATGCGCTGAGTCTGATCCAGGTTCTGCAAGAGGATCGACCTTATTCCATTTATTAATTTCCTGTTTTTCAAGTTTCAATACAACGAGCCCTCGTTTTATCCTGTAGTCATTAATCCCCACAAGTAGTCCGGTGGCTGCTGGTTCCATACCCAGATCTTTCATGGCAAGCGCAGTGTAAAACCGTTGTTTTTGAAGCATGCTTTCAGAACTTGCATTAAACAGAAAATCAGTTGGTTCATTAATAACTTTCTGGAAATATTCCTGACTCCTGGTTGTCTCTCCCAGCATTTTGTATGCAAGACCTGTAATATAAAATTCCCGCTGTCGGTACCAGTAGTCAACAGGAAGAGAAATATTTGATACGTTTTTCGGGACAACTGAGCTTTTCCCGATCCATTCCAGAGCTTCTTTTGGCTTAGCCTGATCTGTCAGGAATTCAGCATAACCGATACAGAAGGCATACCAGCTCTTAACATCATCTGACCAGCTTCTTTCGACACCTGTCAGGTAATCAGCCGCTTCCTGCCATCTTCCTGCATCCTTAAAAGCCTGCAGAAGTCCGTGCAAATGAAGATATGTATCTCTCTGCTCTTTTGGTGCATCCAGATATATTTTAAGAATATCGTCAGGATTTGTACCATTGTCTTTTTCAGCCTCAGCAAGTTGCCTCCTTAGGAAGAGATCCAAAGGATTAATCTTTAATGCCTCCCTGAGAAGCGTTACGCTTTTCTTTATATCTTTATTCTGGTACTCTTCATAGAGAGCTAAATTCCTTAATATCTGCGGATTATTGGGGTGTTTTGCATCAGCTGCATCCCATGCTGCCTTTGCATCATCAGGTCTTAAGCTATGGTAATAGTAGTTCCCGAGCCAGTAGTTTGCAAATCCGTTACCTTCTTTAATTGCAGCCTCAACAACCGGAATCATTTCCGGTTGATTAAAGTTCACATAGTGTTCGAAATAATCTCCGGTCCTGAACATTTGTGAGGCATCTTGTGTACGACCCTGATTTTGAGCAATGACACCTTTAAGCAAATAAAAGAATGGATTTTCACGCTTTCGTGAGAAACTCCAGATACGATCAGGATTAAAGAGTTTATCCAGCACCCATCCATTTTTATGAAGGGCAATGCCGGCGTCGGCAAACTGGTCAGCTTCTTTCAGTGCTCCCAGATTTATGTAGTCTAATCCTATTTCCAGATATCTCCATTCATCATTAAAAAGCTCTGCCTGCAGCTGTATCGAATTCAGGCGACCTGCCAGAAATGCTTCAGCATACCAGAGCATATCCTTAAGTGCTCCAGGGGGTGTACGATCAAGCTGAGAGAGCGCCTGTCTGTTGTTCCCCATCTTCCTCTCGCATAGCGCAAGCAATGCATAGGTTCTCAGCGACCTGGCATTATTAACCAGCGCTTCTTCAAGAACTATTTTTGCCTTGCGGTACTCTCCTTTTACAATAAATATTTCTCCAAGCTTCAGATTACCTCGACATTTTTCTCCGTAATATCGTGCTTCATAAGCCCTCTCCTCGGCAGAATTCAGATCTCCCTTAAGTTGATCGATCTGTGCCAGCAAGAGGTAAGCTTCTCCTGCCCATTTATATGACTCTATTGCACTTTTAAAATGTTTACCTGCATTTTCAAAATCTCCGTGCGCGAATAATATTTTTCCAAGCCCCAGATGTGCACGATAATTGAGAGGATCAAGATCAATTGCCTCTTTATAAAGGTTAATGGCTCTTTCCCGAAATAAGAGTTTGTGTTCAAATTCCGCCCAGTTAACAATTGATTCCGTGGAATGTTCCTTAAATATGGGCACTTCTCTTAATTCACTGGCCTTTTTCTGTTCACAGCGACTTACTGCTGAAATAATCCCTGACCTCTGATCCGCTTTTACAACTTTAATCTCCAGAAGGTTAATGTTATCACCTGCGACATCTTTAAGATCAATTTCCTGAAGCTGAGAAGTTTTTCCGACCAGGTTAATCTCTTTTACCTGTTTCCCGCCAACCATTACCTGGAGTCGTACATCAGGTGTCCCGGTAAAAGGATATATACGCAGCTTTTTTTCTTCTGTAACCAGTTGAAAAGCAGCGTCTTCTGTAACCTCATTTACATTTGACAGACCAAATATCGGTGACCATGCTTCCTCCCATATTATACATTCCTCGGGTAGCAGCCATTCAAGATGGTCCTGATTGACCATTCTTCCGCTTTGCACCTCGCCATATTCATATCCGTACATATGAGGTTCACCGCCGCCTTCATTCATAGGATCCCATTTTCTGTTACCATCCATTGGAGTTCTTCCCCAGTTCCAGAGTTTCTTGCCCGGGACATCATGTCTGTCAGCATAATGGACCATTCCTGATCCGTTTTTCAGATTGGTCAGTCCAAAAAAGTTATACCTGGGTTCAAGGAAGTACATTCCAATAACTTCCGGGTCATTAATCATCATGGAGAGGTCTACACCTCTGAAAACAGGCCATGTAAAAATATTGCTGCCACCATGTTCAGATGCCATCGCTTCCGGTTCAATCCAACGGGTATCTCCATTAGCAGGTACACGAGAATTTCCCCAGTAAACAAAGCCTGCAGGCAATTTCCCCCTGTTATACAATGTTACTGTCTGTCTTAACCTGCTCTCTCCCTGTCTTAAGGTGAATTCCATTGACCATTGTGTACGGCCATTTCTTTCCCACTCACTTATAATATATGTTGCTGATCCATCCTTATTTTCACGGAATTCTGTTTTTCTGGGCCAGGTATTAGTAATTGAATGAGCATAGGGGTAATTCCATTCCAGTCCACCCGGGGTATAAGTACCTCCAAAACCATCAGCTGTAGGACTGACCTTTCCGGGAGCATGCAACACATCCTGACTATGTACTTTATCATAAAGCCGCCATATCATTCCTCCCAATTCAGGTGCAAACTCAACACGGATGAATTCATTTTCCAGAACAATTATTCGCCAGTCAACATTAACAGGTTTCTCCCTGATAATATGACTTTTAAACTGAACAGGATAGCAAATGTCTTCATCCCGGCCACCTGATTCCAGAAATGGTGTATTGGGATTAGGAAATCCTGATAATGATGTAGGAAGATTCAGGATGATTTCTTTCGCAGTTACTTTTTTTGGTGATTGGGCATACAATGACTGAGATCCTGAGTTCAGGAAAAGACTGCAGGAAGTCATAATTACTACTATCAGGCTTAATTGTTTTTTCATGTTCTTTTTTTTAAAAGAATTTACGATGCTTATTCAATTGAATATTAGATAATTATATTGTTATTTAATTAACAGATATTAATTATTGTTCATGTCAGATCAGAGGTCAATATTTTTGAATGCAATGTGCATAATGATCAGTCACATAGACGAACCCATTTTTAGCTGCCACAATCCCTATAGGGAAATGTCTGCTATCGTCGAAAACACCGGAAGTTTTCCAGAGATTCAAAAAATCTGCTGAAGGATTAAACCTTTCCACGCGGAAATTATAGCGGTCGCAAATAAATATTTCTCCATTTTCATTTACTGCAACTCCATGGGGTTCACTGAACTGGCCTCCTTTTGCATCTTTCCCTTCTCCGAATTCACCGAATCTTTTAACCAAGGCTCCGTCTTTTGTAAAGATTGCTATACGGTGGTTCTGTCTGTCACTCAGAATGATATTGCCGTCTTTTAAAACCGCAATTTCATGAGGCATGTAAAGCTTGAATCCTATACTCTCCTGTGTACCCCATTTTGACAATAATTTCAGGTCAGTACTGAATTTCTGAATTCTGTAATTAAATGCATCTATTACATACAGTACATCATTTTCGTCAATAGCGATACCATAGGGATATTTTAGCTGGCCATCGCCGGTTCCGTATTCTCCGACAGACAACAGATATTCACCATTCGGGGTAAATTTCTGAATCCTGTTATTATTCATGTCGGATACATAAACATTCCCCCTGGAATCTATTGCAATACCGTAGGGATAATTAAATTCACCCTGACCGTTGCCTGGAGTACCCCACATTGTAATAAAATTCCCATTCTGATCGAACTTTTGAATTCTCTGGTTATGCTGATCTACAACATAAATGTTGGAATATTTATCGGCAGTGATCATTGTCGGATATTTCAACTGACCGGGTTTATCTCCGAACTCGCCCCATTGTTTTATCATTGCCGGTCCATTCTGAGCATCAAGGAAATTTACCATAAAGATGAGAAAGGTGGTCATCCATAATGTTTTTGTTAACAGTAATTTTTTCATGTTTTATTCTCCTTTTATTTGGTTATAAATTTTATTGCTTACTAATTTTATGAATAATGTTGATTGACAAAATTGTATTTCAGCTATTTTGTATTATCAATTACCGTTATAAATTTTTCAATATTTTCTTCCGGTCTGGTCTGTTTTCTTATGGTTCCTTTCTGGCTGACATGCTTATTAAGAGCTTCGTATTTGACATT
>Ga0079037_100001056_pt1 | contig 13777 bp, 10 predicted proteins | sample Mud3Dept4metaG_FD_71479 | JGI IMG/M metagenome (GOLD analysis project Ga0079037, IMG submission 71479) | Freshwater wetland microbial communities from Ohio, USA, analyzing the effect of biotic and abiotic controls - Mud 3 Core 4 Depth 4 metaG | ecosystem: Environmental > Aquatic > Freshwater >... | reverse complement strand
CTTGCGGCCCATCTGGGCCTCCAGGCCGCGGACCACTTCGTTCCGCTTCTTGAGCAGCAGCCCCTTGAGCACGTCCTTCCGCTTGGTCACGGCGGCGGACATCTTTGCCGGGGCGGCAGCTGCGGCCTTCGGGGCGGCCTTTGGCGTCCTGGTGGCGGTCCGTTTTACGGCCTTCTTAGCGGCTTTCCTTCCTGTTTTTTTTGCCGTTCTTTTCACGGCCTTTTTTAACGTCTTTTTCTTCGCTGCTTTCTTTGCCGAGGCGCGTACAGGTCTCTTGACCGCTTTCTTTCCTTTGGTCGTTGCCGCCTTCTTCTTTTTTATTGCTTTCTTTTTTACCGCCATGATCCTTTTCTTCCTCCTGACCCTTATGCGTGTGGCAGTAATGAAAGTGCAGATGTGGCGCTGCCGGCCGCTTCGCCATTTTTTGAATGCCGGATATTATAGTAATCTATGATGGTAAATTCAAGATAATTTATCAAGGTCCGCAAGAAAAATGACCTGCCTGCAGATCCGGCTTTTGCGAGGTTTTAGTCAAGAAAATAATGGCTAAGTATATGGAATTCTGGTACTATTCGGCACTTAAACTGAGCCGAAGAGAGAGAAACATGAAAACATTTCTTACTGCATTCCTATTGCTCTGTTCATCCGTGGCGCTCGCGGGGGAACGACCGGCCCCAGCACCTATTGAGTGCCGGCTTGATGTCTCGCTTGATATCCCCCGATCGCTGATCAGAGGGCGTCTGATCATTCCCGTCAGCGCGGGGAAGGCGATGACCTTCCACACCGGCCAGCTTGTGGTGGGCCGCGTTACGCTGAACGGCAAAGACATCCCTGCGCCTGTCCGGGAAGGGGGCCTCGACATTACGCCGTCCGAGGACGGCCTGATGGAGGTCCGGTATGAGGGGGTGTTCAAGGGCGGCCTGCCCCAGGGCGACAGAAACTTCGGTGTCGTATCGAGTACCATCGATGACCGCGGGATCTCGCTCACCGGGACATGGTACCCCCAGCCGTCCGGTCTTGTGCGCTGGAAGCTCACGGCCCTGCTCCCTGCCGGGTATGAGGCAGTGTCGGAGGCGGACAGGATCGTCAAGGTGACGAAGGACGGCGGCACCGAGTTCGCCTTTGATTTTCCCCACCCTGTCGACAGTCTCTCCCTGGTTGCCACTGACCGCTACGAGGTGATCCAGGACCGCTTCGGCGACCGCGAACTCTACGCCTATTTCTTCAAGGAGGACCGGGAGCTCGCGAAGACCTACCTCCAGTACGCCAAGAAGTATTTCGAACTGTACGAGAAGATGCTCACCCCTTACCCCTACAAGCGGTTCTCCATTGTGGAGAACTTCCTGCCCACCGGTTATTCCATGCCCGCCTTCACCCTCCTGGGACAGGACGTGGTGCGCCTGCCGTTCATCGTGGAGACCTCGCTGGGCCACGAGATCCTGCACCAGTGGTTCGGGAACTCGGTGTACGGCGAACGCGAAAAGGGCAACTGGGAGGAGGGCCTGACCACCTACCTTGCGGACCACTGGTATGAAGAGCAGAAGGGCAAGGGATGGGAGTACCGCAAGCAGCTGCTCGTCAACTACGGGGCGTACGTGAACAGCTCGAACGAGTTCCCCCTCAGCGGTTTCAGGAGCAGGACCGACCTTCCTTCTCGCTCCATCGGCTACGGCAAAGCGGCTATGGTCTTCCACCTGCTCCGGACCATGACGGGCGACGATACGTTTTTCGGGGCGCTCAAGGACCTCATCGGGCAGCGGCAGTTCACTGCAGCGTCATGGGACGACATCAAGGACGTCTTCGTAAAGCGGTCCGGCAGGGAACTGTCTCCGTTCTTCCATCAGTGGCTCAAGGAGAAGGGGCTTGTCGATATCCGCGTGGAGAGCTCGTCGGTCCGGAGGAAAGGGGAGAAGTTCGAGCTGACGATGCATGTTGTGCGGAAGAACAGCACCGTCGCCGTCGACCTGCCCTTGACCCTCCTGTTCCTGCAGGGCAGCGAAAAGAAGATGTCGGTGACGCTGGATGCCGAGCGAAAGGAGATCACGCTCCTCGTCGACGAGGAACCTGCGTACGTGGTGTTTGATAGGGATTATGACCTTCCTCGGTCGCTGACGGGGGACGAGATGCCGCCGGTCGTTGCACGGCTCCTCGGTGACGAACGGCCGGTCATCGTCGTAGAGGAAGCGGGCGTCCCGGTGTACCAGTCGGTCATCGTCGGTTTCGCACGGGAACAGGCTCAGAACAACGAAAAGAAGGAGGAGGGAGCCGGGAATCGTCTGACCGATGCGGACCTCAAGGCGTCGTCGGTCGTCGTCCTTGGTGCGGACAATCCGCTGGTCAATAGGCTGTTCGGCGCTGTTCCCGCTCCAGCCGCGGGGTTCAGCCTTGAGGTCCGGACGAACCCATGGAACGCCGGCAAGGTCGTCGGGATATTCAACGCCCGTTCTGCGGAGGAGGCCGGGGCAGCATTCCCGAAGATAGCGCATTACGGGAAGTACAGCAGCCTTGCCTTCGACAAGGGAAGGAACATCGACAAGAAGATCTCCACGGCAGAGCGCGGGATCATTGTTCCCTTCCGCGGGGAACCCTCGGTTGTTGATCTCTCGCTGATGAAGAAACTCTTCAATGTGACGGAGGCAGCTGCTGCCAAGAAGATCATCTACCTGGGTGAATACCACGACCGGTTCAGCCACCACAACATCGAGCTCCAGATCATCCGGGAACTGCACAAGAAGGATCCAAGGCTTGCCATTGGGATGGAGATGTTCCAGAGGCCTTTCCAGAACACGCTGGATGACTATGTCAGCGGCGCCATCGACGAGCGCGAGTTCCTGAACCGGTCCGAGTATTTTGAGCGCTGGGGGTTCGATTACAACCTCTATAAGCCCATCCTTGACTTCGCGCGGCGGGAACGCGTGCCGGTGGTCGCCCTTAATATCAGGAAGGAGATCACTGAGAAAGTATCGAAGGAAAGCATGGACGCCCTGACCGATGATGAACGGAAGGAGCTGCCGCGCGAGACGGACTTCGCTGACGAGGACTACCGGCACCGCATCCGGGAGGCCTTCGACCAGCATAAGGGTCAGGGCGAGATGAACTTCGATTTTTTCCTCCAGGCCCAGGTACTCTGGGACGAGACCATGGCAGAATCCATTGACGAGTACCTCAAAAAGAACCCTGACCGCCGGATTGCGGTCATTGCCGGCAGCGGCCACCTGGTCTATGGCAACGGCATCCCGAAGCGGACGTTCCGGCGGAACAATCTCCCGTACATCATCATCCTGAACGATGCGGATATTGAGCCGGACATCGCGGACTTCATCATCTTCCCGCAGCCCCTCAACGGCATGACCGCGCCGAGGCTGCTTGTCACCTTCAAGGAGGACAAGGGGAGGTTTGTGATCAACGATTTCGTGCAGGAAAGCCCGGCGAAGGCTGCGGGGCTCAGGTCAGGTGACGTGATCGTTTCCCTGGACGGTGTGCCGGCGACATCCCTGCGGAACATCAAGGCGGCCCTTTTTTACAAGGACAAAGGTGATATAATGAAAATCAAGGCGATCCGGAAGCGGTTCCTTCTGGGCGAAAAAGAGATGGAGTTCGAGGTAAAGCTGTAAGTGGCCGACACGGGTCAGGGGGACGCGGAGATGCGGGGACGTTCGATCTTTGCCCCCACGCTACCTAATATGACCTGCATCATATCTTTTATCGCAGTGAAAGGTATAATCAAACCATGGGACTTTTCAGCGAAGGCTGCCCCGGCAGCTCAGAGATCCGCACCCCGAAGCCGGAGGAGATCCGGTGCCAGAATTGCGGCGAAAAGATGGAGATCTGGACCGACGAGCCGGACTCGGCCTGCAAGAAGTGCGGCCACATCAATGCCCGGCCCATGGGCACGTCATGCGTCGAGTGGTGCGCCTTCGCCAAGGACTGCGTCGGCGCGGAGAAGTACGATCGGCTGATGAAGGCAGCGAAGAAGTAAACCGGTTCGCATCCTACCTGTTCCGTCCCTCACCCCCCCGCAAGCCATTATGAACACGACCTTGCGTGCCTGCCCAAGGATACGGAAATCCCTTGATTTATCGGAGTGATTGTTCTATTATTGTCCGGCCATGAGGCGCTTGTTTGCGCCATCCGGGCAATCTGATCGAGGAGGAACACCCAGGTGCCAAAGAAGAAGGTCACACAGGAAGAGCTCGCAGCGAAGATTGGGAAGTTGAAAGAGAAGGCGAAGGTGGCAAAGGAAAAGGCGACCGGGAAGAAGTCCGACCCGGCAGCGCGCAAGGCAAAGAAAAAAGTGAAGCGCGCCCAGCGGAAGCTCCGAACCGCCAAGGCCTACAAGACCGGCGGCAAGAAAGCGAAAAAGGCCGAGGCCACGCCAACGGCGTAGCGCCGGTCAGCGGTACCCTTCGATGAAACCGGCCGCCGTTTGTATATCCGTCCTCTTCTGCGTCGCGCCTGTCATCGTGTCCTGTGCGGGCAAAGCGCCGCTTCCGGCTGCACCGGCCGTTCTTGAGAGGCCGGCACCGCCACCCGCGGCCGCGCCTGCATTGGCGCCGGAGCAGGTCTATCGGGAGACAGGAACGGCCTCTTGGTACGGCAGGGAGTTCCAGGGAAGGAGAATGGCGGACGGAGGGACCTTCAATATGGAAGGCCTTTCGGCTGCTCACCGCATCCTGCCTCTCGGAACGGTCATCCGCGTCACCAACCTCGACAATTACAAGACCATCGACGTCAGGGTCAGCGACCGTGGTCCCTTTGTGCGGTCCCGCATCATAGAGCTATCCTATGGGGCCGCGAAGGAACTGGAGTTTGTCCGGCAGGGTACTGCGCGCGTCAGGATCGAGACCCTCGAGCCCGTCAGGGGCGATGCGGTCTACACGGTCCAGGCCGCCGCTTTCGTGGAAGAGGAGAACGCGAAGCTGCTCAAGGAGCGGCTCCAGAGAAAATATGAAAAAGTGTACATCACTTCCTTCGAGTCGAATGTCGGCAATTTCTACCGCGTCCGTGTCGGCGCATACCTCAGCGAGGAGAAGGCCGAGCGCGTGGCCGGCAAGCTGACGCTGGACGGGCTGGAGCCGGTAGTGGTGAGAAAAGACTGACACCAAAGAGGAAAGAAGCAGCTCTCTGCTGTGTTCCAAAAGGATGCGATCATTACATGAAAATAACGGTTAAGACCGGCAACGTGGAGACGCTCAAGACCGATGCCGCGGTCATCATGATTATTGAAGGAGAGAAGCTCGGATCAGCCGCGGCGCGGGTGGACAAGGCGCTGGGCGGCATGGTCCAGAAGCTCCTGAAACGCGGCGACCTCAGCGCGAAGGCCGGCAGTGTCGGAATGCTCTACCCCGATGGCAGGATCGCGGCTGAGCGGCTGGTCGTTGCCGGCCTCGGCAAACGATCCGAATTCTCGGCGGACAAGCTCCGTCTCGCGGCGGGCAAGGCAGCCGTTGCTGCTCGCGGAGCCGGCGCAAAGGACGTCGCCATCGCGCTCGATGGGTTCACGCTCGACCAAGAGGAGACAGGGCAGGCGCTGGCCGAGGGCGCCACGCTCGGACTCTACCGGTTCCTGAAATATAAGACAGCGAAGACAAAGGAAGAGAACAAGGAAAAGAAGGATATTGACGCCCTCACGGTTCTGACGGAAAAAGCCTCGACCGTCAAGACCCTTGAGAAGGGCATACGGATCGGCGAGATCATCGCGGCCTCAGCTTCGCTGGCCCGCGACATGGTCAATGCGCCGCCTGCGGACATGACGCCCGCGGTCATCGCCGGGATCGCGCAGGGCCTGGGCCGGAAGCACCGGCTGAAGGTCCGCGTCCTGGAGCGGGACGCCATGCGGAAGCTCGGCATGGGCGGGCTTCTGGGCGTGTCCTTGGGCAGCGTCCAGCCGCCCAAATTCATCATCGTCGAGTACCGGGGAGGCGGGAAAAAGCCCTTCATCGCGCTGGTCGGCAAGACCATCACCTTCGATTCCGGCGGCATCTCCATTAAACCGTCGGAGAACATGGACAAGATGAAGGACGATATGAGCGGCGGCGCAGCGGTGCTCGGCGCCATCACGAACGCAGCGGCGCTCCGGCTTCCACTCAACATCGTGGCGCTCCTGCCGGCCACGGAGAATATGCCGAGCGGGTCTGCTTTGAAGCCCGGTGACGTGCTCCGGACGATGTCGGGCCAGACCATCGAGATCCTGAACACCGATGCAGAGGGAAGGCTCATCCTTGCCGACGCACTGGCCTACGCCTGCAAGTACAGGCCGGCGGTGATCGTGGACATCGCGACGCTTACCGGCGCCTGCCGGATCGCCCTGGGCCAGGAAGCATCGGGGATGGTCGGGACGAGCGACCGGTTCAAGCAGAAGATGCGCGAGGCAGGCGAGAAGACCGGCGAACGGGTCTGGGAACTGCCGCTCTGGGACGGCTACTGCGACCTCATCAAGAGCGATATCGCCGACATGAAGAACGCAGGCGGCAGGGACGGCAGCGTCATCACGGCGGCCTGCCTGCTCTCGAAGTTCGTGCAGAAGCACCCCTGGGTCCACCTCGACATCGCCGCCACGGCCTGGACCGACAAGGACCGTCCTTATACGCCGAAAGGCGCCACGGGCATCGGCGTCCGGCTCCTGACGCAATTCCTCAGGGGCTATGACAGACAGGGAACGTAGTTAAACGAGACAGCGCTTTCCCATTTCTTGAGGCACTTTTTCCATTGTTTCTTCCAGCACCTACTCCCTTGTTCATCCAAACACCGTTATATTTATTCCGCCTCTTCAACCATTCTGTCTTCCCTGTGTCTTATCAACCGGACGCAAAATCACATTCTTCAATTTTAAGGAGGGAACAGGCATGAAAAGGTATGGAATGATCGGTATGGCGCTGGCGCTCGCTGCCGTTGCCGGCATCGCTGTTGCGGAGCCGGGCAGGCAGGACTGCGGTGAGCGGTGCGGCAACTGCGGCCAGGCCGGACGCGGTGCGGGCTCGGGTGCGCGGTACGATGCGGCGAAGACGGAGACCGTGGCGGGAGAAGTGGTTTCGGTGGACCAGGTCTCTCAGAGGGGGCAGGGCATCGGGCTCACGCTCAAGACCGGCAGCGGGACAACGAAGGTCCACCTCGGGCCCCAGTGGTATTTCGAACGCCAGGGCGGGCTGTTGATCAAGGCGGGAGACGCGGTTGAGGTGAAGGGCGTCAAAGCCGTTCGCATGGGCCAGGATGTTTTCATCGCAGGCGAGGTGAAGAAAGGCGGCGATGTCCTGAAGCTCCGCGACGAGCAGGGCGTTCCGCTCTGGGCGGGTGGTCGGCGCTGCAACAGCTGACGATCATCGCTCTCTGCATGTTCGGCCGGCCCGGGACAACTGGGGCGGCCTTTTTTTATCCCTCCCGTACAACTCACGTACAAATCCCTTGACTCTTTTCCGCCGTGCTCCTACAATGTCAGGACTTTCAGCGGCACGGGCGGGACATGGAACGGAACATGACGCATGCCGATGCCGTTGCGGGCATCGAGAAATACCTTACACGGGGCAAGTTCGCCAAGGCCGATGTCTTCATCGCCCGCTATCGCGGCTTGCGGTTCATCGTGAAGGACTTCGGGAAACGCGGATTCTGGGAGCGGAACCTCATCGGCCGCATCGTCATCGGCCGCGAGTCGCGGGCCTATAGGGCCCTTGCCGGGATCGAGGGATTGCCAGCACGGTTCAAGCGGCTCACGCCGTTCTCCCTTGCCATCGAGTATCTCGAAGGCAGGGACCTGGGCGGGATTGAGCGGCACGAGATCGGCCCCGGGGTCATCCGTCAGTTCGAGCGGATCATTGATGATATTCACGACCGCGGCTGGGTCCATCTGGACCTCCAGCGGCGCTCCAACATCCTGCTGGTGAACGACCGGGTGTTCGTGGTCGACCTGGCCTCGGCGTTCCATCCCGGCGGCGTCCCGGTCATCGGCCGCTGGCTGGTGCGTCTCCTGGGATTCGCCGACCGGCTGTCGCTCATCAAGATGAAGACGATCTTCGCGTCTGAGCTTCTTTCACCCAATGATAGGAAACTGATCAAGATGCGGAACCTTCTCATGCCGACGAAATGGTCCCCTGAGTAACATCAACAGCGGAGGCAGCAGCGGATCACGCTGCAGTACACGACAAGGAGACGATCCATGGCGGTCAAAGATACCCTGCAGTACAAACTGACGAAGGTGACGGGAAAGACCGTGATGGCCGGCATTGTTGGGATCGTCATGTTCTTCCTGGCGAAGGACACGACCCTCGAACCGGCCTGGTTCATCCCGGGCGCCGCAATCACCCTGTTCGGCGAATGGCTCCGTCTCTGGGCCGCCGGCCATCTCCGCAAGAACAAGCAGCTCACGACGACGGGTCCCTATTCGTACGTGAAGAACCCTCTCTACATCGGCACGCTGCTCATCACCGTGGGATACAGCGCAATGGCGATGAACTATTGGATCATGATCGCCGGGTTCGTCTGGTTTTTCATCTATTATGCGCCCTACAAGAAGAAACAGGAGAACGAGAAGCTCATCGGCAGCTTCGGCGACGCCTGGATCGAGTTCGACAAAGCTGTGCCCGATTACCTCCCGCGTCTGTCGCCGTATCCCGGCAGGGGGACGAACCGCTGGAGCTGGGAGGTCGTGAAAGAGAACTCGGAGCACGAAACCGCTGTCGCGGTCTTCATCGGATTCGCTGTCATGTTCTATCTGCTGGTCCGGTAGCATACCGGATGATGTTTCTCCGCGAGGGGCCTCCCGGCCCCTTTGCCCCCTTCTCCCGCCCGCATTCCGCCTGATTTACTCCTTGACTTGCCATGCCCTGTTTGGGATACTCGTATCACGCCGCCTCGACGGGATGGTATGCAATGAACACGGCACAGATCCTCGGCTATCCCTTGCTCCTCATATCCGCGCTCGAGCTGTTCCTCGGCTTCCTGCTCCTGAAACAGAATCCCCGCAACAGTCTTGCCAACAAGGCGACCGCGGCTTGCGCCATTGTCGCCGCTGCCTGGTCTCTGAGCACATCCCTTATGTACATCAGGCTGTCGCTCGGCCTCGACTACCTGCTGTTCGCCCGGACCAGTTGGATCGGCTGGTTCACGGTTCCCACGGCGCTCCAGACGGTGTTCTTTCTGAAGGATGAGCGGAGCCGCAAGGCGCGCATTGCCGGGATGATCCTCTATCCCTTCTGGACCGCGGTGCTCTTCCTGTGCCTGTTCACCGATCTCATTGTGACCTCCGGCTTTGTTCCTCTTCCTTACTCCAACAGCCCCGGCCCGCTCGAGATGCCGATGCGCCTGATAGGCAGCATGATGGTCTTTTGGCTGATCTACGAGATCGTCAAACTGAAGCGGCAGGTGTCTGGCTACCGGCGTGCCCAGCTCAGCTACTACCTCTACGGGACGGCCATCTTCGGGACCGGCGGAGCAGTCATCGGCGGTCTCCTCCAGGTGTTCACCGGGCGGGGGCTCGAGCCGTCCCTGAGCGCGTACTTCAGCCTGCCCTGGGTCCTGATGATCTTCTACGCGATCACGCGCCACCGCCTGTTCGATATCCGGCTCATCATGTCGCGCACCCTGATCATCCTCATCCTGTCGTTCTGCGTCTCGGCGTTCCAGTTTGTGCTGTTCAAGGTTCTGGAGCCCCTCATTGGCCCGGTCGCCACCATCTTCATCTCGGTCCCGGTCATCGGGGTCATCTTTTTCGGGACCCCGCTCAGCAGGAACGTGCAGCAGTGGATCAATGACCTGGTCCTCAGGGGACGCTACCAGTACCAGAGTATGCTGAAGGATTCGGCGAGCGCCATGGTCGCCATCCTGGACCGGGACGAGCTGCTCCGATTCGTCGTCGAGACGGTGCGTCGCGGACTCGGCGCTCGGGATGTCTTCCTCTATCTGCTCGGGCCGGACGGCAGATATTCCCTGCGCCATTGCCGCAGGGCCAATGGGGAAATGCCGGACTGCTGCGCTCTGCCGGACAACGTAGTCGCCTGCCTCACCGATACCGGCCAGCCCATCATCGGCGATGAGCTGGCGGTTGGTCCGTCCGGCATCGACACCGGCCTCATAGAAACGATCCGAAGCATGGGAGTCGAGATCGTTCTCCCGCTGATCGCCCAGGGCAGGCTGCTGGGCGCCCTGACGTTGAGCCAACGCAGCAGCGGAGAGCCTTATCTCCAGGGCGACATCGACGCGCTCCAGACTCTTACCGGGCAGGCGGCTGTGGCCATCGAGAATGCACGGCTCTTTGACGAGGCCGTACAGGCCCGGGCATCGCTGAAGGAGAGTGAGGACATTTTTCGCACGCTGGCGGAAACTTCGAACGCCGCCATCCTCATATCCCGGCCTGACGAGGTCATCTATGTCAATCAGGCCCTTTCCCGGATGTCCGGATACACCGTACATGAATTGCAGGCCATGAACCCGTATGCGGTCGTTCACCACGATTTTCGTGAGATGATGATCGAGAGAGGCAAGGCGAGGCTGCGGGGTGAGGAGGTTCCTTCGCAATATGAGTTCAAGTTCGTTCACCGGGATGGATCGGAGCGGTGGGCGATCGCCAGCTCGGCCGCGCTTAAATTGCGGGGAGGCCCCGCCCTGCTCGCGACGATCGTGGACATTACGGACTTGAAGAACGCCGAGGAGGAACGGGCGCGATTGTACGAGGAGAACGAAAAGAACTACCGGGAAAAGATTACGGAACAGGAACGATTCAGCGCAATCTTGCAGATGGCGAGCGACGGCTTCTGGATCGTGAACGATGAGGGTCGGATCGTCTTCATTAATGACGCCTATTGCAGGATCGCCGGATACACACGCGAGGAACTGCTGTCGATGAGCATCGCAGACCTGGAGGCTGAGGAGAGCCCGGAGATCATCAGGAAGCATATGAATCGGATCCGGCAGACGGGCTCTGACCGGTTCGAGACGCGGCAACGGCGCAAAAATGGTTCGATCGTGCTTCTCGAGGTAACAGTGAACCGCTATAGGGACGAGAAGTCCGTCTTTGCGTTCCTTCGCGATATCACCGAACGCAAGCGGCTGGAGGATGAACGCACCCGTTTGTACGAGGAGAACCTGCGATACTATCAGGAGCGCATCGCGGAACAGGAACGGCTCGCCGTCGTGCTGCAGGCGACCAGCGACGGATTCTGCATCATGCATGACGATACCCGGTTCCTCTTCGTGAACGATGCATGGTGCGCGATGCTAGGATACAAGCGTGAGGAACTGCTCGCCATGCGCATTCAGGACATTGACGTGCATCTCAGCAAGGAACAAGTGATGGCTGCTCTCGGAGGCATCACTCAGAAGGGGTATGGCCTCGTCGAGACACGGCACCGGCGCAAGGATGGCACGGTGATCGACGTCGAGATCTCGGTGAACCGCTACCGGACCGAGAACCAGTACCTTGCCTTCCTCCGCGATGTCACCGCCCGCAAGCGGGCGGAAGAGGCGCTGCGCCTGAGCGAAGAGCGGTTCCGGCAGGTCTCGGAGACCGCCCGAGAGTGGATCTGGGAGGTGGATCTCGACGGACGGTATACTTATTCCAGTCCGGTGGTCATGACCTTGCTCGGCTACCATCCCGACGAGATCGTCGGAAAATTCAGCTTCTTCGATTTCTTCGTTCCTGAAGAGAAGGAGCAGCTGAAACGGGATGCCTTCAAGGTCTTCGCGGGCAGGGAGGTGTTCCACGACTTCGTGAACCGTAACCTGCACCGGGATGGTCGGGTGGTCGTGCTCTCGACGAGCGGGATCCCCATCCTTGACGAACAAGGCCGTCTTGTGGGATACCGCGGGGTGGACTTCGATATCTCCGAGCGCATTCGCGCCGAGCAGGAGCGACGAGTGTTCTATGAAGAGAGCCTCAATCACTACCAGCAAATCCTGAACGAGCAGCAGCGCCACGAGGCGGAGAAGGAGAACATCCTGAAGGATCTCCACGACGGCATCGGCGGGATCACGACGAACATCAAACTGCTGGCGGAGCTGGCTCAGAAGCAGGACGAACCGTCCTCGGTCAAGCGTTCGCTGTCCACGATCGCGGACCTTTCCCAGGAAAGCCTGTCGGAGATCCGAAGCTTCATTCAGAGCCTTGACGCCAAGGAGCTTACCTGGCAGGCGATCGCGGCCGAGTTCCGGAGCCTGGGGAGCTCGATCGTTGTACCGCACGGCATCACGTTCTCTCTCGATGTTCGGTTCGGGGAGGCGACCGGCGGCCCGACCAGCTCCGTCAGTATGAACCTCTTCCGAATCTACAAGGAGTCCCTGGCGAACATCATCAAGCATGCGAAGGCCTCGGCAGTTGACGTCCATTTTTCGGTCGAGGGAGGTCGGGTGTCCCTCGAGGTCCGGGACAACGGCGTCGGCCTCGATGGAAAACGCGCGAGCGGCAGAGGGCTCGTGAACATGAAAAACCGCGCACGGGAGATGGACGGCGAACTGGCGGTCACGACCGACAAGGGAACACGGGTGCACCTTGATTTTCCTATACCCTGAAAATATCCTTCCGGAACGCTGGCATTGAGCGGTTCCTTGTGCTAGAGTCAATCCTATGAAAATATCGATCGTCGAGGATGACGTCCTGCTGCGCCAGAACCTGAAGCTGCTCCTGAGCGGGGAGACGGGGATCTCGGTAGCCGGCGTTTACGGTTCCGCGGAAGAGGCTCTGGCGGGGATCAAGCGGGCGTGTCCCGAGATCCTGCTTGCCGACATTGGACTGCCGGGCATGTCCGGGATCGAGCTCATCCGGAAACTCAAGGACCAGATGCCGGACCTCGAGATCATGGCACATACGGTGTTCGATGACCGGGAAACGGTATTCTCGGCCATCAAGGCGGGCGCGTCAGGCTACATCCTGAAGGGCAGTACGCCGCGTGAGCTCATTGACGCCCTTCACACGCTGGCGAAGGGCGGGTCGCCCATGAGCCCGAAAATCGCCCGCAAGGTGATCCGTGAGTTCCAGGGCGAGGGGATCAACGAGCAATACATCCTGAGCCATCGGGAGACTGAGATCGTCAAGGAGATCGAGATCGGTCTATCCTACAAGGATATTGCCGTGAAGCTGGGCATCAGCCCCCACACCGTCCACACCCATATCAAGAACATCTATGAGAAGCTCCATGCCAAGGACAGGCAGGGTGCTTTGAGTGCCGCGAGGAAAAAAGGGATCATATAAAGCCAGGAATCAGGAATCATGAGCATCCACCTCTCGAAGATCCGTTTTCCCGCCAGGAAATATTGCCCCCCCGATTCTCAATGATATTGAACATGAAACCTTGTCCTTTGCACCTCTCGTATTTTCCCATACCCTAAAAATACCCTGACCGGGTGATTCCGTTTTATCCGAGCATCCTCTATAGTATCTTCAAGTCCGCTTCATCCAAAGCGCTCCTATTTTTCGTACGGTGATCCGGGGATGTCGTCGAACGCTGTGATTGATCCATCCTTGCAAGACGAGGTTTTGCCGGCGCTGGAACCCGGAGAGCGGCTGCTGTGGGCCGGGCGGCCGGATCCGCGCAGGACCGCATGGGCAAAGATCAGGCAAGCGCTGTTCGGAGCCGTGTTCGTGCTGCTGTCCTTCCTGGTTTGTCTTTCCTTCCTGCCGGCCACCGGCCCCTATTTTAGCGCCGATTCCCTGCCGTTCTCCCTGCGCCCGATGGTCCTTGTCGCAGGTTTCCTCCTTATATTGTCCGGCATGCTTCTCCCTGTGCTCGCATATCGGAGGGCACGGAGTTCTGTGTATGCGGCGACCGACAAACGGGTCCTCTCCCTGAACCGG
>Ga0079037_100001053_pt1 | contig 13793 bp, 4 predicted proteins | sample Mud3Dept4metaG_FD_71479 | JGI IMG/M metagenome (GOLD analysis project Ga0079037, IMG submission 71479) | Freshwater wetland microbial communities from Ohio, USA, analyzing the effect of biotic and abiotic controls - Mud 3 Core 4 Depth 4 metaG | ecosystem: Environmental > Aquatic > Freshwater >... | reverse complement strand
GGCTTCTGCTGCTGCAGTTCGCCCGTACGTTCCTCAAGGCTTGATCAGTTCGACTCGGCGGCTCGGCGGTGCCGAGCACCGAGCTTCGGCATGGCTGCTTCCTCGCGAGCGCTGCCCGGCGCCGGCACGCGCGCGTCGATGACGGCGCACACGCGCGTCCGACCGGCCTGGCTAGTTGCGATCCACGCCTTTGTTTGCCGCACCTTCGCGCTGATTCTGCAGTTGACGCCACTGCTGCGCCAATTCGCCCACTGAGCGGTCGCTGTCGGCGAGTCGTTTCCTTGCCGATGGCACTTCCCCCATCGTTGCAAGATCCCTGGTCCGGGATTCGAGTTGCTCGAGAAAACGGCAACTGTGAACGTCTTCGGCCACCCAGCCCACCTGACCGATGAAAATGATCGCGTCCTTTTCGTCTCGCAATTGACGAACGCGTTCGAGGGGCCACCCTGCCCGTTCACCGATCGTTGTTCCCAGGGAGAGTTCCACCAGCGAGACGCTCCGTTCCGTCATCATCGTCGCAAGGTCTGCGCACACAGTCTTGCGGGCAGGGGCGGCCAGGCGTTCAACCGAGCAGGCCTCGCTCACCGCCACGTATGGAGGAGTTGGAAGCGCGGCGTAGACGCCGAGCAGTTGAGACAGGTAGACGAGACGCGGCGCCGCAGCCAAGGCACGCGCAGCCGGGTGTTCAGCCAATTGCAGAGTCCGCGATCCGTGGGAATCGGACGTCTTTGCGCGCGACGCCTTCAGCAGTGCCGCGCGCAAGGCCGTCTCGTCGTTCCGCTGGGCCGCGTCTCCGGCGAGGTGCAGCCACGGTGCCGCATTGTCGGACTCGAGCTGCGCCCAGCGCTCGAGGGACAACTGCGCGCACGCGCCATCGTCCCGGTTCAGACGGCAGCCGAAGAGTGCGAACGCGTAGGCGACCGGGTCCTTCGAAGCCGCCGCCAGACGCGCGAGTTCCTGGGCGTGTGGCGCCGCGGCCTCCTTTGCGATCTTCCAGCGGCGCTGAGTGCACTCCACGTCGGAGCAATCGGCATTCGGTTGCGGGTCCGCCCTGGCCGCCAGGCGCAAGGCAACAACGAGCCTGGCGTACAGACCCGCTGCCCGGGTCTGCGGCGCGGACTGGGACGACAGATCGTTGGCGACATCCGAGAAGGTCTGCTCGGCCTTCTCGAGCACCGCCTGGGGATAGTCACCCGTATTCCGGATCGGCTGGGTTCGCCCGAAGCCGCACAGTTCGACCGTGGCGGGCGGCGTCGAGGATGGCCGGCTCGTGGAGTCGCGGCCGACTTGGTCTGAAGCCACCCATGCAAGCAAAGTGAGGACGGCAACCAACCCGGACGCCGCGATGACCCAGCGGGCCCGTCCGCCCGGCTTGCGCGAAAGCGGCATCAGCGGAGGTAAAGCAGTGCCAGTCCGATGGCGGCTGGAATCGCCTGAACGAACAGGATTTTTCGGCTTGCCGTGGCGGCGCCGAAAATGCCTGCCACCAGGACGCAGATGAGAAAGAAGGTCTTGACGGGATCGCCGCTGTTCCCAAGCGACAGACCCCAAAACAGGCCCGCGGCGAGGAAGCCGTTGTAGAGCCCCTGATTGGCCGCCAGTACCCGCGTCGACGCCGCGAACTCCCGGGTCATTCCGAAGGCCCGAAGCCCTGCCCGTTTTTCCCAGAGAAACATTTCCAGAATCAGGAAGTAAACGTGCATCAGGCCGACCAGTCCAACGACCACGTCCGCGGCGATGCGCATGGCGGGACTCCCGGCGCGCTAATCAAGAGACGCAATCTAACGCAAAGGCTTGCGGAGGCGTGTTCGTGGCAGAGAGCGAGCGGTCGTTCGGCGACTCGGACGGAAACGCGGGAACCGCCTCGGCTACAAGTTACCGCCAACCGGGACGGACACCGACTTGAGGGACGTATCGAACGTGGAGATCGGTTCCATGGGTAATGTCATGCGCGAGTTTCATCGCGACAGCGTCGTCGATGGAATCGCGTGAGATGGGACGAACGGACGCGCGGTCGCGTCCGACGCGGTCCCCGGCCGGGGACCGCTTTCCCGAGCGACGCAGACGTGCCTAGAACGGTGCGCGCAGGACAGCACGCACTGTCTCGCTCCGGTACGTCCCGCTGCTGCCTGTGTAGCTGTACTCGACGCCGAACGACATCACGTCGTCCACCCGGAACACGAGTCCGAGCCCGCCGAGCGCCTGGGTTTCGGTTGCGCCGCTCTCCTGGATCACATACGTATGGCCCGGCATGTCCGCATAGGTGAGCGACTGACTCAGCGACGGGGCCTGGACCCGGCGCGCCTCCAGTCGAAGGCTGGGCTCCAGGGTTCCGCGTCCGACCGGCAGCCGGTAGCTCGCAAAAATGCCGGCTGCCAAGACGTTCTCACTTCCTGTGACCTCGCCGAAGCTCAGCGCCGCGCCGCTGGCTCCGCTCTCGACGTAGGCGTCGAGCCGACTTCGTACGCGATCGAAGCGGCCATACGGCGAAACTTGCAGCGGACCGAAACCGATCACGCCACTGACGCCGAGCGACCCGAACGCCTGCTTGCCACTGCGCCCGCCGAGGAAGTTCGCGGCGTCCTGCCAGCGCGTCGAGTCGAAGTCGAGGCTGCCGTAGCCGAGCAGAAAGTCGATGTAGACCGATTTCAGTGGTTCATACGAGCCATAGAGCGACACGCTCGAACCGCGGGCGCGGCTGTCACTTTCGGCGGAGCCGACGTCGGTCGTATCGCGCGCATAACCCAGCGACGCGCCAATGACGAGCCCTGGCATCACTTTGGAGTCGGCGCCAAAGGTGAGGCCGGACGTCGTGAAGTCGCTCCGGTCGGTGGCCGTGCTGGGACGCAGGAAGCCGAAGTCGATATTGCCGCCGACCCAGACGGCGATCGGGCTGTCACAGCGCTTGCGCTCCTTCGTCTCGTCATCCTTCTGTGGCGCGGCCGCACTCGTGCGGTCAACCGATTGCCCGGTCGAAGGATCCGCACGCTCCCACCGAATGTTGGTGCCGACATCGAACTGCAGCGAGCAGGGATCCTGGCCAAGATGCAGCATGCGCACACGCGCGCCGACGTTCTGAATCTGCGCGGCGCCGAAGCGGCCCGCGGCCGACATCTGCGCCGCGGCGATGCCACGTACGGTCGGATCCTGGCTCGGATCGGGCCGCGGCTCGACGACGATCGACTGCGCAAAGACGCCTGACGCTCCATTCGCATCGACGACGCGCACCGTGAACGAATGGGTACCGGGCACGGTCGGCGTTCCGACGAAAGTCCCCGTCGTCGGATTCAGCACAACGCCTGCTGGAAGCTGTCCTGCCGCAATCGAATAGGCGTAGGGCGCGACTCCACCGCTGACGACAATCGACTGCGTGTACGGACTGCCCACGACCCCGTTGCCGAGAGTCGTCGACTCGAGCGTGATCGTCGCCATGACCACGACAACGGTGTAGGCGCGCGAGCCGGTCGCGCCGACGCCATCGGTCGCCGTCACCGTGAAGTTGCTCGTTGCCGCTGTCGTCGGCGTTCCAGCGATGCTGCCGGTCGCGGCGTTCAGCGCGAGCCCGGCCGGCAGGCTGCCGCTGGAAATGCTGTAGGTGTACGTTCCGTTGCCACCGGTGGCCGCAACTGTCTGCGTGTACGCCGTCCCGACCGTTCCGTTCGGCAGACCGGCGGGGTTCACCGCGATCGCGGCATTGATCGTGACGCCAAAGGCGCGTGACGTCGTCACCCCGTTGCTGTCGGTTGCCGTAACCGTGAAACTGCTGGCGACAGCACTGGTTGGCGTACCGGAGATCAGTCCGGTGCCAGGATTGAGCGACAGTCCTGCCGGCAACGAGCCCGCCGAAACGGTGTAGGTGTACGTTCCACTCCCACCCGTCGCGGTCATCGCCTGCGAGTAGGCGGTCCCGACCGTGCCGCCAGGCAGCGTGGCCGGATTCAAAGCCAGCGACGGATTTACGGTGAACGTGAAAGTCCGCGAACCCGTCGCGCCGATGCCGTCGGTCGCAGTGACCGTGAAATTGCTCGTCCCCGCCGCGCTCGGTGTCCCGGTGATGAGGCCGGTCGATGCGTTGAGTGTCAGGCCAGCGGGCAGGCTTCCCGCGCTGATGCTGAACGAGTAGGTACCGGAGCCTCCCGTCGCGGACACGGCTTGCGAAAAAGGCGCGGCAACCACCGCACTCGGCAGGGACGCCGGGTTGACCGCAATGCCCGCATTGATCGTGACGGAATAGGCCCGGATTCCTACGGCACCGTTTCCATCGGTGGCCCTGATCGTGAACGAACTCGCCGCCGCAGCCGTCGGAGTTCCGCTGATCACGCCCGTACTTGCGTTCAGCGACAGACCCGTCGGCAGTACGCCGGCGGACAGGCTGTAGGAGTAGCTGCCGCTGCCGCCCGCGGCGCTCACCGTCTGGCTGTACGTCGCTGCCACGGTGCCCGCCGGAAGCGTCGGAGGATTCACGGTGACGGCCGCGTTCACCGTGAACGTGAACGCACGCGATCCGGTGGCACCGTTGCCGTCGGTTGCTGTGATCGTGAAGCTGCCCGTTGCTGCGGTCGTCGGGGTTCCGGTGATTGCACCGGTCGACGCATTGAGCGTCAGCCCGGCGGGCAGCGTGCCGGCGCTGATGCTGAACGCATAGGTGCCAGTACCGCCGGTTGCGGTAGCCGTCTGGTTGTAGGCGGCACCGACGGTTCCCGGCGGCAGACTGGACGGGCTGACCGTGATCGCCGCGTTGATCGTGACGCTGTAGGGGCGCGAGCCGGTGGCGCCGCTGCCGTCGGTGGCGGTGATCGTGAAGCTGCTCGTGGCCGCGGCGCTCGGAGTTCCGGTGATCGCGCCGGAGGTCGCGTTCAGTGACAGCCCGGCAGGCAGCGAACCGGCACTGACGCTGTAGCTGAAAGTGCCCGTGCCGCCCGTGGCCGAAATCGTCTGCGCATACGCGACGCCGAGCGTTCCATTCGGCAGGCTCGCCGGATTGACCGCGATGGCGGCGTTGATTGTCACGGTGTATGAACGCGAGCCGGTGGCGCCGCTGCCATCGGTGGCGGTGATCGTGAACGTACTCGCCACCGCGCCGGACGGCGTACCGGTGATGGCACCAGTGGACGCGTTCAGCGCCAAGCCTGCAGGCAGCGCGCCCGAACTGACACTGAATGTGTAGGTTCCGGTACCGCCGCTGCCAGTCACTGTCTGGGCGTAGCCGACACCCACGGCGCCGTTCGGCAGCGTGGCCGGATTGACGGACACGGCGGCGTTGGTCGTGACGTTGTAGGCGCGCGTTCCGAAGGCGCCGCTGCCGTCGGTGGCGCGGATCGTGAAGCTGCTCGCACCCGCCGTGGTCGGTGTGCCGGAGATCACTCCGCTCGCCGCATTCAGTGTCAGTCCGGCTGGCAAGGCGCCGGCGCTGACGCTCCAGGTGTAGCTGCCGGTTCCGCCGCTGGCGCTCAGCGTCTGGCTGTAGGCCGTGCCGACGGTGGCAGCGGGCAGGCTCGCCGGGTTCACGACGATCGGCGCCGCCGTGATGGTGACGGTGTAGGCGCGCGTACCGAAGGCACCCGTGCCATCGGTAGCGCGGATCGTAAAGCTGCTGGCAGCCGCCGTGCTCGGCGTGCCCGAGATGACGCCGCTCGCTGCATTCAGCGTGAGTCCTGCGGGCAACGCACCGGCGCTGACGCTGTAGGTGAAACTGCCGCTACCGCCCGCGGCCGATACCGCCTCCGAGTACGCCGAACCGACAGCTCCGTTAGGAAGACTCGATGGATTGACAACGATTGGAGCCGCGGCGATGGTGACCGTGTAAGCACGCGTGCCCGAGGCCCCATTCCCATCCGTGGCGCGTACGGTGAAGCTGCTGCTCGCCGCGGTGGTCGGCGTGCCGGAGATGACGCCACTCGAGGCGTTGAGCACCAGTCCCGCCGGCAGCGCTCCAGCGCTGATCGCGTAGGTGTACGTGCCGCTGCCACCCGTCGACGTGATTGTCTGGCTGTAGGCCGTGCCAGTCGTGCCGCCGGGAAGCGTCGCCGGATTCACGACGATCGCGGCATTGATGATGACGCTGTACGCGCGTGTCCCGGCGGCGCCGCTGCTGTCCTGGGCGCGGATCGTGAAGCTGCGCGTTCCTGCGGTCGTGGGCGTGCCGGAGATCAGGCCGGTCGAGGCGTTGAGCGTCAGTCCGGTGCCGAGGCTGCCTGCGCTTACGCTGAACGTGTAGCCGCCGGTGCCGCCCGTGGCGCCGACGACCTGGCTGTAGGCGGCGCCGACCGCACCGCCGGGCAGGCTTGATGGACTCACCACGATCGGAGCCGGCGCGATTGTGACCGTGTAAGCACGGGATCCGATCGCACCGAGCGTATCGGTGGCGCGGATCGTGAACGGGCTGGCCCCGGTCGTCGTAGGCGTCCCGGAAATGACGCCGCTCGAGGCGTTGAGCGTCAACCCGGCTGGCAGCGAACCGACGCTGACGCTGTAGGAGTAGGAACCCGTGCCCCCGGTGGCTGAGACAGTCCGGCTGTACGCCGTTCCGACCGTGCCGTTGGCAAGCGTCGTCGGGTTCACCGTGATCGCCGCATTGATCGTGATGCTGTAGGCCTGTGTTCCGAAGGCGCCGTTGCCATCGGTGGCGCGGATCGTGAAGCTTCGTGCTCCGACGGTCGTCGGCGTGCCGGAGATCAGCCCGGTCGCGGCGTTGAGCGTGAGCCCTCCCCCGAGGCTGCCGGCGCTCACGCTGTACGTGAATGCGCCGGTCCCGCCGGTGGCGGCGATCGTTCGGCTGTATGGCGTTCCGGACGTTCCGTTCGGCAGTGTGGTCGGGCTCAACGTGATCGCCGCGTTGATCGTGACAGTGTAGGCACGCGTGCCGATGGCACCGACGCTGTCGGTGGCCTGGATCGTGAAGCTGTTCGACCCCGCGTTCGTCGGCGTACCGGAGATCACGCCGGTCGTGGCGTTGAGCGACAGTCCGGCCGGCAACGCACCCGCACTGACGCTGAACGTCTTGGCTCCCGTGCCGCCCGTCGCGCTGATGGTCCGGTTGTAGGCCGATCCAACGCTGCCACCCGGCAACGTCGCGGGATTCACGACGATCGCGGCGGCAATCGTGACGCTGTAGGCGCGCGATCCGAAGGCGCCGCTGCCATCGGTCGCCCTGATCGTGAAACTGCGAGTTCCTGTCGCCGTTGGCGTGCCACTGAGCACACCCGTCGTCGCATTGAGGGTGACGCCGGTGGGCAAGGTGCCGGCGCTTCTGCTGAACGTATAGGTTCCGGTGCCGCCGGTCGCACTGAAGGTCTGGCTATAGACCGTACCGAGCGTGCCGCCCGGCAACGCCACGGGATTCACCACGATGGCTGGATTGATGGTGACGCTGTACGCGCGCGTGCCGATCGCGCCATTGCTGGCGGTCGCCTGGAGCGTGAAGCTGGTGGCTGCGGCTGTGGTCGGTGTGCCGGCCAGCACGCCGGTCGATGCGTTGAGCGTCAGGCCCGCGGGTAGAGCTCCGGCAACAACGCTGTACGTATACGGAGCCACGCCACCGGTCGCGGTAATCGTGCGGCTGTACCCCGTGCCGACGGTGCCGTTCGGCAGCGTAGCCGGATTGACGGTGACCGCGGCGTTGGTCGTGACGGTGTAGGCGCGCGTACCGAAGGCACCGCTGCCGTCGGTGGCGCGGATCGTGAAGCTGCTGGCACCGGCCGTTGTCGGCGTACCAGAGACCACCCCGCTCGATGCATTGAGCAGCAAGCCTGCAGGCAAGGCGCCGACACTGATGCTCCAGGTATAGCTGCCGGTGCCACCGGTGGCGCTGACCGTCTGGCTGTAGGCCGTGCCGACGGTTGCAGCAGGCAGGCTCGCCGGGTTCACGACGATCGACGCCGCCGCGATGGTGACCGTGTAGGCGCGCGTTCCAGAGGCGCCCGCCCCGTCGGTGGCGCGCACTGTGAAGCTGCCTGTGGCAGCCGTTGTAGGCGTGCCAGAGATCACGCCGCTCGCGGCATTGAGCGTCAGCCCCGCAGGCAGCGCACCGGCACTGATGCTGTAGGTGTAGCTGCCACTGCCACCCGTGGCCGACACGGTCTGCGAGTACGCGCTGCCAACGGTGCCTCCAGCAAGACTCGCCGGATTGACCGCGATCGCGGGGTTGATCGTGAGGCTGTAGGCGCGCGCGCCCGTGGCGCCGCTGCCGTCGGTGGCGGTGACGGTGAAGCTGCTGGCGGCCGCACTGCTCGGAGTTCCCGAGAGAACACCGGACGATGCATTGAGCGCCAGTCCCGCCGGCAGCGTTCCGGCGGTGACGCTGAACGTGTACGCACCGCTTCCACCCGCCGCGCTGATGGTCTGGCTGTACGCGCTGCCGACCGCACCGGGCGGGAGGCTTGACGGGTTGACGGTGATCGCCGAGTTGATGGCGACGCTGAAGGCGCGCGACCCGGTGGCGCCATTGCCGTCGGTCGCGGTGATCGTGAAGCTACTGATTCCGGCACTGCTGGGCGTGCCGGACAGCACGCCGCTGCCGGTGTTGAGGGTCAATCCTGTCGGCAGGGCACCCGCAGTGACACTGAACGTGTACGACCCGCTGCCGCCGGTGGCGGTCAGCGTCTGCGAATAGACGAGTCCCACGGTTCCACCCGGCAACGACGACGGGTTCACGGTGACTGCCGGATTGACGGAAACCGTGTAGCTGCGCGAGCCGGTCGCGCCGTTGCCGTCGGTCGCGTTGATCGTGAACGTACTCGACGCCGCGCTGCTCGGCGTACCGGCAATTGCACCGGTCGATGCATTGAGGGACAGTCCCGCCGGCAGGCTGCCAGCGCTCACCGCGTAGGTGTATGCACCGCTGCCGCCGCTGCCGCTCACCGTCTGGCTGTAGGGGGTCCCGACCGTGCCGCTCGGAAGCGTCGCCGGATTGACGCTGACCGGGGACGACACCGTAATGGTGTAGCTGCGTGAGCCGGTGGCCCCGTTGCCGTCGGTCGCGGTGATGGTGAAGCTACCCGTCGCAGCGCTGACCGGCGTGCCGGAAATGACTCCGGTCGCCGCGTTGAATGAGAGTCCTGCGGGCAGCGCACCGGACGACAGGCCAAGTGTGTAGGCGCCATTGCCCCCGCTCGGACTGACGGTCTGACTATAGGCAACGCCCACCGTGCCGCCTGGAAGGCTTGCTGGGTTGACGGCAACAGCGGCATTGACGGTCCCGGAATACACGAGGGATCCCGTTGAATCGGCCGCGTCGGTGGCAGTGATACTGAAGCTGTACGCACCGCCGCTGATCGGTGTGCCGCTGATCTGGCCCGTGCCGGCGTTCAAGGTCAGTCCGGACGGAAGCGCACCCGCACTGACACTGTAGGTGTACGGGCCCAGGCCGCCACTCGCGGTAATCGTCTGACTATAGGGGCTGCCTGCGGTCGGCGTCGGCAACGCGGCCGGTGTGAGAGTCAGCGCGACGCAGGTTCCCGCAGGTCCGGCCGTCACGTTGATCGCTAGGCCCTTGTTGCCGGTGAAGTCCGCCACGATGGGCGAAGCCGATGAGTCTGTGACTCTGACGTCCTGCCGGTAGCTGCCATTCGCGACGTTGCAGCTGATCACACCGGTAAGAGTGCCGTTGGCCGCCAGCGTGAGCCGTATCGGAAGCACCGAGGGCCCGATGAGTGAAAACGTATAGGGCGCCGTCCCGCCGCTGATCACGGGAACGGTGTAGCTGTAGGCCACTCCCCGGCGCGCCTGATCCAGGTCCTCGTTGATCGTGATGCCATTGACCGTCTGGTTGGCCAATGCGGGAACTGCGGCCACCAGGAGCAACACTGCAGCGACCACCCTGCCGACGAATCGGCCAAGCAGTCCGGACCAGAAACCCCGTCGAGGGCTCGACCGACGATGCGCTGGCGGCGTGCCTGGCCAGCCGATATCGGTTGTTGTGGGCTTCATTGTTGTTGTCGACAGCTTCGATGCATGGCCCCCCGCATGCATGCTCGCAACGGCATGCAATGAGGCGCCGCATCCCTTGCGGAATGCGAAAATTCTTCCAGTCGACGCCCGCGCCTAATCGACGGTGTTCCTAGACCATTGATGCCCTATTTATGGGATGCAAACTGGGATGTCGCTGCGCCGTGAGCCCAAGATCCGTGGCGATGCTGTCCAGACCCGATGGCCGATGGACTCAATCCCGCCGAAGGCCGCGAACCGGTACGCTTCGCCTTTTGCGTTGACTGGAAACCCGATGAAATCGCTGTACCCCCTGGCCTTGGCCGCCCTTGCCTGCCTTCCCCTGTCCGCCGCCGCCCAGCCGGCGCCGAAAATCTTTGTCGTCGACATGGGGCGTGTCTTCGAGGCGCATCCGCAGACGCAGCAGCAGCAGGCGGCGCTCAAGGCCGAGGAGAAGAAGGTGACCGAACAGTTGCAGCGGATCGAGAAGGACATCCGCGCGCTAGCCGACAAGCTCAAGGACCAGCAGGCGCGCTTCGATGACCCCACGCTCGCCGCCTCGCAACGCGATGCAATCCGCGCGGAGGGCCAGAAGACGGGGCAGGAGATACAGGCGAAGCAGGCCGAGGGCCAGCAGCTGATGGCGAAGACGCAGAACGACGTACAGCAGCGCGTTCAGAAGCTGCGCGCGCAGATCGGTGGCGACATCGCCCGGGTCTCCGCGGAGATCGCACGCAAGAAGGGCGGCACGCTGGTCTACGACAAGAGCAGCCTGGTTTATGCCGACCCGGCCTACGACATCACGTCGGAAGTGCTGACTGAAGTCACCAAGGGCAAGCCCGCAGCTCCCGCACCGCGCTGAGCTGGGCGGGCGGACCCGCACGCACCCGCAATCCGCCCTAGCCGATCCAGCGCCGCGCGTTGCGGAACATCCGCATCCACGGCGAATCCTCACCAAGCCCGGGCGGCTGCCACGACATCTGCACGGTGCGGAAAACCCGCTCCGGGTGGGGCATCACGATCGTGAAGCGACCGTCCAGCGTGGTGAGTCCGGTGATGCCGCCGACTGAGCCGTTCGGGTTGTGGGGATAGCGCTCGGTCGCCTGTCCCTGCGTATCGACGTAGCGCATCGCGACCAACGCGCGGGCCTGCGCCGCACTCGATCCGAACACCGCGCGCCCTTCGCCGTGCGCGTTGGCAATCGGGATGCGGCTCCCGCCCATGCCGGCGAAGAAAAGCGACGGCGACTCCGGAATCTCGACCTGCACCAGGCGGCCCTCGAACTGCTCCGAGGCATTGCGCTCGAAGCGCGGCCAGTCACCAGCGCCAGGAATGATCGAGCGCAGGTGACTCATCATCTGACAGCCGTTGCACACGCCAAGCGCGAAGCTGTCCGTGCGGCCGAAGAAGGCGCTGAACATCGCGGCCAGCTTCGGGTTGTAGAGGATGGTTTTCGCCCACCCGCCGCCCGCACCGAGCACGTCGCCGTACGAGAAGCCGCCGCAGGCCACGACGCCGTTGAAGTCGGCGAGCGACTGCCGCCCTTCGATCAGGTCGGTCATGTGCACGTCGACCGCGGCGAATCCGGCTCGGTGAAACGCGTAGGCCATCTCGGTCTGGCTGTTGACGCCCTGCTCGCGCAGGATCGCCACCCGTGGCCTCGCACCGGCTGCGATATAGGGCGCAGCAATGTCGTCGGCCGCATCGAAGCTGAGCGCCAGCGAGAGCCCGCGATCGCCGGCGTCATCCGCCCGCGCGTACTCGGCATCGGCGCACGCCGGGTTGTCGCGCAGCCGTGCGATGCGCCACGAGGTTTCGGTCCAGAGCTTCTGCAACTCGCCCCGGGGGCGCGAGAACACCGGCTTGGCGTCGCACCAGAACTCGACGACGTCCCGGTCGTTGGGCTTGCCGATGATCTGGCTGACGGCGCCGAGCCCAGCCGCACGCAGCGTGTCCATGACGGCGGTCTTGTCGGCGGCCCTCACCTGCAGCACGGCGCCGAGTTCTTCCGCGAACAAAGCCCTCAGCATCAGCTCGTTGCGCCGCACGCTGACCTGTTCGGGACGGATCTTGAAGTCGCCCCAGTCGGCCGCGACCGGATCGATCGCCAGCACATCGAGGTTGACCGTGACGCCACAGTGCCCGGCGAAGGACATCTCGGCCAGCGTCGCGAAGAGTCCGCCGTCCGAACGATCGTGGTAGGCAAGCAGACGCCCGTCATGCCTTAGTGTTCTGAGCGCACCGACGAAGGCAGCGAGGCGTGACGCATCGTCGACGTCAGGTGCTTCGTTGCCGATCTGCTGCGTGACCTGCGCGAGGATGGAGCCGCCCAGGCGGTTGCGCCCCGCGCCGAGGTCCACGAGCACGAGCAGCGTGTCGGCGTCGGCGGCCAGCTGCGGCGTCAGCGAACGCCGCACGTCGTCGACCGGGGCAGCCGCGCTGACGATCAGCGACACCGGCGCCGACACCGTCTTGTCCTGGGTTCCGTCGCGCCACGCCGTCTTCATCGACAGGGAATCCTTGCCGACGGGAACGCTGATGCCGAGTTGCTGGCAGAGCTCGGAGGCCGCCTGCACGGCATGGAACAGCTTTGCATCCTCGCCCGGCTGGCCGCAGGCCGCCATCCAGTTGGCCGAGAGCTTGATACGGCTCAGCTCAACGTCGGCCGCCGCGATGTTCGTGATCGCCTCGCCGATCGCGATGCGTGAGGCGGCAGCCGCGTCGATGACCGCCAGCGGCGTGCGCTCGCCCATCGCCATCGCCTCGCCCGTATAGCCCTCGAAGCTCATCAGCGTGACTGCGCAATCCGCCACCGGAAGCTGCCACGGCCCCACCATCGGGTCGCGCGAGTTCATGCCGCCGACACTGCGGTCGCCAATGGTGACGAGAAAGGACTTGCTGGCCACGGTCGGATGACGCAGGACGTCCAGCGCACACTGCTCGATCGACAATCCCGCGGTCTCGAACGGCGGCAAGCCGACGGAGACGCTGCGGACATCGCGATGCATGCGCGGCGGTTTGCCCAGTAGCACGCTCATCGGCATGTCGACCGCCGGCACGGCGCCGGGCCGCCCGACAACGAGGTTGCCGTCGGCGGCGACCTCGCCGACGACTGCGTACGGCGCGCGCTCGCGGCGGCAGATCCAGTCGAAGGCGGCGAGCCGGTCGGGCGCCACGGCGAGCGCATAGCGTTCCTGCGACTCGTTGCACCAGATCTCGAGCGGACTCATGCCGCTCTCCTCGACCGGAATCTTCGCCAGATCGATCTTCGCACCGCGCTGCGACTGGTCGGCGAGCTCGGGCAATGCATTGGACAATCCGCCCGCACCGACGTCGTGGATCGAAAGCACGGGATTGCCCTCGCCCAGTGCCCAGCAGCGGTCGATGACTTCCTGTGCACGACGCTGGATCTCGGGGTTGCCGCGCTGGACGGAGTCGAAGTCGAGCGCTTCGGTGTTGGTGCCGGCGCCCATGCTGGACGCCGCGCCGCCACCCAGGCCGATGCGCATGCCCGGGCCGCCCAGTTGCACCAGCAGCGTGCCCGGCGGCAGGTCGAGCTTGCGCACCTGATCGTCACGGATGCTGCCGATGCCGCCCGCGATCATGATCGGCTTGTGATATCCGTAACGCTTGCCGGCCACGTTCTGCTCGTAGGCACGGAAGTAGCCGAGCAGGTTCGGCCGGCCGAATTCGTTGTTGAAGGCCGCGGCGCCGATCGGCCCTTCGATCATGATCGCCAGCGCGTCGGCAATGCGACCCGGAAAGCCGTAGTCCGCCTCGTCGCCGGACGCTGCGCGCGTGACGTCGCGATCCCTCTCCCACGGCAGCGGCATGTCCGGGATGCGCAGGTTCGAGACGGTGAAGCCGGC
>Ga0079037_100001052_pt1 | contig 13795 bp, 11 predicted proteins | sample Mud3Dept4metaG_FD_71479 | JGI IMG/M metagenome (GOLD analysis project Ga0079037, IMG submission 71479) | Freshwater wetland microbial communities from Ohio, USA, analyzing the effect of biotic and abiotic controls - Mud 3 Core 4 Depth 4 metaG | ecosystem: Environmental > Aquatic > Freshwater >... | reverse complement strand
AGGTAACCGTGTGACAGACGCAAAGGTATTGGTTAATTATTACATGCCACCGATGCCGAGGATGGCCCCCATGAACTACACAACAGATGCCAGGCTAAAAGGAGAGAAGTACAAGGCGACGATGAACTTCATCATGTCGGGTCCATGGATCATCGCGATAAAAATAAATCATGCAGGAAAGATTTCAACGGCTAAGTTCAATGTAGATGCGCAGTAAATAGGCTATGGCAGATGGGGAACTATCTTTGAGAAAGGAGGTGACAGAAGAAATAATAGAGGTTTAAAGGAGTTCTATAAAGAAAAATTAAACAAAGGTTGTATATTGATTTAACTTTTCGAAAATACATAATTTAGGGTAACGTATAACTTTAGAGGAGGCTTTTATGAAAAAGAAAAAAGAGGGACTAAAAATTACGAGGCGTCAGTTTTTGAAGGGCGCTGCAGCCCTTGGTATTGGTGCTGCATTACCGCTTAAGTTTGGCATTGGAAATGCCTTTGCGGCAGCCAACAGCCCGCAGCTTGCAAAATGGCAATGGGCAATGCGCGGCCTGCTTTTCCCGGATGGATCGGGAGATTCGAACGGCATTCCGGTCCTGAGCTCCATACCTGACACAGGCTTTCCAGGGGCAAATTTCGTTCAGCTGGCAGCCGGTGAGTTTACCGAGCAACTTCATCCAGCATTAGGGCCAACAAGACTCTGGGGTTACTATGACAATAACTCTGCCATCGGAAACTTAAACTACGGCCTTCAAAGACACCTGGGTGGTGTGATTGTTGCGACCCGCAACACACCGGTTCGCACCAGGGTCACGAATAATTTAACAAACCCTAAAAATATTATTCCGGTTGACACAACGGTACAGGGATATCTCAATACCTACGGAGAAAACCGTATTGCTGTCCATCTGCACGGCGGCGAGGTTCCCTGGATAAGTGACGGCGGGCCCTTTGACTGGTGGCAGCCGGATGGCAACTCAGGTCTCAGTTTTTTCAATGGACCGGGAGGTGTCCTTGACAATATAGATGGCCAACCAATACTTCCAGGCCAGGCAGATTTCTACTATCCCAACAACCAGAGCACACGCCTGATGTGGTATCACGACCACGCACACGGCATTACGCGTCTCAATGCCTATGCCGGACTTGCTTCCGGGTACCTTATCCTTGATTCTGCACAGGACGAAAAGCTGAATAGCCTTCCCCCGCTTGGCAGCACATTTCCCCTTATCTTTCAGGACAAAAGGTTTGTGAATCCAGCCACAATAGTCACAACGGATCCAACCTGGGCAACTGTTGCACGGCCTGATGTGCTGTCGCTGGGTAGCCTGTGGTACGAGCACATCTACGACCCGAGAGAGTTCAAGCTGCTCACCGGCGCCAAGTATCTTCCTCCACCGAACCCCTCGTGCATCCCGGAGTTTTTCGGGGATACCATGCTTACCAATGGGTATGTATATCCAGTGCTGCCTGTTGAGGCCAAGCGCTACCGGTTTTTTGCCCTCAACGCGTGCAACGCGCGGTTCCTTAATATAAACCTTCTTGAGGTCGTACCGACCAAAAAGGGGGTCATACCCCAGGACGTCGTGACGGATCCACTGACTCTGGTACCGAATCTGAAGAAATTCCCCCCCGGTCCGCAAATCATCCAGATAGGCTCCGAGGGCGGCTACCTGCTGCAGGATGTCTACCATCCCAATACCCGGTTTTTTAACCCATTAACCTTGACCGGCAACCTGCTGCTTGGCACAGGGGAACGCGCTGACATCATCATTGACTTTACCGGTAAGGAGGGCAAAGAGTATATCCTGTACAATGACGCCCCTGGCCCGTTCCCGGTCGGCCCGGCTACTACCGATTACTTCCTCGGCAACCGGGGGAATAAGATACAACCACTTCCCGGCACCGGCCCTGATACGAGGAATATTCTGAGAATAGTGGTGAGTGCAACTTCTCCGTCGATTCCAGATTCGCAGCCGCTTCCGGTAATAAATCTGGCTAACGATCCGGTGGATCCGCCATTTCTCGCTACGCCGGTTATTAATGGTGGAGTTATACAGCCGCTGAGCATTGCCAACGTAACAAACATTCCCGCGGATGCGACGCTCAACACTGTCCCACGGGATCTTACGTTGAACGAAGCCTTTGATCTGTACGGGCGGCTTACCCAACTCCTCGGCACAACGACGATAAATCCCGTAACTGGAGCCTATGGCCGCGAGTATCTGGAAACAGCTACAGAGGTTATTCCCAATAATACTGTTGAAGTCTGGCGCATTTACAACCTCACGGCTGACACGCACCCCATCCACTTTCACCTCGCCAACTGCCAGGTTTTGTCACGTCAGCCGTTCGCCCTGACGAAGGGTGTATTCACACTGGCAGGCGCGGCGCGCGGGTGTGAGCCAAACGAGCTTGGATGGAAAGAGACTGTCCAAATGCATCCGGGCGAAGTGACGACAGTAGCCTTCTACTTCACCCTGCCTTCCGTGCCATTTGCAGTTCCGGCCAGCACGCGGACCGGCGGCAACGAGTACGTGTGGCACTGCCACATCCTCGAGCACGAGGAACACGACATGATGCGGCCGCTGGTGATCACCTAATCATGAAATGGTTTTTGCCAGGATTTTGCCAGAGCCCCGTCAGTACGACGGGGCTTTTTTTGACAAAGGGAATACCCCCCACAAGCGAAGAAGTACCGATTGATTTGCAAAGAGACTATGGGTATAGTAACATCAACCAAGAAAGCTTAGGTTACCATGAGAAAGCAGAAGGCCGTAATTCTCTTAATACTCGTTGTTGGATCCTTCATAAGCGGTTATCTATTTCATCAGTGGTTCCAAAACAAAAAACCCTTTTCTGAAAAACGACCACAGAACGAGACGTCCCGCGCCCCTGTTTTGCAAGATGATTCCTCCTCGATGCCACCCGGAACAATTAAGTTAAGCATTGAAGGGCAGCAGTTTATTGGGATCCGCACAGGCCAAATCGAAAAAAAACCTATTACCCATACGATCCGAATTCTTGGAAGAATCGCCCCAGATGAGACCAGGATCTATTTCATCAATGCCACTGTCGATGGCTGGATCACGGGGGTCTTGCCCTATGCTACAGGAAGCTTTGTTAAAAAGAACGAGACCCTTGCGACCTTCTACAGCCCTGAGTTCCTATCTGCCGGGCAGGCGTTGCTTTTTGCCTTGAGTTCCGCGGACCGGGGCCAAACCACTGGCAAGGAGACTCAGGCCCAAAAGGACAAAATTACACAGTTCAACATCACTCTTCAGCAGTACAAGGACTCTCTTCGAAACCTGGGGATGGGCGATCTCCAGATTGAAGAGATCATCCTGACGCGTCGATACCAGGAAAACGTGAATATCACCTCGCCAGCCGATGGATTTATCTTGGTCCGCAATGTGTCGTCGGGTCTGCGATTTGAGAAAGGAAGGGAACTATTTAGGATTGCAGACCTGAGCCGGGTATGGATTTTAACAGATACTTATGAAAACGAGGTTCAGTATTTGAAGCCGGGCAATATTGTGAATGTATCCCTCCAAGCCCTTAAGAAGACATTCAGAGCTAAAGTGAGTAATGCCTTACCCCAATTTGACCCTAATTCCCGCACGCTGAAAGTCCGTTTGGAAGCGGACAACCCGGATTATGCGCTAAAGCCAGACATGTTTGTGGATGTGGAACTTCCAATTAGCCTTCCGCCAACCATCACTGTTCCTGCGGATGCTGTGCTTGACTCAGGGCTAAAGAAAACAGTTTTTGTCGATCGGGGCAATGGTTTATTTGAACCCCGGGAGGTGGAGACTGGTTCGAGAATCGGCAATCGGGTCGAGATCACAAGAGGGTTAAAACCCGGTGAGCGCATCGTCATCTCCGGCACATTCATGATCGACTCCGAGAGCCGTCTCGAGATGGCGGCCGCCGGGATGTATGGAACAATGAGCAAGGACCCCGTTTGTGGTGTGGATGTTTCAATAAACAAAGCAGAGAAAACCGGAAGAAAAAGTACTTACCAGGGGGAAACCTACTATTTTTCTTCCGATGAGTGTAAGGAGAAATTCGAAAAAAATCCGGGTCGCTATGTAAAATAATAACAATGTTTATTGAGTTTGTTGTGTTCATTGGGTTCATTGAGCTTATTTGATTAACTCAAAGAACTCAAGTAACTCAAAGAACCCGAGTAACTCAACGAACTGACACAGACACTGACACTGTCACTTTATTTTCTAAATAAGAAGGAGGAGAAAAAAATGAACCGAAGAAGCCTAATTCTAATCATCTTGAGTTTGTCGATTGTCACCATGGTTGCTTGTTCAACTATTGGCCAGAAGCCAGCCGAGAGCACCAAACCAGAAGGGTCCGTAATCACTGTAAAGGGGAAGATTGGACAATATATGGGTAATTATTTTTTAAAGGGGGAGAATCCTCCTCAAGAATACATAATTGTGAATGGGGATCCCAAGTTATTAGATGGCTTGCTAAAAAGTGGCAGAACAGTAACCATCGAAGGGCGAGAAGCTATGGGAGCAGATCGTTTGTTCATCGATAAAATTGACGGCAAGCCTTATACCGGAAAATAGGGACACATCCCATTTTTGAAAAAATTTTTGGAATGCTGGAATAATGGAATGATGGATAACGGAATATTGGAATGTTGGAATAATGGAATATTGGGCAAAATTTAGGAATTAAGGAATTTTGAAAGGAATTTATCTTGATTCTCAATTCCCAATTTCAGATTTCATAAATCCAGTTAAGGTATTGTTATAAGTTTTATGAAAAACCGCCCTGAAACATATGGGATAAGAAGGGTAACCCTCCCCCTTGAGGGGGGAGGGAAAAGGGTGGGGGTGAAAGGCCTGACGGGCGTAGGAAGAAGGCTCAGGAAATACGCTACGGATACAGAGCAACGTTTATGGGAGCATCTCAGAGACAAACAGATAGAAGGGTTTAAGTTTCGTCGCCAACAACCCGTTGGCCGGTATGTTGTGGATTTTGTTAATCTCGAGAAGAAAGTCGTCGTAGAGTTGGACGGCGGACAGCATGCAATCAATTCAGGGGATAAGATACGTGATGAATGGCTCCGGGCTGAAGGGTATAAGGTTCTGCGATTTTGGGATAACCAGGTATTCAGCAACTTAGAAGGTGTTTTGGAGGCAATTCGAGATGCCCTTCTCACCCCTCACCCTGACCCTCTCCCCCAAGGGGAGAGGAGAAACAACTTTTGACATAAATCCACTTCATTAAGTCAGGAAACTATGTTTGGGATTGGAATGCCGGAATTAGTGATTATTCTGGTCATCGTCATGATCATCTTTGGTGCCAATAAACTCCCTCAGATGGGCGCGGGGTTGGCAAAGGGGATCCGGAACTTCAAGAAGGGCATTGATGAAAAGGAGGAGATTGACGTGACTCAGAAAAAAATTGAGGAGAAGTGAATTAGACTTATTGGAAAGAGTTTCTTCAAACTTCCTCTCTTCCGCCTCACCTTGATTTTGACCTTTTGAAAGAACTCCTTTTTCTTGTTAAAAATAAATAATATTGTCCTATTTAATGGGATGTGTCCCTATTTTATTCTACATAGGGATCTCGGAATTAAAATTTTTCCAGGGGAAATACTCCAATAGAAAAGTGGAAATTTTTCGGGAAAAAAGAGAAATATTTTTCCCTTTTTAAAATCGATGAAATTTAGCCGACAGTGCACGGTCTTTCAGTGATGATAAATCTATATTGGTTCCAATAAATTACAAAATGGCCCCTAACCCGATGAATTTCGTTGTCAGTGGTATGAGTCTTGCAAAAATTTTTGTGAGGAGTTGTACGCTTTGAAGCACTGAGAAAATACAGTGTTTTTTTACGAAAAATCCTGTACAATACCAAAAGGATTATTCTGGGACCGAAGATCAGATCATAGATCGGTAAGTGATCAGCTTCGAGGTTGTTATGGAAAAAAAGGCCAAGACGAAACAGCAACTTCTCCTTGAGATGGAAGAGCTCCGGACGAGACTTGATGCCGCCGAGCAGCGCTTAAAGGGAGCTAACGAAGCATTACAGGCTCAAATGGCCGAACACAGGCGTGTGGAGGAAGCCCTTGAAAAGACTAAACAATATACTCGAAGCATCGTGGAAACGATACGTGAACCCCTTGTGGTTCTTTCTGCCGACCTACATGTAATCTCAGTGAATCAATCCTTTTATCAAACCTTCAAAGTCACGCCTGAAGAAACAGAGGGACGGTTTATCTATAGTGTAGGCAACCACCAATGGGACATTCCTATGCTACGAAAGTTGTTGGAGGAGATTATTCCAAAGAATACCCACTTCAACGACTTCAAGGTCGACCATGAGTTTCCGGTCATTGGGCGAAGGACAATGCTTCTCAACGCTCGCCGAATCTATCGGGAGGGTAAAGGTACTGAGATGATTCTCCTCGCTATTGAGGACATCACCGAACGAAAACAGACGGAGGAGGCGCTAAAGATTTCTGAAACTCGTTACCGGCGCCTCTTTGAGACAGCCCAGGATGGAATATTGATCCTCGATGCCGATACAGGAGAAATATCCGATGTCAACCCATTCCTGATAGAGATGCTGGGCTATGCACACGATCATTTTTTAGGGAAGAAACTCTGGGAAATTGGTGCCTTTATAGATATGGAAGCCTCCAAGACAGCTTTTTCAGAACTGCAGAACAAAGGATATGTGCGTTACGAAGATTTACCGCTTGAAACAAGAGATGGGCGACACATCGACGTGGAATTTGTCAGTAATGTCTATCTCGTGAATCACAAAAAAGTGATCCAGTGTAACATCCGCGACATCACCCAGCGCAGGTGGGCAGAAAAAGAGGTGCACGAAAGAGAGAGGCGGTATCGGTCTTATATCGAAGTGACGGGGCAGTTGGGCTGGACAACCAATGCCGATGGTGAAGTTGTGGAAGATATCCCTGCATGGAGGAAATTTACCGGTCAGAACGAAGAAGAAGTAAAAGGTGCGGGATGGACGAAAGCGCTTCATCCAGAGGATGCCGGACAGACGCAGGAGGCATGGAATAAAGCAGTTGCAACAAGAAGCGCGTATGAAATCGAATATCGCGTACGCAGATATGACGGAGCTTACCGGTACTTCCTGGCCCATGGCGTGCCTGTCTTCAAGGGTGATGGAAGTATTCGGGAGTGGGTGGGAACCTGCATTGACATCACCGAGCGCAAGCAGATCGAGGATGCCCAAATGTTCCTGGTCCAGTGTGGCTTGCCGGCATCCGGCGAGGATTTCTTCGAATCGCTGGCGCGATACCTGGCAGAGAACCTGGGAATGGACTATGTCTGCATCGATCGACTGCAGGAGGAAGGACTCGCAGCCCAGACAGTGGCTATCTACTTCGATGGTAAGATCGAAGATAACCTGTTCTATACCTTGAAAGATACTCCCTGTGGCGACGTAGTGGGAAAGACCATTTGTTGCTTTCCTAAGGGTGTACGCCATTTGTACCCAAAGGATGTGGTCCTCCAGGAGATGATGGCTGAAAGTTATGTAGGAACCACCCTTTGGAGTTCCAAGGGACAACCCATCGGTCTGATTGCGATCATCGGACGCAAACCCTTGGCGAATCCCAACATGGCAGAATCGATTCTGAAACTGGTAGCTGTGCGCGCGGCCGGCGAATTGGAACGTAGGTGGGCAGAGGAGGCGCTGCGGAAGAAAACGTATGAACTTGGTGAGCGAGTCAAGGAACTAAATTGCCTCTATGCTTTTTCTAAACTTATCGAAAGGCCCAATATTTCTTTGCCTGAAATATATCAAGGATTAGTGGATCTGATTCCCTCCGGATGGCGATTTCCTGAAGTGACCTGTGTGCGCCTTCTTCTTGAAGACCGAATTTTCGAGACCGCCAACTGTAGGGAGACACTCTGGAAGCAGAGTAGTCCCATTTGGGTGGATGCGGAGCGTAAAGGTGATCTGGAAGTATATTACCTGGAAGAAAAGCCTGAAAGTGACGAAGGCCCGTTTCTTAAGGAAGAGCGAGACCTGTTAAACTCGCTCGCTGGTCGATTGGGGAAAACGATTGAACGTATGAATGCAGAGGAGGCATTGCGAAAAGCCCATGACGAGCTCGAAGAGCGGGTGGAGGAACGTACCATCGAATTCTGGATGGCAAACGAACAACTGGAGCAGGAAATAGAAGGGCGCAAGCAAATAGAGAAAATCCTGCAACTGGAACGTAATAAACTCAAAAGCATCCTCGAAACCATGAATAATGGCGTTTACATTGTTAATCAAAATTATGACATCCAGTACATTAACCCTGCCCTTGAAAAGGAATTCGGTCCGGCCAATGGGCAGAAGTGCCATGAGTATTTTCATGATCTCCCGGAAGTCTGCTCCTGGTGCAAGAATCAAGAGGTGTTTGCCGGAAAATCTGTTCAGTGGGAATGGTTTTCTATTAAAACTGGCAAAACCTATGACCTTTTTGATACCCCTCTCCTCAATGAAGACGGGTCTGTCGCGAAACTGGAGATTTTTCATGACATCACCGATCATAAGCGGGCTGAGGCTTTGCTGAGGCAATCGGAGAAGCAACTTCGCTCCCTCTCTTCCCGACTCCTGGCAGCCCAGGAAACGGAACGGAGACGAGTTTCAAGAGAACTGCACGATGAATTGGGGGGATCCCTGATTGGCTTGAAACTGCGGTTGAATTTTATCAAAAAGAACTTACAGAACCAGGAGGAGCTTAGAAGAGAATGTGAAGAAAGTCTCCAGCGTGTTGACCAAATCATAGAAGATGTCCACCGGCTTTCCCTCGACTTAAGTCCGTCACTTCTTGAAGATCTTGGCCTCACGGCTGCGATTCGATGGCAGATCGATAATTTTGTTAAGAATCATCGTACTAAAATCGCGTCCGATATTGTGGACATCGATCATCTGTTTCCAAAGGATGCTCAAGTGATGACCTACAGGATTCTTCAGGAGGCCCTCACAAACATAGGGAAACATGCAATGGCCAAGAATGTATCTGTGAAAGTCAAGAAAGATGACGACAGGATCTCCTTCTTCATAGAGGATGATGGGAGGGGGTTTGATGTGACGAAGGTTCTCACGCGGGAGGCTACGGAGAAAGGGTTAGGTTTAGCAGCCATGGAGGAACGAGCACGGATGTTGGGGGGATCCTTTGATCTATGGAGTCAAGAGGGGAAGGGGGCTCGGTTAACTCTCACGATCCCGATTAAGAAGGAGGGCAACCTGGAGTGAGCCCCTACCATATTGTATTGGCCGATGATCACGCCTTGGTTCGCCAGGGTTTAAAGAGGACGCTCGAAGAAAACGTTGATCTGGAGGTTGTCGGGGAAGCGGGGGACGGTCTCGAGCTCCTCGATCTCTTAAAAAAATTGACGCCACACATGGTGATCCTTGATATTTCCATGCCGAAACTTCGGGGGATCGAAGCCATCCGAGAAATCAAGATGGAGCATCCCAGGGTGAAAGTATTGATGCTGACGATGCATAAAGAAAAGGAATATCTCCATCAGGCAATGTCTGCGGGCGCCGATGGATACTTTCTGAAAAAAGATGTGGATACGGAACTCTTTTCTGCGATCGAGAAGATTCGGCAGGGGGAGATCTATGTCTCCCACTCCCTCTCACAGGATTTGGTAGAAATGTGGGAAGAGATACGCCATGGATTTCGGAAACCCATTTTGACAAACCGTGAAAGAGAAGTCTTGAAACTGATTGCGGAGGGCAAATCGAGCAAAGAGATTGCTGCTCTCTTGTTTATCAGCGTCCACACGGTAGAGCGCCACCGCGCCAACCTCATGGAAAAATTAAACATGAAGAAAGCCGCCGACCTTGTAAAATACGCGATTGCAAAAGGTTATGTCTGAAGTGCGGAGTGCAGAGTGCGGAATGCGGAGTTAAGAAGATTGAACCCAATCTGAATGCGGAGTGCAGAATGCGGAGCTAAAACAATTCAATCAATTCAATGCAGAACCCCCAAATAAGGGCTTAGACAAATGGAGGAGAGTTATCTAAAAGAGAGGACCAAAAGGTTTGCTTTAGAGATAATCAAATTAGTTGAATCACTGCCTAGAGGACGAGCAGCAGATGTTATTGCAAGGCAATTAGTGGACGCCGGAACATCAGTGGGAGCTAATTATCGGGCCGCATGTAGAGCCAGATCACAGGCAGATTTTGTTTCTAAAATGGGTATTGTTGAAGAAGAAACTGATGAGACGATTTATTGGATAAAATTATTCGTTAAGGCGGGTCTTGTTAACGAAAATGATGTCTCTGATCTTTTGGAGGAGGCAAATCAAATTTTGGCTATGACCGTTTCTTCAATCAAGACTGCACGGAGAAAAACTAAAAAATAGATATCCCGTACTCCCAACTGTTGGTCGGTCTTTTATTTATTCTTAATTCACAATCGGCGGTTTTCGTTTTTCATTTCAATTCCATATTCCGAATTCCGAGTTTCACATTAAAATTAATTCCGCATTCAACAGTCCACATTCCGCAATAGAACTAAATCCCTCGGTCTCGGGATCGACCACTGCTCGTAAACTGAGGGGCAACACTCCTTGGTAATTTTGAGTCGCTACTTCAGTTCGAACTTGCCTGCTGTTAAATCCGACCCTTCGAATATTCTAATCCTCCATTTTCATTCTATCCCCTAGTGTGGTGAGTCAGAAGTTCGTTTCCTTAAAAAGTCATTCCTGCCCCATATCCCGTGGTCGGGTCTTATCGACAAGTACGGGATAAACTCCAGCAGGAATCCAGTATTTCCTTTCTGGATTCCCATTTTCATAGGAATGACACCCTAAAAAATATGTAAACGGATTAACGTCTCAGGACACTAGCCACCATCAGTTCCTACATCGTTTTAGCCATATAAACTAATACCAACGCTTTTAGTTTTTTGACAATAGGCCCCCTCACCCTCCCCTCTCCCCGCTGGGGAGAGGGATAGGGTGAGGGGCGATACCAACGGATGTAATGAGATTTATTGCGTTTGTATTAGTTCATTTCAACCATATAAAATGGTTCTTTTCAACCATATAAGATGGTTGCTTCGGTGGATTGTTTTCAAATCCTAATCTTGATACAAGTAAGGGAAGGCATGATTCCATTAATAATACAAACGCATTCTCACCTTCCACTTTCCCCGTTGAGGCTGTGTTGTAACATGGGAAATGATGGAAAATGTCATGCTGAACTTGTTTCAGCATCTAATTTAATCAATACGTTATTAGACCCTGAAATAAATTCAGGGTGACAAAAGAAGAATTGCGACACAGTCTTGCTGGGGAGAGGGGCAATTCTTCAATGAAACGTAATAATACTTAATGCCTTTGTATTAATTACTAACCAGAAAATCAGGGGGCTGCGCTTAGGAGTTGGGTACAAGGCATTCAAAAAGGTAAGAAGATGAATTGCGTATGTTATATCTGCCGCATTCACTATAGAGTCAAACCACCGCTCAGCGACCATTGCGTCAGTCACGGACTGTGCTCCCATTGTTTTCCGGCAGAGATGAGGAGAATCAAGAAAGAATTGGCCGCTTTAGAAAACATACCTGGAAATAGGTCACCCGGAGACATTGGCAATTCAGGGCTATGGTACAAGCTATCTTCAGATTTGGGTTTATAACAGTTGGCATGTTAGGTCACCGTCATGATGGTGTCGTCTGACATCGATGGTATTGAGTGGGGTTACTCCACACGGCTAAGAGAGTCATCAAAGTTGGATAAAATCTTCGCCGAAAGAGGGTTTTGATGGAAAGGGCGTATCGTATCGTGCTGGCCGACAGCAACAGTTCATTTCGGTATGACTTGAAAAGGATTCTCATAGAAAATGTCGAATTGAAGGTTGAGGAAGCGAGTGGCGGTCTTGAACTCCTTAACCTCCTGAAGTTGAGCCAAACGGCCCCGGATCTTCTTATTGTCGATATTTTTATGACAGATTTCGACGGGGTTCAAACGGTTCACCAGATCAAAAAAACCTATCCCAAGTTAAAAGTATTGATCATGAGTATGAATAAGGAAAAAGAATATTACCAACAGGCTTTATCTTCAGGTGCAGAAGGTTATATCTTAAAACAAGACCTGGATATGGAAGTTATAGTAGCGATAGAAAAGATCAGGCAAGGAGGCGTTTACTTTTCACCCCTCCTTTCTTTGTGATCAATGGGGGGAGTCAATGGGGCGTTGAACAATAAGAGGCGATAGTTTATGCGTAAATGGTTTTTATTCGGATTAATTCTTTTATTGATACCCACCATAGCCAATCCCAAAGCTTATGAGTTAAAGAGGAAGGCGGGCGAATACGAAGCCGAAGTAAAGATTGATCGGTACCCGCCTGTGCTTGGCGATAATAAGATCGAGATAGAAATAAAAGATGTGGATGGTAAGTATGTTACAGACGCAAAGGTCCTGGTGAACTACTACATGCCTCCCATGCCGAGAATGGCGCCGATGAATTACACAACCGATGCGAAGCTAAAAGGAGAGAAGTACAAGGCGACGATGAACTTCATCATGTCAGGCCCGTGGATCATTGCGATAAAGATAAACCATGCCGGAAAAACATCAACGGCGAAGTTCAATGTGGATGCACAGTAAGAACTTATCCCTTACTTCCCCTCTCCCCGGTGGTGGGGAGAGGGATAGGGTGAGGGGTGCCACTGACACTGACACACACACTGACACTTTTATTTCTTCGGGAAAGGAGCTGGGAACTTTAATTAAATGTATTCTAACTACAAAAGTGAGATCGAAAATCATCTGAGGAAATTTATGGATCCACTTACACTAACACTCACACTTTTTTTAGGTGGTGGGGTCACTGACACAGACACTGACACTTACACTTTATATTTTTTTCACCGAGGAGGTGATGAAGCAGAGCAAATAAACGCAGGTCACAAAGGTTTTTTCATTTCTTTTCTGACACTCACACTTACACTAACACTTTTTTAAAAGAAAGGAAGGATAATATGAATAAGCACAAATTTTTAGTCTTTATGAGTTTGGTAATGGCGGTCGCTGTCGTTGCCTGGTCATCTGGCGATGCTTTTGCGCAAAAAAAGGTCACCAGAGACGACGTGGCTAATTACCTCGGAAAAGTGCCACCGTCCGAGCTGAAGGCCGCCGCAGAACGTGCCAAAAAACTCGGTCTCAAGCCGGGTGTGGCAGGCCTCGCTCCCTTGGCCGCTGCCACGCCCCTGCCAGGCATAGAGGGGCCTGGCGGCATCCCGCATTACTTCGGGCCGTACGGCAACTGGGCGTTCAGCCCGTTGCCGACGGGAACCATTACGGGGTTCGTGGTGAATCCAGGCGGTACTGGATACAGTGCTAATCCCACCGTCACTATCAACGATGCTTACGATGCGACCAAGAGCGACACCGCGACTGCGACAGTTCCAACCCCCTGCGTCGACGGCCTGCCGCTCGGGTGCGGTGTGATCACCACCATCGCGCTCAATGCGGGCGGCTCGGGCGGGGTTGGATACACCGCTCCGGTGGTCACGATCAGCGACCCGACGGGCATCAACGCAGCGGCGACGGCGACGCTCACCGTCACCGGCGGCCTGCCCAAGTTCGTGGACAAGCTGCCGGGACTGGGCCTGCCGGGCGGACTTCCGCTCGTCCCGGGTGGTCCCGACCCGAAGAACGCACTTGGCCAGTACATCCCGGTTGGAGTTCCCACGGACTGCACGGGCACGGGGTCCACCCAGGCGGCCGACTGCTACTCGATCGCCCTGGTCGAGTACTCGGAGAAGCTGTCCTCGGCC
>Ga0079037_100001051_pt1 | contig 13798 bp, 8 predicted proteins | sample Mud3Dept4metaG_FD_71479 | JGI IMG/M metagenome (GOLD analysis project Ga0079037, IMG submission 71479) | Freshwater wetland microbial communities from Ohio, USA, analyzing the effect of biotic and abiotic controls - Mud 3 Core 4 Depth 4 metaG | ecosystem: Environmental > Aquatic > Freshwater >... | reverse complement strand
CCGTCGTCATCAATGCGGAAGTTGGGCTGGCGGCATGGGTGGAAAGGGAGAAGCTCGGTTGGTCAGTTCCCTATAGCGACGCCGCAGGGCTGGTGAGGATCCTTCGAGAGCTGGCGCAGCGGCGCGGAACGCTGGCCCAGGAGGCGGCGAGACTACGGGCCCTGTTCGAGGGGCGATACGCGTGGGCGCTGATGGAGGAAAGGCTAGAGGGCCTTTACGAGAGTCTTTCCGATTAACAGGTGCAGCGTCATCGCAAATGGGGCCGCCTGGAACCGAGCGTAGCGTTGATCGGATCTCTCGCCTTCAGGCTCGACATCGCCCTTTTCTTCGCCAGCGAGGTTACGAAGGTCGATCGAGTCATGGCGAGCCAGGTTAGCAGAGGAATGAAATTCGCCTGCCCGGGTGTGGATTGCATCTCAAAAATCGCATGAACTAGGAGAGGCGCGGAGCCGATCAAGAAGAAACGGTAGTAGTGCGGTGGCATGCGGCTGCACAGCCGAGCCGAACGGAGTATCACGAAGAGCATGACGGTGAACCCCGCGACCCCTGTCGCGACGAGGATGTCGAAGTAGGTATTGTGGGTCTTCGCGCCAGCGCCGTAGCCGTAGCCTTCCGGGCGCTCGGTGACAGTTTCCAGGGCGACGCGCCAACCTCTGAGCCGAGGGTCGATCTCACCTGCATCGGCACGCTTCTCAGTAACCTCGATACGCCCCTTCACGGCGTCGGGTACCAAGCCAATGGGAGCCAAGCCGGCCACGTCAATAATGAGGGTTGCCACTAGTACCGCAAAGGCGGCGATCACTGCACGCTTCACGCTGGTGGCGAGGAAAAGGAACAAGCCGAGGGTAAACGAAAGCCAAACTGAGCGAGTCAGTCCGAACACAATCAGATAGGCAGAGTACGGAATCAGAGGTAGCGCGAGAAGGCGTATCAGGCGGGGAACAGCAACCCTCTCGGCTTTCAGGGAATAGATTGCAAGCAGGAGTAGCGAAAAATCTAGTACCAGTGTGACGTCCACGTGCGCGGTGCCAAGGCCTCCGAACACGCGCCCAGTAGCTTGGGTGGCGGGGCCGACAGTTACGTAGGCGGCAAGGGATGCGAGAGTGGCCGGAGCAACGACTATCAGCAGGGCCGTCTGAAGTTCCTGGAATGTCTTGACTTGGCGGCCGAGCTCGAGACCGGCATAGCAGCTCAGCAATAGCCAGATGCTGTACTTGAGGGTTTCACCTGGTTCAATGGAGACGGCGATGGTAGCGAAGCAGATCAGGCAGAATGCATAGATGTCCCAATTCCGTGTCAAGTGATATCCGAACACGTGGCGGCTGCTGCTTAGTACCAGAATCGCGGTCAGCGTGATCAGGAGTCCAGCGCGAATGAGCGGAAAATCCGCGAAGTATCGAATGCTCGAGTAGTTCAGGAAGTTCATGAGGTGGAGACTGGCCATGGCCCCGGCCAGTAGGACGACGGTTCTACTGACGGTCGGCACAGCCCCGCTGCCTGTGCCGTTGCCATCGGGCGCGCGACGTGAGGATGAAGCTGCACCTGTTGTTGTCATCGCCGGAGGCCGAGGGATGCCGTAACTGCTCGAAGTTTACCGACAGCGGCCGTGCTGACGAAAGGCGGCGGTTCCCGCTGGAGCGTCGCAACACTAGCAGCAGTGCTGGGGTACACGTGCCTGCCGAATCGCGCGGTTTACACGAGCTTGTCTTCGGGTTGGAGGGTTCGTAGGCTCTGGCCCAGTTCGTCAGGGACAGTGGCGGAAGCGAAATCTTAATGAGTCAGGCACCAGCCAGCCGCCGAAAAGTCATCACCCTCTTCGGCACCCGCCCGGAGGCGATCAAGCTCGCCCCGGTGATCTGGGAGCTGGAGAAGAGGTCTGCCGCCCTGCAGGCGATCAATGTGACCTCCGCGCAGCATACCGATCTGCTGTATCCGTTTATTAAGGCCTTCAAGTTGCGGGTTAACCATGACCTCGAGGTAATGACGCCGGGGCAAACGCCCGCAGAGGTCTGCGCACGCGTGCTCTCGCGCCTCGATCCGCTGTTGGCGGCAGAGCAACCGGCTCTCGTCCTGGTACAGGGCGATACGACGACCGCAATGGCGGGCGCTCTGGCGGCATTCCATCGACGGATTCCGGTCGGTCATGTCGAGGCGGGGCTGCGCTCGGGCAACCGGCTGAGTCCGTTCCCGGAGGAGATGAACCGACGGGTGATTACCCAGGTCGCCTCGCTGCACTTTGCCGCGACGCATGGCAACGTTGCCAACCTCCTCCAGGAGCGGGTCGCCGAGGCCGATATCGCCCTCACAGGCAATCCCGTGGTCGATGCGCTCAACTGGGTGCTCCAGCACGGACAGCCGTCGGCGGTCGTGGATGAGCTGATCCGCCGTCTGCGGGGGCAGAGGACGATGCTGCTGACCACGCACCGGCGCGAGAGCTTCGGAACGGTCATGCTGGAGAACCTCAAGGTGCTGCGGCGGTTCGTCGAGAGGCATGGCGACGTGGCGCTGGTGTTCCCGGTACACCCGAACCCTGCAGTGCGCGTGCCGACCGAGGAAGTGCTGAAGGGGGTCGATCGGGTTTACCTGCTCGAGCCGCTTGGCTACTTCGACTTCGTGCACCTGCTCGCCAATGCCTGGTTGGTCGTGTCGGATTCGGGCGGGGTCCAGGAGGAGGCGCCCAGCCTCGGTGTGCCCCTCCTCGTGATTCGCGAGAACACGGAGCGGCCGGAGGCGTTGGAGACGGGCGTGGCGCGGCTGGTCGGGGGTTCGCCCGCGCGGTTGGCCGAGATGCTGGACGAAGTCCAGGCCGACGACGCCTGGATCCGCCGCGTGAAGGAGACCGAGAACCCGTTCGGACGAGGCGACGCGCGGGTTCGGATCGTGGACGCGATCGAGAGGTTCTTCGCCGGAGGCACGGGATGAAGCAGATCCTACAGGACCTCAAGACCGGCGCGACGATCCTCGAGGAGGTGCCGGCGCCACGGGTCGCGCACGGCGCTCTCCTGATCCGGACCACCCGGTCTCTCGTCTCCAGCGGCACTGAGCGGATGCTGTTGGACTTCGGCAAGGGCAACCTGCTCGACAAGGCCCGCCAGCAGCCGGACAAGGTCCGGATGGTGTTGGATAAGGTTCGCACCGACGGGCTGATGCCCACGATCGAGGCCGTGCGCAGCAAGCTCGATCAGCCGCTGCCCCTGGGCTACTGCAACGTCGGCCGCGTGCTGGAGCTGGGGGAGGGAATCACCGGGTTCGAGGTCGGCGACCGCGTCGCTTCCAACGGGAAGCATGCGGAGCTGGTGTGCGTGCCGCGGAACCTCTGCGCCCGGATTCCGGACGGCGTGAGCGACGAGGCGGCGAGCCTCACGGTGATAGGCGCCATCGCCCTGCAGGGCATCCGGCTCGTCCAGCCGGCGCTCGGCGAGGCGGTGGTCGTGATCGGCCTGGGGCTCATCGGACAGATGACGGTCCAGCTGCTGAAGGCGCACGGTTGCCGCGTGCTCGGGATCGACCTCGACGAGGAGAAGCTCCGCCTCGCGGGGCGGGTCGGGGCGCAGACGGTCAATCCGGCAAAGGGCGGGAATCCGCTGCAGGCGGCGCAGGCCTTCTCGCGCGGGCGAGGCGTCGACGCGGTGATCATCACTGCCGCCACGAAGAGCAGCGAGCCGGTGCACCAGGCGGCGCAGATGTGCCGCAAGCGCGGACGCATCGTTCTGGTCGGGGTGGTCGGCCTCGAGCTTTCGCGCGCCGACTTCTACGAGAAGGAGTTGAGCTTCCAGGTCTCCTGCTCCTACGGGCCCGGCCGTTACGACCCGGCCTACGAGGAGGGCGGCAGAGACTATCCCGTCGGGTTCGTGCGCTGGACCGAGCAGCGCAATTTCGAGGCGGTGCTCGACATGCTGGCCGACGGCCGGCTCGACGTCGCGCCTCTGATCACCCACCGCTTCAGGCTGGAGGATGCGGCACGGGCCTACGAGGTGGTCGGCGGGGCGGAGCCGTCGCTTGGCATCCTGCTGGAGTATCCCGGCCCTGAGGAGCAGGCGGACGAGGCGCTGCGGCGGCAGACGGTGGCCCTGGCGCCGGCTGGCACGACCCGGGCGTCGGGTAGGGCACGGGTCAGCTTCATCGGTTCGGGCAACTACGCGACCGGTGTGCTCATCCCGGCGTTCAAGGCGGCTGGAGCCGAGCTGCGCACCGTGGCGTCGAGCGGCGGGGTCTCCGGCGTCCACGCCGCGAAGAAGTTCGGGTTCGGGCAGACGACGACCGATGCGGCGAGCGTGCTGGCCGATCCAACCGTCAACACGGTGGTCGTTACGACCCGCCATGACAGCCATGCACGCTTCGTGCTGCAGGCGCTCGCCGCCGGCAAGCAGGTGTTCGTTGAGAAGCCGCTCTGCCTGACGCGGGACGAGTTGGCGGAGATCGAGGCGGCAATGGTTGGGTTTCGGCGCGAGGGCGCGCCTCCTACCGGGTTGGGCGTGTCAGGGGCTGGGAGCGGCGCCCCCGCCGCGATGGATCGGCCCAACGGCCTTACTCCGGGGCCGCCGCTCCTGGTGGTTGGCTTCAACCGCCGGTTCTCGCCACTGGTGGTAAAGGCCAACGCTCTGCTGGCAGGCGTATCCGAGCCCAAGGCCCTGGTGATGACCGTGAACGCCGGCGCGATCCCACCCGAGCACTGGACGCAGGACCGAGCGGTCGGCGGCGGGCGCATCGTGGGCGAGGCGTGCCACTTCGTCGACCTGCTGCGCCACCTCGTCGGGCACCCCATCGTTGCGACGCAGGCGGTCGCGCTGGGGCGCAGCCCAGGAATGGCCGTGAGTGACGACAAGGTCAGCATCGGTCTGCGCTTTGCCGACGGCAGCATCGGCACCGTTCATTACCTCGCCAACGGCCACAAGTCCTTCCCCAAGGAGCGGCTCGAGATCTTCGCGGCGGGCCGCGTGCTGCAACTCGACAACTTCCGGGTCCTGCGCGGCTATGGCTGGCCGGGCTTCCGGGACCTGAAGTTGTGGCGGCAGGACAAAGGCCAGAAGGCCTTGGCGGCGGCCTTCGTGAAGGCGGTCGAGACCGGCGGCCCGCCGCCGATCCCCTTCGACGAGTTGTTCGAGGTGACCCGCGTGACGCTGGACATCGACGCACAGGTGCACGCTGTCTTGTAGGTCGGGTAGAGCGCAGCGAAACCCGACGAATATGGATTGTCGGGTTTCGCCTTCGGCTCTACCCGACCTACGATATGCAGGTGCATTCGTTACTCGCTTCGCCGGCGCGCTACTTCCATTCGGTGCGGCACCTGAAGCCGGTTCAGGTGTACTGGCGCGGCTGGCTGGCGCTCGCGCGTCTTCGCCCGTTCAATGCGCGACTTGGCGAAGCGCCCGTGTTTCGGGCGCCGGTTCTGGTCGAGCCGGTCGCGAAGCACCAGTCGTGGCACCGAGGCACCTTCCGCTTTCTAAATCATGTTGCCCGGTTCGATGGCGGCATCGACTGGAACCGCGCGGATCTGTCGAAGCTCTGGCTCTACAACCTCCACTACTTCGACTGGGTCAACCAGCCGGCGGTGGACCCGGACGCCGCGCTCGCCCTGATGACACGCTGGGCGGTGGAGAACCCGCCCGGCGTGGGCAGCGGCTGGGAGCCGTACCCGCTGTCGCTGCGCATAGTGAACTGGCTGAAGTTTTTCGCCGACCATGCCAAAACGGGCCAGGCAGTCCCGGACGGGTTGACCGAATCGCTGTACCTGCAGGCCCGGTACCTTGCCCGCCACCTCGAGTATCACCTGCTCGGCAACCACCTCTTCAAGAATGGCGTCGCGCTGCTATTCGCTGGCGCATGCTGCGAGGGCCCGGAGGCGGAGCGCTGGTACCACTGTGGCCGGGAGATTTTGCTCGAGCAGCTCGCCGAGCAGATCCTCCCGGATGGCGGTCACTTCGAGCGGTCGGTGATGTACCACGCGATCACGCTAGAGGACGTGCTGGATTGCCTCAACCTGCTGCGCTCGACGGGCCCTGGGGACGATGTACTTGCCGTGAGGCTCGCTGACTCTGCCTGGGCGATGCGGCAGTTTCTAGCGGACGTGCTGCACCCCGACGGTGAGATCCCGCTGTTCAATGATGCAGCGTTTGGCATCGCGCCAAAGCCCGTGGACCTGTTCGCCTACGCCGCGAGGCTGGGCCTCGGCGACGTCCAGACCGCACGCGGGGCCCTGGTCGCCAAGCCAGACTTCGGCCTCTGGGTGTTGCGCCACCGCGGTGCGACGCTGCTGGTCGACGCGGGAGCCATCGGGCCGGACTACCTGCCGGGGCATGCACACTGCGACACCCTGAGCTTCGAGCTGTCGCTGGGTTCCGACCGTTGGTTCGTCAATGCCGGCACCTTCACGTACACGGGCGAGGACAGGGCTCGCTACCGTGGGACGGCCGCACACAATACCTTAACGATCGACGGCGCCGAGCAGCACGAGATCTGGGCCAGCTTCCGCGTCGCGCGCCGCGGCTACCCGGAGCGGGTCGAACTGCTGGACGATGGCGGCATCCGCGCGGCGCACGGTGGCTACCGGCGCCTGCCCGGTTCGCCCGTGCACGAGCGCGAGCTGCGCCTGCTGGACCATGGGATCGAGGTTCGCGACACGGTCAAAGGAAGGGGCCGCCACACTGCAGCGAGCTTCCTGCACCTGCACCCCGATGTTGCCGTCGAGCGTGCGGGGCCTCGCGCCGTCGTGTGCCGGCTGGCGGCCCGGCAGCTGCGCGTCCTCGTCGATGGTGACGAGGCCGAGGTGCTTCCTTACGACTATGCACCTGAGTTCGGTCTGAAGCGGCCGGCGCAGTGCTTGGTCGGCCACCGTTCCGGCATCGCGCCGTTCACTCTGGGCATGCGATTCGAGTTTTGAGGCCGTGGGAGCCGTGAGAATCCTTTTTCTGTCGCACTACTTCCCGCCGGAGGTGAACGCGCCGGCCTCGCGCACGTACGAGCACTGTCGCGAGTGGGCGGCGCTGGGCCACGAGGTGACCGTGGTGACCTGCGCGCCGAATCACCCGCGCGGCAAAGTCTACCCGGGCTACCGTAACCGCCTGTGGCAGCGCGAGGAGATGGATGGCATCCAGGTCGTCCGCCTGTGGACCTACGTCACCGCCAACGAGGGCTTCCTCAAGCGCACCCTGAACTACGTGTCCTACATGGTGTCTGCGCTGCTGGCGGCGCCGTTCCTGCCGAAGGCCGACGTGGTGATCACCACGTCGCCGCAGTTCTTCAACGGCTTGGCGGGCGTGCTCGTGGGGCCGCTGAAGCGCGCCCCCTGGGTGCTGGAGATCCGCGACCTCTGGCCCGAGTCCATCGTCACGGTCGGCGCGATCCGCAACCGGCGGATCATCCGCGTGCTGGAGTGGCTGGAGATGCTCGCCTACCGGCGGGCCGACCGGATCTTGCCGGTGACCGACGCCTTCCGCGACTACATGGTCCGCAAGGGGATTCCCGCGGAGAAGATCGCCGTGATCAAGAACGGCGTGGACCTGGCGCGCTACCGGCCGGAGGGTGCCGACCCGGGCCTGCGCGCGGAGCTCGGGCTGGGTGGGAAGTTCGTCGCCGCCTACGTCGGCACCCACGGCATGGCCCACCACCTGGAGACGGTGCTCGAGGCCGCACGGCTGCTGCGCAACGTGCCGGACGTGGTATTCCTGCTGGTCGGCGACGGGGCAGAGCGCGCGCGGCTTCTCCAGCTGAAGGAGTCCATGGACCTGGAGAATGTCGTGATGCTGCCGCAACAGCCCAAGGAGCGGATGCCGGCGGTCTGGGCGGCATCGGACGTTAGCCTGGTGCTGCTGAAGAAGTCGGATCTCTTCAAGACCGTCATCCCCTCGAAGATCTTCGAGAGCCTGGCTATGCAGCGCCCGGTGGTTCTGGGGGTCGAGGGCGAGGCGCGGCAAATCGTCGAGGCCGCCGACGCGGGTATCGGCATCGAGCCTGAGAATGCGGCGGAACTGGCGGCTGCGGTGGTGGCGCTGGCGCGCGACCCCGAACGCCGCTCACGGATGGGCTACAGTGGGCGGGCCTACGTCGAGGCGCATTTCGACCGGCGGGTGCTGGCGCGGCGGTACCTCGAGGTGCTGCAGTCGGTCGCCCGAACGTAGGTCGGGTAGAGCGCAGCGAAACCCGACGAACATGAATGTCGGGTATCGCCTTCGGCTCTACCCGACCTACGGAGGCCGACTTACGACGTTCCGCCCGTCCCTGTACGACAGCCCCTTCGAATGGAATACCTGATCAGCAAGGTCGCGCCGGTCTTCGTCTACCCGCTGGGGCTTGCGATCGCACTGGCGCTCTGGGCCGCCGCCATCGAGCGCCGCAGGCCGGTCTCGGCGCGCCGGCTGAATCTGATCCTTGCGTTCGGACTCTGGCTGAGCTCGACGGCGCCCATCGCGTGGTTTCTCGCAGGGACGCTGGAACGGCAGTACCCGCCGCTGCAGTCCGACGTGCCGGTTGGCGGCGATGCCATCGTGGTGCTGGGTGGTATCGTTTCCGCGGAGCGCGCCCCGGGCGCAGGTCCGAACTACCAGGCCGCATCCGACCGGCTGTGGTACGCGGCCCGGCTGTACCGCGAAGGCAAGGTGCGCGTGGTGATCTGCTCTGGTGGCAGCGACACCGAGGGCGGAAGACTACCGCCGGAGGCTGTCGTCATGGCATCGGCGCTCGAGGAACTCGGTGTGCCCAGCGCCGCGATCGTCGTTGAGACGGAAAGCCGGACGACCCTCACGAATGTGCGAAACCTGGAGCCGATCCTGAAACGGCTCGGGGCCGGACGCGTTATCCTGGTTACGTCCGCTCTGCACATGCCACGCGCGATGACCCTGATGCGCCAGCAGGGTGTCGAATCCATCGCCGCGCCGACGGATTTCAACAGCCTCGGCCCGTCCCGCGGTGCCCTGGATTGGCTGCCGAGCGCCGAGGCGCTTACCCTGACCACCGCGGCTCTGAAAGAGCACATCGGGCTCATTTATGTCCGGGTGCGTGGTGCCGTTATCGACCCCGAGCGTCAGGTCCAGATGGGGTACAGTTCGTAGGCCGGGTTGAGGCGAAGCCGAAACCCGACGTACGAGATTGCTTGTCGGATTTCGCTGCGCTCTACCCGACCTAGGGGCCCGAACTTCGGGATCACGGCCCCTCAAGCCGACTTACCGGAAGAACCTATGCACGAGGTCATGCCCCCCCCAAAGAATCGCAGCGAGTGGCTTACTTCGGCCACCGTGGTCTGGACTGGCATCGCGGTCGCGCTCGGCCTGATACTCCTGATCTACCGCGACGGCGTTGCGCAAATGGTCGCGAAATGGGGCAACGAGGAATACAGCTACGCCTGGTTCATCCCCCCGCTCGTCGCATTCTTCATTTGGCAGAAGAAGAACGAGCTCGCTGCGACCAGCCTTTCGGGGAGCTGGTGGGGATTCGTACTGGTGCTGCTCGCGCTGGGGATTTTCGTAGCCGGCGAGCTCGCCACGCTTTATACGGTAATCCAGTATGGCTTCATCCTCGCGGTCATCGGTGGCGCGCTCGCGTTGCTGGGGCAGTCAGGCTTCCGGATCGTGCTGCTGCCGTTGGTGATGTTGCTGCTGGTCGTTCCCCTGCCGAACTTCCTCTTCAACAACCTGTCCGCCTCGCTGCAGCTCTTGTCGTCCGAATGGGGCGTGTGGGTCATCCGTCAGTTCGGAATCACGGTCCACCTGGAAGGCAACGTCATCGACCTCGGGAGCATGAAGCTGCAGGTCGTCGAGGCGTGCAGCGGGTTGCGGTACCTGTTTCCCTTGATGGCGGTGGGCTTCATCGTGGCCTACATCTACCGCGCGCCCTTCTGGAAACGGGCGCTGGTGTTCCTGTCCACCATCCCGATCACCGTGCTGATGAACAGCCTGCGGATCGGACTGATCGGCGTGGCGTCCGAGTTCTGGGGCCTGAAGGTTGCGGACGATTTCCTCCACTACTTCGAGGGCTGGGTGGTCTTCATGGCCTCTCTGGCATTGCTGCTTGCCGAGATGTGGGTGCTGACGCGGATCGGGCGCGACCGCCGGCCGTTCCGCGACGTGTTTGGCCTCGATTTCCCCGAGCCAATGCCCGCGGAGCTGGCGCGGCGCGACCGCCGGCTGCCTGCGCCGTTCGCCGCGACGCTTGCGGCGCTCGTCGCCGCAGCGGTGGGCGGCGCCGCGCTGCCCCAGCGCGATGAGATCTCGCCGGCCCGTGCCGTGTTCGCGCAGTTCCCAATGCAGCTGGCTGACTGGAAAGGCCGTCGCGGCCGGTTGGAGCAGGTCTACATCGACGAGCTGAAGTTCGACGATTACATCGCGGCCGACTTCACAGGCCCCACGGGCGAGCGAGTGGAGCTCTACGTGGCCTGGTATGGGTCGCAGCGCAAAGGGCAATCCGCCCACTCGCCGCGCACCTGCATTCCGGGAGGGGGGTGGCAGATCCGCTCGCTGGAGCAGCGTGTGCTCCCCGGGGCGGCCGTCTATGGCGAGCCGCTGCGGGTGAACCGCACAGTGATCCAGAAGGGCGACGACCGGCAGCTGGTGTACTACTGGTTCCAGCAGCGCGGACGGGTGATCACCAACGAGTATCTGGCTAAGTGGTACCTGTTCGTCGATGCGTTGACCCGGAGTCGTACCGACGGCGCTTTGGTCAGACTCGCGACGACCGTGCCTCACACGATACCAATCGAGCAAGCCGACCGGCGGCTCGAGGCCTTTGCGGCGGCGCTGAGCGGGGAGCTGGGGAAGTATGTGCCGAATTAGTTCGTTGTCGGGTTGTTGTTGTCGGGTTTCGCCTGTGGCTCTACCCGACCTACATCCCCCAGACCGTCACGCCGCCCTTCGCAAGTTGGGTGGAGCGCAGCGAAACCCGACAATGACCCCGACGGCAGTCGTAGGTCGGGTAGAGCCACAGGCGAAACCCGACAATCCAAATCGCCCCGGATCTGTGCCGAAAGCCGGCAATCGGACAGGCGCCCTTTTCTTGCGTGACCGAAGGGCTCGCCTGCTGTTCGCATGATTGCTGTCTACAGTTTCGTGTTCGCCCTGTTCGTCGCTTCGGCGCTGGTGCCTCTGCTCGTGCGTTGGGCGCCGCGGTTCGGCCTGGTCGACCTGCCGGGGCCGCGCAAGATCCACAACGTGCCCGTTCCACGGATCGGTGGCATCGCGATCATGGTGGCGGCGCTGGTCGCCATGCTGATTTTCGTGGCGCCGCGCCGAGACCTCACCGCATACCTCGCCGCGAGCGTTGTGCTCGGCGTTTTCGGGGTCGTCGACGACCGCGTCAACCTGAATTACCGGCTCAAATTTCTCGGCCAGATAGCGGCGGCGCTGATCGTCGTGCTATGGGGCGGGGTGCTGATCACCCGCTGGCCGTTCACTTTCGAAGCTCTGCTGCCCGTGTGGCTCGCCGTGCCTTGCACAGTGTTCGCGCTCGTCGGCATCACCAACGCGGTCAACCTTTCCGATGGCATGGACGGTCTGGCAGGGGGTACCTCTCTCCTGGCAGCGGGCTCGCTCGGTTTCCTGGCCTGGCTCGGTGGTGACAGGATCACGGCGTTGTTCGCGCTGTGTCTGATGGGGGCGATCCTCGGCTTTCTGCGCTACAACACTTTTCCGGCGCGCATCTTTCTGGGGGACGGGGGGAGCCAATTCCTCGGGTTCAGCGTCGGTGTGCTGGCAATAGTGACCGTCGAGACAGCCAACCGGGCGATCAGCCCCATGGTAGCGGTCCTTGTGCTCGGCCTGCCGATTCTGGATACCGTTTGCGTCATCACTCGTCGAGTGATGGAAGGGCGCTCCCCGTTCTCGGCTGACCGCTGCCACATTCATCACCGCCTGTTGGATCTGGGGCTGAACCAGTATGAGGCCGTGGTGGTGGCCTACGCGGCTCAGATCCTGCTCGTACTGCTCGCGTGGCGGTTGCAATACAGCGAAGATGCCGTGCTGCTCGGCACGTATGTCATGTTCGGCGTCGTCGTGTTGGTAGCCTTGCGTTTGGCCGAGCGGTATGGGCTTCCGCACCTACGCACGCCAGGCTATGAATCACACATCACGCGCGCCGTTGACCTCGCGCGCCGGCACTCGCTCACGATCCGCGTGCCCCGGCAGGCGTTGCTGATTATGGTCCCTGCGTCGTTCGTCCTGGCGTCCGTCCTTGCGGATTCGGTCGCGGCAGACCTCGGCTGGCTGGCGCTTGCCCTCCTGGCAGGCCTGTTGTTCCTACTGCGCGTCCGGCGCATGCCTTTCTTTGCGTTCGAGCGTTTAACCGTGTACTCCGTTGCCGCGACGTCGGTGTTCCTGCTCGAGACCTCCCCGTCGGTGATAGGCATCTGCAGCCCCTGCGTCCGCGGCTTCTTCGTTGCTCTCGCTGTATTGATCGGGCTTTGGTTGCGGTTTGGTGGGCGGCGCGGCTTCGAGTTCAATGCAATGGACCTGCTCATCATCGCGATTGTCGTCGTTCTGCCGAACGTTCCAGGCATAAAGGAGACCGGCATGGGCGTGGTCGCCATGGAGACGCTCGTGCTCTTCTATGCGAGCGAGATCATCATCACCGACCATCCGAGGGGGTGGGACGCACTGCGGTATGGGGTGACGATGTCGCTGGCAATCATCGCGATTCGCGGTATCGTCGGAGTGTAGGTCGCGCGGCGGTTATTTTTGTCGGGTTTCGCTGCGCTCTACCCGACCTACGACTTTGCCCGACTGGCGGCTTTGCCGGACCTCCGATTCTGCCCGACTCGCGGCGGCCTGATCTGCGGGGCGACGTGCGTAATGATGGCTTGCGGCTCCCGTAGAATCGAGGTCCTCTCCAATCTTTAATCGAGATCCCGCCTGATGATGTCTCATGCTCCGCACGCTCTGTCGATTGCGCTCGCCGCTGCGCTCTTCATGTTCCTTGCCGTCGGTTGCGGCAGCGCAGACGACCGCAAGATGGCCTACTACAAGCGCGGGACGGAGCTGCTCGATCAGGGTGATTTCGTCAAGGCGCGGCTAGAGCTCAAGAACGTCCTGCAGATCGATTCGAAATTCGCACCGGCGTGGCTGAAGCTGGGGGAGCTCGAAGAACACAACGGCAATCTGCAGGCGGCCTTTGGCGCCTACGGCCGTGTCATCGAGCTCGATGCCGCCAATGTCGATGCACGGTTGCGCCGCGGCCGCTTTCTCCTCGCGGCGGGACAGTTCGACCAAGCGCGCGCGGATGTCGACGTTGCACTTGACGGCGCTCCGGAGAATGCGCAGGCCCTGGCACTGCGCGGCATCCTGCGTAAGGAAAAGGGGGACAGGGAAGGTGCCATGGCCGATGCGCGTGGGGCCCTCGCACGCGAACCCGTGCAGCCTGGTGCCGCGGCCCTACTGGCGATGCTGCTCCTCGAGTCGGGGAGGCCGGAAGAATCCCAGAAGCTCCTGGAGGATGCGGTTGCGGCTCATCCCGGCGACCTCGGCTTGAAGCTCCTGCTCGGGCGTCTCTACGAAGAGCGCGGGAATGCGGAGGCGGTGTTGGCGACGCTTGCCAGCGCGGCCGCAATTGCGCCGGACAATGCGGAGCTGCGGAAGCGGCTCGCGCAATACCTCATCAAGCTCGACCGCAAGGCAGACGCCGAGAAGGTGCTGCGCGACGCCGTTGCCGCCAAGCCGGACGACGTCGACCGACGCATCCAGCTGGTGGAGCTGGTGGGACAAACGAAAGGGCTGCCCGCGGCGCTGGAGGAGGTCGACGCGATGCAGAAGGCATTGCCCGACGCCGTCAAGCTGCGCTTTCTCGAAGGCACGTTGCACCGTGCGACGAAGGACTGGGC
>Ga0079037_100001050_pt1 | contig 13798 bp, 14 predicted proteins | sample Mud3Dept4metaG_FD_71479 | JGI IMG/M metagenome (GOLD analysis project Ga0079037, IMG submission 71479) | Freshwater wetland microbial communities from Ohio, USA, analyzing the effect of biotic and abiotic controls - Mud 3 Core 4 Depth 4 metaG | ecosystem: Environmental > Aquatic > Freshwater >... | reverse complement strand
CTGGAGAGGAACCCAGTTCTTGTCAACCTGGCTAATGACGGCTCTTTCAACACTCTCATGACCTTCTGCACGCAGCACGGTGTGACTCAGAAGAATGGGGACTCCTGCTCGCCGGATTTTTGACGCATGGACCCCATATCCACCGATGTAGGGCAGTCCCTCAACAATAGCGACCACCTCAGCACCCGCTTGTAGGAGTTGGTAAGAAACGATGAGTCCCACATTGCCCGCACCGACCATGAGCACACGGTCTCCCGGGAGAGTCCGATGGATGTTAATCAAAGTCTGGGCTGCACCCGCACCCATGACGCCCGGCAAGGTCCAGCCGGGGAAAGCTAATGTATTTTCGCTCGCTCCGGTGGCGAGGATGATGACGTCTGCCTGCAGCTCCTCGGTATGGTCTCCACACATCAACCCCAAGCACTTTTCAGCAAACAAGCCGTAGACCACGGTGTTAAGTCTGATTTGGACGCCAGCTTCTTTTGCCTGCTCTAGAAGGTCTGTCCCAATTTGAATCCCTCTGATGCCTGCCCGATGGGCTTCCGATCCAAAGAACTTATGAATCTGTTTGAAAAGCTGTCCGCCAGGCCGTTCATTCTCATCGATCAGGACAACCTTTGCTCCAGCTCGCGCTGCCTCAATTGAGGCGGATATTCCGGCTGCTCCCGCTCCCACGACAGCGACCTTAACCTTATTCATAGGTTCAACCATCCTTTTTGTCTGCCTTCTTGGAGTAACACCATTGGCCTAGGCCCACCTGAGTTTCGATCACCATGCCATCACGGACCGGCGTCACACAGGTGCGCACGTTAGGCTGACCGTCCACAACCATAACGCAATCGGTACACCGGCCTAAGGCGCAAAACACGCCACGAGGTTCATTCAGTTTTGTTGTGTATCGAAACACACGCCGTCCAGCCGCTAGAAGCGCTGTCGCAATCGGTTCGCCCTCGAGAGCCTCCACAGGGTGACCATCCACTATCATTGTTACTTTCTTGCCCCACTCGACTTTTCCCAGTATGGGATGATCTCCAACGCGCATGGCGTTCTCCTTAGATTTATTCAGAATCACTCGGGAGGCTGGCCAAGACTCCTATGGGCATCACCCGGGTAGGAGGGCGGCAGGTAGAAGGTTTCACATCCTGAAGCGGCCGGTTTGTCTCACGTGCCAAGATGTCTGACACTAACCGTGAACAGGTTTTGCCCTGGCACAGTCCCAGCCCGGCCCGGGTCAAACGTTTCACCTCGTTCATGGTCGTCAACCCCAGGCGAATGGCCTCCTCGATCTCTCCGCGTGTGACTTCCTCGCACCGGCAAATAATCACATCCTTATCCGTCATAGCAAACCTCGTAGAATGATGTGCCTAGTGAAGACATCCTATGACACTAATGGTCCTTGCATGATTCTCCAAACCCGGTTCAACATCTGATTCCTGAGGTGAAGAAATGGTCTTCGCGATTTTCCGTCCGAGCATCTAACCTAAGAGAAATCCGTTCTTATGGGGATCATCGGGGTCGATGAATAATTGGTTGATTCCCGTAATGTAAGCGCTGCCGGTGACTTCAGGGATGATGGCCGTATAGGGTCCCACCTTGGTTTTTTCGACGGCTCTTGCTCTAAAAATACTCCCAATGATGCTTTCATGGACAAATTCTTCGTTTAGCTTCAGCTTTCCTTTTGCGTAAAGGGTGGCTACTTTTGCTGAGGTTCCGGTTCCGCAGGGGGACCGATCGATTGAACCCTCTGCAAAAAAAACCGCATTCTTCACATGGGCGCCAGGAGCCGTAGGTTCTCCATAAAACTCCACATGGGTACAGGAGTTAATGAAGTCCTTTTCAGGATGCTGTATCTTAATCTGGGCATTGACAGCGTCTCTAACCCATCGCCCTTTTTCGATGAGCTGACTTGTATTCTCTGGACAAATTTTCAATCCCACAGAATCAGCCGGGAGAATGGCATAGGGGTTTCCCCCGTAGGAGACATCCAATTTGACTTTTCCCAATTTCGGGATGGTGACTTCTACGTCCTCTGCAAAAACAAACGAAGGAATATTCCTAAAGGTGACACTCTTGGCGACCCCATCTTTCACATCGACCCTCACGCGTGTCAACCCGGCAGGAGTATCTAACGTAATGTGCGTCACAGGCTCTTCCACTTTCACGATGCCGGCCTCAACCAGAGCTGTACTCACCCCGATCGTGTCATGGCCGCACATGGGTAAATAGCCGCCCGTCTCGATAAAAATAACACCAATATCTGCCTCAGGATGGGTAGGTTCTGTCAGGATGACTCCCGACATAACGCTGTGACCTCGAGGTTCAAACATCAGTGATGTTCGAATCCAATCCATGTTTTCCTTCAGGTATTTCATCTTGTCCACAACGGTCTTGCCGGGAATATAGGGTAATCCGCCAATGATCGTTCTTGTCGGTTCTCCTCCTGTGTGCGTATCGATGACTGAAAAAACTCGAGCGACCCTCATCTCATGGCCCTCCTTAAAGGCGTTGTCTCCGGTCACTGATCACACTGGGTATGGATGCAGCAACCGGAGACAACGGAAATCAAGCTTGTCTGTGAATCTAAACCTGTCGGCTCGAAGATATGTTGGGAATGGTCTCTATATTCCCAGAGGTTTCAAAGCCTTTTTCAACTCCGCCATTTCTGAATCCGTCAGGGGCTGGGAGGGTTTACGGCACGGCCCTACTTTTCTTCCGGATAGATTCGTGGCTGCCTTGACGGCCACGTTGTACACATGGGTGCAGAAAAACAGTTGGGCAGGAAACATGCGCTTCCAAAGATCCCTGGCCTCCACCAGTTTGTTCGCGTGTACCAGATCGTAGAGCATGACGGATTCTTTCGGCATGGCATTGGTGGCTCCCCAAACGGCCCCCGGGCATCCTGCAACGAGACTGTAAAACGCAATGGTATCCCCGCCATTGAAAACCCTGACTTTGTCTCCGCCGACCAGGAGCAATTCCTGGATCCGTTTCAAGTTTTCCATGCTGTCTTTGATATATTGGATGTTGTCGATCTGCATCAGGCGTTTTAAGAAGTCCGGTGTGATGTCGATATTGGAGCTTTGCGGAATGTTGTAGACCATGATCGGTGTCTTGATGGCCTGGGCGATCTTCTCATAATGGTAGTAAACACCGTCATAATTCGGCCCCTCAAAATAGGGAGGCAGGATGAGCAGACAGTCGGCCCCGACGCCTTCCGCGTGCTTGGCAAATTCAACGGCGTCCATGGTGTTGATGGCCGATGTTTGGACCATGAATCGAGCCCTTCCATTGATATGTTTCGAGGCAATCTCCGCAATTCTTTTTCTCTCTTCGGCACGAAGGTAGGCGAATTCACCTGTTCCTCCACAAACCAAAATGATGTGGACTTTTGCCTCCAGCATGGAGTCAATGTGCTTTTTCAGTCCTGTTTCATCGAGCTTTTCACCATCCTCGGTAAAAGGTGTACATAATGCCACACAGATTCCTTCCAGTTTTTGTTGAGCTGCCATTTTCGTTGTAACCTCCTTTCTGGGTTATTGGGTGTGTATTAGAGCAGGATCGACATAGCCTTCGGGAAATAGTGAATTTTCCCAGTTATTCACTGACCTCTGTACGCTTAACTAGTTGAAATAAAAAACAAATATATGTAAATCTAAAAACATTATCAATAATAAGCAATGTAACAGCAATTGTATAGACATGTCAAGATAAAGGTAGATTTCCCACTATTCTCTCGGTTACCAAAGAGCAACCTTTGATCCCTGCTAATCCCCCGCATGATCGAAAAGACGCTAGATGCATTGTTTTTCCATTTTTAACAGGTCGCAAAGAGCTCCCAGGTCTGAAATCAAGTTTCCACGGGCCAATAAGAGATGGTGGTCCGCTCCCTGTTCGAGCATCTTTTCCATCACTGTTCGAGCATTGGCACTGAATCTAAGTTTCGCCATGAACTTACTCCCACCGCTCACCCACTCCTGCTCGCTAATGGGAAGGGATTCCACCAGTCCCATGAATATCCGGTAGCAACCCCCTCGGCCACAGATGTTCGCTACCGTAACTTCGGGCATCGCCTGGAAAGGGAATCCAACCAGTGTTCCTTTCTCCCCTCCAGGAAGGATGCGGACGTGGGTGATGTCTTTTGCCAGACTATGGGCGGAGCTTCCTTCATGGGCCAGACAGAGGCAGTTTTCTTTTGTGTCCATGCTTCCTACCTCTCCCAAGGCTACCGGGCCCTCACTCAACCCATGCATGGCCATGGCGAGCAACGTATGTCCGATGTCCCCCTCGGTGTCCAACACGATTCCTTCATCAGCTAACCAGGAAGAGGGAAGATTGGCGACGCCCCCGTACTGCGGGTAACATTCCGCTGCCGCAGCATCAAGGCGGTAGCGTTCCAAGAGCTGTCGTACTCCCAGGTAAACCTTGCTAGCGTAAATCAAACGATCTTCCTCGACTTTCGACTCCCCGAGCTTCTTCTTTTCTCGCAGGCCCTTAAGGAATCGGACAGCATCTTCCTTCTTCTGGGACTCGGCAAGCTGGAGAAGTTCATCCATCTCAATGTGAACGATGGTGGTTCCCAGTGCCATAGAAAGATCCCATTCCTCGACCGTCATGTCTTGAGGGCCTGCCACTCTCCAGGTCTGCCGAGGACCAATGAGAGCGATATTGGCTTCAACCAGATTCTTGTAAATCTTGGCAACAGCCGCCTGCCGCTTGACTTCGGCGATCACCTCTCGTTCGTTGGGCAGTCCATAGACCAGTTTGTAGCTGATCCCATTCTCCCAGAGGATGCTGCCGAAATGCTGGATGCACCCAATGGAAAAGGTTTCGGTGTAGGGTACGGCCCAGAAAACCATGGGGCATCGCAACTTGTTCACGAAAAGGTATTGTAGGGAATCCTGCACCCAAGAGGCATGTATGATGATCAACAGGTCTGGGTCACTCTTCTGAAACTGATCGATCACTTCAAGGGCATCGGCAGGGTCCCAAACAATCTTAGGAGCGACCTCCACTGTCAGTCCACTTTTTCCCAGGGCCTGATGGGCTTCCTTAATCATTCCTTCCGCCCTCTCTCCACCGCTCTCGAAGTGACTGGCCACAGCCACCAAAGCTACTTTCGCATTTACCATTGTCTTCCTCCTCCAAGAATTTTCTTGCCCTTCTACTGATCAATCCATGTGTATGCCGCCGTTCACATCCAGAATCTCTCCTGTAATGTACCTCGCTCCCGGCGATGCCAGAAAAACCACTGCTTCAGCGATATCCTCAGGGTGACCCGCTCCCCTGACCAGACTCCGGACAGTGGCCTCTTTCTTCTCTGGGCCGTAGCAGTCCCACAGGGGAGTATCCACCATCCCAGGCGCCACTGCATTCACATTGATCCCAAATGAGAGAAGCTCTTTTGCTGCCTGAATGGTAAGACAAGATACGCCAGCCTTGGATGCCGAGTAGGGCGCTCCGGAGTTGATTCCGCCGATCTTAGCCGCTATGGAAGATACGTTGATGATGACGCCTTGATGCCTCTGCTTCATCTCCGGGAGGACAGTCTGCATGCAAAGAAAGACGCTCTTAAGGTTTACGGCGAGTACCCGGTCCCAATCTTCTTCGGCAATTTCTTCCAACTTGCCGGTCAAGGTAATCCCTGCGTTGTTCACAAGGATATCTATCGGACCGAGTTCTTTCTGGACATCCCCTATCGCCGCCGCCACCTCATTCTTAAGCGAAACATCGGCGCGAACGGTAACCGCTTTCCGGCCGAAGGCTTCGATCTCTTTTCTTATCTGTCGTGCGGCCTCGGATTGGGTGTGGTAACAGATCCCTATGTCCGCTCCACTCCTGGCTAGGGCGAGGCAGATAGCCTTACCGATTCCACCGGTCGCTCCTGTAACGAAGGCAACTTTACCCCTCAACGCCATAATCCACTCCCTTTCATGATTCTACATAAACCCCTGGTATTTCCGTTGTACCACCACCGAATAAACCCAGCGGATCATTGTTATAAAGTCGAACACGGGTAAACCAATAGTCTCCTGTACCACTTTCGAGAAGGGCGGCAGATCACTGCATTCGAAAACGACAGCCTCTGTGTCAGGATAGAGCTTGACAAGCTTCTTGGCAGCGTCGATGACCTCGATCTCCATGGCTTCGACATTGAGGTCCGGCTTACTCTCTTCCAGGATCACCCTGCGGAACTCATCGCAGTCTTCCATTCCAACGATCCCAAGAGGAATTTTTGAAGGATCAATCCCAACTCCATCAAAGTGCCTCTGCCCCAGATTCTTAGAGCCGGCTGTCAAAATGCCGATTCTTCCGCGGGATCCCAACATGCGGTGAACAATCGGTATCAAGAGGAGCGGCGATGTAAAGACCGGTATTTTAACTGCTTCGGCAACTTCCCGCTGAAAAATCGCGTAGAACCCACATCCCGTTGTAATGGCCCGCACCCCGGCAGCCTCAAGCCCTTTGGCAACCTCGATCACCTTCGCGAGACGACTCGCATCCGGGCCCCTTTCATCACACCACCAGTCCGTCGGGAGATCAGGCACGTTGACAATTCGGACGGGGAACTCGTAAGAGGAAGCGTTTCCCACATTGCCGGGAATCATGGGGTACGTCACCTTATTCAACATAATCCCAATGGCCTCACCGTAGAAAGGACGTCCTCCGGGTATGCTCATTTGTCTGATCCTTTCCTGAAACACACAATCCTCCCCTGGTCGGCATCCACTTTCAAAGTATCACCCTTTCTAAAAGAGTTGAAAACAGCCTTGCTCACGGTGACGATCGGGAGGCTCCTGGCGTAGAGTTCTTGAGCCAAAATTGGACCCAAGGCCAGCACCGGGTCCTTTTCTACATTGACCATCGCAGCAGGATGAGTCCCTAGTCTCACCATCTCCATGATCACTCCGCACCCACTGCTAGACCCTGCTCCATGGGGAAATACAAGCACTTTGCCCGAAACCTTCTCTCCACAAAGTTCATGCTGAGTGTCTATGATGGTACCGGTCGACGGATCCATCCCGCCCCAGAATGTCAAGGCGTTCTGCGTGACCAATGCTTCCCCTTCTCCAACGCCTGCTGTGAGCTTTCGGGCCGGGAATATGGACTTCTTCGTCATGAGTATCAGATCATCCTCCCTTTAACCGCTGCTTCCGCGCATTGCAGCAAGCCACCGTATGCCACGTCAAGGCCGAGTAACCCCGGGGCATATTTTGCATATTTACCAGAGTTGGTGGCCATCGTCTTAAAACCCCATTTGGCCAGGGGCCAGTGTAGGATACAGGTGTCCGTTGCCACCCGGACACCCGCCCTTTTCAATTCTCTTGCCAGTCCAGTGGTGACCAAATCCCCCCAAATGGCCCGGTTGGTATACACAAAACACTCCACACCCTTCCTCACTCGCCGTCCTGCCAAAGCCCGCAAAAAATCCCATGCTTCGCTGTAAGAGAAATGAGGACACCCGAGAGCAACGACATCTACTCGGTCTCCGCGCGCGGTGTGCAACTCCGCCTTCATCTCTTTCAGTTGACGTGGGGTGATGCGAATTTTCTCTTTTGGCTTTCTCCCGCCCAAGGCCTGCTTGACGGTGGGTGCCTCTGGTGTCACCCCAACAACGTGGAACATGGCTAACGATCCAGAGGCCGCGCCTGCCGCACTCAGAGCCTTGAGGCAGTCTGCCGTGACATTTGAGGGCACACCTTCCACAACGGGTATCCGATTGCCGATCAACTTACCCAGAAGGTATCCCAAGAGGCCATACACGGAGGTGTCGGTGGAAAGCTCAGGGCCGAAACCCGCCAGGGTGACTAACACCTCTCCTCTGCGGTTCTCCCTCAAGTGTAAACCAAAACGCGGCGCCCTGCCCGTGATGGCTGCACACACATCGATATAATCCCCGTACCGATGAGTTCTTGCGCCTACCACGGAGTTGATGTAGGCAATGGCGTTAGATTCAGCCCAAACAATCTGTTCACCGAAGCGGGGAAGGGGGGCAGAGAGATAAGGGGCACATGTCCAGGTAGGAATGACACCCATGGAAAGATAAGCCCTTTCCATGCGCCGAGATTTTTCTGAGAGAGACTCGGGGATGCGAAACTGGCGCCAGCGCTGAATATCTCTCCCCGATACATTGGTGGTCGTGGGAACGACCACCTCGGCTCCCATGGATGCAACTTTCTCAGCGAAGTCGAGGCCCGCATCTCCGGCCGTCTGATAACAGCACCCATCCACGTGAACCTGGGAAATGGGGATCAGCTCCTCCGCCCCATATAGTTCACCCAACTGGGTGATGATCTTCATCCCAAAGGCTACCGCCTTCCCCTTCCTTCCGGAGAGCATTGCTTCTTCTTGGCGAGTCAATTTCACAATCTTATCCTCCCAGATAGGATCGGCGGACGGTTTCGCTACGAAGCAGGCTTAAGGCGCTGTCTTCGGCTACCACTCGACCGACCTCCAGAATGTAACCCCGATCAGCAATCTTAAGTGCCATTTTGGCGTTCTGTTCCACCAGGAGAATCGTGACTCCTTCTCGCTGAATCTCTTTGATAATGTTGAATACTTCGCGCACCACAAGGGGTGCGAGTCCCATGGAAGGCTCATCTAAAAGCAGCAGTTTGGGACGCGACATGAGGGCCCGGCAGATCACCAGCATCTGCTGTTCCCCTCCTGAAAGATGGCCAGCCCGGTGGTTACGGCGCTCGCGGAGCCGTGGAAATTTATTGAAGAAGCCTTCGACATCGTTTTCCACTCCATCATCTTTGCGAGAGTAAGCCCCCAATCTGAGATTTTCATAGACCGTCTGCCGTGGGAAAACTTTACGCCCTTCCGGGCAGTGGGATATTCCGGACCGGACAATCGCATCCGGAGACATGGTTTCAAGATGCCGGCCCTGGTAGATCATCTCGCCCGAATGGGCCTTCAACAAACCAGAGAGAGTCTTCAGCAGCGTCGATTTTCCGGCGCCGTTGGCTCCAAGGAGAGTCGCCAATTCTCCCTCGCGTACTTCGATGGAGACCCCTTTGATCGCGGCGATTTTCCCATAGTGGACGGAAAGGTTCTTAATTCCCAGAAGCATCCGATTCCTCCTCTTTGCCCAGATAAGCTTCGATGACGCATGGAGTGTTCTGCACCTGCTCTGGGGTTCCCTCGCAGATCTTTTCACCAAAGTTCAGGACCACAATCCGGTCGGAGATGCCCATCACGACCTGCATGTTATGCTCGATGACCACCACAGCAGGGCCGAGTTTCCTGATTTCGCCGATCAGGGCCATCAACTCCAGCGCCTCCTGGGGGTTCATGCCCGCCGAAGGTTCGTCCAGTAAAAGTAATTTGGGATCCGAGGAAAGAGCTCGCGCAATTTCAACTTTCCTTTGCATACCGTAAGGGAGGTTGGATGAAAGCTCGGTAACCACCTCGTGGAGCCCGAGAAAATCAAGAATCTTCATAGCCTTGAGGTAGGCGCCTTTCTCCTTGCTCATATGCGAACGCAAATGAAGGATGATCCCGAGCAGACTCGTTTTCAGTTCCGAATGCATGCCGACCATCACATTGTCAATGACCGACATTTGTCCGAAGAGTCGAATATTCTGAAACGTCCTGGCGATGCCAAGTTGACAAACCCTGTAAACCGGTCTCTGAGTAATTTCGTGGCCATCAAAGAAGACGCTTCCCCGGGTGGGAGGCTCAAACCCTGTCACCACATTGAAAAGAGTCGTCTTCCCGGCACCATTAGGCCCAATCACACCAAGGATTTCATCTGTCTTTACGTCGATGTCCACTCCCACGAGTGCTTTGACGCCACCAAAAAACTTGTCCAACCGCTCCACTTTCAACAGGACGCTCATGATACCCCCCTGCCTTTCTCTTGTGGAGCTTTCCTACGCACAGGCAGGAACCGCGCCAGGCCAATCACCTTCTCGCCAACGCCCTGCCGGCCCAGGATACCATTCGGGGCCCACATCATCATGAACACCATCAGCAAACCTACAGACGCCAGCCGATATTCATAGAAGGTCCGCGAGATCTCCGGTAGGATGACGAGCAGTGCCGTCCCGAGAATCGAGCCGGGCAGACTGCCCAATCCCCCCAAGATCACCATCTGTAAAATGTAGATCGATTCATCAAGGGTATAGTTGTAAGGCGATGCGTACTGCGTGTAGTGAACCATGGCGGACCCGGCGATTCCGGTGAAGAAAGACCCCACTGCAAAATTGAGAACTTTGTAATCTGGGACAGAGATTCCGGAGTAGGCTGCGGCGATCGGATCATCCCGAATCGCCTGGAAAGCCCGGCCCAGCTTTGATTCTGTGATACGCCGGATCAAAACGTAGCACAGAGAAAGGAGGATTAAGGAAAAATAGAAATACCTGACGTTGGTGTCGAAAACATATCCGAAGATGACCGGGGGAGGAACTTTCCTCAAGCCCATGGCCCCATTGGTTACGGATTGCCAGTTCAAAAAGATAAGACGACACATTTCATTGAAGCCGATCGTGATTAGGGTCAGGTAATCAAAGGAAGATTTCCGGCAGAGGAGTCCCAGTCCCGCACCGACCAGGGCGCATATCATGCCGGCACTGAGAAAGGCGGGAAGGAAAGGAAACCCAAACCGTTGCATCATGATCGCTGACCAGTACGCGCCAACACCGACGAAGGCTGAACGTCCGAAATCCAATTGTCCTGAGAAGCCCACAATGAGGTTGATGGATAAGGCCACTATGGAATAGAGCACCACCATGTTCACCACACGGAGGTGATAGTCGTTGGTGATTGCCAATGGAATGAAGAGTGCCGCGATAAAGAAGAAGAGACTTTTTGGGAAAAAACTTCGAGATCCTTGCATTCGCTCCCTCACACCTTCTCAGAGATTTGAGCCGGGAAGAGCCCTCTCGGCTTAATGAGTACAAAGACGATGAAGAATCCCCAGACAAAAGCATCGCGATAAGCTGTTGAGATGTACCCGGAAACGAAGCTCTCGGTGAGGCCCAATATGAGGGCGCCGATCACGGCGCCTTTGAGGCTGCCGATGCCACCCACAATGGATGACATCCAGGCCTTCATCGTTCCCAACATGAAACCGATGCCCAGGAAGATGCTTTCGTAGTAAGCGCAGAACAGGATTCCACCGAGCACGCCCAAGCCGGCTCCCAGCCCATAAACCGCTGCAATGACGCGATTGACGGGAATTCCCATGAGAGCGGCGGTCGGAATACTCTGCGAGATTGCAAGAACGGCCTGCCCCTGCTTCGTCCGTTTGAGCAGAAGCTGGATCAAGACCATCAGAGCAATGGCAATCAGGAGAATGTAGATCTGGAGTGTTCCAAAGACGATATTCCCGACTTTGACATGAGTGTTCTTGATGCCGATTTCAAACGCGAAGGTCTCGGGGCCCCAAACAAGGAGGATAACGTTCCGCATGATGTAGGCAATGCCCACGGCGCTGATGGTAGGTGTGACTCGTCCAGAGTAACGAACCGGACGGTAGGCAAAACGTTCCACAATAAGGTTGATGAGAAACCCCGCCGCGAACCCGCCCAGGATGGCCACCACAACATTCTGCTTTGCCGCAATCAGGGCTAACGTGACGAAACACCCAACGGCGTAAACGTCCCCATGTGCAAAATTGAGAAGTTCAAGGATTCCGTAGACCATGTTGTAGCCGATCGCAATCAAGGCATAAACGCTTCCGATGCTGATCCCATTTATCAGATATTGCAGAAACATGCGTTACCCCAAAAGCCTTGTGTGTGGTCTGACAAGGAAACCCCGTCAAACCACACACCCGACCCAAGTATTTTAGTATTTTGTTGGCACGATGGTGTTGAAGGTCCCGTTCTTCACGACGAGCACCATCACCTTCTTGCCCGGCACGTCACCTCTCGCATCAAACTCAATGGTTCCGGTGACCCCTTGGAAAGCCTTGACTTCATGCAGTTTCTGGATCAGAGACGGCCGGTCTGTGCCGCCGGCTTCGTACGCCTTCTTAACGAGATAGACGATGTCGTAGGCGTGAGATGACCACTCGCCGGGTGCATCCTTGTATAGGCCAGTGTATTTCTTGATAAACGCCGCCTGCACAGGCCGCTTGTCGTTGGGATCAAAGGTCGTCAGTGCATAAAATCCCTCTGCCGCAGTGCCGGCGATCTCGATGAGCTTGGGATTTGAGCAACCGCTTCCTGCCACGATCTGGGCGGTGAGACCCAGATTCTTTCCCTGTTTCGCAAACAGGGCGCCCGCAGTATACTCTCCCATAAAGAAGACGACGTCGCAGCCTGTCCCTTTGAACTTGGTCACTTGCGCCGAGTAATCGCGGTCGACTCCCGGCACAAAAGATTCATTTCCCAGAAGGGGGATATTGAGCTGCTGCAGCTTTCGTAAGGCAACGTCTCGCATCCCTTTGCCATAGTCCGTGTTTTCCCAGATCACCACTGGCTTCTTAAGGCCGAGTTCCTTAACGGCAAGCAGAACCTGCTGCTCGACGATCAGATCGTCATTGGCAATGACACGGAAATAGTTTTTGTATCCCATATCCGTGATGGTAGGGTTGGTGTTCGTGGGAGAGATCAAAGGCAGCCCCGCCTTCTGGTAAATCGGCAGTGCCGAAATGCTGCAGCCCGAATTGTTATGGCCCAGAACGAAAAGCAGGGTTTTGTCTGCGGCGAATTTCTGAGCGACGATGGTAGCCTGATTCGGGTTGGCCATGTCATCGCCCACGATGAACTCGAGCTTCTTTCCCTTGATCCCCTTGGCGTTGATTTCATCCACCGCGAGCGTCGCACCGTTCTTAATCTGGATCCCCTGGGCGGCGCTGTCGCCGGTCATCGGCGACACGACGGCGAACTTGATATTTTGGCCAAAGGTGATGGCAGGGCCGCAAATCAAAAACGCAAAGGCGACCGTCAACACTATTATAACTTGAACTCGTTTCATGTTTTTTCTCCTTTCGATAGTTGGGTAGAGCACTTTGCCTCAGAGCTTTCGAGGCGCTTCCTCTCAGTCCAGATGAGCCGATGACCACCCCCTTTCTGCGAAGAACGCTTACATAAAACCGTGGTAAGGCCGGGGAACAGTCGCCCGATAGACCAGGTGGGCAAGGGTGATAAAATCAAATACGGGCAATCCGGTTGCCTCCTGCGTCGCCCGAGCGAACGGAGGAATGTCGCTGCACTCGAAGACGAAAGCACCGATGTCCGGATATTGCCTCACGAGCTCCAGAGCTACCAACACCACCTCTCGTTCCATTTTTTCGGGATTGATGTCCAGTTTCTTCTGCGTGACATGGACATGATGGAACTCCTCGGTGTTCTCAAGCCCCCCCACGGCAATGGGGATACTGGGGTCGATACCTACGTTGACCAGGAAATCACCACTAGAGAGATGTTTCCCTCCGGCAGTAACGATGCCCACCCTCTGGTTTTCGCCTAACATCCGCCACACCATAGGCACCATCAGGAGGGGCGAAGCGAAGAGGGGGACTTTAAGCAAGGGTGCTGCTTTCTTTTGATAAATGGCAAAGAAGCCGCATCCCGTTGTGATGGCTCTAACTCCTTCAGCCTCCAACTCCTTCGCCGCTTTGACAAAGATCTGAAATCGCTTTTCGTCCGGTCCTTGGGCATCGCACCACCAATCTGAAGGGACATTCTCAAGCACCTTGAACCGTACCGGGAAGTCGTATGAATTAGCATTCCCCACATTTCCAGGGATCAGAGGGGCCTTCATATCGAGCATGAGGATCCCCAGGGCTTCGCCGTAGAAGGGACGTCCACCTTTAAAGAGAGTCACCGTGTCATTACCTCCTTTC
>Ga0079037_100001048_pt1 | contig 13811 bp, 13 predicted proteins | sample Mud3Dept4metaG_FD_71479 | JGI IMG/M metagenome (GOLD analysis project Ga0079037, IMG submission 71479) | Freshwater wetland microbial communities from Ohio, USA, analyzing the effect of biotic and abiotic controls - Mud 3 Core 4 Depth 4 metaG | ecosystem: Environmental > Aquatic > Freshwater >... | reverse complement strand
GACCTCGCCACCCGCGGCCTGCACGGCCTTGGCGACCTCGTCGGCGAGGCCCTGGCCGTAGGCGGTCCGGTCGTCGACCACCGCCACGCGCCTGCCGATCTTCACCGCGTACTGGCCAAGTGCCTTGCCCTGCTGGCCGTCGTTGGCGATGGTGCGGAACGTCGTCTTGAAGCCCTGGCGCGTATAGAGGATGGCGGTCGACACGGGGGACACCTGCGCGATGCCCGCGTCGGAATAGATCTTGGAGGCCGGGATGCTCGCGCCCGAGTTGAGGTGCCCGACCACCGCCTTCACGCCGCTGTCGACCAGCTTCTGGCCCACGATGGTGGCCGTGCGCGGGTCCGCCTGGTCGTCCTCGGCCAGCACCTCGAAGCGGACGGCCTTGCCGCCGAGCGTGGGGTTGGTGGCGTTGATCTCGTCGATCGCGAGACGCGCGCCGTTCTCGATGTCCTTGCCCAGGTGGGCCTGCGGGCCGGTCAGCGGCGCCACCACGCCGATCCTGACGACATCCGCGGTCTGGCCGACGGTGGCGACGAGGCTCAGGGCGAGCGCGAGCGAGAGGGAGTGGAGGGGATTCATGGTGGCTCCGGCGGGTTGGGGGTGGGTCCGAGCGTTGCGTGGGGACGAATTTATGATGATCGACACCGGCTGGAAAGGGCGTCGGTTGCCACGGCGGCCTCCGCCTGTCGAAGCGCGGTGGCCCTTCCGCTACAGTGCGGGCCTCGCATGCGCCGGGGGTGTCCGATGGTGCGTCGCCGTTTCCTGCTCGCCCTGTCCATGGCAGTGCTGCTCGGCTGCAGCCCGGCGACCGGTCTCCACCACGAGCGCATCTACGTGTTCGGCACCCTGGTCGACGTCAGCCTGTGGGGGGTGACGGAAAAGCAGGGCCGCCAGGCGGTCGCGGACCTGGATCGTGCGTTCCAGAGCCAGCATTTCGAGTGGCACGCGTGGAAGCCCGGTGCCCTCACCGACCTCAACGCGGCCATCGCGCGCGGGGAGCCCGGCCGCGCGACGCCTCATCTGGTCCGCCTCATCGAGATCTCGAAGCGCCTGTCGGCCCAGAGCGACGACCTGTTCAATCCGGCATTGGGGCACCTGATCCGGCTCTGGGGGTTCCACAACGACGAGCTGCCGGCCGGCGCGCCGCCGGCACGCGGCGAGATCGAGGCCTGGCTGGCCAGGCGGCCGCGCATGGCAGACGTCTCGGTCGAGGGGGAATGGGTCCGCTCGTCCAATCCGGCCGTCATGCTCGATTTCGGTGCGATCGCGAAGGGCTATGCCGTCGACCTCGCCATCGAGCGGCTGCGCGCGCTCGGCATCCGCAACGCGCTGGTCAACGCGGGCGGCGGGATGACCGCGATGGGCCGGCACGACGATCGGCCATGGCGGGTCGGCGTGAGGCACCCGCAGGGCAAGGGCATCCTCGCCGCGCTGGAGCTGCACGACGGCGAAAGCGTGCACACCTCCGGCAACTACGAGCGCTACGGCGAGCACGAGGGAATCCGCTACGGGCACATCATCGACCCGCGCACCGGCTACCCCGGCCGCGAGATCGTCTCGGCGACGGTGATCCACGACGACGGCTCGGTCGCCGACGCGGCGGCGACAGCTCTGGTGCTGGCAGGTCTCGCCGACTGGCAGCGCATCGCGTCGCAGATGGGCGTGAAGCGGGCGATGCTGGTCGACGAGGGGGGGACGGTGCACATGCCGCCCGAGATGGCGGAGCGGGTGCACTTCACGGGCGAGTCGCCGCCGGTCGAGATGAGCCCGCAGTTATAGGACGGCCCGTGGCCGCCGTTCACCGGTGCGCTCGCCGCGGGCACACTCAAGCGTTCACGGGGCGACTCGAACGAACTGCGACGGTCTTCTGATAAAGGCCGCCGAAATAGGTCTGCTTGCTCCAGGTGAAATCGCCGGCCTGCGTCGCGTAGCTGGCGATCTCGCGTTGCCAGAGCTCGTGCGCAAAGGGTTCGAGCCACCGGAACACCAGCGCCATGAGCCCGCGCAGCGGGTGCCAGCGCCGGGGCGCGTGGTAGTCGACGAACACCGCCTTGCCGCCGGGGCGCAGGCTGTCGAGCACGCGGTCGACGATCCGGTGCTTGTAATCGTCCGGCACCTCGTGCAGCAGGAAGAAGCAGCAGACGCCGTCGTAGCCCTTGCCTTCGTGCGCCGCGGTGTCGGCCACCCGCAGCTTGACCTGCGGGTACGCCGCGAGCTTGCGGCGGCAGTTGGCGACCTGCAGCGGGGCGACGTCGATCACGTCGAGTCGGCCCTGCGGTCCGACCTGCTCGGCGAGTCGCGCCGAGAAGTCGCCGTAGACGCACGCTGTCTGCAGCACGCGCGTGCCCGCGCCGAACTCGGCGGCCGCGTCGCCCATCAGTCGCCCCGCGTTGCCCCAGAGGATCGCGGACACCATGCCGGGGCGGTCGAAGACGGCGCGGCCGGCACGGCTGAGATACGCCCAGTGGTAGGTGTCGCGAAGGTAGTCCGGAATCGCCGGACGGGCGGGGAGGGTGACCAGGTTGTCGCGCTCGGCGGTGTCGGCCCTGCCCGGCTCTGCCGCCTGGGAGACGGCTGGTTTGGCGTGGTGTCGGGGCATCGACCGTCCGGCGGCATCTTGGTGGAGGATGGGCGCGAGGCTACCGCGCAGTCTTGGGATCCGGATGACGATGGTCAAGGACAATCGTCATCCGTCGGTGTCGCCCCGCCGCGCCTGGGTCTGCACCCGTGGGCCGGCCGTTATTTGTAGTACCCGACCGCGCAGATCTGGTCGCCGACCTTGGTGACGTAGACCACCTTCTGCACGGGTTCGGTCTCGTTCGGCCGCGGCCACATGTAGGGGATCTCGATGATCTCGCTGTCCTTCGCCTTCGCATACATCTCCGCGCCAAACGCCGCGCCGGTCTTGTCCTTCAGGTCCTTGAGGCTCTGGCCGACCAGCTTGGGGTGCGCAGTGAACGCGCCGTCCGGACCGCCGCAGTAGGGGTACAGATCGCGGTCCTTGAAGCCGCCTTCCCCCTTCGTGAACATCTCCAGCGCCTTGGCCTTGTCGGCCTTCACGGCGGCGACCGCCTTCTCGAGCATCGCCTTCGCCTCGGCGGGCGTACCGAAGTCGGCGGCCCAGGCGCCGGCGGCGAGCATCAGGGCGGAAAGGGCAGTCAGCAAACCGAGCTTCTTCATGCAGAGTTTCTCCTGGGGGGGTTGAACGGCCGTGCCGCGCTCCGAATGGACCGGCGGCGACCGACCGTAACAGAACGGAGCCTGCCATGCACCCTGGCCGATGGGCCTGCGTCATCCGGCCGGGTGCGCGCCGTGCACCACCCGAACTGCACGCCCGACAAGCAAAAAGGCCCCGACCTTGCGGTCGGGGCCTCGTCGGCATTGGTGCCCAGGAGAGGACTCGAACCTCCACGGGTCGCCCCACTAGAACCTGAATCTAGCGCGTCTACCAATTCCGCCACCTGGGCGAGGTGTGTGCGGCACGGAAACCGGTTCCGGCCGTCGCGGGAGCGCGGAAATCTACAGGGACACCCTGGGGTTGTCAACGCTACAATCCGCCCGAGTCCCGTTGCCAAGGTATTGTCGTGCCTAGAGGAAATCCCCGTCGCCGGTCGCGCGAGCGCGACCCTCACCACGCCCGCGAGGCGCGCAAGTACGCCAACCCGATACCGAGTCGGGAGTACATCATCGAGGTGCTCGCCGAGCAGGCCGCGCCGCTCAAGTTCGACCGCATCGCCGAGCGGCTGGAGCTGCAGGATCCCGAGCAGCTCGACGCCCTGTCGCGCCGGCTGTCGGCGATGGAGCGCGACGGCCAGCTGGTCTGCAACCGGCGCGGCGGCTACTGCGTCGTCAACCAGACCAACCTCGTTGCCGGGCGCGTCATCGGTCACCCCGACGGTTTCGGCTTCCTCAAGCCCGACGACGGCGCCGACGACCTGTTCCTGTCGCCGCGCGAGATGCGCGCCCTGATGCACGGCGATCGCGCGGTGGTGCGCGTGACCGGCGTCGATCACCGCGGCCGGCGCGAAGGCGCGATGGTCGAGGTCCTCGAGCGGGGCAATCGCAACGTGGTCGGACGCCTCTACATGGAAGGCGGCGTCGGCTTCGTCGTGCCCGACAACAAGCGCCTCGCCAAGGAGATCGTCGTCCCGCAGTTCGGGCTGGAGGGCGCCGCGCAGGGCCAGATGGTCGTGGTCGAGATCACCGATCAGCCGACCGCGCGCACGCCACCGCTCGGCCGCATCGCCGAGGTGCTCGGCGCACACATGGCGCCGGGCATGGAGATCGACGTCGCCATCCGGGCGCACGACCTGCCGCTCGAGTGGTCGGCCGAGGTGCTCGATGTGGTCGCCGGCCTGTCGCCCGAGGTGCCGGAGTCGGCGAAGCAGGGCAGGGTGGATCTGCGCCGCCTGCCGCTGGTCACGATCGACGGCGAGGACGCACGCGATTTCGACGATGCGGTGTATTGCGAGCCCACGCCGAAGGGCTGGAAGCTGCTGGTCTGCATCGCCGACGTCTCGGCCTATGTCCATCCGGAGCAGCCGCTCGACACCGAGGCCTTCACGCGCGGCAACTCGGTGTACTTCCCCGAGCGCGTCATCCCGATGCTGCCCGAGGTGCTGTCCAACGGCCTGTGCTCGCTGAACCCGGACGTCGACCGCCTCTGCATGACCGCCGAGCTGTACTTCGACCGCGAGGGCTCGGTCTATCGGTCGCGCTTCTTCGAGGGCGTGATGCGCTCGCAGGCGCGGCTGACCTACACCAAGGTCGCCGCGATGCTGGTCGACGGCGACCCCGGCCTCTGCGCCGAGCATGCGAAGCTGCTGCCGCACCTGCACAACCTCTACCAGCTCTACCGGGTGCTGCTGAAGGCCCGGGAGGCGCGCGGCGCCATCGACTTCGACTCGACGGAGACCCGCATCGTCTTCACTGCCGAGCGCAAGGTGGAGCGCATCGTGCCGGTGGTCCGCAACGATGCGCACCGCCTGATCGAGGAGTGCATGCTCGCCGCCAACGTCGCGGCGGCGCGCTTCCTGCAGCGCGGCAAGCTGCCGGCGCTGTACCGCATCCACGAGCTGCCGCCCCCCGCGAAGCTCAAGGACCTGCGGGAGTTCCTCGCCGAGCTCGGCCTGCGCCTCGATGGCGGGGACGAGCCGACGGCGAAGGACTACGGCGCGCTGCTCGATGCCACACGGCAGCGGCCGGATGCGCACCTCATCCAGACCGTGCTGCTGCGCTCGATGGCACAGGCCACCTACAGCCCGGAGAACGTCGGGCACTTCGGCCTGGCCTACCCGGCCTACACGCACTTCACGTCGCCGATCCGGCGCTACCCCGATCTCCTGGTGCACCGGGCGATCAAGCACCTGCTGAAGGGCGGGACGGCAACCGACTTCGATTACCCGGTGCCGCGGCTGCAGGCGATCGGCGAGCACTGCTCGAACACCGAGCGGCGCGCCGACGAGGCCACGCGCGATGCCATCGACTGGCTCAAGTGCGAGTACATGCTCGACAAGGTGGGCCAGGAGTTCCGTGGCATCATCACCGGCGTCAACTCGTTCGGGCTGTTCGTCGAGCTGGAGGAGGTGTACGTCACGGGCCTCGTCCACGTCACCGCGCTCGACCACGACTTTTTCCGTTTCGACCCGATCGGCCACCGGCTGAACGGCGAGCGCACGGGCCGTGTCTACCGGCTCGGTGATCCGATCTCGGTGCAGGTCGCGGCCGTCAACCTCGACGACCGCAAGATCGACTTCGTGCTCGGCGCTGCGCGCGCGGAGGAATCGGTCGGCCGCAAGCGGCGGCGCAAGACCGAGCCTGCTCGCGAGGCCGAGGTGGTGGCGGAGCGGACCGAGGCCGGCGATCCGCGCGACCAGCGCGGGCCCGGCCGCCGTCGCAAGCGGCGCTGATGGCAGAGGCAGAGCGCCGCGTTGCCGGGCTGAATGCCGTCCGCAGCGCACTCGAGCACGACGCGGGGCGGGTCAGTGTGCTGGCCGTCGATTCCGCGCGTCACGATCGCCGGCTGCAGGCGCTCGTGGATATGGCGATGGCACGCGGTGTCCTGGTCGAGCATGTCGCACGCGAAGCGCTGGATGGGCTTGCCGGCGGTGCGAACCACCAGGGTGCGGTCGCTACCGTGCGTGCGGCGACTGCGGGCGACGACACTGGTCTGCGGACGCTGCTGGAGCGGCTCGACCGGCCGCCTTTCCTGCTCGTGCTCGATGGCGTGCAGGACCCGCACAACCTCGGCGCCTGTCTGCGCAGCGCCGATGCCGCGGGTGTGGATGCCGTCATCGCACCGCGCGACCGTGCGGTCGGGTTGACGCCTGCGGCCTGCAAGGTGGCGAGCGGTGCGGCGGAAAGCGTGCCGTTCTTCCAGGTGACCAATCTCGTGCGCACACTCGAGCAGCTGCGCGACGAGTGGCGTGTCTGGGTCGTCGGCACGGGTGGCGAGGCGGAGACACTGATCTACGATGCGGATCTGCGCGGTCCGCTCGCGCTGGTGCTGGGCGGCGAGGAGAAGGGCCTGCGGCGCCTCACGCGCGAGCACTGTGATCTGCTCGTGCGCCTGCCGATGGCCGGCACGGTCGAGAGCCTCAACGTCTCGGTCGCCGCCGGCGTGTGCCTGTTCGAGGCGGTGCGCCAGCGCCGATCCGTCACCGCTCCCTGACCCGCACGCCATCCTCGATGCGGTTGGACGGGTGCAGGACGACGCGCTCGCCCACGGTGAGACCGCCGCCGACCTCCGCGGCCTGGGCATTGCGGTGGCCGAGGGACACCGGGCGGCGCACCGCATGGTCGTCCTCGACCACGAAGACCGCCCAGCCCGCGTTGTGCCGGAACAGCGCGCCGGCCGGCACCTGGAGCACGTCCTCGCCCTGCCAGAGCACGAAGGCGGCCTCGACGCGGTAGCCGTCGCCGAGCCGCTGCCACTGCTCCGGCGGCGAGCTGATGTCCACGATGACCCAGACCCGCTGCTCCTCGACGCCGAGGGCCGAGACCTTGGTGAAGCCGGCCGGCTCGACGACGCGCACGCGGCCGACCAGGTCGGCGTCGCCGCCCCAGCGCGCCAGCCGCACCAGGGTGCCGGGCGCGATCCGCACGGCGTCGGACGACAGCACGTCGACCTCGACCTCGAGGGCGGCGGGGTCGCCGATCTCGACCAGGGTCTCGCCGGCCGCTACCACGCCCTCGCTGCGGCGGGCGAGCCTGAGCACGCGACCCGCGACCGGCGCCCGGATCTCGACGCGCTCCAGGGGCGTTGCGACCGGCTGCGCCGCGGAATAGCTGAGCGTCGTCCGGGCGGCCTCGAGCTCGAAGCGGGCGACCTCGATCGCGAATTCGGCGGAACGCCGCTCGGCGGCGGTGCGGCGGGCCAGGAGCTCGGCCGTGTCGAGCTCCTCCTTCGAGATGCAGCCGGACTCGCAGAGCTTGCGGCGCCGCTCGAACTCGTTCTGCGCGCGGCTGGCCTCTGCCGCGGCAGCGGCGGCGTGCTGCTCGGCCGCCTGCAGGGCATATTCGGCGGACGCGACCCGGGCCTCGGCCTCGGCGCGGGCACGCGGGTCGAGGACCGTGGAGCGCAGCGGCTCCAGCTCGGCGAGCACCTGGCCCCTGATGACCGAATCCCCGACGTCGAGGGTCAGGCGCCGGACGAAGCCTGGCACCGGCGCCGACAGCTCGAAGCGGTCGCGCACGCGCGTTCGGCCCTCCTCCTCGACCGTGACGGCGAGCGGGGCGCGTGTCACGAGACCGATCTCGACCGCGACGGGTTGGGACCGGAAGCCCCAGAACAGGCCTGCCGCCGTGACGATGGCGAAGAGGGCGAGTGCGATGGATCGGCGGGTCGGCATCTCGGTCTATTCCCGGGTCTTGAGCACGGCGACGAGGTCGAGCCGTCCCAGCCTGTACCAGATCAGCGCGAACGATAGCGCGGCGGCGGCCAGCGCGGCCGCGGCGGCGAGGGCGAGGCTGAAGGGCTCGACCACGAGGGGGATGCGGTAGAGGTCGGATTCGAAGCGGCTCACCAGGAAGGCGCAGAGGCCGCGGCCGACCAGGAAGCCGAGCGGGATGCCGGCGAGGGTCAGCACGGCGAGCTCGCCGAGCAGGATGTAGGCGATCTCGTCGTGCCGGAAACCGAGCACGCGCAGGCTGGCGAGCTCGCGGCTGCGCTCCGAGAGCGCGATGCGTGCCGTGTTGTACACCACGCCGAAGACGATGGTGGCGCCGAGCAGCGTCGCAATGCTGCTGAAGTACAGGACCATGCCCGCCATCGACTCGAAGAAGGCCTGGATCGAGCTCTCGTGCACCAGCACGCCAGCGACGCGCGGCATCTCCTTCAGCCTGTCGTAGACCCGCTGCCGGTCGCGGCGATCCACGCTGAGCAGGGCGCCGGACACCACGTCGCCCTCCTCCAGCAGGCGGTTCAGCGCCGCCCGGTCCATCGTGGCGCCGACCCCGACGAACTGCGTGGTGGCCGCCACGACGGGGACGTCGCGCTGCACGCGGGTGCCCTCCAGCACCTCGACGCGTACGGCGTCACCGGGCCTCACGCCGACGATGCCTGCCAGGTGGTCGGTCAGCAGAAGGCCGTCCGGCGGGGTCTCGATGGGTTTCAGCCGATCGTCGAGGACCCGCTGCAGCGTGCTCCCCGGCTCGATGCCCTGGATCGCGGTACGGAAGCTGCGATGCTCGAACCGCAGGCGGACCGGCGCCACGCGCTGTCCCTCGACCCGGGATACGCCGGGGAGGCTGCGCAGCTCGGCGAGGGCGCGAGTGGCGGCGGGCTCGACGAAGTTGACCGCGATGTCGTCCCGCTGGCTCAGCCCGAACTGCACGTCCACCATGAAATTGATCGCGCCCTGCTGGAAGTTGCCCACGATCATGACACCGCAGGCCATGGCGATGCCCGTGACGGAGAGCAGCGAACGAACCGGCCGGCGCTCGATGTGACGCGCGATCATCCGCGTGGGCTGTGACAGCAGCCGCTGCAGGCCGGCGCGCTCGAGCAGCGTCGCGCGGTAGGCGACGGGCGACTCGGGACGCATGGCCTCGGCGGGCGGCAGGCGGGTCGCGCGGCGCACGGCGTGCAGGGTGCCGGTGAGGACGGCGCCGCCGGCGACGGCCAGGGCGATGCCGACGACCTCCGGCCGCAGCACGAACTGCAGGCTGGGGAACCGGTAGAACGCCGAATAGACGCCGGCCAGCCCCTTGCCGAACCAGATGCCGAGCGCGACGCCGCCGGCGACACCCGCCAGGGCGACCAGGAGGACGAGCTCGAGGTAGTGCCACCCGATGGCGCGGTTGCCGTAGCCGAAGGCCTTGAGGATGCCGATCTGGTCGCGCTGCGTGGCGATCAGGCGGCTGACGACGACATTGAGCAGGAAGGCGGCGACGCCGAGGAAGATCAGCGGAAACACCGTCGCCGTGGTCTGCAGCTGCCGCAGCTCCTCGCGCAGGAAGTGGTGCGAGAGCTGGTCGTCGCGGCCGATGGCGCCGGCACCGCCGTAGGGGTCGAGCAGGTCGTCGAGGCGGGCGATGACGTCGGCCTCGAGGGCGTCCGGGAGCAGCGCGAGGGCGACGTCGTTGAACGCGCCGTCGAGGCCGTAGGCACTCGCGAGCGGGGTGCGCGCCATCCACAGGATGCCGTAGCGCTGGTAGTCGGGGAGCAGCGCGCCGGGGGCGATCTGGTAGACGTACTCCGGCGACAGGGCCACGCCGACGACGGTGAGGGTCTGGCGGCGACCGTTGATGATCGCCGTGAGCCGCTCCCCCGGCTGCAGGTCGTGGGCCTCGCTGAAGGTCTCGTGGAGCACGACCTCGTCGGCTCGGGCCGGTTCGGGCAGGCGCCCCGCGCGCAGGTGGAGCCGGTTCAGCCGCTGGGGGCCGTGGTCGGGAAGCGACACGATCTGGCCGGTGACGGGCTCGGTGAACCCCTCCACCTCCAGCCGGACCGCCGCGACCACGCGCGTCTCCGCTTGGTCGACCCCCGGCAATGCGGCGATGCGCGCGGCGAGGTCCAGCGGCGCGCGCTTGAGCGACGCGAAGACCTCGGCGAAGCCGTAGTCGCGGTAGTAGGCGTCGCGCGTGTGCTCCAGCGAGTCGAGGGCGGTCAGCGACATCACCAGCGTCGAGACGCCGCTGACGATGACCGCCGCGATCGCGATCGCCTGACCGCGCATCGCCCAGAGCTCGCGCCAGAGCTTTCGGTCGAGGGCGCGCATTCACTTCACCACTGGATCTCCCGCGCCGGGAGGCGCTGCGCGGGCCGCTCGACGCGGACGATGCGCCCGTCCGCCAGGTGGATGACGCGGTCGGCCATCGCGGCGATGCCGGCGTTGTGGGTGATCAGGGCCGTGGTGGTGCCCAGCGTCTGGTTGATGTGCTCGAGGACCTCGAGAACCACGACGCCGGTCGCCGAGTCGAGCGCGCCCGTCGGTTCGTCGCAGAGCAGCACGGCGGGGTTCTTGGCGATCGCGCGGGCGATGGCCACGCGCTGCTGCTCGCCGCCCGACAGCTGGGCGGGGAAGTGGTCGAGGCGCTGCTCGAGCCCCACCAGGGCGAGGGCGTCCTCCGGCCGCATGGGACGCTCGGCGATCTCGGTGACCGCGGCCACGTTCTCGCGCGCGGTCAGGCTCGGGATCAGGTTGTAGAACTGGAACACGAAGCCGACGTGGCGGCGGCGGTAGGCGGTGAGGGCCCGGTCGTCCGCCTGCGTCAGGTCGAGGTCGCGGTAGCGCACCTGGCCCGCGGTGGCGGTGTCGAGGCCGCCGAGGATGTTGAGCAGGGTGGACTTGCCGCTGCCCGAGGGGCCGAGCAGCACGACCAGCTCGCCGGCGTAGAGGTCGAGGTCGACACCGCGCAGGGCCGGGACCTCGACCTCGCCCATGCGGTAGATCTTGGTCAGGCCACGGGCGGAGAAGACCGGCTCGCCGGCAGGCGTGTCCATGACCGAATCTTAGCGGGCCCGCCACGAGAGCGATGCCGGTCGCGAAATGCCAAGGCCGATCCCTTAAGCAAATTCGCGAACGCCCAGCCCCAAAACGGCGAAGCTTTTTGCGACTGAGTCCTCTGGTGGCCAGCTACCCGCGGTTGGCGGCGTGATTCCGTGTCTTTGACTCTCTGTGCGCGACGGCCTATGCTGAAGCATATGCCGCAGGGAGGGCCCGGCGATGCAATCCGAACGACATGTTCGCCTGTTCCGCAACGGGCGCAATCAGGCGCTTCGCATTCCCCGGGAGTTCGAGCTCGATTGCGAGGAGGCGATCGTTCGCAAGGAAGGCGACCGGCTGATCGTCGAGCCGGTGCGTAAGGGCGGGCTGATCGCCTTGTTGGCAACCCTAAAGGCGCTCGACGAAACCTTCCCGAAAGTCGACGCGGGAGTGCTCCCGCTCGATGACGTCGACCTCTGATCGTGGCCGCCCGCTTCCTGCTCGACACGAACATCCTTTCCGACTTGATCCGCCACCCGCAGGGCCGGATAGCGGAGCGGCTGATCCGGGAAGGTGAAGGAAGCATCTGCACGAGCATCATCGTCGCCAGTGAACTGCGCTTCGGAGCGGCCAAGTGCGGATCCCCGCGACTGACCGCGCAGCTGGAGGCGGTGCTCGCGGCTATGGAAATCCTTCCGTTCGAGGAGCCAGCAGACCGCCGCTATGGGGAACTGCGTGATCATCTCGAACGGCAAGGTACACCGATCGGGCCAAACGACATGCTGATCGCCGCGCATGCCCTTGCCGTGGGACTCGCCGTCGTTACCGACAATGCGCGGGAGTTTTCCCGCGTTCCCGGGCTGAACGTCACGAACTGGCTGGCGCCGTAGCGGTCGCACGCGAGGCGCCAACGTTTCCGTGTGGTGTGATCAGAGTCTCTAGGCCCGAAAGTGGCCGGTTCTTCCGCTTACGGCGAATCCTGGTGGCCGAAGACCAGCGATGAGGAAGAACCGGAAGAATCAACCCGGTCGAGTCAATCGCGCTATAGCATCGGTTGCTTGGTGTGGAGCGGGTTTCAGTCCCTGAGTGAGGGCAGCCAGTAGTCGCATTGGCCTTGTGACGGAGAACCTGTTTCAGGACTGTGCGGGTTAAGTCTGGGGTGCCGGTGCCGAAAGCATGGCTCGCAGGTGTCGCTCGGCGAGCCCTTTCACGCCTTGCCGATACAATGACCCGTGAGGGCCGGGGCGCGGATCCGTGATCCTCAGGATCTCGGCGACAGCAACAGTACATTCGGGCCCGACGCAGGGCCAATGACAGAGGTTCTCGACTGATGCGAATTTCTCGGACACTGGTCCTGGCGGGACTCCTGGTCGTCGCGGCGCCGACGCTCGCAGGCAACCAGAGCGTTGATGCGGCGCTCGGTGGTGCAGTGGGTGGGGGCCTGGGCGCCCTCGTTGGCAACGAGGTAGGTGGGCGCAACGGGGCCATAGTGGGCGGTGCCCTGGGCGCGGCTACCGGTGCGGCGGTCGCCACCGAGGACCAGCACAAGCGGTCGTACGGGTACGCGCGTCCTTACGGTTACGCGCCGCCCGGGCACTTCTGTCCCCCGGGGCAGGCCAAGAAGGGCCGCTGCTGGTAGCCGGCCACCGGGGGCGCGACGTATTCGACTGCCGCCCGCCGGCGTCAAGATCTCCGGCACCGCGCAGTCACGTCGCCGCAATGTGCGACCGACCGCAATCGGTCGTCGCTGCCAGAGCCCTTCGCTGAGCGCTTGTGTCTCGACGCGCCCCACTGCGTCGGCCCCATGCCCGACCAATCGCTGGCGGCTAAGGAGCCCCGCGTCGAACTGTGCGGTACGTGTCCCCGTAGATGTGCCGTCGAGGGCCGACCGCCGCGAGCTCGATCACGCGGCCCTTCGCCCATCGGTAGACGATCCTTAGGTTGCCGAGCCGGTAGCTGCGAAGGCCGGCCAGCTCGTCCTTGAGCGCCTCACCGGTTTCCGGCGCATCGACGATTGCCTCGAGTCCAGCACGTACCTTCTTCTTGATCGACGGATGCAGGCCGCGAATCAACGCGGCGACGTCATCGGGAATGCGCAGCCGGCGCACGGTCACTGGCGTAGCCGACGATTCAGTCCTTGAAGAGCTCTTCCAGCGTGTAAAGCGATGACTTGCCCTTCTCCAGCGCGGCAAGCCCCGCGCGGATCTCTTCCATGCTCTCGTGGTCGAAGCGGATCGCCACGGTCTCCCGCCAGCTCTCGAACTCGTCCGGGCTGATGAGAATGGCAGCGGGCACGCCGTTCTTCGTAATCGCCACCTCTTCGTCAGTGACGCTGACGGCGCCGACGAGGCTGCCCAGCTTCATCTTGTCTTCGGACAATGAGAGGGTCTTCATGATGGCGGACCGAAATTCGGAACGACTAGGAGTCAGACCAAGGCTATCCGTGTCTGGAGGCGGGGCAACCGCCTCCGCGCCGCTCTTTCGCGGAGCGATCTCAACCTGTCGCCGCCGAGGGGATTCAGCGCGCCACTGCCTCCAGGCACCGACCGCGACTCCCGGTGGTCACCGCAAGGTCGGCTTCCAGGGTGATCCCGGCGTCCACTCTGGCGACTCGACGGCCGCCACGCGCAGCGAGTCGCGCGGGAGAGGAGGACCGGTAGTCTCGAGAGCCTCGACACCCAGCGACCGGACAGCGGCGGACTGCGCAAAGCCAAGACTCGGCCAACTTCAGAACTACAGCCGCCATGGCCGAGCGTCAGCCACACCCTGGAACCCGACGTTGACCTGGACGCCGGAAGCGGTGGTCGGTGACAGGCGGCGAAGACCCGCCGCGACCCAATCCGGTGTCAGCCTTTTTTTACAGTTGGGACGCCAAGTCGCTGG
>Ga0079037_100001047_pt1 | contig 13816 bp, 11 predicted proteins | sample Mud3Dept4metaG_FD_71479 | JGI IMG/M metagenome (GOLD analysis project Ga0079037, IMG submission 71479) | Freshwater wetland microbial communities from Ohio, USA, analyzing the effect of biotic and abiotic controls - Mud 3 Core 4 Depth 4 metaG | ecosystem: Environmental > Aquatic > Freshwater >... | reverse complement strand
GCGCTGTCGGTCGACCGCACCAGCGGCGAGACGCACCTGCGTCATCGCATCACGCCGGACGGCTTCTATCGCGGCAAGAAGGTCATCGAGAAGCCGGTGGCCGAGGAAGGCCAGGAATAACCCCCGCGCCTTGCCCGCGCATGACCGCCGGGCTCACGATTGCCGTGGACGCCATGAGCGGCGACCACGGTGCCGCGGTGGCGGTACCCGCCGCCCTCGACGTCCTTGCTGCGTCTCCCGGCCTGCGGCTGCTCGTCGTCGGCCGTGGTGACGTCGTGCGTCCGCTCGTCGCGGGCGCCGATCCCGGGCGCTGCTCGGTGGTCGAGGCCAGCGAAGTCGTGGGCATGGACGAGCGTCCCCAGGATGCCGTCCGGCGCAAGAAGGATTCCTCGATGCGAGTCGCCATCAACCTCGTCAAGCGGGGCGAGGCCGCGGCGTGCGTCTCCGCAGGCAACACGGGAGCGCTGCTGGCGACGTCGCGCTTCGTGCTCGGCATGGTGCCCGGCATCGGCCGTCCCGCCATCGTCTCCGCGGTGCCTGCCATTCACGGCCACACCGTCATGCTCGACCTCGGCGCCAACCCCGACTGCACGGCCGACCAGCTCGTGCAGTTCGCGGTGATGGGCGCGGTGATCGCGGCCGACCTGCACGGTATCGATCGCCCGCGCGTGGGATTGCTCAACATCGGCGAGGAAGACATCAAGGGCACGGACGAAATCAAGGAGGCGCACCGTCGGCTGGCCGCGGCGCCGATCAATTACGTGGGCTTCGTCGAAGGCAACCTCATCTTCTCCGGCGACGTGGATGTCGTCGTCACCGACGGCTTCACCGGCAACGTTGCACTCAAGACGATGGAGGGTCTGGCGCGCTTCATCGGCAGCGTGATGCGCGAGGAGTTCACCGCAAGCCCGCTGCGCAAGCTCGGCGCGCTCGCGGCGTCGCCGGCGCTGCGCGGCCTCAAGGGTCGACTCGATCCCAGCGCCTACAACGGCGCGAGCATGGTCGGCCTGGCTGGCGTGGTGATCAAGAGCCATGGCGGTGCCGATCGCACTGCGTTCGCGAGCGCCGTGCGGGTCGCGATCACGGAGGCGCGCAACGGCGTGCCGGGGCAGATCGGTGCGCTGATGGCCCGGGTCAACGCTTCTCGGCCGCCCGTCGACGGCGCATCCGCGCCATGAGCTGCCCGCGACGCCGGGCCAGCCTGGCCGCCAGGCGGGCTGCGTCGCGTTTGCCGGGCATCCGCTTCGACAGCGCCTTGCGATAGGCGCGATAGTCTTCGTAGGCCTCGATCTCGTGACGCAGTTCCCGGAACACGAGTTCGATCATCACCGCGTCGTCGAGCAGGCCGATGCCCGGGATATCGTCCGGGATGATGTCTTCGGGATCGCAGACGTAGGCGAGGGCGGCGAGCACCGGGCTGCGTTCGTCCTCGCTGAGCGGCCAGTCGGCGTCGATCACCATGGTGTGCAGCGACTTGAGCTTCTCCAGCCGCACGGCGACGAAGTCCGGCAGGTCCGCCTGCCGCAACGTCTCCACGAGGTCCGCTGCGGCGGCGAGAATGTCCTCGTCGTCGGCGATGCTCACCGCTTCGTGGGCACGGCGCAGCTCGCGCCGGAAGTGGCGCAGGTCGCGGCTCGACAGCTCGATGGTCAACTTGAACGGCATGCGTGTCTCCCGGCGCGGAAGGCTAAGTCTGAACCATCGGGCGGTCAACGCGGTCGAACCGGTCGTCGCCTCCTGTATGGTTAGAATGCGACGAAGCGTTGCGAGGTTGCGTCGAATGCATCGAGACAGTGTCCTTCTGACCCGTCTGTTCCCGGCCTGCGTGGCCCTGCTCGCGGCGGGTGCGGCTCATGCCGGTGGTGCCGAGTACGTCCTGCCGGAGAACGGCGACACCGTCATTGGCGTGGTGACCACCGCCTTCGCGCAGCACGAGGACACGCTGCTCGACGTCGGTCGTCGCTACGGCGTGGGCTACGAGGAGATCATCGCGGCCAATCCGGGCGTGGATCCCTGGCTGCCGGGCGACGGCACCGAGATCCTGATCCCGACGCGTTTCGTCCTGCCGGATGCGCCGCGCGAGGGCATCGTCGTCAACCTGCCGGAGCATCGACTTTACTATTACCCGCCGGTGAGGCCGGGTGAGCGGGCGGTCGTGCGCACTTATCCGATCAGCACGGGCAAGATGGACTGGAAGACCCCGCTCGGCGTGACGCGCGTCGTCTCGAAGCAGGAACGGCCAAACTGGTATCCGCCGGCGTCGGTGCTGTCGGAGCACGAGGCGCGCGGCGATCCGCTGCCCAAGGTGGTCCCGCCGGGGCCGGACAACCCGCTCGGGGAGCATGCCATGCGCCTCGGCATCCCGAGCGGCGCATATCTGATCCACGGCACGAACCGTCCCGCGGGTGTTGGCATGCAGGTCACGCACGGCTGCATCCGCATGTTCCCGGAGGACATCGCCGAGCTCTTCGGCCTGGTGCCCGTGAACACCCGGGTGAACCTCATCGACCAGCCGACCAAGCTGGGCTGGATGCGCGGCACCTTGTACGTCGAGCGGCATCCCCTGCTCGAGGGAGGCAACGACCCGGGGCCCGGCGAGTTCGAGCGGGTGAAGGAGTACGTCGCGGTCGTGGCGGAACGCCAGCCCGTGGACGTTGACTGGGACGGCGTCGAGCACGCCTTCCGCACCCAGAGCGGCGTGCCCGCGCCGGTGTCCGTGCCCAGGGAGCGGGGCATGCTGACGCCGCGGCAGCAGGCGGCCGGGTTCACGGCGGCGGGTGCTGCCCTGTCTTCGAGCGCGATGCCGCACTGACGGCAGCCGGCCGGTCGCCCCAAGGAAAAACGCCGCGGGGTCACCGCGGCGTCTTCCTTCAATCGTCGAGCGATCGCTTGCGCGATTACTTGCCCATCGACTTCTTGAACGCGCGATCGATCTTCTCGTTCGTCGCGTCGCAGCAGGCCTGGGCGCCCTGGGCTGCCTGCAGCGCCTGGTTGGCGGTGCTCTGGGCGGCGCTGGCGGCATTCGCAGCGCTCGAGGCGCTGGCGGCAGCGGCGTTGGCAGCCGACTTCGCGGCAGCGGCGTCCTGCGCGGCGGCCTTGGCAGCGGCGTCGACGGCGTCGACACGGGCCAGCAGGTCCTTGTTGCTGCAGCCGGTGGCCGTGGCAACCATGATTGCGGCGGCGCCGATGGTCAGCGTCTTGATGATCGCGTTCTTCATAATGGTGTTTTCCTCGGTGTTGTAAATCGAGCGAGCCAGACAAGGTCGACTGCACCGATCAGGACGCAACATCCATTGCGGACCACAGCCGAACCTGTGAATCGTAACCGATCCCGCAAGCAGGGAAAAGAAAAGCCGTGTTTTCAACCCGTTGCCCCGATCGGGGACAGGCATCGCCGCGCTGGGTTCCGTGGGCATGAACGGTGGGTGGTCCTGCGTTTCGTGAATGTGCCCCGAGTCGCTGCCCGCTCGAAGAGAGGTGCTCAGACGGAAGCGGGTGGACCGGTTCCGGCGGTGCTGCTTGCAAGCCGGCCGGGAACTGTATATAAAAACAAGTACTGTACGAACATACAGGAGCCGACATGGACAACCTCACCCCCCGCCAGCGCCAGGTCCTGCGTTTCATCCAGGACGCGCTCGTCGAGCACGGCATGCCGCCAACGCGCGCCGAGATCGCCGAGGCGCTCGGCTTCAAGTCGGCCAATGCCGCCGAGGAACACCTGCGCGCCCTGCAGCGCAAGGGCGTGCTCGAACTGCGGCCCGGTGCTTCGCGCGGCATCCAGTTGCGCGATTCGCTGCGCGAGCAGATGGGCCTGCCGCTCATCGGTCGTGTCGCCGCCGGCCGTCCCATCCTCGCCGAGGAGAACATCGAGGCGCACTACCAGATCGATCCGCAACTCTTCCAGCCGCGCCCGCATTACCTGCTCAAGGTGCGCGGCATGAGCATGCGCAATGCCGGCATTCTCGATGGCGACCTGGTGGCAGTGCACCGCACGCCCGAAGTGCGCAACCGGCAGATCGTGGTGGCACGCCTCGAGAACGAGGTGACCGTGAAGCGCTACAGGCAGGAGGGTACGGTGGTGTGGCTGTTGCCCGAGAACCAGGATTTCGAGCCGCTGCGTGTCGACTTGAAGCACGAGTCGCTGATCATCGAGGGCGTGGTGGTGGGAGTGGTCCGGCAGGACGCGGGAAGAGCGTGAGGAAAGGGGACGGGGGATAGTGAAGAGGCCGGTGAACACCGGCGCTGCGTCCTCTCGCATGGCCTCGTACCGCTGATCGCCAACCGCGCCTCTTTCACTATTCCCCATCCCCTGTCCCATCGTCATGTCTCTCCACGACCTCCTGCGTCATCCCGCAATCTGGCGCGCCCGGGAGCAGGGTGAGTCAACGAGCCGACCGGGAGTACCCACGGGCTACGCGGCGCTCGATCGCTGCCTGCCCGGCGGTGGTTGGCCGTCACGGGGGCTCGTCGAAGTCCTGGTCGACCGAACGGGCATCGGTGAACTCAGCCTCCTGCTGCCGGCGCTTGCGCAACTGTGCAGCAATGAGCGCGAGGGCGGCTGGCTGGCCTGGATCTCGCCACCGCATCCACCCTATGCGCCCGGACTTGCTGCCCGTGGCATCGACGTGAATCGCATTCTCGTCGTGCGCGCCCCGTTGGCAGAGTGGGCAATGGAACAGACGTTGCGCTCGGGCGCCTGTAGCGCGGCGCTTTGCTGGGTCACTTACCCGGATCGACAGAGCCTGCGGCGTTTGCAGCTTGCAGCCGAGCAGTCGCGCTGCCTGGCGGTGCTGTTCCGCGGACTGCGGGAGGCGCAGCAGCCCTCGCCCGCCGTGCTGCGCATCGCGCTCGAGGGCAGCTGTGGCGGGCTCGAGGCACGCATCCTGAAGAGCCGGGGAGGGCGTGCTGCGAGCGTGCAACTCGGCTGGATCGGCGCCGCAGTTCCTGCGCCTGCGCATTGATCATGGCGCGGCCTGGCCAGCCTCGGCTTGCGCCCGAAGTCCCCGTGTCGCCGGCATTGGCACCCGTTCCTGCGGCGTCCGACAGGCCGCGCCCGCGACCAGCCCTCGGCGGCGGTCGTCGTCGCGGCGCGGGCGATCAGGTGCCTGCAGCGCCCGCGGCCCGCGAACTCTGGCTGGCGGTGCACCTGCCGCATTACATGCTCGAGTCGTTGCACACCTGCGGCGCCGTGCCGCAGCTTGAGACTGCGGCAAGCGGCGAGCCCGTGGTGGTCGTGGATCTCGAACGGGGAGCAAAGGTGGTCTGTGACTGTGATGCGCAGGCTGCTGCTGCGGGTGTCGTGCCCGGCATGGCCCTCAACTCGGCGCTGGCGTTGCAGCCCGGCCTGCGGGTGCTGACGCGTGATCCGCGCCGCGAGAGTGCCCTGCTCGAAGCCGTGGCTACGGCGGCGCTCGGGTTCACGCCACGCGTGAATCTCGAGCCACCCGACGGCGTTCTGCTCGAAGTGCGCGGCAGCCTGCGACTGTTCGGCGGCGCTCGGCGACTCTGCGATCTTCTGCGCCAGCAACTGCAGTCCCGGGGACTCGAGTCCCGCATCGCGCTCACACCCGCGCCGCTCGCGTCGTTATGGTTTGCGCGGGCGGGGGAAGAGGTGGCGTTGCGCCGGCCGGATGCACTGCCCGCCCGGCTCGCGCAGTTGCCGCTGGCCGTTACGCGCTGGCCTGAGCGTGCACTGCAGGCACTCGCGACAATGGGGGTATGCCGCGTGGGCGAGTGCCTGCGCCTGCCGCGCGACGGCTTCGCGCGCCGCTTCGAGCCGCGGATGCGCCTCGAGCTCGATCGCGCGCTCGGCCGGGCGCATGACCCCCGTGCTGCCTTCCTCGCGGCTGAGCGCTTCGTCGCACGCCGTGACCTCGAGTCGGAGATCACCGCGACCGGCCGTCTGCAGCGCACATGCGAGCCTCTGCTCGACGATCTGTGCACGTTCCTGCAGGGCCGGGGCGCGGGCGTCGAATCGCTCGAGCTGCGACTCCTGCACCGCGATTCACCCGCGACGCGACTGCGGTTGCGATTCGCGCAACCGGTGACGACTGCGGCGAGCATCCTGGGTCTGCTGCGTGAGCGGCTCGCTCGCATCGAGTTGCCCGCGCCCGTGCGCGCCGTGCGGTTGCGCAGCGGTCCGCTGCTCGAAGCGCGCGCGGAGGCGGGTGATCTGTTCGTGCTCGATGGCCGCCGCTCGGCCGCCGTGCCGCAACTCGTCGAGCGCCTGCGGGCACGCCTCGGCGCCGAGGCGGTCCATGGCCTCTGTCTCGTGCCCGAGCATCGGCCGGAGCGAGCCCAGGAAAATGGGGACATTCTCCTATTTTCCGGCGCGTTCCCGTCCGCAAAGGGAACGCGCCGGAAAATAGAAGAATGTCCCCATTTTCAGCGCCCCGTCTGGTTGCTTGCCGAGCCGCAAGCACTCGAGGGGGGCGAGCAGCCGCGCTACGACGGCCCGCTCGAGATCGAGGAGGGGCCGGAGCGCATCGAGTCGGGCTGGTGGGACGGCAGCGATGTGCGGCGCGACTACTATGTGGCGCGCACGCACGCCGGAGCCCGCCTGTGGATCTTCCGCGAACGCCGCATGCAGGGGGGCTGGTTCCTGCACGGCGTGTTCGGCTGACTCCGCGTGCCGGTGGACCCACGCGCATGGATTACGCCGAGCTGCACTGCCTGACCAATTTCAGTTTCCTGCGCGGCGCCTCGCACCCGGAGGAACTCGTCGAACGCGCAGCTGAACTCGGTTACGCCGCGCTCGCCGTCACCGACGAATGCTCCGTGGCGGGAGCGGTGCGCGCGCACCTCGCGGCCCGCGGGCGCGGGCTGAAGCTCGTCGTCGGCAGCGAGCTGCGTCTCGTAGACGGGCTGCGCTGCGTGCTGCTCGCGACCGATCGCCGGGGCTACGGTGAGCTTTGCCGGTTGATCACGCGGGCACGCAGGGCCGCGCCGAAGGGCAGCTACAAGCTGGAGCGAAGCGACTTCGCTGCGCAACCATCCACGATCCCTCACCCCCTATCCCCTTCGGGTCTGCTCGCGCTGTGGTTGCCCGCCGCCCGACCCGATCCCGCCGAGGCCGAGTGGCTCGCTGCGGTCTTTCCAGGCCGGCTGTGGATCGCGGTGGAACTGCTGACCACCGGGCAGGACCGCAGGCGCCTGGCGACACTGCAGCAGGTCGGGCGCGCGCTTGGCCTGCCGCTCGTGGCCGCTGGCGACGTGCACATGCACACGCGCGGCCGGCGCGCCCTGCAGGACGTGCTCACCGCCACCCGTCTCGGTGTGCCGGTGGAGCAGGCAGGGTATGCGCTGTTCCCGAATGGTGAGCGCCACCTGCGCCCGTTGCCGCGGCTGCATGAGCTCTATCCGCCCGAGCTGCTCGCGGCCACGCTCGCGATCGCCGCGCGCTGCACCTTCTCCCTCGACGAATTGCGCTACGAGTACCCGCGCGAAATCGTGCCTGCGGGCCAAACGCCGACGAGCTGGTTGCGCCGGCTCACGCAGGACGGCGAACGGCGTCGCTGGCCGCAGGGCACGCCCGCGCCCGCCCGCGCGCTCATCGAGCACGAACTCGCGCTCATCGCCGAACTGGGCTACGAGGCCTACTTCCTCACCGTCCACGACATCGTGCGCCATGCCCGTTCGCGCGGCATTCTCTGCCAGGGGCGCGGCTCGGCCGCCAATTCCGCGGTGTGCTTCTGCCTCGGCATCACCGAAGTGGACCCGGCGCGCAGTCAGATGCTGTTCGAACGCTTCATCTCCCGCGAGCGCAACGAGCCGCCCGACATCGACGTGGATTTCGAGCACGAGCGGCGCGAGGAGGTGATCCAGTACCTCTACGCGAAGTACGGCCGGCATCGCGCAGCGCTCACCGCGACGGTGATCTGCTACCGGCCGCGCAGCGCGCTGCGCGACGTGGCCCGGGCTCTGGGGCTCGACCCGCTGCAGGTGAACGCGCTCGCCCGCTCGATGCAGTGGTGGGACGGCTCGCGGATCGCCGAGGAACGCGTCCGCGACGTCGGCCTGGACCCCGCGAACCCGGTGCTCGTCCGCGTGCTGGCGCTGGCCCGCGCGCTGCTCGGCTTTCCGCGGCACCTGTCGCAGCACGTGGGCGGGTTCGTCATCGCGCGCGACCTGCTCGAGGAACTGGTGCCGGTCGAGAACGCCGTGATGCCCGACCGCACCGTCATCCAGTGGGACAAGGACGACCTGGACGCACTCGGGCTGATCAAGGTGGACGTGCTCGGCCTCGGCATGCTCACCGCGATCCGTCGCGCGTTTGAACTGATCGAGAAGCAGCGCGGCACGTGCTGGACGCTCGCGACCGTACCCGCCGAAGATCCGGCCGTGTACGAGATGATCGGCCACGCCGACACCGTGGGCGTGTTCCAGATCGAGTCGCGGGCCCAGATGGCGATGCTGCCGCGGCTCAAGCCGCGCACCTACTACGACCTCGTGATCGAGGTGGCGATCATCCGCCCGGGGCCGATCCAGGGCGACATGGTGCATCCCTACCTGCGCCGCCGCGGCGGGCTCGAGCCCGTCACTTACCCCAGCGCGGAAGTCGAGGGCGTGCTGAAGCGGACGCTCGGCGTGCCGATCTTCCAGGAGCAGGTGATGCAGCTCGCGATCGTCGCGGCCGGATTCACGCCCGGCGAGGCGGACGCGCTGCGGCGCGCGATGGCGGCATGGAAACGCAAGGGCGGCCTCGGTCACTTCGAGGAGCGGCTGATCCACGGCATGCGCGAGCGGGGCTATGCCGAGGAATTCGCGAAGCAGATCTTCCGCCAGATCCTCGGCTTCGGCGAGTATGGCTTCCCCGAGTCGCATGCGGCGAGCTTCGCGCTGCTGGTGTACGTCTCGGCCTGGCTCAAGCGCCACGAGCCCGCGGCGTTCGCAGCGGCGCTCATCAACAGCCAGCCGATGGGGTTCTATGCGCCGTCGCAGCTGGTGCAGGACGCGCGCCGCCACGGCGTTGAGGTGCGCCCGGTGGACGCGCTCGCGAGCGACTGGGACTGCACGCTCGAGCGCCGCCCGGACGGCGAGCCGGTGCTGCGACTCGGCCTGCGGCTTGCCCGGGGATTCCCGGAGGCGGCGGCCAGGCGACTCGTGGCCGCACGCGCGCAGCACAGGTTCACCGACCTGCAGGCGTTGGCGGCCCGCGCGCAGCTGGACCGGCGCGAGCTCGGCTGCCTCGCCGCGGCGGGCGCGCTCGAGGCGCTGGCGGGTCACCGTCACCGGGCAGCGTGGAACGTGGCGGGCGTGGAAGTGCCCCTGCCGCTCCTGCCCGAGCCGCGCATCGCCGAAGGCATCCCCCTGCTGCGCGCGCCGCGCGAGGGGGAGGACATCGTTGCCGACTATGCGCACACCGGGCTCACGCTGCGCCGTCACCCGCTCGCGCTGTTGCGACGGCGCCTCGACGCGCGCGGCATCGTCCCGGCCGCCCGGCTGCGCGAGTTGCCACACGGCACCACGGTGCGCACGGCGGGCCTGGTGATCACCCGCCAGCGCCCAGGCAGCGCGCAGGGCGTCACGTTCGTGACGCTCGAGGACGAGACCGGCAGCATCAACCTGATCGTGTGGCGCGACGTGGCCGAGCGCCAGCGTCGCGCACTGGTGGGTTCAAGGCTGCTGGGAGTGGCGGGTGAGCTGCAGCTGGAAGGGGAGGTGCTGCACGTGATCGCGCACCGGCTCGCCGATCTTTCGCGCTGGCTGGGCGCACTCAGCGCTCCGTCGCGCGACTTTCACTGACGCCTGCGGGGTGCCTTGCGCTCGTCGCCGATGTCGTAGTCGTCGAAGTCGAGCAGCAGCTCGGACGTGCGCTTCTGCTCGCGCAGGCGCTCGAGCTTTCGCCACGCGGGCTCGGCGCCGCGCGGCGCGCCGCGCTTGCGCTTGTCGAGGTCCTGCATCAGGCGATCGACATCGAGCGATTCTTCGTCGCCCGCGACGTCTTCGCTGTCTTCGTCCTCGAAACTGTCCGACTCAGGCTTCTCGCTCATCGAAAAACCCACGGAGCGCCCCACGGCCCCGGTTCGCGCGACTTATACTTCGGTCGCCGGGAACCGGCAAGACCGTAAGCTCACGGATGCGCCCGGATCCGGGTCAGTGCAGGAGGCTCGCCATCCGGCGCCGGGTGGCCAGCACCAGCTCGTGGCCCTCGCCGAGCGCGTCGAAGGCGAGCAGCAGGCTGCGACGGGCGAGATCGTCACCGAACTTGCGGTTGTGTCGCATCAGATCGAGCCATTCCGCGAGCGCCGTGGCGAAATCCCCAGCCAGCGCATGGTGGGCTGCCAGGGCATGCCGTGCCGCCGCGTCCGACGGATCGCGCTCGAGGCGGGCGCGCAGGCCGGGCACGTTCGGCTCGGCATTGGCGGCCTGCACGAATGCAAGCTGGGCGCGCAGCAGCTTGAGCGCGGGGTGGTCCGCCGCCGCCGCCTCCAGCTGGCGGATCGCCTCCGCAGCGGCTGCCTCGTCGCGGCGCTCGAGCTGTGTTGCGGCGTTGTCGAGCAGGTCGCGCGCCGCGTCGGGTTCCGCGGACGCGCCGAGGTGCTTGTCGAGCATGGCCCGGATCGCAGCTTCCGGCTGCACGCCGACGAACTGCTCGACCACCCGGCCGCCGTGGAACAGCATCACCGTGGGGATGCTGCGGATGCCGTAGTGGCCGGCGATGCCTTGCGCCTCGTCGGTGTTCAGCTTGGCGAGCGTGAAGCGGCCGCCGTAGTCGTCCGCGATGCGGTCCAGCATCGGCATGAGCGTGCGGCAGGGTCCACACCAGGGCGCCCAGAAATCCACCAGCACCGGCTGTTGCGCGGAAGCCTCGACGACGGCCTGGGCGAAGTTCTGTTCGGTCGCCACGATCTTGTAGGGAGCATCCGCCATACGATCACCTCTGGTTCGGTGCGAAAATTGTCGGCTGACCGGGTGACTGCCGGCAAGCGCCGGCCTCCGCTATACTCGCGCGCCGTTTTTCAGCCCGCGTCAAGGAGACGCTCGATGCACAACAGGATCATGATCGGTCTCGTCGCCGTTGCACTGTATGGTACGAGCAGCGCGGCTCTCGCCGACTGGACCGGCAAGGGCGAGCTTGGCGGCTCGTTCGCGAGCGGCAACAGCGAGAACGAGGCGATCAACGCCGCGCTCGAGGTCAGAAATGCGTACGACCAGTGGAAGCACACCCTCGGCTTCGCCGGCAACTACGGCAGCGACGAGGGCGGCACCACCGCCCAGCGCTGGGAAGTCCGTGGCCAGTCAGACTACCAGTTCACGGAGCGGGCGTATGCTTTCGGCGCCGCCCGTTACGACGACGACCGGTTCAGTGCATTCGAGTACCAGGCGTCGTTGGCGGGCGGTCTCGGCTACCGGATCATCGACAGCGAGCGCACCAAGCTCTGGGTGCAGGGCGGCCCCGGTTACCGCTTCGCCGAACTGCGCGAAACGGGCGAGTCGGAGGATGGCCTGATTTTCCGCGGCGACGCCGGCTTCGAACACCAGTTCACCGAGACGACCAAGATCGTGGACCGGTTCCTCATCGAGACGGGCTCCGACAACACGTTCGTGCAGAACGACCTCGGGCTCGAGGTCACGATCAACGGCGCGCTCGCGCTGCGCCTCGGCTACCAGGTGCGCCACAACACGGATGTCTCGCCAGGCGTGGAGAAGACCGACACGCTCGCCACGGTCGGCTTGATCTACGAGACCAAGTAAGCCGCCGGCTGCGCCAGCCAGGGCCCGTGGGCAACCGCCCGCGGGCCCTTTCGTTTGGCTAGAATCCGTGCACCACCGGCCGCGAGCGCACGCCATGACCCATTCTCCCACCGAGGGACCCGCTCCCCGGTTCCTGTTTCGCGACCCCAACGACCTGCAGACGCCCGTCGGCCGGGCCATTAACGCCGACTTCCTGGCGTCCGAGGAGGCCGTCGTGCGGCGGCTCGCCGCGGCAGCGCGGTTCCAGAGCGCGGAAGCCGATCAGGTGCAGCGTGCGGCGCATCGACTCGTGGAGGCCGTGCGCGCAGCCCCCGCCAGCAAGAGCGGCCTCGACGCGTTCCTGCGCCAGTACGACCTGTCGTCGCAGGAGGGCGTGATCCTGATGTGCCTGGCCGAGGCTCTGCTGCGCATCCCGGACGATGAGACCGCCGATCGGTTGATCGCAGACAAGCTCAAGGCGGGCGACTGGGCCAGTCACCTCGGCGACAGCCAGTCGCTGTTCGTCAATGCCTCGACCTGGGGACTGATGCTGACCGGACGCATCATTCGACTCGATCCAGGCGACGTGGCCGCGCCGGCCGGCGCCATGGCGCGCGTGGCGGGCCGCATCGGCGAACCGCTGGTACGCACGGCAATGCGCCAGGCAATGCGCATCATGGGGCATCAGTTCGTGATGGGCCGCACCATCGCCGAAGCGCTCGACAAGTCGCTCGAAGGGGGCAACCGTCGCTACCGCTACACGTTCGACATGCTCGGCGAGGCGGCGCTGACCGGTGCCGATGCCGACCGCTATTTCGAGGCGTATCGCAGCGCGATTGGCGCACTGCGCGCGCGGGCCGGCGAGTATCCGGACGCCGAGTCGCGTCCCAGCATCTCGGTGAAGCTCTCGGCGATGCACCCGCGCTTCGAGCGTTCGCATCGTGGTCGAGTTCTTTCTGACCTCACGCCGCGCCTGGTGCAGCTGTGCGTGGCCGCGCGCGACGCGGGCCTCGCGCTCACGCTCGATACCGAGGAATCGGAGCGGCTCGAGCTGACGCTCGAACTGCTCGAGGCCGCCTGCCGGGATCCGCGACTCGAGGGCTGGGCGGGCCTCGGCATTGCCGTGCAGACCTACCAGAAGCGCGCCCCGGCGGTACTGCGCTACCTGATCGGGCTGGCGCGGGAAACGCGGCGCGTCCTGCACGTGCGCCTGGTGAAGGGCGCGTACTGGGACAGCGAGATCAAGCGCGCCCAGGAGCGCGGGCTGCCGGGGTATCCCGTGTTCACGCGCAAACCGAACACCGACGTCTCCTATCTCGCCTGCGCGCGCCTGGTGCTGGAGCAGGGGCCCGAGCTCTATCCGCAGTTCGCGACGCACAACGCGCACTCAGTCGCGGCCATCTGGCACCTGGCCGAGAAATTCGGTCGCGAGTTCGAGTTCCAGCGGCTGCATGGCATGGGCGAGGACTTGTACGCGGCCGTGACGCGGCCGGATGGCCTGGCCGTGCCGTGCCGCGTGTATGCGCCGGTCGGCGAGCACGAGGACCTGCTGCCGTATCTGGTGCGGCGCCTGCTCGAGAACGGCTCGAACACGTCGTTCGTGAACCGCATCGTCAACGAGAACGAGCCGATCGACCGCATCGTCGCCGACCCGGTCCGCACGGTGGATGCCTTCGAGCAGGCGGCGCACCCGAGGATCCCGGCGCCGCCCGACATCTACCAGCCCGAGCGTCGCAACTCGAGTGGCCTGCACCTGTCCGACGGTGCGGTGCTCGAGGAACTCAACGAGCGCATGCAGCGCGTGTCGCGCCGACCCTGGCTCGCGCACCCGGTCGTGTCGGGCCACGAGCTTGGCGGTCATGCGGAACCGGTGCGCAATCCTGCCAACACCGCAGAGGTGGTGGGCACCGTGCACACGACGTCGGAGGACCAGGTCGAGGCCGCCATTGCGGCGGCCGTCCGCTCGCAGCCGGACTGGAACGGCGCCGGCGCGGACGCGCGCGCCGCCGTGCTGGAACGCGCGGCCGACCTGTTCGATGCGAACCTGCACGAGTTCGTGGCCATGTGCGTGCGGGAGGCCGGCAAGACCATCCCGGACAGCATTGCCGAAGTGCGCGAGGCGGTGGACTTCCTGCGCTAC
>Ga0079037_100001046_pt1 | contig 13819 bp, 8 predicted proteins | sample Mud3Dept4metaG_FD_71479 | JGI IMG/M metagenome (GOLD analysis project Ga0079037, IMG submission 71479) | Freshwater wetland microbial communities from Ohio, USA, analyzing the effect of biotic and abiotic controls - Mud 3 Core 4 Depth 4 metaG | ecosystem: Environmental > Aquatic > Freshwater >... | reverse complement strand
ACTGCTCCACCTTCAGCTTTTGGGTTTTTGAACGATAATCCGGGAGCTATATCAATACAAGAAAGCACTCTTGTAGTCCCTGAAGGAAAAAATATATCAGTTATTGGCGGAGATATTATAATCACAAATGATTTAACCGGTAGTTTATTGGCGCCGAGCGGACAGATTAACCTTGTGAGTGTAGCATCGTCAGGGGAAGTCAATCTCAGCGACTTAAACACAAACTCATTTACGAAACTGGGAAATATCACAATCTCTCAAGCAGCAGATGGAGCAGGTTTCTATGTAGAAGGCAGCAATTATGACGTTGATCCTGCCGGATCCATTATCATACGGGGAGGCAACTTAGTTTTTAAAAATGGCTGGATTGCTGCCAGAGGAAACCCTGGGGGCGTTGTTAACATCAGTGGGGAGCAGTTGCAACTTGATAATACGAGTATCAATACTGGGACCCGTGATGCGGCCAATCATCCCGGGAACGCTGTCGATATAAATGTAACTGGTGATATTCTTTTTACGAATGGTTCAGAAATTGCTTCCTCAAGTTTTAATGCAGGGCGTGCAGGGGATGTTCGCATTACCGCCAGCAACATCCAACTGGGGGATGATGATCCGGCCAATAGTCTGCATGCCAATATCGGATTTTATGGCGATATTGGCTCGCGAGCTTTCGGATCAGGCCGTGGTGGCGATGTTTACATTACCGCTGACAGCTTGACCGTAAAGAACGGCTTTTTCATCAATACGGCAGCAGTGTATCCAGGCAGCGGTAATGCGGGTAATGTCACAGTTCGTGCTGATTCCTTAAAATTGTTGGACGGGGGATCCATTTCATCGAACGGTTTATGGATTGGGACGGGTGGGGTAGTCGATGTTGTCGCCCGCGACGTACTAATCTCCAGCAAAAATGTTGCTGGTGTTCCTAATTGTCCTGGATGTTTTTCTGGCCTTGCCGCACAAACAGGATACGGGTCAAAGGGCGGGCTGTTAAAACTGAGTGCAGATAACCTGCAGATTTTGGATGGAGGACAAATATCTACTACGCTTTTTAGCGTGGGGCCTGGCGCAGATCTGGAAATAAATGCAAAAAACATATTAATCTCAGGGGTAGTCATTGATAATCGTATTAGTCCACCCGATATTCATGCAGGCATCGATTGCCGGCTGATAGGAGCTTACGCAAGTGGTACTGGTGGAAATATCAGCATCATAACGGATTGCTTAGAAGTGACAAGCGGGGGCTCTATTGATAGCTCTCTTTATGACAATGCTTCAGGGAATGCCGGGAATATTTCAATCCAGACAAAAAGTTTGGAAGTGAGTGAGAAAGGTGGTATTTTTGCCTCAGCCCTTTACGGGAGGGGGAATGCCGGAAGTCTGGAAATTACCGCCGAGGATGTGCGTATCATAGGTGCCAAGAGTGCACCTGATCCATTCGGGAAAGACTTTACAGGCTTATCGACGTCGACCAATGTTGGACGTGGAGGCGATTTGCTCTTGACAGTGGACAGCCTGTTCTTAACAGACAGAGGTCTTATCACATCAGGTACAGGTGGTCTCGGTCAATCTGGAAACATAACAATAAATTCTGCCAGTGTTAAATTGCTGAACGGTTCTGGCATCGTTGCTAGCGCATTCGGCCCTGGGGCTGGTGGTAACATAGAGGTGAAGTCAGATAGTTTGCTCATATCTGGGGTGCATCCCGAACCCTGTTTAGATTTGAATGGTAATTCTACCCTATATCCTTCAGGCATAGCTTCTCAAGCGGGTGTTAATGGCGGAAGTGCCGGGGATATCAAAATTTCTACCAGCAGCTTGGAAGTGTTGGATGGAGCCAGGATTACTACCGAGACTTTTGGTTCTGGTGATGGAGGCAGCATCGAGGTGAATAGCAACAGTGTCTTAATTTCCGGCATAAATAAAGAGTTCAAGAAATTTCTTACCGAACAAGGAGTTGATTCCTCAGAAGCTGACATACTATCCGGCGCATCTATTCTCACCAGTACAGCGGGATTTTTCTTGGGCGATGCCGCAACTGGGAATGCTGGTAACTTACGAATCACAGCTCAAAATCTGCAGGTGCGAGACGGTGGTCTGATTTCCAGTGGAACAGATACTCCTGGAGACAGCGGTAACATCGAATTCACGGTAGATAGTATGGAACTTTCTGGGAGAGCTAAAGTTTCCGCAGAGAGTTCTGGTGCTGGTTTCACAGGGAGTATTAATATTAAAGCAGATACTTTACAGATGAAGGGCAGTTCTATAACAACGGAAGCTATATACACTGACGGAGGCAACATCCAGATAAATGCCGGGGAATTGGTTTACCTGCTTGACAGTGAGATTACCGCAAGTGTCGGCCAAGGGCTCGGGAAAGGCGGCAATATCACCATTGACCCTGAGTTTGTTGTTTTGAATGACAGCAAGATTATTGCAAACGCATATGGAGGCCCAGGAGGAAACATCCGTATCGTAGCAGATCTGTTTTTAACCGATCCATATAGTATTGTAGATGCTTCATCCGCCCTCGGCATCAGTGGCACGGTGGATATTAATGCTCCAATCAGCAGTGTCACTGGGATATTGAATCCGTTGTCAACTGATTTCATCAGCGCCACAGCGCTGCTCCGGGAACAGTGCATCGCAAGGCTGAGGGGCGGCAAGTACAGCAGTTTCATTGTGGTCGGACGTGATGGTCTTCCGATTGAACCGGGCAACCTGCTTCCGGGCATCCTGTACTAAATTCGAGATCAATCCTTTGAATGGCATCAATGCCATCTGTCAGGGGAGATATAGAGGGAAAGGTAAAATTTGTCTTCCTCCGAAAGTGATTTTTTTGGCGGCAGGAGAATTGAAGCATGCTAATTTAAGATGAGTATAGGCCATTTTTTCTCAATTTGTGCTCTTCTAACCGTGTTAGTGCTGTCTTATGCCCTGCCTGCCTTTTGTCAGGCACTGCATTCTATCAGCCCTCCCGGGAGGTCTGGCGACAGACTCCCTGATTCGATTGAACAGAAGGCTACGACTGAACCTCCGGTGCAGATTCTTCCTCCTCCGCAGTCTGCTCCCTCTAAGGAATCGACAGGGACGCTTCTCACGAATATATATGCGCGTAAAATAGTTGTGACGGGAAGCACGGTCTTTACCAAGGAGGAAATAGACAAGGTTACCGCGCCATATGAAAACCGCTCTGTTGCCATGGAAGACCTGGAATCGCTGCGAAGGGATTTAACGCTTCTCTATATTAATAAGGGATATATTAATTCCGGCGCTGTTATACCGGATCAGACAGTGGTTGATGGTTTGATTACCCTGCAGGTAATCGAGGGGAAACTTACCGATATTGATTTGGAGGGGAACAGGTGGTTCGGTGAGGCTTTTCTCCGTGACCGTATTGCGCTTGGTGCAAGCACGCCGGTCGACGTCTACGCTCTCCAAAACAGACTACAGTTACTCCAGCAGGACCAGAGGATACAGCGTATCCAGGCCGAGTTGAGACCCGGTGCAAATCTTGGTGAGAGTGTGCTCAAAGTTAAAGTAGAGGAAAAGCCTCCTTTCTCTGTGTGGCTTGCCCTAAACAATTATCAGTCTCCGACGGTAGGCGGCGAACAGGGCCTCATATCGCTTGCGCACCAGAACGTCACCGGCCGTGGGGACATCCTCAGTTTAACCTATGGAGGTTCGAGCGGTGTGGATTATCCCCTGATCGACTTTTGGTATGCGGTACCCATAAATGTTCATGACACGACACTGCAGTTCCGATACAGAAAAGATGAATTTGGCGTAGGCGACGATGTGTTTGGCCCCCTGGACATCGTCAGCAGGTCTGAAAGCTATGAAGTTAACCTGCGGCAGCCTGTATACCGGACACTTAACCAGGAATTTGCTCTCGCCCTCTCTCTGGAATACGAGACCAACAAAAATACTCTTTTAGACAAGCCTTTTTCCTTCTCTCCGGGTGAGGTGAATGGGAAATCGATAGTGGTACCACTGCGCTTTTTACAGGAATGGACATACAGGACTCAGCGACAGGTCATCGCTGTCCGGTCGCGCCTCTCGATCGGTCTGGACACCTGGGATGCCACAATAAACCCCGACAAGAGTATTCCGGATGGACAATTCGTTTCCTGGTTGGGTCAGTTTCAGTGGGTACGCCTCACAGACCTTCTGGACTCTCAACTCCTTTTTCGTGCCGATTTACAACTTTCCGATCAATCACTCCTCCCGATCGAGCAAATTGGAGTGGGTGGGAGATACAGTGTGCGGGGTTACAGAGAGAATTTGCTGGTCAGCGACCAGGCGTTTATTACTTCACTGGAGGCACGGATTCCGATCGTCCAGAATAAGCCCTGGGCAGACTATCTGCAGGTATGCCCGTTCTTTGATTATGGTCGTGCGACCAATAAGGATCTTCCGAATCCAAGTCCAAAGGATATTTCCAGTGTCGGGCTGGGGTTGAGATGGGATGCATTGGGGATAAAGTCACCGGTAACGATTAAGCCTGAGATCGAATTTTATTGGGGATATGCTCTGAGAGACATAGACCAGTCCGACGAAGACCTTCAGGATTCCGGTATTCACTTTCAGATATCCCTCACAGGTTACTGGTGATGATAATCTTCATGGAGAAACGATAATGAGAATGAAACGACATGCGTTGATATTGGTTTTCTGGTTACTGTCCGTCGGTTCTGTATATTCATTGGCGGAATTTCCAGCCGGAAAATACCCTGGTCCCGGTATAGAGACTATTTCGTCCTCCGATGCGCAAACGCCACAAAAATATATGGAAAGGGGATCTCTTTCATTGCGACTGGGCGCCTTCGCTGATGCTGTCGCTGACCTTGAGATCGCCCTTGGCCTGTATGAGATGATGTCTGACACTGCAAAACAGTGCAAAGTACTCCTCATGCTGTCAGAAGCTGGCAGTATGACAGGGCAGTACAGAAAGGCACTGCAATATCTTGAAAAAGCATTGCCTTTGGCAAGGGGGCTGAATGACCGACGACAGACAGCGTTAGTCCTCAATGGAATGGGCAACGCTTACATCGGGTTAGGAAGGGGTGAACAGGCATATGAAGACCTCAATCAAGGACTCACCATCGCAAGAGAATCCGGATATTCAGATGTCATGGCGGCAATTCTGAACAACCTTGGGAACCTGTACATTTTCCGAAACAATTATCAGGAAGCTCTTGATAATTATCGGAAAAGCGCCCGGCAGGCGGAGAAAGCAGGAAACCTTTCACTATCTGTTATAGCTATTGTGAATGGGGCAAAGGTTGTTTTCCAGACTGGCAAGTATACTGAGACCCTTGCAGAACTCGACAAGGCAATGGATCAACTCATGGGACTTGAGGATTCTTACACCAAGGCTTACAGTTTTATTAATGTAAGCCTCTCGTATTCCGACCTGCGCTCCCGTTTACCCGCACAAAATAAGTCTATTTCACTGCAAGCTTATATGTCTCTCAATGAAGCCCTGCATGTTGCGCAAAGGATAAATGACCAAAGAACAGCCTCATATGCATATGGCTATCTCGGCAGACTCTATGAAGATGAGGGGCGATTGCCTGAGGCTCTCGAACTGACCAGGTTGGCGGTCTTTGCGGCACAGAAGAAAAATGTTTCGGAAGCCTTATATAAGTGGCACTGGCAGAGCGGTCGGATACTCGCACGTCTGGGTCAAATAGACGAGGCCATTAAATCTTACCGGCAAGCAATTTACGATTTACAGGCCATACGCGAAGAGATGTCTTCCTGTTATGCCAATCCGGAAGCGTCTTATCGCAAGACGGCAGGCGCTGTCTGTTCTGAGTTGGTTAAGCTACTGCTTCAGCGAGCTTCTACTCTTCCAACGGAAGACGAGATTGAACCCTATCTTATTGAGGCCCGTGATACTTTAGAAATCCTGAAGGTCTATGAGTTGAAGGAGTATTTTAAGGATGACTGTTTAGACGCCGCCCGATTTGCAGGGAAGAAAATGGATGAGGTTTCGGCGAAGGCGGTTGTAATTTATCCGATCCTGTTCAGTGACAGACTGGAACTCCTGGTAAGCTTCGTTGGCCGCCTTAAGAGATTTACTATTCCGGTCGGAGCAGATGCTTTAACCGTTGAAATAAGGGAGTTTCGCCGAAAGTTGGAGAAGCGTACTACATGGGAGTTCCTGCCCCATGCCCAGAGAATTTATGACTGGCTCATTCGGCCCCTTGAAAAAGATCTCAATGAAGTGAAACCCGATACTATAGTATTTGTTCCAGATGGACCTCTGCGCACAATCCCTATGACTGCATTGCATGACGGGAATCAGTTTCTCATAAATAGCTATGCGATTGCGATAACGCCGAGTTTAAATCTGACCGACCCCGGCCCGCTCAGACTTGAAAAAGCCAAATTGCTGGCTTTAGGATTGACTGAATCTGTGCAAGGATTCCCGGGATTACCTTATGTGTCCGACGAACTTAAGGCTGCCAAAGAATTCTTTGGCGGGGAAATCCTGTTGAACGAGGTATTCCGAGTGCCCAACATGGAAATGGAACTAAAAAAGGAACCTTTCAGCATAGTGCACATCGCCTCTCACGGTCATTTCGGCAAGGATGCGGCTGAGACGTTCATCCTTACGTTTGATGAGCGGTTTAATATGGATCAGTTCGGGGAATTTGTGGGGCTTTTCAGGTTTCGCGATGAGCCTCTTGATTTGCTTACCCTGAGTGCGTGTGAAACTGCCGCGGGGGATGACCGGGCAGCACTGGGGCTCGCCGGAGTGGCTGTGCGTGCAGGTGCTCGGAGCGCTATCGCCACACTCTGGCATGTCAATGATCCGGCATCCTACGAGCTGATCGTGGAATTCTACAGACAGCTGCGTACTCCTCACATGTCGCGGGCGGCAGCACTGCGTGCCGCTCAACTTAAGATGCTGAACGATCTTCGTTATGATCATCCCGGTTACTGGGCTCCTTTTCTGCTGATCAACAACTGGTTGTAGGGTCGTAAGCAGAGTTATGCCTCCTCTTCGCAAAGCTATCCGGAAACCGATCTTCATGGCACTATTCAGCGGCTTTTTCGTTTTTCTAATTATCGCAGTATTACGATCCGGCGGTCATATGGAATATCTGGAGCTACTCGCCTATGACTGGTTTATTCGGTTGACACCAAAAATTTCCGACGAAGATCCAAAAATCACTCTCATCAAGATTTCTGAAAGCGATATAGGAGCTCTCGGACGTTGGCCTGTGACTGATAAGACCCTTGCGAGGGCTATGGAGATTCTCCTCAAGGCAAATCCTCGTGCCATTGGTCTTGACATTTACCGCGATATTCTTGTCCCCCCTGGAAGCGAAGAGCTGAACAGGATTATTAGTGAAAACCCGCAAATCGTCGGCGTTATGAAATTCGGCATCAACGGTGTGCTGCCGCAGGCGATCATCCGGAACACGGAACAGGTCGGATTTAATGATATCGTAGTTGACCAGGGCGGTATCGTCCGCAGAGCCCTCCTATTTTTGGATGATGGTGAGAATGTGTATAATGCATTTGCACTGCGACTAGCGTCTCTCTATTTGCAGGCGGAAGGAATCACCCCGCAGGCTGATCCCGCAAACCCCAGTTACATACGACTCGGTAAAACGACGATCAAGCCTTTCGAGACAAACGACGGAGCATATGTTCAGGCTGATGCAAGAGGGTACCAATTTCTTCTTGATTTAAATAATGCAGACGTCTCTTTCCGCTCCTTTTCCTTCTCGGATCTTCTTTCCGGTAAAATCCCCCCTGACTCGGTCAGAAATAAGATAATCATTATTGGGGTAGATGCTCAGAGTGTAAAAGACTTCTTTTACACACCGCTCAGCAGAGGGTTTAAAGCAGATCAGCAAATCATAGGGGTTGTTCTGCATGCACAAATTGTAAGCCAGTTGCTAAGGTTCGCGCTCGATGGGACTCGGCCGATTTACTCTTCGTCAGAAGGTGAGGAATTCTTATGGATATTTCTCTGGAGCCTCATCGGATGTGTGATCGGACTCCGGTCGCGCTCAGTATTACGATTTTCTCTGTTGAGCGGAGGGGGCTTCGCCATACTTTTCGGCATAGCATATTTCGCTTTCCTGACCCGGGTGTGGATCCCTCTGGTACCCCCGTCTCTGTCGTTCTTTATATCATTCGTTGTCGTGATGGCCTACATGTCAAACCACGAAAAGAAGAAACGTGCACTTTTGATGCAGCTCTTTTCGCAGCATGTGTCGAAGGAAATCGCTGAGATGATATGGCAGCAGAAGGACCAGTTACTGATCGACGGACGGCTCAGTTCGCAAAAAATGATGGATACCGTTTTCTTTTTAGATTTGAAGGGTTTCACTGCGATGTCTGAGAAAATGGACCCCGAGAACCTCCTCGATTGGCTGAACTCCTATATGGAATCCATGGCTGGGCTGATAATGGAACATGGCGGTGTAGTGGATAATTATGTCGGAGACAGCATAAAGGCGGACTTCGGTATCCCACTGCCCAGGCGCAGTGAAAAGGAGGTGCGTTCCGACGCCATAAACGCCGTCACCTGCGCCCTTTCGATGGAGAAGGAAATAAAACGTCTTAACATTATATGGGGCGAGAAGGGGCTGCCTGCTATGGGGATGAGAGTCGGCATCTTTACAGGCCTGGTCGTGGCCGGACTTCTGGGAAGCTCCCGGAGATTGAAATACACTACCATTGGCGATACGGTTAACATTGCTTCGCGTCTGGAAAGCTATGGCAAAGAGATTGGTAAAGACACCCTTTGCCGCATCTTTATTGGTGAGACTACTTTAGGTTACCTTGATTCCCGATTCATTACTGAAAGGATTGGAGAGGTCAGCCTGAAAGGAAAGGAGGAAAGCATAGTCATATATCAGGTATTGGGTGAAAGAACACCCGGCTGTCACAAGACATCACAGGAGGTGATCAAATGAAGAACATGGAACGAATAGCAATCATTATACTAATGTTGACGTTGCCGCTTCTCTTGGGCGCGTCGAACGAAAATGAGACAAAAGACTCCGCAGGACAAATTCAAGAGAAGAACCCCACAGATAAGCATTCCGACCAGAAAAAGATCGGAGATATTGCAACTACTCCAAACGTTACAAGAAATGTCACGGACAAACCGTTATATAAGCCGCCGTTACGCGGGTCCCCTGCGGGGCGTGTTGGGGGAGGCACTCGTGGGACAGAAAGGGAATCTTTTTTGCTGATGGTACTAGCTCCTGACCATGTTGGATTGACAATCCACGATCAGCCCTCTCTCTACTGGTTCATTTCTAAACCGACTACCTATCCAGTAGAGTTGACCGTTATTGAAAGAAATGCAGTGCAACCACTGTTAGAAAAGATCCTCAAGAGTCCTGAAAAAGGCGGCATCCAATCCCTGCGGTTGGCCGATTATGGTGTACGTTTGCGCATAGGCATTCAGTATAAATGGTTTGTAACCCTTGTCACCGATGCTGCGCACCGTTCCAAGGATATCCTGGCTGGCGGCATAATAACATTGGTCGATGCCCCGCTATCTCTCCCGGCCAAGCTTGAGTCAGCAGGGAGTAGTGGGGCGTACTTTGTCTATGCCGAAGAGGGACTATGGTATGACTCGTTGGATGCGGTATCAAGAATGATTGATGCAGCGCCCACTAACCTGGAATTGCACAAACAGCGAGCAGCCTTGTTGGAACAGGTTGGCCTGTCGGAAGTTGCAGCTTTCGAGGACAGCCAACAACCGTCATCACGATAGAATAAGCGCTTATCTTAATACTACACTTTTGGATGGCACGGGAACTATAGTCTTCCGGGCAGGGACTACAATTCTTTAGTTCTGTCTGGAACTTATAATATGCCGCGATACTTGGTAGACTTAATATTAAAAGAAATTTATTACGAGGTGGATAGGACTTAAACCCATAACCTTTTGCCTGACGGGCTAATACCCTCTCACTTGATCTCTTTTTATCGATGATTGAATTTATAAGAGAGTTACATTACTGGCTTCATAAACAGTAATCTGTCCTTTTTGCTAGTGGGTTTTTTTGTGTTATATTCAAACAGTGATTCTCAAGTACTAAGTTCGTTCGAATTCGACATTTACAAATGTACTCAGCAGAAAACAAGAAGTATTTTAGTATGCATATTTGATGAAGTCATTCACAGAACATGATATTGTTCGTCAGATTAAATCCCGTCATGTGTGACGTGCATTATCCTGCGAAAAATGTCCGGTTTGTCGGTAGCTATACCATCAACGTCTTTTGCAATATAGTTTTGGGCTTCTATTGGTGTATTAATCGTCCAGACGATTACCTTCAGATTGCTCTTGTGTGCCTTTGCTATATCTCTCCGGTGAACGAATCTGTACAGAGGAACCAGATACTGGGCATTCAGCTTTAAGGCTGTGTCAATGGGATTCTTGACTTTCGTATAAATGAAGCCGGTTTCGATTTTCTTGTCGATAGTCCTGATGTGAGCAAGTGTTTCTTCGTGGAAAGAGACGATGATAACCCTGTCTTCCAGTTTCTCTTTCCTGATCACATCCAAAACCTTGTTTTCGTAACCAGCCTCTTTTACTTCAATCAGTATTTTTTCAGCTTTTTTGCCGATAAAGCGTAATACTTCCTCAAGGGTAACAATCCTGTTTTCGGTCATATGCCTCAGTTCTTTTAGCGTTGCATCGTTTATGCACACGTCTTTCCCGAAGACCTTTTTCAGATTATCATCGTGGCTGATAATTAATTGAGCGTCTTGCGATATCCGCACATCAAGTTCGATAGCATTCGCTCCCAGTTCGATTGCCTTGATGAAGCTTTCGAGAGTATTCTCGATCTCATAAGCCTTGGCTCCGCGATGGCCGACTTTCAGAAACATGGATTACGGTCCTTTCTTATCAATATACACGTTTTTCTGATACCATATGCGCAAGCTCTTCTATCAATGGCACCTGTGCCTCATGGATTTTCCTTTTGGCCTCCTTCATTACAAACCATGCAGCACGGTCAACTTCAGGAAATTCTCCCCGCTTGCCTGAATGGGGAGGCCATTCCATCGTGAATGTATTGCTTTTTATTTCTAAAGGATCGTAATTGCGCTCGACAGCCCACGCCTGTATTGTTTTCCCGCTTTTTGTTTTCAGCGGACTAAGCTGAAGAAAATATCCTGAAACCTTAAAGCCTGTTTCTTCATGAAACTCCCGCTGCGCTGCAGAAAGAGGGTCTTCATCCGGGTCAACAAGACCCTTTGGTATAGACCATGCCCCGATGTCTTTTCCAGACCAGAAGGGTCCGCCGGGATGTACGAGGAAGACCTCGATTTCTCTGTTTCGCACTCGGTACAAGAGCAAGCCTGCGCTGATCTCTGGCATATCCCTATAATATCAATTGCATATCCGACCTGTTCTTGCTCATCAACAATTCAATTCGTATGTTATATTAAATATATTTTCAGGAAAATCAAAATAAAATTATATCTAAAACTTACAATGACCAAAAAACCTGCATTCAATTCATTTCTTCGACAAAAGAAATTGAACGATGAAATATTGAAAGCACTTTCTTCAGTGTTGGAGAGTATGGCTGAGGGGGTTAATGTATCCAATGATAAAGGAGTCATATTATATACCAATCCTGCCTTCGATGCCATGTTCGGATACAATCAGAATGAATTAATAGGCAAACACGTTTCAGAGCTGACCACGTATTCTGAGGAAAAGAATGCACAGATTTATAAGGAAATTAATCACATATTGGATGAACAAAAAGCTTGGTCAGATGAATTCAGTAACAAAAGAAAGGATGGCACAGTATTTTATACGGAAGCACGAATCAGCGCTGTAAAACTCAGGGGCAAGAGATGCTTGATATCTGTCCAAAGTGACATTACTCTACGTAAGATGATGGAAGCCTCTCTGCAGGAGTCCGAAACAAAGTACCGCATTGTTTCTGAAAATACCTATGACTGGGGATATTGGATCAGTCCTGACAAGAACATTATTTACCTATCGCCATCCTGCCAACGTATTACTGGGTATGATACCGGGGAGTTTCTCTCAGACCCCGACTTGATTTGGCGTATTATTCACCCTGAAGACCAACATATCTTTATCAACCACGTGTCAGATAAAGAAAACCAACATCTTGCGACTGAGATTGAATTCCGTATTATTCGCAAAGATGGAACTGTTCGGTGGATTGGTCATAACTGCCAGCCGGTTTTTGATAGTGACGGAAACTTTTTAGGGACACGAGTAAGTAATCGTGACCTTACCAAGCGCAAGTTGGCAGAGGAAGATTTGCGGAAGAGTGAAGAAAAATATCGCATTGTCGCCGACTTCACATATGACTGGGAGGACTGGGTAGATCCATCAGGCAAATACATGTATGTGTCCCCCTCATGTGAGCGGATTACCGGCTATCGCAGGGACGAATTCGTGCATGCTGAGCTGCTTATAAAAATTACTCATCCAGATGACCGTGAAATAGTGAGAAAACATTTTCGTGAAGTATTGAGCGGCAGCACTGAAATTCCTCATGTGGATTTCCGTATCATTACCCGCTCCGGTGATGAGCGCTGGCTCAGCCGTTACTGCCAGCCAATTTACAGTGAGAACGGAATATATCTCGGGAGACGGGGCAGCAGCCGTGATATTACAGAGCGTAAAAAAACAGAACAACAGTTGAAGCAATTAACAGATGAATTGAAGCGTAAAATTAATTAAAATCATACCATCAAAAAATTAATCATTATTTTTTCATTTTCCTTGAAATTCCAACGCATCACTATTTAACATCTGCATTCGCAGTATTTGAAACCGGGGAGTCCTGTCAATCTACGTATCTCCGCATACTTGCAGGCCCTTTGAACGAAGATATTTTTTCACTTCCTGAATGCTCAGGATCCGGTAATGAAAGACAGACGCAGCCAGCAGGATAGTCGCCCCTCCTTTTGTTGCTGCTTCATAGAAATGCTCAAGGGTTCCGGCACCGCCTGACGCCACCACCGGAAGGTCAACTGCATCGACGATTGCTCTGGTGAATTCCAGATCATATCCGGCTTGAGTTCCGTCACCGTCCATGCTGGTAGGGAGAATGACACTGGCTCCCAGATCCTGACATTGTTTTGCCCACGCTATTGCATCCTTTCCGACAGGCTTAGTCCCCCCGGAAACAACCAGTTCAAACCCTGATGGCATCTCCTTGTTCCTTCTCGCATCAATAGCTACGGTTATTCTGCCGGGACCATATGCTTTCGCTGCCTGCCTGACGAGGTCAGGATTTTTGACAGCAGCGCTGTTCATGGAAATCTTGCCTGCACCCGATGCGAGCACAAGTTCAATGTCCTCAAGAGTCGAGATGCCGCCACCAACTGTCAGGGGGATGCTGATGACTGATGAAACATTCCTGACCCATTCCAGCCGAGTCTTGCGATTCTCGACTGTTGCCGCTATGTCGAGCATCGCTAATTCATCGGCTCCTTCTTTCTGATAAAAAGCTGCGTTTTCCACAGGGTCGCCGGCATCTTTGATATCGACAAAATGAACCCCTTTCACGACCCTTCCCTCTTTCATATCAAGGCACGGCATGATTGTTATTCTGTCCATGAGAAGTTCCTTTCCTCCTTATAAATATCGAACACCGTGGGTTCCCTTTTCTATCTGACCGATCATAAATGCCTGGTATCCTGCTTGTCTCAGTATTGAAATTGCAATATCCGCCTTGCGCTTTGAGACAACCATGGCATACCCTATCCCCATGTTAAAGGTTTTTTCCATATCTTCTTCCGGAACATTTCCCAATTTCCTGATGATGCTGAA
>Ga0079037_100001045_pt1 | contig 13845 bp, 7 predicted proteins | sample Mud3Dept4metaG_FD_71479 | JGI IMG/M metagenome (GOLD analysis project Ga0079037, IMG submission 71479) | Freshwater wetland microbial communities from Ohio, USA, analyzing the effect of biotic and abiotic controls - Mud 3 Core 4 Depth 4 metaG | ecosystem: Environmental > Aquatic > Freshwater >... | reverse complement strand
CGTCGACCGTCAGGATGCCGTCGACGAAGACAAGGTCGGCCCCCGCCTCGCGGTAGGCACGAGCCCGTCGCTCGGCCTCGTCCCATCCGTGCGGCTGGAGCGCATCGGTGCGCGCGATGATCACCAAGGGCGTGCGCCGCGCATCGCACGCCGCCTGGACCTTCGCGGCCATCTCGGCCAGAGGAATGACTTCCTTTCCGGCAAAGAAGCCGCAGCGCTTCGGCCAGACCTGGTCTTCGAGGTGCAGCGCCGCGGCCCCGGCATCTTCGTACGCGCGTACGGTGCGCGCGGCGTTGAGCGGGTTGCCGTAGCCGGTGTCGGCGTCGCAGATCAGCGGGACCTGCACGGCGGCGGCAACCGTGCGCACGCTGTCCACCATCTCGCTCATGGTCAGCAAGCCGAGGTCCGGGTAGCCGCGCGCCGCCGCGGTACCGAAGCCCGTCAGGTAGACTGCCCCAAAGCCCGCCGCCTCGGCGATCTTCGCCTGCAGCGCGTCGTACACGAACGGCGCGACCAGCATCTCGGAAGAGGCGAGCAACCCTCGCAGCTGCATCGCACCGTCGCTCATCTCGCCGGCCCGCCTAGCCCGAATCGGCGTGCGTCACGCTCGTCCGGCTCCGTGCCTCGCGGGTCTCATTCCTCCTCGATCTGCGAGTCGAAGAACTTCACCAGGTTGCCGCGGTGCTCGGTTGTGTTGAACTCGATGGCGGCGCGGGGATGCTGGTTGAGCAGGCCCGTGATCATGTACGGAATGTCGAAGCCCCAGAGGAGCTTCTGCCGCATCGGCTCGATGTGCTCCTGGATGCACTGGAGGACGGGTCGGAGCCGGTACTTCGGGTTGTGCAGAAAGCCGATCAACAGCTCGATCGGGCAGTTGCCAGCGCCACGACCGAGTCCGGCCATGCTGCCGTCCAGCATGTTGGCGCCCAGGATGATCGCTTCGATGCTGTTGGCGTACGCGAGTTGCTGGTTGTTGTGCGCGTGCATCCCGACGGTCTTGCCGCGGGGTCCCGCGTGACGGAGGAATTTCTCCGTGAGGTAACGAACCTGTTCGCTGTAGAACGAGCCGAAGCTGTCGACGAGATAGATCGCGTCCACTTCCGACTCCGCGACCAGCGCCAGCGCCTCGTCGAGCTCCCACTCCGGAATCGTCGAGGCGGCCATCAGGTTGAAGGTGGTTTCGTAGCCCTTGTCGTGGGCGTCCTTGATCATGTCCAGCGCCACGGGGATCTGATGAATGTAGGTCGCGACCCGGATCATGCTCAGGACGCTCTGGCTCCGGGGCAGGATGTCCTCGTGGTAATCGGTCCGCTCCGCATCCGCCATCACGCACAGCTTCATCGGCGTGTCGTTCTCGCCGACGATGCGGCGGATGTCGTCCTCGTCACAGAACTTCCACTTGCCGAACCCGTCCGCAGCGAAGATGCGCTTGGAGGCCCTGTAGCCGAGCTCCATGTAGTCGATGCCCGCCTGGACGCAGGCCGTGTACACCGACGCGACGGTCCGCTCGTCGAACTGGTGGTTGTTCATGAGCCCGCCGTCACGAATGGTGACGTCCACGATCTTGATCTCGGGACGGTATGAAACCCAGCGGCGGGCTGGGGCCTCGCTCTCTTTTTTCGTCTCTGCGCTCATTGCTCTGCCTCTAACTCGCTTTCTCGTTCGCCGTCGATTCTCGACCGCGCGACCCGACAACGTTTGCCGGTGCCGCAAGCCTCGATGGCGTGCATGGTGGGAGTGTCGACAGGAGCACTAGTGACATAAGTGGCGCCTTTGTGCCAGGGGGGCGGCGGCGATACGTGGCAGTGAATGAGCACGAGCGGAGGTGTAAAAGGCGCTGCAATCCCGCACCATGAGATCCGCGAGGCCTGGACCGGTTCACGGTACCAGGTCGGCAAGCTTGAGTGCCCGGTACGTCGTGTACCCCCCGGAAAGATTCCGCGGCTGGTAGCCATGCTGCGCCAGGAAGCGGGTGGCGTAGTACGCGCGCTGCCCGACGCCGCAGGAGATCCAGATCTCGCGCTGCCTGGGCAGCTCGGTGTACCGCTGCCGTAGCTGCGACAAGGGGAGGTTGATGGCGCTCGGGATGTGGCCGGCGGCGAACTCGTCCGGCTCGCGCACGTCGAGGAGCAGAGCATCCGTACGCCCGAGTTGCTCCCACTCGGCCAGCGGCATGTCACCGCTGAGGGCGTTCTGGGCGATCATCCCGGCGAGGTTGACCGGATCCTTTGCGGCGCCGAACTGCGGTGCGTAGCACAACTCGGCCTCCGCCAGATCGTGGACCGTGCCGCCGAACTGGATCGCGGTGGCGATGACGTCGATACGTTTCTCGACGCCTTCCGTCCCCGCCCCTTGCGCGCCGAGGATGCGACCCTCGGGCACGGAAAACAGCAGCTTCAAATGGATGGGCCGCGCGCCGGGGTAGTAGCCGGCGTGATGTCCCGGGTGCAAGTACACCTTCTGAAAGGCGGTCATACCGGCGCGTCGGAGACCCTTCTCGGACGCGCCGGTAGACGCGATGGTCATGCCCAGCACCCCCACGACGGCCGTCGCCTGCACACCGCGGAAGCGCGTGGGACGTCCGGCGATGCACTCGGCGGCGATGCGACCCTGCCGATTCGCCGGTCCGGCCAGAGGCAGCATCGTCTCCTGGCCGGTGAGCACATCGCGCACCTCGACGGCATCGCCGACGGCCCAGATGTGCGGGTCGGCGGTTCGCATCTGTTCATCCACGACGATGCCTCCCCGCGCCCCGATCTGGAGCCCTGCGTTCTGCGCCAACGCCGTTTCGGGCCGCACGCCGATGGCCAGGATGACGAGATCCGCCGGCGATTGTGTTCCGCTCTCCGAGATGACGCGCAAGCGGGCGCCGCCGGCGGCCTCGATGCGCGCCAGGCCGTCACCGAGGCGCAGCTCGACTCCCCTCGCTTGCAGATGCTCCGTGACTGGCACGGCCATCTCGGGATCCAGTGGCGGCATCAACTGCGGCAGCTTCTCGACGACCGTCACCGACAGTTCGCGGTGCACCAGGTTTTCAACCATCTCCAAGCCGATGAAGCCACCACCAACCACGACCGCCGTCTTTGCCTGGTGCGTCTCGATCCAGGCGCGGATGCGCCGCGTGTCGGGAATGCTGCGCACCGCAAACACCCCGGGCAGCTCGATGCCGGGTAACGGCGGCCGGATTGGCGCGGCCCCGGGAGCGAGGACGAGCACGTCGTACGGTTCCTGTCGTTCGGCACCGGTGCGCAGGTCGCGAACCGTGATCAGTCGCGTCGCGCGGTCGATGACGGTGACTTCGCTCTCCGTGTGCACGCCGACGTTGAACCGCTGCCGAAAAGTTTCGGGCGACGCGACGAGGAGCTTCTCTTCGTCTGCAATTACGTTGCCGACATGGTACGGCAGCCCGCAATTGGCAAACGAGACGTACGGACCGCGGTCGAACAGGACGATCTCGGCGGCCTCGTCGAGCCGTCGCAACCGGGTGGCGCACGAGGCGCCGCCGGCCACGCCGCCGACGATGAGCACACGCCGCCGCGGCGAGCCCTGGGGTGGGTGGGAAGATTGTTGATGCGTGTCGCTCATCAGGCCAGCTCCAGCCATGCGAAAGTTGTGTCTCTTGGTAGCACACCCGTGTGAAAAGGGCAGACGAGGGGGGCGAAGGCATAGACCGGCCACGTCTCAGCGGGTCTGGACATCGTGCCCTCTCCTGCGGCAATCATCCACTCATGACGACCGCCGACATTGATCTCACTGATCTCGATCGGTTTGCCGCCGGCTTTCCGCACGAAGTGTTTGCGTTCCTTCGTCGCGAGGCGCCGGTGTGGTTTCACCCACCCACGGCGCACACTCCGGGCGGGGAGGGCTTCTGGGTGTTGAGCCGTTACGCGGACATCGAGGCCGCGGCGAGTGACGGGGGGACGTTCTCGTCCGTCACGGGCGGCAACCGCGACGGGGGCGGCACGTTGATCGAGGATCTGCCGCTCGGTTTCGCGGCCGGCGTGCTGCTCAACATGATGGACGACCCGCGCCACCTGCGTATCCGCAGGCTGGTGACACCGAGTTTCTCGCCGCGCGCGTTGTGGCAGATTGAAGCGGACCTCCGGCAGCGGACGGCGGCCATCCTGGATGCGGTTGCCGCCCAAGAGGAGTGCGACTTTCTGGTGGAGGTGGCTGCCGAGCTGCCGCTGCAGGCGAGCGCGCAGCTGCTCGGTGTGCCGCAGGCCGACCGGCACCGGCTCTTCGCGTGGGCCAATGCCACCCTCGATTACGACGACCGTGACCTCGGCGGTCAGAGCGAGAAGGTGACGGCCGCGTCAGCCGAGATGTTCGCGTATGGCGGCGAGCTGATCGCCAAGAAGCGACGCTGCCCGGGTGACGACATGTTCTCGGCGGTCGTGCACGGGAGGATCAAAGGACAGAACGGCGGCGATGAGCCGCTCACCGACCTGGAGCTGCAGATGTTCTTCAGTCTGCTGGTCATGGCCGGCAGCGAGACGACGCGCAACTCGATCGCCACCGGGCTGAAGGCGCTCATCGAGCACCCGGATCAGTGGCGGGCGCTGCAGGCGGACCGGTCGCTGCTCGCGAGCGCGGTGGAGGAGATCCTGCGCTGGGCGTCGTCGACTCCGTACAACCGCCGTACCGCCACGCGCGACGTCACGATCCGGGAGGAGACCATTCGGACCGGTGACAAGGTCACGCTCTGGTGGGCGTCGGCCAACCGCGATGAAGCGGTCTTTTCAGAGCCCTTCCGCTTCGACAGTCGGCGCACGCCGAATCCCCACTTCGCCTTCGGTCACGGCGGACATTTCTGTCTCGGCGCCAACCTCGCCCGCATGGAGATCCGGCTCGTCTTCGACGCGCTGCTCGACCGCTTCGACGCGATCGCGCTCGCTGGACCGATCGAGTGGACGCGCAGCAACAAGCACACGGGCGTGCGCCACATGCCAGTCAGGTTCAGCCCGCGGCGCGCGTGTCTTGAGTGAGGGGAAGAATCCCTCCCCATGCGTCGAGAGGCGACCAATGAGCCGCGCCTGCTGGTTCCGTGTTGGCGGGAGGTATGGAGAGTGAAGCTGAGCACCCTTGTAGCCCCGGGCTTCAGCCTGGCTTCAGCCCGCGCTCCGGATTCCTCCCATCGCTCTCGCAGGCTGAAGCCTGCGCCTAGAGACGCGCGCGCGGCGTCTTTCAGCATCCTGCTACGCGGCGGCCGCATGTCACCGGATAAGGCCGTATTCACCGTGAAGGAGATGGGTCGATGAGTCGGGATGACTTCAAGGCGCTCTATCTGGATGTGAGGCAGCCTCTGGAGACGCGCGTGCGGGACCTGCTCTCCCGCATGACGCTCGACGAGAAGCTCGCGCAGATCGGCTGCGTGTGGTCGAGCAGCCTGATTCAGGACGGCGAGTTCTCCGCAGCACGGGCCAGCGACAAGCTCGGGCAGGGGATCGGCCACGTGACGCGCATCGGTGGGGCGACCGTGCTGGGTCCAGCCGAGAGCGCTCGGTTTGCCAACGCGATTCAGACGTTCCTGAAGGAACGCACGCGGCTTGGTATTCCGGCGATCATCCACGAGGAAAGCTGTGCCGGGTACATGGCGCGGGGCGCGACGTGCTTTCCGCAAGCGATTGGGCTGGCGAGCACGTGGGAGCCGGAGCTCATCGAGGCGATGACAACCGTCATCCGCACGCAGATGCGTGCGGTCGGTGCGCATCACGCCCTGGCGCCGGTACTCGACGTGGCCCGCGATCCGCGCTGGGGTCGCACGGAGGAGACGTTCGGGGAGGATCCGTATCTCATCTCCCAGATGGGCATCGCCTACGTTCGAGGTCTGCAGGGGCCGGATCTCGCCCGCGGCGTCGTGGCGACGGGCAAGCACTTCGTCGGCTACGGCGCCTCGGAGGGCGGCATGAACTGGGCGCCCGCGCACCTCCCGCGGCGCGAGCTCCTCGACGTCTTCGTCACGCCCTTTGCGGCCGCGATCAAGGAGGCGAAGCTGGCCTCGATCATGAATGCCTATAACGAGATCGACGGCATTCCGCTGGGGGCGTCGCGGGAGCTTCTGACCGACCTCCTGCGCGGCGAGCTTGGTTTCGACGGCGTCGTGGTGGCGGATTACTTCACCGTCAACATGCTCTTCCAGTACCACCGCGTCGCGCGCGACGAGGGCGAAGCGGCGGGCCTCGCGCTCGAGGCCGGCATCGACGTAGAGCTGCCGGCGCAGCACTGCTACGGCGAGCCGCTGCGGCGAGCGATCGAGGCGGGGACGGTTCCGCTGTCCCTCGTGGATGCCGCAGTCGGCCGGCTGCTGCGCATGAAGTTCCAGCTCGGGCTCCTCGACCATCCGTACGTCGATGCCGGGCTGGCGCCCTCGCTTTTCGATACCACAGAGCAGCGGGTGCTGGCGCACGAGATCGCGCGGAAGTCGATGGTGCTGCTCAAGAACGACGGCGACCTCCTGCCGCTGGACAAGGGGCTGTCGTCGATCGCAGTCATCGGTCCGAGCGCCGACAGCGTGCGGTTGCTGCAGGGCGACTATCACTATCCCGCCCATCTCGAGATCATGTTCGGGGAGGTCAGGGAGGGTGACCTGTCACCCCGTCCGGCAGGCGCGATCAATCTCGCGCAGCACTTCGTGCCGATGGTGACCGTGCTGGAAGGAATCAAGCGCAAGATCTCCGCGCCGACCACGATTCACACGGCGCCCGGTTGCGAGATCCTCGGTGACTCGACGGACGGTTTCGCCGCCGCGGTCGAGGCGGCGAGGAAGGCGCAGGTGGCGATCGTCGTGGTGGGCGACCGGTCGGGTCTGGTGGATGGCTGCACCAGCGGCGAGTCTGTCGACCGCGCCGACCTGTCACTGCCCGGCGTGCAGCAGGCGCTGGTCGAAGCCGTGGTCGCGACCGGCACCCCGGTGGTGGTGGTGCTGATCAACGGCCGACCTTTGTCGATCCCGTGGATGGCCGCGCACGTTCCCGCCATCCTCGAAGCATGGCTGCCTGGCGAAGAAGGTGGCGGCGCGGTTGCCGACGTGCTGTTCGGCGACTGCAATCCCGGCGGCAAGCTGCCGGTGTCGTTGCCGCGAACCGTGGGCCAGGTCCCCGTCTACTATAATCACAAGCCCTCCGGCGGCCGCTCGCAGTGGAAGGGCGACTACGTGGATGCCAGCGCGAAGCCGCTGTTTCCCTTCGGACACGGGTTGAGCTTCACGACGTTCGCGTATGAGGACTTCGTGATCAGTCCGGCTCGTGTAGACCCCACCGGCACGGTGCGTATCCGGGCGACCGTGACCAATGTCGGCGAGCGCCGCGGCGAGGAGGTCGTGCAGCTCTACGTCCACGACGTCGTCGCCAGCGTCACCCGTCCGGTGAAGGAGCTGAAGGGCTTCAAGCGGCTCGATCTGGCACCGGGCGAAGCGAAAACCGCGACCTTCGAGCTGTCGGTGAGCCAGCTCGCCTTCTGCGCTCGCGACATGAGCTTCGTGGTCGAGCCGGGAACGATCGAGGTGATGCTCGGCAGCTCCGCGGAAGACATCCGCCTCCGGGGTGAGTTCGAGATCGTTGGCGAGACGACGGTGGTCGGCTGGGACCGCGGCTATTCCACACCAGCTCGGGTCGAGTGAGCGGCCGCTCCGGCAAGGTGGAGCGCGACCTCCGGGCGCGCTGGGCGTGGTAGAGCGCGACGTCCCGGCGCGCAGGGTGGAGGCGGGGGCCCAAACGCGAACCAACCACAGGGCAAGCGCTACCAGATCGGCGCGACGCTCCGCTATGTCCTGGGTGGCGAGCAGAAGGAGGTTGAGGTCGCCCCCGACTGGATTACGGTGACGCCACAACCGCGCCTCACGCTGGACTACTTCCTCGAACACGTATGCGACACACGTATGCGAATCCGGTTGAGTGTCGACGCGCATCACGGGTATACAGAAATCACCCGCCGCGACCGCGTCGGCGCGGTGCTCCGTGCTGCTTGGGGGATGCCATGAAATCATTCAGGGTCGTTGCCGTTCTGCCGTGGCTCCTCTCCATCTTCGGCGGTGCGCTCCCAGCGGGCGCGGTGGATCACTTCCTGTGCTACCAGGCGAAGACCACCAAGGGTGCGCCGAAGTTCGAGGGCACGACGGTCGACCTCGCGGACCAGTTCGAGGACAAGCGCTTCGACGTCAGGAAGACGAGGTACATCTGCACGCCGGCGGACAAGAACGGCGAAGGCGTCAGCGATGCGGTCACGCGCCTCGGCGGCTACAAGATCAAAAGCGCCAAGGGCGAGCCGCGTCACACGCCGCAGGTTGCCCTGAACGTCACCAACCAGTTTGGATCGCTCACCGTGGATACCAGGAGCGAGGACCTGCTGCTCGTCCCTGCGGCAGTGTGCATTGATCAACCGCCGGGATCGTGCCCGGGTCCGTTGCCGCCGCCACCAACCGGCGCGCACGAGGTCGATCATTTCAAGTGTTACAGAATCAAGGGATCGAAGGGTGCGCCTCGATTCGAGGGTAGCACGGTCAGCGTCGAGGATCAGCTCACCCCCGGAACCCGTTCGCTCCAAGTGGTCAAGCCGCGCCATCTGTGTCTCGCCGCCAACAAGAACGGTGAGGGCATCAAGGACGCGGGTGCGCTGATACTCTGCTACAAGGCCAAGCCGGCGAAGGGGCAACCGCAACACGTGCCCATCGCCGATCTCGGGGTGAGCGATCAGTTGGGCTCACAGCGTCTGGACACCAAGAAGGAAGCCGAGCTGTGTGTGCCGTCCAATCCCGCCACGCTCGGCCGCCCGGCTGATCCGGTGGTGCTGAGCGGCGCGGACGTGCCTTCGCTCCTGGGGATCCCGCCGGGTGATCTGGTGGCGTTCGCCCATGCGCTCGGATGGGTGCAGATCCCCGTGCAGGTGGACGAGCGCGACATCATCAACTTGGACGACGTCTACAACCACATTGGCGGTCACGGCGGCGGCATTACCCTTCTCGACTATACCGATGCGGGGACGTTTACCGGTCCAGACGCGAACCCTCTGCTCGACAGCGATGATGAAATCGTGTTCATGGCCAAGGATGCGGGGAGCCAGGCTGGCAGCGCTGGCCTGCCGCCGGGGGTCGTCCCGAACTCGGGCGTGGAGGTCACCATTTCAGACCCCCTCGGCCCGGACGTCGGCTATGTGTACCTGTTCCGCCGTAGCGGTTCGCTCGACCCCAGCGCCGGCCGGCAGTACGTCGACTACCAGTTCGCGCTGTTGTCGGGCGACTACCTGGCTACCTACCAGATCGGCAGTGGGCCGAATCCGGAAGACAGCAACGTGACCAGTGCGTTCTACGCGCGGCGCTTCGCCGACCGCTGGGTGCAGGATGAGCTGCGCATCTTCGCCGGCCTGGCGACGGGCGCCGACATCCTCGACCGGCACAAGAACCTGTTCGCGCCCGGCGTCTGCGGCCGCAGCGAGGACACGTTCTCGGCGGGCGAGGGGGCGTTTATCATCAACAAGAGCGGCCCGGTGCGCGCCATTCGCTCCTACGTCGGCGCCAACAGCGGGCCGCGCACACAGCGCCAGCACCTCTTCTACGAGCGTCGCGAGGATATCCGGACCTTCCTGCGCGTGCATGCCATTCCGGGCATGATGGACTTCTTCGACTACAGCCCGGGCACAACCGGCATGACGTACCGGAACGACCTGAACGTTGGCGGTGTCACCATCGACGGCGTGCCCGACACGGTGGCGATCGGGGCTCCCGCGTGGGAGATGGTGACCGGTCCGCAGGGCTCGCTGCTGGTGACGGGCGTGGTCACCACTGACATTGCCGGGCTGGCGCCGAGCCTGTACTACCTCGACGATTCGATGCCGCCCGTCACCCAGTGCACGGGCGATGCGTTCGCCTACGGCTCGAGCGGGCTCTGGATCAATCAGTCGATTCCGAACACGGACCCCATCTTCGCCGGCTACAGCATCCTGCAGGGCGATCGGATCTTGTACTACGATGTCCCCGGGCTCAGCGTGAGCGGCGCCCAGAAACGCCACGAGTGGGCGACGAACCCGCTGGTTCACACCGCGAACCCGTGGCCGTAGGGGCGTCGCGCCCGTGCGGAACGCAGGGGTGGAGAACGGGCGCGCGGAGCAGGGCACGGGGGCGGGGACTTGTACAGCAACGCGCTGATCTTTAGACAGACGGGCGTGATTGACGAGTCGATCAAACGCAAGCTGCGGTACGTCAAGATCGCCGGCGACCACGTCGACCTGCGCTGCTTTCCGGACTTCCTCATCGTTGGCCCGCAGCGGACCGGTACGACGTGGTTGCACGCGCACTTGCGCTTTCATCCGCAAATCCTGCTCGCGGAACCGAAGGAACTCTTCTTCTTCAGTCGCTTGAAGACGCCCAAGCATCCCCGGTTCGAGTCCGACGACCTCGGTTGGTACCTCCGCTTCTTTCGCGATCCGGTGTGGCTCTGGGCGGTCAAGACCGGAATCTGTCTCTGGCGATACCGCGAGCGGTACCGGCCACGAGTCCGCGGCGAAGCCACGGCCAGTTACGCAGTGCTCGACCGGGACGTCATCGAAGAAATCACCGCGCTGAACCCGAACATCAAGGTCATCCTGATGATCCGTGACCCGGTGGACCGAGCGTGGTCACACGCGAAGAAGGATCTGGTTCGCAACCGCGGGCGGAAGTTTGAAGACGTGTCCGAGCAGGAGTTTCGGCAGTTCTTCACCGATCCGTATCAACGCCAGTGTGCGCGTTATGTCGAGAACTGTGACAACTGGTCGGCGCATCTGCGCGACGGCCATTTGCTGGTCTGTCTCTTCGATGATGTGGAGGCACGACCGCGGGAACTCCTGCTGGAGGTGATGTCCTTCCTGGGTGTCGACAGTGACCGGCGGTACCTCAGCCATGCGGTTCGCGAGTCGGTCAATCCGACGGGAGCGTCGAAGATGCCGGAGGAGTACCGTCGCTTCCTGCAGGACCTGCTGGCACCGGACATCCGAAACTTGCGGGAACGCTTCGGGCTCTCATGGCCACTCGGAGAACACCCGCTGGTGATCCGTCTGCCGCGTTCCGCCGGGCCGCGCTGACCATCGAGCCCGCATTCTCAGCCCTCGCTACGAATCCTTCGCCCCAGGCGGCGATCTTCGAGCGCGCTGTTTCGCCGATGGACTGCCAGGCGCTGCCTGGGGTATGGTGTCGTCCAGCGGTCCTGACGATGCGCGGCGAGTCAGAGGTCGGCATGCGACGACGCGCTCTCGCATCGGCCGTTTGGTTTTCACTTTTCTGATTGTCACGGAGGAGGTCTCTGCATGGTCACGAGAGTAGGAGGTCTTCGCGTAATCCTCGAGCCCGAGGACGAGTACTGCCACCGACCCGATGCCGCCAAGAACTACAACGAGAGCATGTACTTCAATGTGTTCGATCCCGCGAAGAGGATCGGCGGCTGGTTCCGCCTCGGCAATCGCGTCAACGAAGGGTATGCCGAGCTGTCGACGTGCCTCTATCTGTCGGATGGTCGGGTCGGGTTCATGTTCAACCGCCCGCCGATCGACAACAACGACGAGCTGAACGCCGGCGGCATGCGCGTCGAGGTGATCGAGCCGTTCAAACGGTTGCGCGTGACCTTCGACGGTTCGGTCCTCCTGCTGAGCAATCCGCTGGAGATGGCGCGCCCGGGGCGGGCCTTCAAGAACAACCCGCTGGTCGCCTGCAAGATCGATCTGGACTACCGTGCCATCGCGCCGATGTACGGCGGACGCCCGGTTCTCGAGGACGGGTCGGATATTCCCATCGATCCCGAGAAGTCCTTCGCCAAGGCGCACTACGAGCAACACGTCGCCGCCAAGGGCAGCTTCGAGGTCGGCGGCGAACGCTGGGAGATCGACGGCTTCGGCCTGCGGGACAAGTCGTGGGGGCCGCGCTACTGGCAGAACATCTCCTGGTACCGCTGGCTGCCGATGAACTTCGGCCCAGACTTCGGGATGATGATCTCCATCATCGGCACCGAGGACGGCGAGTCGCGCCGCAGCGGCATGGTGCTGCGCAACGGCGAGTACATCATGATCAACGACGCCCGCATCGAGAGCGAGTGGGACGAGAACTGGTACCAGACCAAGCTCCGGGCGTGGGCGAAGACGGACGAACGCGAGTACGAGGTCGAGGGCCGGGTGGTCTCGATGATCCCGTTGCGCAACCGCCGCAAGAGCGACGACGGCACCGATCTGGTGACGCGCATCACCGAGGGCATGACGGAGTACCGCTGCGACGGCAAGACGGGCTACGGCATGTCCGAGTATCTCGACCAGATCGTCGACGGGCGGCCGGTCGGTCCGGACGCGAAGTAACCTTGATCCGAAAATACAAAGCACCGAGGCACCGAGATCACGGAGGAAAACACGAGGCCAATCATTTCAGGTGAGCCCGAGCTCAAACCGCGATTTTCTTCACCACGGATTGCACGGATTTCACGGGAACAATGAAAGACCCTGGCCTTGGATCCGTGCAATTGGAAAGGGGCTGAGCCGGCCCCGCTCATGGGTCGTCGTTGAGGGGGGCGACCGCGGGGAGGGACAAGATGGCAAGCGCAAGCAACGGCAAGTGGCAGAGTACGGCGTGCGTGATGTGCGCGACGAACTGTGGCCTGGAGGTGCTGGTCGAAGACCACCGCATCGTCAAGGTGCGCGGGGACAAGCGCAATCCGTTCAGCCAGGGCTACACCTGCAGCAAGGGGCTCACGGTCGGGAAGCTGGTCGACCACAAGCAGCGGGTGCTGACGCCGCTCAAGCGGATGCCCGACGGCAGTCATGCCCCCATCTCGTGGCAGCAGGCCGTGGCGGAGATCGCGGCAAAGCTCGGCGGCACCATCGCGCATCATGGTCCGGAGGCCGTCGCGCTGCTCGGCGGCGGCGGCCAGGCGAACCATCTGGACTTCCTCTACGCCGTCGGGTTCCTCAATCTCCTCGGCTCGCGCCGGCACTTCCACACCCTGGCGCAGGAGTTCACCCAGAAATACCTGGTCAACGGGCTGGTGTTCGGCAGCGAGGGGATCGACTACGAGGAGAACTGGCACCGCTCCGAGGTGATCCTGGTGATGGGATCGAACCCGTGGATGAGCCACGGCTTCCAGCGGTCGCGCGTCTTGATCAGAGAGATTGCCGACGATCCGGCGCGGACGCTCATCGTCGTCGATCCCAGACGGCACGAGACGGCCGAGAAGGCCGATATGCATCTGCAGATCCGCCCGGGCACGGATTTGTACTTCCTCCTGGCCCTGCTCAACGTCATCGTCGAGGAGGGGCTCGTCGATGACGCCTTTGTCGCCGAGCACGCGCATGGCTGGGAGGAGGCCAGGTTCATTGCCGGCCTGGTCACTCCGGCTGAAGCGGCGAAGCTCTGCGACCTGAAGGAGGAGGACATCCGCGCGGTCGCGCGCCGCTTCGCGACCGCCAGGAGCGCGAGCATCAGGAACCATCTCGGCATCTGCCATGGGAAGCACATGGTGGAGAATTGCTACCTGCTCACGCTGCTGCACGTCTTGACCGGCAACATGTGCACGGCCGACGGCGCCCACTTCCCGGTGACGTTGTTCACCGGCGCGGGAGTCTTCCGGGAAGACAAACCGTCCGAGAAGCCGCGCACCCGCGTGGCCGGCATCCGCAGCATCCGCGGCTTCTTGCCGCCGAACGTCCTGCCCGAGGAGATCCTGGAGGCCGGCGAGGAGCGGGTGCGGGCGCTGGTCGTGGAGGCCTGCAACCCGATCTGCTCCTACGCCGACGCGCGCAAGATGACCGAGGCGTTCGCGCAGCTCGAGCTGCTCGTGGTCATCGATCCGGCGATGACCGAGGCGGCGCGGATGGCGCACTACGTCCTCCCCGTTC
>Ga0079037_100001042_pt1 | contig 13854 bp, 15 predicted proteins | sample Mud3Dept4metaG_FD_71479 | JGI IMG/M metagenome (GOLD analysis project Ga0079037, IMG submission 71479) | Freshwater wetland microbial communities from Ohio, USA, analyzing the effect of biotic and abiotic controls - Mud 3 Core 4 Depth 4 metaG | ecosystem: Environmental > Aquatic > Freshwater >... | reverse complement strand
GACGCGCCTGCCTTTGCTGCGATGAGAGCCTGGCTTGGAGAAAAGACAAGGGTCACATTTGTTTTAATACCCATGCCCGAGAGCCTTTTTACTGCCTTCATCCCTTCTTCGATCATCGGGATCTTTACGACAATATTAGTATGGATTTTTGAGAGGGATTCGGCCTCCCTGATCATGTCTTCTGCTTTTAAGCTGACAGCCTCGGCATTCACAGGCCCGTCGACAATGGAGCATATCTCCTTAAATAAGGTAACAGGGTCGCTGCCCTCTTTTGCAATAAGCGAAGGGTTGGTTGTGACTCCATCGATGACTCCAAGTTCCCATGCCTTCTTAATCTCGTTAATATTTGCGGTATCTATGAAGAACTTCATATCGCCTCCTCAGAATTTTAGTGTTTTCATTATACCCGAAAAATGCATATGAGCGTAAATCACGGCAGGAATATGGCCAGAAAAAGCTTGATAGCAGCACCTTTGTAGGCGGAAAGATATCAGCATGGACCTGAATGTTTTTGTGTGCTCGCTGTGATGAGAAAGCAGACCCAATTTCTGCATTATCAAGGTTTTTATGGTTATGTGCCTGCCGGATAATTTTTCAGGCGAGACTGAAAACAGGGGTTTTCACTATTGCTTCCTCGAGGACCTCGATAAGATGCACTACCGGCTTATCCTTGCAACCCTTGGAGAGTTGCAAGATGCAGCCGGGGCATGAGGTAATGATCACCTCCGCTTCTGATTTTGCATAGTCCTGCACACACGTATTCAGTAGCCTGTGAGAAAGTTCTTGAAAGGTTAGGCAGAAGATGCCTGCAAAGCCGCAGCATCGTTCCTCTTCGGTCTTCATTAAATCAAACCCTATGTTCCCAATGATTTCCCGGGGCTCTTTTTCTATTGCCAGGCCGTATTTAAGATGGCATGGATCATGATAGAGAGCTTTCTTAATCGGTGAGGAAAACGCCGGGAAGCCGGGTGAGTCTATTTTGTCGACCAGAAAGCTTGAAATGTCCTGTGCATTGTGAATTCCTTCACCGATGAGAGTGGTATATTCACGCTGAATTGTCAGGGTACAGGTTGGACAGAGGCTCAAAACTGCCTCGACATTCAGCCTGCTGAAGAGTTGGACATTCTTTCTGGCAACCTCTCTTGCCTCTTCCTCGAGACCAAGAGTTCGCAAAGGGGCCCCACAGCACGCTTCAGTTGCCGGAAGTATAACCTCGTAGCCAAGTGAGTGCAATACATTAATCAAAGATTCACCGAGGTTCGGATAGATGAAGTTGACCATGCATCCGGTAAAAACCGCTACCCTCCCTTTTTTGGGTGAGACAGAAACAACCCTTACGTTGTCTCTGAGATAGCGGTCGGGCAGCTCAAGCTGAAAGGGAATAACCCCTTTTTTCAAAAGGTATGGCATGAAAATATGTTGTGTCATTCCAAGCAGTGCGAAGCTCAGTTTTGGTCTCTTTACTGAGAAGTTAATCAGGTGACGGATTAACCTTCTCTTCTTGTCATCGCCTTTCAGGATAGTTCTGCCGTGATAGATGATTTCTTTTATATCAACTCCTGGCGGACACAGGCCAGAGCATGCACCACACAGAGTGCAGCTGAAAATACGGTCCTGTAAGGCTGGAGAAGGAGTAAGTGTTCCAGAAGCAAGCCCGAGGAGAAGCGCAAGCCTTCCCCTTGCACCCATGGCCTCTGTAGAAACCTCGTCATAGGTTGGACAGAAGGCTTTGCAACTTCCACAGCGGACACATTTTGAGAGTTCTTTCAGGTAATGAGTGTTTTCCATACTCAGGTGTTATTTTTCAATACCCGGTTCATGCTGCCGCTCTGATAGCCGTCAAGGTCAAGCGATATGAATGCATAACCGAGAGATTTGAGCGTTGCAGAAATTGCATCTCTTTTCCCATGGTCCAGAACCAGATCAATGTCTTCTTTTCTGACTTCTATCCGTGCAACAGAGCCATGGTCCCGCACCCTGAGTTCATTAAATCCAAGGGACTTCAGGAAATTTTCTGCCATTTCAACACGGTTTAAAGCCTCTTTTGTGATCCGCCTGCCGTAAGGGAACCGTGTGGCAAGGCAAGGCGATGAAGGTTTATCCCATGTTGAAAGGCCTAATTGTCGAGAAAGCTCCCTGACTTCACCTTTTGAGAGATCAGCTTCTATAAGGGGACTCCTGACATGGTATCGCTGTGCTGCCTTGCTGCCGGGCCTGAAGTCATTGATATCATTTAGAGTACTTCCATCAAGAATGAATCTGTATCCTTCTGTTAGGGCAAGAGCTTGAAGTTCCTTATACAATGCATCCTTACAGAAAAAACACCTCTCAGGTGTATTACTGACAAAGTCATCTGTTAAAAGTATGTCTGTTTTGAAAATTCTGTGCTGAATGCCGAGCTCTTCAGCTACCCCCTGCGCAGTCAGGACATCCCTGTACGGAATGAGTTCTGAAGATGCAGTTACAGAAAGAGCAGTTACACCCGAAACCTGAATAGCTTTCAGAAGAAATGTACTGTCAACCCCGCCTGAGTAAGCAAGGAGAACGCTCTGCATTGCTTTCAGGATACTCAAAAGATTTTTGAATTTATTATCTTCCATGGTTAAATAATAAGGTTCTTTCGAGGCTTTTCCACGGAGTCAATGCTTTTTTGTGCTGTGTCATTCCCGCTTGACGGGAATCCTTCTGAAGATTATTGTTTAAAGCTCAAAAATAAGGCGAAGAAAGATTCCGGCCAAGCCGGAATGACAAAAAGAGTAACGTCATTTATAAAAACTATTGCCAAATTGCAACTGATATACAGCCTTAGCAAATTATATCTGAATATTATACCTGCTTCTTACAATACCGTGACTTCATAATTTTCCTGATGCAAACTGCGGCTCTCCCGTATCGTGACCTTTACACTGTACCTGTTTTCTATATCCTCTATCCCCGCACGTTCTTCGTCTGACAGAAGGTCGGCAACAGAGGGGTGTGCTGTAACAATGATCCTTTCCCCGCCGTGTTTGGCGAGCCTTGTTACTTTTCTGAATATTTCATAACAGAGTGTTCTTGGCGACTTGACAAATGCTTTGCCCTCACAGTAAGGACATGAATCGCAGAGAGTTCTGCCGAGGCTCTCCCGGACTCTTTTCCTTGTCATCTGGATGAGGCCGAGTTCAGAGATGTGGGAGATGGTATTCTTAGCCCGGTCTTTTTTCATTGCCTCGGTAAAAGCATTGAATACCCTGTCCCTGTTTTCATATTTCTCCATATCGATGAAGTCAACGATAATGATCCCGCCGAGGTTGCGGAGCCGGATCTGGTAAGCGATTTCCTTTAGCGCCTCAAGATTGGTCTTCAAGATCGTATCTTCAAGTTCCTCCTTGCCGACAAACTTCCCGGTGTTCACATCAATGACCGTCATGGCCTCTGTCTGTTCAATGACAATGTATCCGCCGGATTTCAGCCAGACTTTTCTCCCAAGAGCCCTTGATATGTCGATTTCGATACCGAATGCATCGAATATCGGTTCAATGCCTTCATACAGTTCTATCTCACCGAGGAGTTTCTCGAAGTATGTCCGCACAAAATCCTTGATGCGTTCATACTCTTCTCCAGAATCAACCACAAGCCGTTTGACATCCTGTACCATTAGGTCTCTTACACTCCTGAAGACAAGGTCAAGATCACTGTAAAGCATCGTTGGTGCAGATACCCGTTCCTTTTTCTTCTGGACGGTTTCCCATAACAGGAGGAGGAATTCAAGGTCTTTTTTAAGATCTTCTTCGCCGGAAGCATCGCTTGCTGTTCTTATGATCAGTCCATACCCCTTCGGTTTCAAATCTTCAACGATAGCTCTCAACCGGGTTCTTTCGGATTCATCAGAGATTCTCCTTGATATGCCGATATGCTCGACATTCGGCATGAGTACAAGATATCTGCCCGGGATGGTTACATAGGACGTGACCCGCGCTCCCTTACTGCCGATAGGGTCTTTTGACACCTGGACAAGAATCTCTTGCCCTTCCTGAATAAGCTCTTCTATGGTGAGGTCGGGCCTTCCCTGCTTTGAGACCACCTCGATAGAGTTGATCTTTTCTTCTTCCTCAAGAAAAGGAGCAAATTCTTCCAGCTCTGAATGAATATCGGTTACATACAGGAAAGCAGCCTTTTCAAGACCTATGTCGATAAAGGCAGACTGCATGCCGGGCAGGATTTTTACAACCTTCCCTTTGTAAATATTGCCGACCAGGCTTGCGTCACGCTTTCTCTCGACGTAGCATTCAACAACCTGACCACCTTCGAGAAGGCCAACCCTGATTTCATCCCGAGTTACATTAATTAGTATTTCGCTGTCCATTGCAAACTCCGTTCAATTGGCTTTACCCAACCGCCATTCCATCCATAGAGCGCTACCCTTGTTATATCGAGTTCCTCCAGAGGCTTGTCAAATAAGAGAGGAATAAGTTCACCAAGCCTTACCTTGGAATCTCCCTGATCCATAACCAGCAATGAAACCGAATCTTCGTCAAGCATGGTCACCTCTTCAACCATGTTCCTGATATTTATTGTACCTTTTTCCCTGGCAACAAGCAGCTCTTTTTTTGATAAAAACCTGTGCACAGGGGAAATATCAACATCATTTATTGCATACTCATATCTGTAGATAAAAGCATTGAGCGAAGGATACCCTGCAGGGATGACTGACATGTCGTTAACGGAGATGGCATCCGGCAGCATTTCGTTCAATTTTTTCTTGTTCATGACCAAATCAAAAGGAGGTGTGATTTCCATGTCAAAGTATTCTCTCAGACCTGCGACCCCCACTCCAAGGGGAGGGCCGAATGATATTTTAGGAGACGGATGAAATCCTTTGGAGAATTCGAGGGGAAACCCGGCTCTCCTCATTGCCCGGTGAAACAGGGTAATAAGTTCAAGATGCGAGAGATGTCTCAATCCACTGGTTTTTGAAAATTCCACGCGTATTCTGACCGGATTGAACGGTTTTGTGTTAAGGATAACAGGCGAAAACTCTTCAGCAGTCTGTGTTTGCCTCCCGACTGTCGACTGCTGACTATCGATAGATTTGTTACAATCGAGTCCGCAATTATGGCAGGTTTTCCTGCAATCAGTTGAGATATCTCCTGAGAGGGCTTTCTGATATTCTCTCCACAGGAACTCTTTTGATATGCCTATGTCTATTGCATCCCAGGGCAAACTATCAGCAAAGCTAAAGGATTTCTGTGCTAAAGCAGTTACATCTGTTCCTGTAAGACTCATTGCTTGTTCCCATTTTCTGAAATCAAAAACCTCGGTCCAGCCGTCAAGTCTGCATCCTAATGACCAGGCTTTTTCGATGAGTGGAGCAATCCTTGCATCACTACGGGAGAAAGCAGCCTCCAGCAAGCTCATCTTCATGTCGTGTCCTTTTACCTTGAACCCCTTCCTGACGAGCTTGTCTTTTATATAGTTCTTTTTCTCCTGAAGCGCATCAGAAGGGTGTTGTCCATACCATTGAAAGGGGGTATGGGCCTTGGGAATGAATGGAGAAACACCGATATTGATATTGACAAATCGTTTCGTATACTGCTTCGCGGTCTTCAAGGCCTTCAAAGCCATGGTGAGGATTCCTTCAATGTCTTCGTCTGTTTCTGTCGGGAGGCCTATCATAAAATACAGCTTGAGATTGAGCCATCCTTCTTCGAAGAGAATTTTGAGAGCCTGATCATAATCGCCGTCAGAGAAGTCTTTATTGATTACTTTTCTGAGCCTTTCAGTGCCGGCCTCCGGCGCAATGGTAAACCCGGTTTTTCTGACCGTGCGTATCTCCTGCAGAAGGGCGGTATTTATTGCAGCTACCCTGAGCGAAGGAAGCGAGAGCGCAATCCGGTCTTTTTTGAATTTCTTATTAAAATCCCTTACAACGTTCAAGAGGCAGCTGTAATCTCCGGCGCTGAGAGACGTGAAAGCAACCTCCTCATATCCGGTATTTCTCAGAGCAGTTTCTGCAAGGGCTAAGGCATTGTGAGGACTTCTTTCCCGGACAGGCCGGTAAATCATTCCTGCCTGACAGAACCTGCACCCCATCGAACAACCTCTTGAGACCTCAATATTAATCCTGTCGTGGACAATTGCGGTAAAGGGGACGATAGGCTTATCCGGATATGGTGCGTTATCAAGGGACGAAAGGACACGTCTTTTGACAGAGGATGAAGGATGAAGGATGAAGGATGAAGGATCATTCACGACAAAATGCACTTTGGGTGACGAGGCATGAAGTGAAGGTACGTATATGCCTTCAACCTGAGAAAGAGATTGGAGAAGCGATTCCTTCCTGCCGTCTCCGTCATTTTTCCATCGATAATAGTTTTCTAAAATTTCTTTAACTGCTTCCTCACCATCTCCAATCAGAAAGGCATCAATAAAAGGAGACATCGGCATCGGGTTAACTGAGCAGGGTCCCCCGGCAATAACCAGCGGATAACGAACAGATGGTGAACTCAGACGCTCTTCTGACGTAACAGGGATGCCACCCATAGAGAGCATATTCAGTACGGTTGTATAAGAAAGTTCATATTGCAGACTGAATCCCACAATGTCAAAATCCCTGAGAGGCCGTCTTGATTCGAGGGAAGAAAGCAGGATACCCTTTGCCTTGATTTCTGCTTCAAGGTCAACCCATGGAGAAAAGACCCGTTCTGCTGATGCAAAAGGAAGGTCGTTTATTATCGTATACAGAATCTTGAGCCCGAGGTGGGACATCCCGATTTCATAGATATCGGGAAAAACAAGGGCTACCTTGACGGGTTTATCAGAATAAACGGCGTTAATTTCATTATTGATGTACCGGCTTGGCTTCTGGAGATAAGAAAAATTCACACATTAAGAATACCATGAATGCTTACGATATTGTTTAGCCCGGAAAGTGCATTTGATAGATAGAATGGCAGGTCTGCCTGCCGTACGGTGCATTTTTCGGGTTGACGGGACTTTAAACCTATAGTATAAGTAATAGATATAGGGCAATGTTTTGTATAAACCGTCGTTGAAAGGCTTCAAATAACTTAAAAGGAGGGATGTCATGTTCAAAGAATTTAAGGAGTTTGCCATGCGTGGCAATGTCCTCGATATGGCTGTTGGTATTGTAATCGGAGCTTCTTTTGGGGCTATCATCACTTCATTCGTTGCAGATGTGATTATGCCGCCCATCGGGCTTTTTCTCGGTAACATCGATTTCTCCAGTCTCTTCATCATTCTTAAGGAAGGCAAGGTCCCCGGGCCATATGAATCTCTCGCAGCTGCGAAGGCTGCCGGGGCAGTTACATTGAACTACGGTGTATTTATTAATACGATAATTAGTTTTCTGATTGTTGCTTTTGCCGTATTCCTTGTGATAAAGAATATGAACAGGCTGAAGAGAGAGCAGGAGGCTCCTCCGGCAGCACCAACAACAAAGGAATGTCCTTTCTGCCTCTCTGCTATTCCCATTAAGGCGGTGAAGTGCGCGCACTGTACTGCCGAATTAAAGCAATAGGGTATGGATTCAGGGGGTCAAGGGTTTCGGGTTCCCCAAAATGCATGTGGCACCTAAAATCCTTGAGTCCTCACACGCTCCCATCATTTTTTCTGCACCTATGATCTTTGAATTTCCCATGCTATAATACGGTTCAATGAAAAGAGGAAGATACATCCCGGTAATTCTTATCGCCCTGATATGCTGTTTCATCGCCTGTGCTAAAAAACCTGCGGTCAAACCCGCTGAAAGATTTGACCCGGAAAAGTCTTTTACAACTGCCAATGAACTCCTGGAGCAAAAGGATTATGAAAAGGCAAGGGCTTCTTTTCTTGAGGTAAAAAACAGGGACCAGACCAGAAAATTTGCTCCGTTGGCTCAGTTGAAAATTGCCGATTCTTACGTGAAAGAAGAAGAGCCTGAACTTGCTGTTGCCGAATATCGAAAATTCCTTGATTCTTATCCGGACCACCAGTATGCTTCCTATGCTCAATATCAGATTGCCATGGTCTATTTCAATCAGATAGAAAGCCCTGAAAGGGGATATGGCGGGGCGGCAAAAGCCCTTGAGGAGTTCGCAAAGCTCAGAACAATGTTCCCGAGAAACCCCTATAAAGAGGCTGTAGATATCAAAATCGAGAAATGCCGGAACACTATCGCTGAATATGAATATCTTGTTGGAGAATTCTATTACAAAAAAGGTTCTTATCATGCTGCACTCGGGAGGTTTGAGGGATTGCTGAAAAAGTACCCTGGATACCAGGGAGAGTCTGAAGTTCTCTTTTTTACCGGTATGTCGTATAAAAACCTTGGCAAGGCAGACCTTGCCTCCGAGTATTTATCGCGCTTCATTGAGAAGTATCCGTCAAATAAACATGTTAAGGATGCAAAAAAAGAGCTTGCTTCTCTGAATAAGAAATAGTGTGTCAGTCGTGATAAATCTGGTCTATGAGCATTTTGTCACATTCATAAATAATGAAACGAAGACAAGCTGTTCCCATGCATTCACCTGCACCTGTTCCTCCGGCCTACTATCCTCTTTTCCTTAACCTTTCGAAGAAAAGGGCTGTGGTGATTGGTGGCGGTAAGGTTGCTGAAAGGAAAATATTCCCCTTGCTGAGGACAGGAGCACATATAACCGTAATCAGCCCTGAGATCACGAAAAAAATCGGGAGCGCAAAGCAAAAAAAGACGATAAGACATATTGCAAGACAATACCGGAGTGGCGACCTCAAGGATGCTTTCCTTGTGATTGCAGCAACAGATTCGCCGGTCGTTAATGAACAGGTGTCACGGGATGCCCCCTGCCTTGTGAATGTCGTAGATACCCCGCATTTATGTAACTGTATTGTCCCGTCGACCATGATCCGGGGGCCTTTGAATATCGCTGTCTCAACCAGTGGCATAAGCCCTGCTCTTTCCCGGTCAATACGGAAAGAACTGGAGAAAGTGTATGGGTGTGAATTTTCGCAGTACCTGCAATCATTGAGGAAAATTCGTCAAGATGCGATCGAGATGATTCCTGATAAAAGGAAGCGGACAGAATTCTTGAAGTGTATTGCCTCAGAGAAAATGATCAGGAAACTCAGGGGAAAGGGATTGCAGGAGATGAAGAAAACAGCAGAGGCTTTACTGAAAAAGGCAAAGGCATCTTAGTCTTACTCAATCAGAACATCAAAGGAGGCAACAATAGAAATCAGGATTACATTTCCAGGCGGTAAGAAAGTCAATGCAGAGCTCAATGGCTTCACTATCAATACTGACCAGCCGGTTAAGGATGGTGGCACCGCGTCCGCTCCATCCCCTTATGAATATTTTCTTGCATCGATCGGAACGTGTGCGGGTATCTATGTGCTCAGTTTCTGTGAGAACCGGAAAATTCCGACCGAGCATATTTCTCTAATCCAGCGCCTTGAATACGGGAAGACAGACGAAGGGAAGATGTTCCTTGAAAAGATCATAATTGAGATTATCGTTCCGCCAGGTTTCCCAGAGAAATATCACAGGGCCCTGATAAAAGTGGCAGATCAGTGTGCTGTAAAAAAGACCATCATGAATCCTCCAAAGTTTGAGGTCAAGACGATCGTGCAACAGGGGGGCACCTAACCGGCAGATACAGTATTTTCGCTCATTCTCGGCCCCGATATCCATCTGGACCTCCGAGGTGAATTCTGTCTTCGACAGTATTCAAATCCGCTCAAATACAATATCTCCCGTCCAGGTTATGAATAAAATGGTCCCTATGACTGCCATGAAGCACATTTTTCAGGCAAATCAATATCAGTTTTTCATCTGTTCTCTATGGTAAAATCATGTATGGATATTCACCAACTGCGTGTATTTACCTCAGTTTTTAAAAATAGAAGCTTTTCAAAGGCATCTGAAGCTCTTCACCTTACCCAACCAACTATCAGTAATCATATCAAGGCCCTGGAAGATGAGTTTGCATGTAAATTGTTCGACCGGATGGGCAGGACCATCATCCCAACAAAAGAGGCAGAGGTTTTATACGGCAAGTCCACAGAGATCATTGAAAAAGCTGACGCGCTAAAAGAGGCTCTCGGACAGCTCAAAAAAGAGACAACAGGGAAGCTCGTTATTGGTGCAAGCACAATACCGGGCGTATACTTAATGCCACGAATCATGACAGGGTTTCAAAAAAAATATCCTGCGATTTCCTTTCAAATACTTATAGCAGACTCCGGTGGAATTATTGATAGTATCTCCAGGCATGAATTACTCCTGGGTATTGTAGGTGCGAAACTCGGGAATGATCAAATCGACTATATCCCTTTTGTTGAGGACGAGTTAATTGTTGTGTCGGCACCGTTGAAGACAGGGAAAAGCAGTATGACGCTCAAAGAATTAGTCGCTCTCCCCATGGTCTATCGTGAGGAAGGTTCCGGAACCCGGAGGGAAGTGGAAAAATTTCTGGAAAGCGAGGGGATATCTTTTGATCATATGAAAATCGCGGGAATTTTTGGCTCAACCGATGCGGTAAAACAGGCTGTTAAAGCAGGACTCGGGGTTTCTATTCTCTCAAAATTCTCCGTCGCAGATGAACTGGAGCATAAGCTGCTCGAAGAAATAAAGCTCACTGATATTCACATGAAAAGAAACTTTTATATTGTTACTCACAAGAAAAGAACGCTCCCCCGTTTATACGATCTATTTCTCAAACATATCTTAGCAGAAACAGAACACCTCTAACCCAGGAAACTTCAAATACGAAGGCCGTACATCTTGACAAGCTTCAGGTCATCTTCGGGACTTCTTCCCATGGTTGTCAGATAATTGCCGGTAATCATTCCGTCGGCACCTGCGAGAAAGATCATTGAGTTGAATTCACCAAGCACCTGCGTTCTCCCGCCGCATATCCTGATCTCTTTTCGGGGAAGGACAAAACGATAAAGGCTGACAATCTTCAGAGCTTCAAGGGGATGGAGGAGCTTTCTTTTTCCTAAAGCGGTTCCCTTAATCGGGAGCAGGAAATTGATCGGAACAGAATCCACATTGAGTTCCCGCAGAGCAAATGCCATATCAATTCTGTCCTGCCAGGTTTCTCCAAGGCCAAAGATACCGCCGGAGCAAAGTGAGAGTCCTACCCTATGAGCTGCCCGGATTGTCCGTATTTTATCAGCATACCTATGGGTGCTGCATATCTGCGGGAAATGCTGTGCAGAGGTCTCTATGTTATGATGATAGCGATCAAGCCCGGCTGCTTTCAACACCGAAAGCTCATCTTCTCGAAGCAAACCAAGACTTGCACAGGGGATAATGCCGAGATTCTTGATTTCAGAAATAACGTCTGCGATCTCAAGGAGATTTTTTCGCGAGATCTTTCTGCCGCTTGTTACAATCGAGAATCTCCTGATGCCATATTTGTTTGCTTCAAGGGCTTTTTGGATAATTCGCTCTTTTTTCAGAAGGGGGTACGTATCTATCTCAGCTTTACTTCGTGAAGACTGAGCACAGAAGGAGCAATCCTCAGAGCAGGACCCTGATTTCGCATTGACAATTGAGCATAAACCGACAAGATCTCCCCTGAAATGTGACCGTATCTTGTTTGCTGATGCAAAGAGATTGAAGAGATCAGTACCCGAGATTTCGGTAATCGAGGCAGCCTCTTCTTTGGTTATGGCGCCGCCTTTTACTATATGCTCTTCGATGTTTTTAATGACCTCCACCAAATCCACCATCGCCTCCGGGATGAAATTTTAAGGTCTCAAGCGACGGTTTAAGTTTTATGGTTACCTTAATCTTTCCCTCCTTTTTTGGCCAGTAATAGACATCCAGCACATCGCTTGTACCATAGATAAAAGGGACATAGAGGGGTTTGAGCTCAAAACCGATACTCTTCCCTTCGGGATCAATAATTTTAATCAATTGGGTTCTCCAGAAAGAAGGGTGAAACCTGATAAACTTCTCTGCTGCTGCTAAAGCCTCTCCTGCAGACAATCCTTTTTTTGTAACGTAATCAAAATCAGGTGCGAATGGCTCAAACGTATACTGGTCACCCTCATTGTCAAGAATGGCAACCGTTTCCAGGTCGTCTGCATAGGCACCTCCATAGAAGATTACCGTGAGGGTTCCTTTTATTTCAGTAGCATCGGCAGTTTCGGTCTTTAAAGGTTTTACTCCGGCACATGCATCAGATTTACTTAGATGAAGACTCATAAACGACAAAGAACAAAGCACTATAGTGAGGGAAAAAAAATTTTGGAGCATTTTCATGAGGCAATCCTTTCTTTTATGTTAAAAATAGCATCACAGCACTGAATTTGTAAATCTCATTCAGCATACACATCCTGCACCTCTCGCCGAAGATATTGCCCGCTCTATCAACCCGAAAAATGCATTTCATGTCAGGCATATGTGCAGGAAAAGCTCTTGAGCAGTACCTTTGTGAGCGGTTTCATAACTCAAATGACATGCACATTTTCATTCTTACCAATCAAATAACCATACAGACGCAAATCCTGCGTTCAAGAGGTTTTGATGGATATATGCCTGACATCTTCTTTATCCAAATGCATTTTTCGGGTCAAAGAAATATCAGACAAAAGCTGTGATATAATTTTTTATGTCAATTCAACTCCTTCTCTTCGACCTTGACGGAACACTCGTTGATACCATTAGGGATATAACCAATGCCCTGAATTATGCCCTGAATTCAATTGGTATCAAGAAACTTACCATAGATGAAACAAAACAGTTCGTTGGAGAAGGCCTTACCAAACTTATCGAGAAGGTTTTAGGAGAGGGGAAAAAGGAATTCAGAGAGGCCGTGACGAACACGTTTCTTGAGTTTTATACTGATCATCTCATTGATTATTCCCCTGTATATCCCCATGTAAAGGAAACGCTTGAGTGTCTCGTAAAGTATAAGAAGGCTGTTATATCGAATAAGAGAGAATATCTGTCAACAGAGATCCTTGATAAACTGAAGCTTCTCGGGTATTTTGATCTTGTTGTCGGAAGCGACACTACTATTGAAAAAAAGCCGTCAGCGGTTCCGATTCTCTATGTGCTTCAGAAACTCAAAGCCAGGCCGGAGGAAGCTGTGATGGTTGGGGATAGTAACTTCGATATTGAAGCAGGAAGGAAAGCAGGGGTTACGACAGTTGCTGTTACCTATGGTTATCGGGAGAGACAGTATCTTTTAGCGGCTGATCATATGATAAACCAATTCAATGAACTCCCTGCTGTCCTTGACATAATTTCTTCTAAATTCATATAATTCTGATTCAAACTTTTCTTGGTTTAAACCGCGCCTGTAGCTCAGTAGGATAGAGCAACTGCCTTCTAAGCAGTGGGTCAGGGGTTCGAATCCCTTCAGGCGCGCCAAGTGAATTTTGTATATAATAGAGAATTCGTATTTGCCGGTATTTCGTAACAGTGAACAGATGAGATAATAGTTTTTCATGTATTTTCTTACTGAAACCATGGTTCAATCTGCTGTTTACTGTTCTTTATATGGTGGGTGTAGCTCAATGGTCAGAGCACTGGACTGTGGCTCCAGGTGTTGGGGGTTCGAGTCCCCTCACTCACCCCAAAATTTGCTTAGTAAATTTTGCAGTTAAGCAGTTAAAAGTTATAAGTTGACGGATATCAGAATTATACTGAGAAATTTCTTAAATTTTCACTATTCACTATCAACTTTTAACTTTTTCAGATGCGCCTGTAGCTCAGTGGATAGAGCATCGGCCTCCGGAGCCGAGGGTCGGAGGTTCGAATCCTCTCAGGCGCGCTTCTTTTCATTCAAGTGGGCCGTTAGCTCAGTTGGTAGAGCAGCTGACTCTTAATCAGCGGGTCGCAGGTTCGAATCCTGCACGGCTCACCATTATTTTTCAAGC
>Ga0079037_100001041_pt1 | contig 13859 bp, 16 predicted proteins | sample Mud3Dept4metaG_FD_71479 | JGI IMG/M metagenome (GOLD analysis project Ga0079037, IMG submission 71479) | Freshwater wetland microbial communities from Ohio, USA, analyzing the effect of biotic and abiotic controls - Mud 3 Core 4 Depth 4 metaG | ecosystem: Environmental > Aquatic > Freshwater >... | reverse complement strand
TTTCTTCAATGCTGCTCTGCGTCTCTTTTCTCTCTTTGAGAGCGTTCGTGACGGTCCTTTCTTGGAGGTTTCTGTTTCTTCTTCCTCTAATGCATCCTTCGCCTCCCTTCTGAGAGCCGATTGCCCTATTCTCTCCCCAAACTGATCCGAAGCAATCACCGCCACGGACATTCGCTGCGCGTACCTGGAAATATCACGGTCAGAGGTAACGACCACAGCTCCGGAACCTCTCTCTTTCACCAATCTCTTAATGACCTCATCGGCCGTCTCTCCCAATTTAGAGAAAACGAGATCGATCCCCTTGTTTCGCTCTCTTTTTTCTGTGACCCACCCTCCGCGCCACCCATCAAAAACCACCGTTATCTCACAAGGTTTCTTTTGGCGATAGGATGAGAGCTGGTCGATCAGTTGTTCTCGTTTTTGCTGGAGGTCCTCTGAAGCACCTTGAGATAGGGGAAGGGTTACATGGAGGAGGTTATATCCGTCGATGATGAGGTGCATCTGGAAATAACGAGAGAATCCAAAGTTCAAAACTCAAACAGAAAAGGGACCATTCCCGAAGTTATGAACTTTGGATTTTGAAGTGTGACGTCTGGATTCTTCCGTTAAAGATAATCCAGCCACTCTCGAGTGTCTGGGTTCCGGCCTTTTACAATGTCGAAGTAAGAGGCCTGGATTTCGCGGGTGACGGGACCCGGCTTTCCTTCACCAATCTTCCGATCGTCCACTTCCCGGATCGGTGTCACCTCGGCGGCTGTTCCTGTGAAAAAAGCCTCATGAGCTGCATAAAGCTCGTCTCGGGTAAAGCGCTCTTCGACGAGAGGGATTCGCTTCGTTTTCGCAATAGTGATGACGCAGTCTCTCGTGATGCCGGGCAGGACGGACGTGAGGGGTGTTGTCTTCAAGACTCCGTTTTTGACCATAAAAATATTCTCTCCGCTTGCTTCAGACACATAACCTTCCGTATCCAGCATGACCGCTTCGTCATAACCCATGCGCACCACTTCTCGTTTGGCCAAGACCGAATTGACATAGTTTCCGCTGATCTTCGCCTTGGTCATCATCACATTGACGTGATGACGATTGTAAGAAGAGACCTTTGCTCGGATTCCCTTTTCCAGCGCCTCTTCACCGAGATAAGCTCCCCACGGCCACGTAATGATGGCGACTCGAATAGGATTCTTCCCGGGATGCACTCCCATCACTCCTTCTCCGATGAAAATCAAGGGGCGAATGTAGCCCTCTTTAAGTTGATTGGCGCGCAGCGTTTCTTTACAGGCCTCTGCGATCTCCTTTTTGGAGTAAGGGATCTGCAGGTCACCGATGTGGGCTGAATCGAAGAGCCTGTCAATGTGTTCCCTCAGTCGAAAAATTGCGGATTTCCCATCGTGTGTCTTATAACAGCGAATCCCCTCGAACGCACCCAGGCCATAGTGAAGGGTGTGCGTCAGGATATGAACATTGGCCTCACCCCAAGGAATCAGTTTTCCATCCATCCAGATTTTATCCATTTTTTCAACCATGGTTTCACCCCTTCGGGATAAAATATATCAATTTTCTTTTTATCCTATTCCCGGTAAATTGTCAAAACAAGCCCGGATGTGATGGAGCCCCACGGGCCAAACCCGTGATACCTCCACAAGAATACCCTCCTACGCCCATGGGCGCCGAAGCAGCGATATCTCGGCTCAGGATAAGCACCGACACCTCTCACGCATTCATCCACGGGCAGAGCTCGTGGTCTTCTGCGTAGGCGGATAAAAGTTGATGTGGACCTCATGATGGAGTCTCTTCACGTCGCTTTCGGAGACGATCGGGGTTGTCAGAAGAGGCCATAACTCGGATCGGAAACCGCCCCTCCAGAATGGATTTCGCGGAATGAATTCCCAAGAGGGTCTCTTCAAACCGACCCGCATCCTGCGTAAAGAAGAGACGTAGATTCTTGACCCACTCTTCTCCCGTTAAACGCGGATCCCTGTCGAGGCAATCTGCGATTCCATCCACGACGACTTCTGCCGTTTTGCTACAATCAATGCTGTAAGTCCCCTCACAGGGGAAAGCCAGACAGATGTTTGGAACTTGAATTCCCTGGAGCGTCATGATGAGATGGGCTGAGAGTTCTCTCAACCGCAATGGACCATACTCCCGGACCCTTCCTAAACCGATCAAAAGGATCAACGGAGCCACGAGTCTCCCCTCAGAAGGAAGAAGGATCGTCTCTTTCCACTCCCCGGTGAGTCTCTTCGTCTGAATGAAACGAGAGAGCCTTCCGTTCAATCTCCAATCAATCCAACCGGAGGCTCCCCTCAAGGGCCTCTCGTCCAAGAAAAATCCAGTGACGATGACGTCACATTCTTGAACATCAATGCGATCGCTCGAAAGAATAATGTCCATGCAACTTTCGCCCCTGGAGTCCAGAGTTTTACGCTCAGGGAAAACCCTCGGTCATCAAGTCAGAATATCGAACGACTGGAGGGTCACATTCAATTCGGTTTATGGACCACCTCTTTTTGAATGCGGTCAAGAATCCCATTAATGAATGCGCTTGAGTCTTCAGACCCAAAACGTTTCCCGAGATCGATGGCTTCATTCAGGGTAACTTTGGGAGGGATGTCTTCACGGAAGAGCAGTTCGAAGATAGCCATTCGAAGAATATTGCGATCGATGATCGAAATCCGGTCAAGCCGCCAGTGTTCTGAAAACTTTTCAATCAACTCGTCAATGTGGTTATAGTGTTCGAGGACCCCCATAAGGATCTGCTGTGCAAATCCATCATCTTCATCTGCCGGCGAGAAGTTGGCTTTCTGCTGGTCAAGAATGAGAAAGGGGTCCTGTCTCGTAATATTCCACTGATAGAGGGCCTGGAGGGCTAACTCCCTCGATTTCCTCCTCGTACCCAAAGGTTCTTTTATCCTTTGCCCATCTCTTTCAAGAGATTGGCCATTTCGATGGCAGACATGGCTGCATCGAAGCCTTTATTCCCCACTTTTGTCCCCGCCCTCTCAATGGCTTGTTCAATCGTATCCGTGACCAGAACTCCGTAGGAGATAGGAATCTCCTGTTCAAGGCTCGTCATTGCAATACCCTTCGTCACTTCCGCAGCGATGTATGCGTAATGGGGGGTTGCTCCACGGATGACACATCCAAGACAGATGACCGCATCGTAGCGGCCACTTTTCGCCATTTTCTTAGCCATCAGGGGAATCTCAAAGGCGCCAGGAACCATGGCGACGGTGCAATCGTCCTCATTGGCTCCATTTCTCCGAATCGCATCCAACGTTCCTTCCAGGAGCCTTTCACTGATAAAGTGATTGAACCGACTCACGACGACCCCGAACTTGAGCCCTTTCGCCGTCAACTTGCCTTCAAGTTTCTTTGCCATCTTTCTTCTCCTTTCGATCCAGACGATCCGACCGTCATCTTCTTCGTCGTGACGTTTTGAAAGGTCCCCTTTAGCTCTCTTGATCCGATGAAGGGATGGAAAGCAAATGTCCCATCTTCTTGGCCTTGGTCTTCAGGTATTCGAGGTTCTCCTTATGAGGTTTCGTCTCGATCGGGACTCTCTCAGTCACCTCAATGCCGTATCCTTCAAGACCGATGATCTTTCGAGGATTATTTGTCATCAAACGGATCTTGTGAAGACCCACATCCGCGAGGATTTGGGCTCCGATGCCGTATTCCCTCATGTCTGCTTTGAAGCCCAAGGCCACATTGGCCTCGACCGTGTCTTTCCCCTCGTCCTGAAGAGTGTAAGCCCGCAGTTTGTTGACGAGACCAATTCCCCTTCCCTCTTGTCTCATGTAAACAATGACACCTTTCCCCTCTTTTCCCACCATGGCCATGGCCGTGTGGAGTTGTTCCTCGCAGTCGCATCGTTTCGAACCAAACACGTCTCCTGTGAGACATTGGGAGTGAACTCTGACCAGAACGACATCATGGGGACCGATCTCTCCCTTCACAAGGGCCAGGTGGTGATAGGGGTCGATGTCGTTTTCGTAGGCGATCGCCGTAAACATTCCACCGTACTTCGTCGGAAGCTTCGCCGTGGCGATGCGCCGAACCAAAGATTCTTTGCTCATGCGATACTTGATCAGTTCCGCAATCGTGACGATCCTCAGACCGTGTTGTTTGGAAAAGAGTTCTAGGTCAGGCATTCTGGCCATCGTGCCATTTTCGTTCATAATCTCACAGATGACCCCAGCAGGTTTGAGCCCTGCGAGTCTGGCCAGATCGACAGACCCTTCCGTCTGTCCTGTCCGCACCAGAACCCCCCCTTCTTTTGCTCTCAGAGGAAAAATGTGACCCGGGCTCACCAAATCTTCCGTCTGGGTCTGTTCGTCCATGGCCGTGAGGATGGTGGTGGCGCGGTCGGCTGCAGAGATTCCTGTGGTGACACCCTTTCTAGCGTCAACGGAGATCGTGAAGGCTGTTTGAAACCGAGAGGTGTTGTCTGAAACCATCATCGGGAGGCGCAATTCATTGAGCCTTTCCTCCGTCAGGGAGAGACAGATCAATCCTCTCCCGTACTTGGCCATAAAATTGATCGCCTCGGGCGTAACCTTCTCGGCGGCCATCGTCAGGTCGCCCTCGTTTTCTCGGTCCTCGTCATCAACCAGGATGACCATCTTTCCCTGGCGGATGTCCTCCAAGGCCCCTTCAATTTGACTCACCATGAAAGACTCCTTTACTTCTCCTCAATAAATCCATGCTCACGCAGAAAAGACAGCGTAACTTTTCCCGATTCTCGTCCTTCCATCAATTTTTCGACATACTTCCCAAGGACGTCTGCCTCCAGATTGACCCGATCTCCTACCCTCTTGTTGAAGAGGGTGGTTTTTTCAAGGGTATAGGGGATGAGAGTTGTTTGAATTTCATCCCCATCGCATGTATTCACCGTAAGACTGATCCCATCAATGGCAATGGAACCCTTGGGAACGACGTATCTTGAAACAGACTTTGGAACTTGAATCTTGAGATGAACGAACTCCAGCTCACTCCGCCTCTCCACGAGGGTCCCCACGGCATCCACGTGCCCAGTCACAATGTGACCCCCGAGTCGGTCAGAGAGCCTCATCGCCAACTCAAGGTTGACCTCGTCTCCTTCTCTCACCTCCCGAAACGTTGTCTTTTCAAGGGTTTCCGAGGAGACATCGACAGCAACACTGTCTTTTGTCTTTTCGACAACAGTCAGACAGGCACCGTTAACGTTAATACTATCACCCAGTTGCAGGTCTGTCAAATGAGGTGGAACCCTGAGAATCAGCCTTCTTCCCTGACCCCGCACATCCGCTCTCAGAATTTTCCCCTTGTCCTCTACGATTCCTGTGAACATTAGCCTACGTCCTTTACGACATAACCCTCGACGAGAAGATCCCCCCCGATCTTTTTCGTCCGAAGATCCCGTAGGGATACAGCTCGTTGGAGGTCACTCGACCCTTTCCCTCCGAAAATCCCCAGAGCCTGCGGATCACCAAGGAGCTTCGGTCCTAAGAAAAACAGTATCTTATCTATCAAACCCTGATCCAAAAATGACCCGTTCACTTGGCTTCCCCCCTCCACAAGGAGGCTCATCATCCCCATCTCTCCCAGATGTCGAAGGAGAGAGACAAGGTTAACTCGCCCTTTATCAGAATCGAGTTGCAGGACCTGAACTCCCCGCTTGTGGAGCCGTTCCATCTTGTCCACGGGAACCTTCTCTGTGGCAGCGATGATGGTCTTGGAGAAGGGTTCGTGAAGAACCTGAGCGTCTTCCGGGATCCTTAAACAACTATCCAAGATGACACGGTAGGGGTCTTTCCCTTTTGGGATTCTGGCGGTCAGACGCGGGTCGTCTTTAAGAATCGTCCCGATGCCAACGATAACCCCATCCACTCCATCGCGAAGCCGGTAGACGAGACGCCTTGAGTCTTCGTTAGAAATCCATTTTGATTCACCCTCTCTCGTCGCAATCCGGCCGTCCAAGGTCGTCGCCACTTTCAGGATAACGAAAGGTTCCCTATTGTGAATGTACTTGGAGAACGCTTCATTCAGCCTCAGACACTCCTCCTCAAGGACGCCCAGGGTGACTTCGATCCCAGAGTGTTGGAGGATTTCAATTCCTCTTCCTTGCACAAGAGGATTGGGATCCTTCATCCCGATGACGACTCGTTTGATTCCTGCTTGTACGACCAAAGGAGCACAAGGAGGGGTCTTCCCGACATGCGCACAAGGCTCAAGATTCAGGTACAGCGTCGAGTCAGCGGCCTCATTTCCAGCTCGTTCAATCGCCACAGCTTCGGCATGGGCCTCTCCTGCTTTGGAATGGAAACCCTCTGCAACAAGCTTCCCGTCTTTCACAAGGACAGCCCCCACCATCGGATTGGGGGAAGTCCTCCCCCTTCCCTTCTCGGCCAACCGAAGAGCGCGCTTCATCCAGTGCGGGTCATTCATGGACTACTTCTTTCTTGATTCTTCCTTGGTTTCGAGAATCCCCTTCAGCTCATCCATGAACTCCTGGATGTCTCTGAACTGGCGATAGACGGAGGCAAACCGAACATAGGCAACACCATCCAATTGGTGGAGCTCTTCCATCACCTTCTCACCCACCTCTGTGCTTTTGACCTCACGCTCACCCCTTTCCTGGAACTGGAGTTCAAGGCGGTTGACAATTTTCTCGATTTGATTGATGCTGATGGGCCTTTTTTCGCAAGCCTTCCTCAATCCATTCAAAATTTTGAGTCGGTTGAAAGGCTCTCTTCTCCCGTCCTTTTTTACAACGAGAGGGAGGTCGTCCTCAGGCCTCTCACTCGTCGTGAACCGTTTTTGACAACTCAGACACTCCCGTCTCCGACGAATCGTGTCTTTGTCTTTGTTAATGCGGGAATCTACCACTTTACTCTTGGTGTGGCTGCAGAATGGACATTTCATCTTTGCTCCAATTTCGTCCGTCGAGGGAAGAGGGTTGCTGACAACCTTCGCTTGAATCGTTCCACCTTGATCCCAGATTCTTTGAGCATTTGAGCGGCCAGGTCATCGCCATAGCCTTCGTCATAGACGATTCTTTCGATGCCCGCATTGATCAGCATCTTCGAGCAGATGACACAGGGGTGGTTGGTGCAGTAGAGTGTGGCTCCTCGGATCGCCACTCCATGATAGGCGGCTTGAATGACGGCGTTCTGCTCTCCGTGGAGACCCCGGCAGAGTTCATGCCGTTCACCCGAGGGGACGGACTGTTGCTCACGAAGGCAACCGATTTCGAGGCAGTGCTCCAATCGAGCAGGAGCACCATTGTAACCCGTGGCTAAGATCTTTTTGTCTTTGACGAGAAGTGCGCCCACCTGTCTCCGGAGACACGTCGAACGTTTAGCCACCAGATGGGTTATATCCATAAAATACTCTTCCCAGCTCGGCCTGGGGTGGACTCCCCTGCCCAATCCCCTGCCTACCGCAGGCAGGTGTGTTTCATTCAAGTGGCCGTGTCGGTCGACGCCTCCCGACCCACGTGGAGACGGGCTCGCCATGCGACGGCGCGGTCCGCCACGGACCGAAGGCCGTGATCTCCTGCTGGCAGGATGTGTCGTCTCTTTTTTCTTCTTTTTCATTTTGGGTGGCGGGCCGTTCCTAGGATAGATCAACCCTCTGTTGGTTCGAGGACAGGCAAAAAGAGTTGCCTTTCAGCAAGCCTGTAACGATCTTTACTGACCCTTCGCTTTTTCAAGCGCTTCGATCTTGTCGACGCGCCTTTGGTGTCTTCCTCCGGCAAAGGGAGTGGTGAGCCACACTTTCACAATCTCTTTTGCGAGGTCTTTCCCGACAACGCGGCCGCCGATCACAAGGATATTGGCGTCGTTATGTTCGCGGCTGCATCGAGAGGAATAGAGATCGTGAACCAACGCAGCCCTCACCCGAGGAAATTTGTTCGCCACGATCGACATTCCAATACCTGTCCCGCAGATGAGAATCCCTCGCTCCAGCTCTCCCTTCGATACCTTCTCGGCGACCAGGGCTCCATAATCTGGATAGTCTACGGAGTCCTCCTTGAACGTCCCGAAGTCCATGGATTCAACCCCAAGAGACAGGAGAAGGGCTTTGATCTCCTCTTTGAGTTCAAATCCTGCATGGTCAGAAGCCAAACCAATCTTCATTGTTTCATCCTGTAAACTTCTGGAAGATGAGAGTGGCGTTCGTTCCGCCGAAGCCAAAGGCATTGGACATCGCTATTCGAATGGCACTCTTTCGAGCCACATTAGGAACGTAATCAAGGTCACACTCTGGATCAGGTTCCTCGTAGTTGATGGTGGGAGGCAGGATCCCGTCACGGATGGAGAGAAGTGTAAAGATGGCTTCGGTGCTTCCCGCCGCGCCGAGAAGATGGCCCGTCATTGACTTCGTCGCACTGACAGGGATTTTCTTAGCGTCCTCTCCAAAAACGGCCTTGATGGCTACCGTCTCTGTGGCGTCATTGAGAACGGTGGACGTTCCATGAGCATTGATGGTGTCAACGTCCTCTGGTCTGATCCTCGCATCCCGGATGGCCATGCGCATGCACCGGATCGCCCCGTCTCCATCCGGAGACGGTGCCGCAATGTGGTAGGCATCGCCCGTATAGCCATACCCCACCACTTCGCCGTAGATTTTGGCCCCCCGTTTACGTGCAAACTCCAGCTCCTCCAGGATGAGAATTCCCGCTCCCTCTGACACCACGAAACCCGTGCGATTCTTTTCGAAAGGACGGGAGGCCTTTTCTGGTTCGTCATTTCGCGTTGATAGGGCCTTCATGGCATTGAACCCCCCGATCGTGAGGGGCGTGATATTTGCCTCTGTTCCCCCTGCAATGATCGCTTCCGCGTCTCCATACTGAATGGCCCGAAACGCATCCCCAATACAGTGGGCTCCTGTGGCGCAAGCCGTCACCAGACACGTATTGGGTCCCTTGGCTCCATATTGAATGGCGATGTGCCCGGCGGCCAGATTGGCGATCAGTTTTGGAATGAAGAAGGGAGTGATGCGGCTTGGGCCTTTTTCGAGAAGAACCTTGTGGGTTTCCTCGAGCGTCGGGAGTCCACCCAACCCCGTCCCGACAATGACACCGATTTGTTCGCTGTTCTCAGGAGTAATCTTGAGCTGGGCGTCTTCCATCGCCTCTTTTGCGGCCGCCAGGGCATACTGGATGAAGAGATCCATCTTCTTGATCTCTTTCTTTTCGATGTATCTTTCTGGCGTGAACTCCTTTACCTGGCCAGCGATGCGCGTCTCGAAGTCTTTGGCATCGAACCGCGTCAGAGGTCCAATCCCCGATTTTCCTTCACAGATATTCTTCCAGGCCTCTGCAACCCCAATCCCTGTGGGGATAACCAGACCCACGCCTGTCACGACCACCCTTCTTCTCAAAGCACCGTACCTCCATAAACTCAATGAGAGAGACGTTTACTGGGAGATATGACTTTTGATGAATTCAATCGCATCGCCGACAGTCTGGATTTTCTCCGCGTCCTCGTCCGTAATCTCCATGTTGTATTCCTCTTCCAAGGCCATGACGAGTTCGACGAGGTCGAGCGAATCCGCCCCCAGGTCATCTACAAACTTTGCCTCCGGGTTCACCTCGCTTTCATTGACACCCAACTGCTCCACAATGATCTCCTTTACCCTCTTGTCGATGGACATGTAATTACCTCCTGTTTGTTTTTAACTCCCATTCTTGCATATGCGTTACTACATGTAAATACCACCATTCACGTTCAGAACCTGTCCTGTCATGTAACTCGACGCTTCACTGACAAGAAAAAGGACAGCATGAGCGACATCCTCTGGCTGCCCCAAACGCTCCATCGGGATCATCCGTTTGAGTTCTTCCTTGGCTTTGTCCGGAAGAACATCCGTCATCGGCGTCTGAATATAGCCCGGTGCAATGGCATTCACGTTAATGCCTCTCGGGGCAAATTCTCGTGCGATCGTCTTGGTCAGGCCAATCACTCCCGCCTTTGAGGCAGAGTAGTTTGCCTGGCCAGGATTTCCCATTTCCCCCGACACAGAGGCAATGTTCACGATCTTTCCGCTTCGCTGTTTTGACATATATTTGATGACCGCTTTCGTACAATTAAACGTGCCTTTCAGATTGACATCCAGGACTGCGTCCCAGTCCTCCTCGGTCATGCGGAGGATCAGTTTGTCTCGAGCGATTCCGGCGTTATTAATCAGAATATCGATCTTTCCAAATCGCCCGAGCGCAGACTCTACCATCTGCTCTACGTCGCGCAGCCGTGTGACATCGACTTTGACTGCCATCGCCCCATGGCCGGCGGCTTCCACTTCTTTGGCCGTTTCTGTGGCCTTCTCCAGATTGACATCGGCTACGATGACATCCGCCCCATGGTGAGCCAGCATGAGGGCCACGGCTTTCCCAATCCCCTGAGCCGCTCCGGTCACCAATGCCACCTTTCCTTTCAAATCCATTCGTTTCTCCCGGATAAACCAACGTTCAGTTTTTCACCAGGCTAAGCCTTTTCAGCCCCTGGATGTCTTCCAAGTTCTTTGCTTCAACGTTACTGTCGATCCGTTTCATGAGGCCTGTGAGGACTTTTCCTGGTCCAATTTCGATGACACGCTCGATCCCCTCGCGGATCATCCTCCGTATTGAGTCCTCCCACCGGACCGGATAAGACACTTGAGTCACGAGCAAACCTTTCACCCGATCTTTGGATGTGTTCGGCTCAGCTTCCACGTTCGTAACGACAGGGATCTTCAGGTCGTCCACCGCGATGGCGTCAAGCTCCTTTTCTAGCCGGACCCCGGCGGGTTTCATTAAGGGAGAATGGAATGGAGCGCTCACAGGAAGAAGGAGCGCCCTCTTGCCTTTTGCTTCTACCTGATCGATGGCTCTTTGAACCGCCTTCGCATGGCCACCAATGACAATCTGACCCGGGCAGTTGAAATTTGCAGGAGAAAGGATGTCTCCTTCTGAGGCGTCTTCGCAGAGTTGTTCTATCTCTTCCCTCTCCATCCCCAGGACCGCGGCCATAGCTCCTTCACCCACAGGAACCGCTTCCTGCATGAACTTTCCACGGAGCCGCACAATCCGAACGGCATCGGCGAAGGCAAACCCCCCGGAAGCAACCAAGGCACTGTACTCTCCCAGAGAATGACCCGCGGTCATTTCTGGCCCGATCCCGCTTTCGCTTTGCAGAACCCGAAGGGCGGCCACACTCGCTGTCAGAATCGCGGGCTGCGTGTTTTCGGTGAGTTTCAGGGCGTCCGCAGGACCGCCAAAGCAGAGCGACGAAATCGAGAAATGCAGTGCGTCATTCGCCTCTTCGAATACCTGTTTTGCCACGGGAAAATTGTCGTAAAACTCTTTTCCCATCCCAATATGTTGAGATCCCTGCCCTGGAAAGATGAAGGCTGTCTTCTTCATGCTCATCACATTATCCTTGCGGGCAAGTCGGCTAGATGCCGCGCGGGCAGAAAGCCGACCCTGTAATCCTAACACCATTTCCCGGAAGCCCCGCCCTGTGCCTACTCCGTCTTAACGGGGGGCGGGAGGCTTCACCTCTTTTTCCCCGCAGACTCCTTAATCAATTCCTGGCCGATGATGTTTCTCTGGATCTGATTTGTGCCCTCATAAATTTGGAGAATCTTGGCGTCACGCATCATTTTTTCTACAGGGTACTCTCTCATGTATCCATAGCCGCCAAAAACCTGAACGGCATCCGTCGTCACTTTCATGGCCACATCGCTTGCGAAGACCTTAGCCATCCCAGAGACTTTTGAGATCTCTCTTGGATTGGGGTCTTGATCAATGTATCGAGCGACAGAATAGATCAAGGCCCTTGACGCCTCCACCTGCGTGGCCATATCTGCCAGGATGTGTTGAACGGCTTGAAAGCTGATGATCTTCTTTCCAAACTGTTCCCTTTCTCTTGCATACCGAACCGCTTCGTCGAGAGCTCCTTGAGCCAGTCCAACCCCTTGGGCTCCCACGCCAGGACGGGTCTTGTCAAAGGTCCTCATCACCACAATGAACCCCATCCCTTCTTTAGCGAGAAGATTCTCTTTCGGGACAAAACAATCCTGGAAAATGAGTTCCCGTGTCGTCGAGGCGCGGATTCCCATCTTCTTTTCTTTTTTCCCAAATTCAAAACCCGGCGTTCCTTTTTCCAGAATGAAGGCACTGGCTCCACGCGGCCCTTTGCTTCGATCGGTCATGGCGATGATGGAGTAGATCTCCGCTTCGCCCCCGTTGGTGATCCATTGCTTGGTTCCATTCAAGACATAGCCATCCCCTTTGCGGGTTGCCGTCGTTCGGATCGCGCCTGCATCGCTTCCGGCGTCTGGTTCTGTCAATCCGAAAGCAGCCAGTCTTTTCCCTTTGGCAATATCAGGAAGGTATCTCTTCTTCTGCTCCGAGCTTCCGTAAAGGAGGATCGGGTTGGCTCCCAGGCCGACCGCCGCATAACTCACAGACACCCCCAGACAGACGCGGCTCAGTTCCTCGACCGCAACACAATTCTCGAGCACCCCTCCTCCGAACCCCCCGTACTCCTCTGGGATCGAAACGCCAAAGAGACCGGCATCGGCACAAACCTTCATGATCTCCCAAGGGAACTCTTCCTTCTCGTCGAGTTCTTGGCGAACGGGAATAACTTTCTCTACTGCAATCTTTCGCGCCAGTTCCTGAATCACTCTCTGTTCGTCCGTAAGAAAATAGTTCAAATCGTTCTCCTTCTATCTTGAATGGGGTTCAGCTTTTTCGTACCCCTACTCTGCAGCTTTGAGTGCCTCTCTCGATCTGTCTGGTCCCTTCTGGCCCAACCGGAGCAATTCCCGCTTTTCAATAAACTGTTCAGAAAGATGTTCATTCAGTTTACTTTTGGCAAGCTCAACTGCCAGAAGAATCGCATTCATGATCGCCTTCGCGCTGGAAGCTCCGTGACTGATCACACAGTTTCCATTGACCCCCAAGAGAGGAGCCCCCCCGTACTCTGCATAATCCAGCCTCTTTTCGAGGCGGCGGATGGCTCGGCTCATCAGGAAGTAAGCCACCTTAGCCCTGATATTGTCCTGAGCCTCCCATCGGAGAATAGCGTGGATTGTTTCCCAGAGGCCCTCGCTAATCTTAAGGGCCACGTTTCCAACAAACCCATCGCAAACGATGACATCCACCTGTCCGCTGTTCAGGTCACGACCTTCGACATATCCGACGTAATTCAAGGCGGCCTGGGAAAGTAGCTCATGAACCGCTCGCGTCAGTTCATTCCCCTTGCCCTCTTCCTGACCGTTGCTCAAAACCCCGATCCTGGGCTCCTTCTTCCCATGGATATACTTTGCGTAGATATCGCCCATCAGGGCGAACTGGACCAGGTGAGAGGGTCTGCAGTCTACGTTGCCTCCCGAATCAATCAGGACCGTCGATCCTTCCGGGGTTGGCTGAATGGTAGCAATGGCGGGTCGCTCCACTCCTTCCAATTTCTTGAAGATCACCATCGCCAAGGCCATGGCTGCTCCGGAGTTTCCCGCCGAGACAACAGCATCGACCTGTCCTTCCTTGGCCAGGTCGATCGCCACCTTAATGGAAGTATCCTTCATCTTTCGAATGACGACGGAAGGTGAATCATGCATGGCCACCACATGCGGGGCATGATGGACATAGATGGGAAGTTTCGAGGTCGGGTACTTTGAAAGCTCCTTGCTGACCTGGTCCTCGTCTCCCACGAGAAGGACTCTCACCCCGTGGTCCTTCGCAGCAAGATAAGCTCCCTCCACCGTTGTTTGCGGAGCGAAATCCCCTCCCATGGCATCCACGGCAATCTTCATCCGAACAATCCTACTACCCTAATCCTTCCGCTTCTCGCGGGCAAGTTGGCTTTCTTCCTCGCGTTGTAGGG
>Ga0079037_100001040_pt1 | contig 13865 bp, 15 predicted proteins | sample Mud3Dept4metaG_FD_71479 | JGI IMG/M metagenome (GOLD analysis project Ga0079037, IMG submission 71479) | Freshwater wetland microbial communities from Ohio, USA, analyzing the effect of biotic and abiotic controls - Mud 3 Core 4 Depth 4 metaG | ecosystem: Environmental > Aquatic > Freshwater >... | reverse complement strand
TTTATTCCCTCAATCAATTGGGTAAGGAAGGTCTTTCTCTCCAGAGGTACAAGGGGTTAGGAGAGATGAACCCCGAACAACTCTGGCAGACCACCATGAACCCGGAAACCCGGACGCTCCTCAAGGTGAGAGTAGAAGATGCTGTTGAGGCGGATGAGACGTTCAGCATCCTCATGGGAGACGAAGTGGAACAACGGCGCCGCTTCATCGAAGAGAATGCGCTCATTGTTCAGAATCTCGATATCTGACGACCACATTGCATTGAAACGGAATCTTTGGAATCTTGTGTGAGCAATCACCGGACAGGCTTGTTCTGAACGGACGAAGGGTGAATGGATGCTTGTTGTGGGGTTGACAGGGGGGGTCGCAAGCGGAAAGACAACCGTCTCCCGGATCCTGCAACAAGAAGGGGCTTGCCTTATTGACGCAGACCTCATTGCCAGGGAGTTGGTTCAACCCCATACGCCCATCTGGAGTGAACTGATCAGGGCCTTTGGAAAAGAGATCCTCGAAAAGGACGAGTCCATTAACCGCAGGGCGCTGGCCGCCCGGGTCTTCTCCAATCCTCAGAAGAGGGAGCAGCTAGAAAAGATCCTTCATCCGCAGATCGCCAGGGAGATCGATCGCCGGATAGAAGAGATTCGGAAAAAGGATCCGGAAGCCGTTGTCGTGGTTGATGCCGCATTGCTCGTTGAGACCGGGACCTACAGACGCATGGATAGGCTGATCGTGGTCACGGCGACCGAAGCCCAGCAGGTAGAAAGGCTGGGAAACCGTACGGGAGCGGCGCCAAAGGAAGCCCTGGGAATTATCTCCTCCCAGATACCCCTGGCTGAGAAGCTGAAAGTAGCGGACTTCATCATTCGGAACGAGGGCGCTCTGGAAGAGACCATCCGGAGGGCGAAAGAGGTCTTCCGGGAGTTGAGAACGATCGCCAGCCACAAGGCAAAAGGCAAAACCGCCTGAGCAACCTGTGGAGCAACGTGCCAGGCTACCTTAGCGCGATGCAGGGCGGACAAGACACATATCACGGGCCGTATTGCCCGATCATATCGAGTCATAAAACAACTCACGAACAAGGGGGGTCAAGGAAGGGGTTATGAATATCAAAGATTTGAAAAAGAAAAAGATCAACGAGTTGAATAAGATCGCGAAGGATCTCAACGTTGAAGGGGCCAGCGGGATGAGGAAGCAGGAATTGATCTTCGCTATCCTTCAGGCGCAGACCGAGAAGAATGGCCTGATCTTCGGAGAGGGGGTACTGGAGATCCTGCCGGATGGATTCGGTTTTCTGAGATCGCCGGATTACAATTACCTCCCCGGGCCTGACGACATTTATATCTCACCTTCCCAGATCCGGCGCTTCAACCTTCGAACCGGGGATACGGTCTCGGGCCAGATTCGTCCCCCCAAGGATACGGAACGGTACTTCGCGATGCTGAAGGTGGAGGTGGTGAATTATGAAGATCCGGAGGTGGCCCGGGACAAGATCCTCTTCGACAACCTGACCCCGCTTTATCCCCAGGAGAAGATTTTCCTGGAAGTGGAGAACGATTCTCAGAATTACTCCGCCCGGGTGATGGATCTCCTCACGCCGATCGGGAAGGGACAGCGAGGTCTGATTGTTGCTTCTCCTCGGACGGGAAAGACCATGCTCCTCCAGAGCATCGCTCACAGTGTCACGGCCAACCACAAGGATGTCGTGCTTATCGTCCTCCTGATTGATGAGCGGCCGGAAGAAGTCACCGACATGGAGCGGTCGGTTCAGGGAGAGGTGATCAGCTCGACCTTCGATGAGCCGGCCCAGCGCCATGTTCAGGTCGCAGAGATGGTCATTGAAAAAGCAAAACGATTGGTGGAGCATCAGAAGGACGTGGTCATTCTCCTCGACAGCATTACCCGTCTTGCCCGGGCCTACAATACGGTCGTGCCCCCCAGCGGGAAGGTCCTCTCGGGTGGAATCGATGCCAACGCGTTGCAGAGACCCAAGCGGTTTTTCGGCGCCGCCAGAAACATCGAAGAGGGAGGAAGTCTGACCATCATTGCCACAGCCCTGATCGAGACGGGAAGCCGGATGGACGAGGTCATCTTCGAAGAATTTAAAGGGACCGGCAACATGGAAATCCACCTCGATCGACGTTTGGTGGATCGACGGGTCTTCCCCTCCATTGATATCCAGCGATCCGGGACGAGAAAAGAAGAGTTGCTGCTGGATAAGAATGATATCAACCGGATCTGGCTCTTGAGAAAAGTGCTCCAGCCCATGAACACCGTGGAAAGTATGGAGTTCTTGCTGGAAAAGATGCATACGACCAAGAGCAATCGCGATTTTCTGGATTCCATGAACCAGTAAGGGACGACAATCTCTCGGGAGACGGCAACCCCGTCCGCGGTGCCCAGCATCTCTATTTTGTTTCTCTTCTAAAGGTCGGACACGTGACACGGAACACGGACACGTTACTAATATAAGGGGTTGAAAATTTTTGAAAAATTGGTAATAGTTATTGAATCTGGAGGCAAAAGAAATGAAAAAGGATATCCATCCCAAAGTTCACGAGTCGGTGATCAAGTGCGCCTGCGGTGCCACCTTTGAGACGAAAAGTACGGAAAAGGAAATCCGTGTGGAAATCTGCTCAAACTGCCATCCCTTTTTCACGGGCAAGCAGAAGTTACTGGATACCGCAGGAAGAATTGAGCGTTTCAAGAAGAAATATGGAGATAAGACCAGCCAAAAAGGTTGATTTCACCTCGCCGGCCCACTCCTCCTTGCTTCAATCCCCGTCCTTTGGGATGTCGCTCTGCAGGGTGTTCCAAGGCTGCCATGCCTTGTGCGCCTTCTCTCGTTACCTTATTGTAGAGACCGTATTTCAGCATTAGTTCGCGTGGAGGTTACGGATGTTCATCGGGAAGAAGAATCCCGAACCTGGAGATTCTTTGGAGAGTTCTCCTGTCATCCGAGTAGGAGGGCAGGCTGTGATCGAAGGGGTGATGATGAGATCTCCCCGCTCCATGGCTGTTGCCGTCCGCAAGCCCAACGGGGAGATTGTGGTTAAACGGCAGGGTCTGACCTTCTTTTCGGAGAAAAGTTCCCTGGGAAAACTTCCGCTCCTGAGGGGAGTCCTGACGCTGCTTGCGGCCCTTGTTTTGGGAATTCAGGCCCTTAATTTCTCGGCGAACCAGGCCCTTGCTGAGGGAGAGCAGGAGACCAGTTCGTGGACCATGAGCATCACTTTTGCCGTGGCCCTCTGTTTCGGCATCTTCCTCTTCTTTCTTGTGCCCTTGTATTTGACCAAGTGGATGCGTTTTGCGATTCCCATGATCTCGGACAGCGGTCTTGTCTTCAACCTGGTCGACGGGGTCATCCGCCTCATCATCTTTCTCCTGTATCTGTGGGGCATCTCTTTTTCAAAAGAGATCCGGCGGGTCTTCCAGTATCACGGCGCCGAACACAAGTCGATTTTTGCTTTCGAGGCCGGGGAGGAGTTGACCATAGAGCGGGTGAAGGGATACAGCCGTCTTCATCCGAGGTGCGGGACAAGCTTTTTGCTCATCGTGATGGTGGTGAGCATTCTTGTCTTTGCCCTGCTCCCCCACTCCCTCCCTTTTGGATACAAAGTGGCCTCGCGGGTGGTCTTCATTCCTCTGATTGCAGGAATCTCTTATGAGATCATCCGGTTTGCCGATCGAAAAAAAGAGAAGAAAGGTGTCCGGTATTTCATTCAACCGGGACTCTGGCTCCAGCGGCTGACGGCCCACGAACCCTCTGAAGACCAGATTGCAGTGGCCATCCGGGCCCTTCAGGAAGTGCTTGAACTGGAACGCCGTCACTAAAGGAAATCAATTTAAAGCCCCAGCGTCTTCAAAGGGGACGTCTTTGCACAGGGCGGACCAATATCCTCTGGGTGACCGACGTGACCGGGAGGTCAGGGATCTGTCGCGTGAACCGGGTTTGAGGTGAGATGATGTTTGAAAAACTGGATGAGGTTGAGCGTCGGTACGAAACACTCTACCATCTCCTGGGCCAACCCGAAATCATCGGGAAACAGGAGGAGCTTCAGAAGGCCGCCAAGGAATATTCTGACCTCGGGAAGGTGGTCAATCTCTACAGAAAGTTCAAGAAGCTGGATGGAGAGATCAGTGAAAGCCGCCACCTCCTCGACACAGAACAAGACGAAGAGATGAAACGGTTGGCCAAAGAAGAAGTCAGCCGGCTGCTGGAGGAAAAGGCCCGGGTGGAAGAGGATCTGAAGCTGTCCCTCCTCCCCAAGGATCCTAACGATGAAAAGAACATCCTGATGGAGATCCGGGCAGGCACCGGAGGGGATGAAGCCGGGCTCTTTGCGGCGGACCTCTTTCGAATGTATGCCAAGTTCGCGGAGAAGAATCACTGGCGTCTTGAGGTCCTGAGCCGGCACTACTCGGGGGCCGGGGGGTTCAAAGAGATCATCGCCCTCGTCGAGGGAAAAGGGGTTTACAGTCGTTTGAAGTTCGAGAGCGGTGTCCAGCGGGTCCAGAGGGTCCCCACCACAGAGTCGCAGGGCCGCATCCACACATCGACCGTAACGGTGGCCATCCTTCCTGAGGCCGAAGAGGTGGACGTCCAGATCGACCCCTCTGACCTGCGGATCGATATCTTCCGATCCTCGGGGCCGGGCGGCCAGAGTGTGAACACGACGGATTCCGCCGTCCGCGTGACACACCTCCCCTCGGGAATCGTGGTCAGCTGCCAGGATGAAAAATCGCAGCACAAGAACAAGGCCAAGGCGCTCAAGATTCTTCGGGCGAGGCTGCTGGACAAGGCCAAGCAGGAGAAGCAAGACGAGATCTCCGAAAAGAGGAAGGGCCAGGTGGGGACCGGAGAGCGGAGCGAACGGATTCGGACCTATAACTTTCCACAGGGCAGAGTGACGGATCACCGGATCGGGCTGACCCTTTACAAACTCGACAGCATTCTTGAAGGAGAAATCGAAGAGATCATCGGTGCATTAACCACGCACTACCAGGCAGAACTCCTGAAAGGATGAATTTGGACTCGTGGTTTCGGAATGACTGTGCTTGAGGCTCTGAATGGGTCGACCCGTGTTTTGAAAGATTATCAGGTGGACAATCCTCGGCTCAACGCTGAGCTGCTGCTGGCCCGGTCTTTGGGAATTCAAAGAGAGGATCTCTACATCCGTCTCCATTCTCAAGTCAATGAGGGGGAGCAGGCAGCTTTGGAGGCATTTGTTCAGAGGAGAGTCTCGGGAGAGCCGCTCCAGTATATTCTAGGGCATCAGGAATTCTGGTCGTTCGACATTAACGTAACCCCGCAGGTTCTGATCCCGAGGCCTGAAACCGAGCTCCTCGTTGAGCAAGCCATTTCCATTCTTGAGCCAACGTCTTTCACGAAACCTGCTCTTGTCCTGGAGCTTGGAACAGGGAGTGGCGCTGTAGCCATTTCCCTGGCAAGAGAAGTCAAAGAAATTTTCATCGTGGCAACAGATGTTTGTGAGGAGGCCCTGGAGGTGGCCCGGCAGAACGCCGTGCGCGCGGCCGTTGAGCCTAAGATCGTATTTGTGTGCGGGGATCTTTTCGACGCGCTCCAGGGCAGCAAAGAAAAGGGCCCATTTAATGTGATCGTATCGAACCCTCCTTATGTTCCGCGCCCGGACATCGCGAGTCTGGCGAGAGAGGTGAGGCATGAACCGAGGATGGCCCTGGATGGCGGAGAAGACGGGCTGGATTTTCATCGGCGGATCATATCCCAGGCCCCTGCGTTCCTTCAGGCAGGAGGATGGTTGCTCCTGGAGATGGGCCAGGGGCAAGGGGCCAGTGTCTCGGCACTGATCGAAGAACAGGTCGATTTCCTGCGGCCTCAGATTCTTTCAGACCTGTCCGGCATAGAGAGAGTTGTTAAAGTACAAAGAAGATAGAAAGCCGAAAGTGGAATGCAGAAAGTAGAAACCAAAAGAGAAAAAGCGGGTTTTACGATCCTCTACTTTCCACTTTCTACTTTCCGAGAGAGGGTTTCCTGAATGGATAAGATCATTATCAAAGGCGGCGAAAGGTTGATCGGAGAGGTTGGGGTGAGTGGATCAAAAAACGCTGCCCTTCCCATGTTCGCAGCCAGTCTCCTTGCAGAGGGAGTCACGTGTCTCAATAATGTTCCCAACCTGAGGGATGTGCAGACCATCAGCAAAGTCCTCAGGAACCTGGGGGTCGGCGTATCCAAGGATGGGGATACCTACCGGGTCGACGCCACAGCCGTAACGAACCACGAAGCCCCCTACGATCTTGTCAAGACCATGAGGGCCTCGATCCTCGTTCTCGGGCCCCTACTTGCTCGAGTCAGGAAGGCCACGGTATCTCTTCCCGGGGGATGCGCAATCGGCGCTCGGCCGATCAACCTTCATCTCATGGGGCTGGAGGCCCTGGGCGCCAAGATCGATCTCCAGCATGGGTATGTCCATGCCAGGACGGACGGGCTGAAAGGGGGGAGCATCACCTTTGATATCCCCACGGTCACAGGGACGGAAAACCTGATGATGGCGGCCACACTGGCAAAAGGGAAGACCACTCTGTATAATGCAGCCATTGAGCCGGAAGTGGTTGATCTGGCAGATGCCCTGAATCACATGGGCGCCAAGATCAGAGGCATGGGGACGAGCATCATCGAGATCGAAGGGGTGAAATCGCTTCACGCGGGTGAGCACTCCGTCGCCCCCGACCGGATCGAAGCAGGAACGCTGATGATTGCTGCCGGGCTGACGCGAGGGAATATCAAAATTCTTCGCTGCCCCCTTTACCAGATGGAGGCGGTGGTCAGGAAATTGAGAGAGACGGGGATGGAAATAGAGGAGGAAGGCGACCGGGTGAATGTTATCGGAAACAAGAAGATCAGGAGCGTGGATGTGAAGACATCACCCTATCCGGGGTTTCCCACCGATATGCAAGCTCAATTCATGGTCCTGATGTCGCTGGGCAGGGGGCTGAGCGTCATCTCTGAAACCATCTTCGAGAATCGTTTCATCCATGTGAGCGAACTGCAGAGGATGGGGGCTGACATCCGTATTCAAGGGAATTCCGCACTGATCCAGGGAAAGGATCACCTGAGCGGGGCTCCGGTCATGGCCACGGATTTGAGGGCGAGCGCTTCTCTTGTCCTGGCAGGTCTGGCTGCAGACGGTGTCACCGAGGTCTCCAGGGTTTACCATCTGGACCGGGGCTATGAAGGTTTGGATCTTAAACTGGCTCGACTCGGCGCCAACATCAATCGTGTGAAAGAAGCAGATTAGGGCAGAGAGCGACGATGCAAATTCGCATGGCGCAGAGCGCATAGCGACAGAATAGAAGCAGAAAACGCTATGCCTATGCCCCATGCGTTATGCTTTCTTTATGCGGGGAGGATCCGTGAGGCTGCTTAGCTTTAAGCAAAAAGAATTCGAGAAATACCTCTCGGACGTTGAGTCGAGGGGAGGCCAGGACACGTTTGAGTTTGAGCGAGAGGTTCGCTCGATCTTGAAGGCAGTCCGGGAGCAAGGAGATAAGGCCCTCATCCGCTATACTCATCTTTTCGACGGGGTACGACTTCCGGTCCAGCGACTCCAGGTCAATACGAGGGAAATGAAGGCGGCCTATCGGAAGGTTCCCCGGGAATTTGTGGGAACGCTGGAGAAGGCGGCCTATCGGATTAGAACATTTCACCAGTTTCTGAAGAACAGATCGGTCCTTGCCCCGGAGAAGAAGGGCGACACCGCAAAGGGGATAACACTCGGGCAGGTCATCACTCCCTTGGAGCGCGTTGGAATTTATGTCCCAGGCGGAAAGGCCTCTTATCCTTCAACGGTCCTCATGGCTGCCATTCCTGCAAGGGTGGCCGGGGTCCGGGATATTGTTATGGTCACCCCTCCTCGTAAGGGAGGAGTGAATCCCGCAGTCCTTGTGGCAGCGGACCTCGCCGGAGTGGACCGGATTTATCAGGTCGGTGGCGTACAAGCCATCGGAGCGCTCGCTTACGGGACCCGAACGATCCCGAAGGTGGACAAGATTGTCGGTCCCGGTAATCGTTATGTGGCTGCTGCCAAGAAGTTGGTCTTTGGCGTCGTCGATATCGACATGGTGGCTGGGCCGAGCGAGATTGTAGTGATCGCCGATGAAAAGATTCCTCCCTCCTACGTGGCTGCCGACCTGATTTCCCAGGCCGAACATGACGAGATGGCCCTGTGCATAGGAATCACTTCCTCCCGGGCGTACGGACTAAGAGTGAGAGAAGAGGTAAAGAAACAGCTCGCCTCCTGCGAGAGAAGGAAGATTGCCCAAACCAGCCTCAACGGCCGGGGCGCCATTCTGATCGTCAGGAATCTGAAGCAGGCCGTCGAGGTGGCAAACCGGATTGCACCGGAGCACCTGGAGTTGGCGGTTTCTAACCCGTCATCACTGGTGAAGGGAGTGAGGCATGCCGGTGCTGTTTTCCTCGGACCCTATACGCCGGAGGCCATCGGCGATTATCTCGCGGGGCCGAACCACATTCTGCCTACCGCGGGGACAGCCCGATTTTCCTCCTCCCTGGGGCCGGAGGATTTCTTGAAGAGGACCAACCTCATCGGGTTTACAAAAGCTGCGCTGAAACCGTTTGAGAAAGATGTGCAGAGGTTTACAGATTGGGAAGGGCTGAAGGGTCACTATCGCGCCGTTCAGCTGAGGGTGAAGGGGAGATGAGACATCGAAAGGCAGAGGTGAAGCGGAAGACGAAAGAGACAGAGGTGGTCCTCCGACTGGATCTGGATGGATCCGGGAAGCATTCGGTCAAGACAGGGATTCCTTTTTTTGACCACATGCTCAGTCTGCTGGCCTATCACAGCGGCATGGACCTGATGCTGAAGGCCAAGGGCGATATTGGCGTCGATGCTCACCACACGGCAGAAGACGTGGGCATTTGTCTTGGAGATGCGATCAGGACGGCTCTTGGCAAGGCCAAAGGAATCCAGAGGTACGGCATGGCGGTCCTCCCCATGGATGAGACGCTGGCATCTGTGGCGTTGGATTTCTCGATGAGGCCCTGCCTCGTTTACCACATGAAACTGAAACGGTCCAAGATCGGCACCTTCGACCTCGAGCTGGTGGAGGAATTCTTCAAGGCCCTGACCAACCACGGGAAGATCACGCTTCACATCAATCTTCTCTATGGAAAGAACAGCCATCACATGGTGGAGGCGGTCTTCAAGGCCTTCGGGAGAGCTCTGAGGGGAGCTGTTTCTCTGGATCCGCGCACCGCAGAGGTTCCGTCGAGCAAAGGCATGCTATAATATCGTTCGGCGTTGGGCGTTCGGTGTTCGGAGTGAAGACGCAAGCGTAATTCGGAGATGTAAGGTTCGCCACCCGGGGTAAAAGCTATAAGAGGTTTGGATTTTGAGAGAAAGTTAAGTCGCCGAACGCCGAACGCCCAACGTCGGACGAATTACGAAGGCGGCGTATATGAACTCACGCATTGTGATCATTGATTACGGCATGGGAAACCTGAGAAATGTTCAAAAGGGTTTTGAACGGGTCGGTTTTTCAGCCAAGGTGACACGGAATAAAAATGAGATTAAGAAGGCCTCAGCCCTTGTGCTTCCAGGCGTCGGCGCCTTCAAAGACTGTATGGAAAATCTCGAACGGTTCGGACTCATCGACCTCGTGCTCTCCTCGATCGAAAAAGGCAAGCCCTACCTGGGGATCTGCCTTGGTCTCCAGATCCTTTTCTCCGAAAGTGAGGAATTTGGGTCCCACAAAGGGTTGGGTGTGATCCAAGGGAAGGTTGTGCGATTCAAGCCCGACCCGGAGCACAAGGTTCCCCACATGGGTTGGAATACGGTGGAAAAGGCCAAAGAGGCTCCCGCCCTTCAGGACATCAAGACCGGGGACTTCTTTTATTTTGTTCACTCGTATTATGTGGTGCCGGAGGAAAAACAGTGGATTGCCACGTTCACGCCGTACGGGATCCCGTTCGCTTCGGGCATCTGGAAAGAGAATATCTTTGCAACACAGTTCCATCCCGAGAAGAGCCAGGAAAAGGGTTTGAAGATACTGAAGCGATTTGCAGAATCCATTTAGGCTGATGAAAAACGCCTGTCAGTGGTCAGTTGATGGTAGTCCGTTGCTTTTCAAGACACAACCGACGACGGACAACTGACAACAAACGATTCTTATTCCGGACACGGTCACGAGATGTTCTATACTTGGAAGGAGTGATGTATGGAAGAGGTCAGGATTGGCGAGATCAGAATTGGAAAAGGGAACCCGATGGTGTTGATTGCAGGGCCCTGTGTTTTGGAGGATGAAACGCTTACCTTGGAGATCGCACGGGAGTTGAAGAAACTCTGCGGAGAGTTGAAGATCCCCCTTATTTTCAAAGCCTCGTACGAAAAGGATAACCGGGGGTCTGAAAAATCGTACATCGGCCCGGGACTCAAGGAAGGCATGAGATGGCTTTCCAGGGTGAGGGATACGGTGGGGCTCCCCGTGCTCTCGGATATCCATCGCATGGAGGATGTGGACTCGGCCAAGCAGGTGCTGGATGTCCTTCAGGTCCCGGCCTTTCTTTGCCAGCAGACGAGCCTTCTCCTGAAAGTGGGGTCATCGGGAAAGGTCGTCAATATCAAGAAGGGGCAGTTCGTTTCACCGGAGAGCATGGCAGGCGCCGTGAAGAAGATCCACAGCACCGGGAATAAGCAGGTTCTTCTGACCGAGCGGGGGAGTTCTTTCGGGTATAACAAATTGATTTCCGACCTCTGCTCCATTCCGATCATGCAGAAGATCGGTGTGCCGGTGATCTTTGATGCGACGCACGTGGTCCGCAATTACGGGATTCCGAGCGAGGATCCAAGAGGCGGCAGCCCTGAATTTGTTCCGACTCTTTCAAGGGCCGCGGTGGCCGCGGGCTGCAACGGTCTCTTCCTTGAAACCCATCCGGAGCCCAAGAAGGCGCTCTGTGATGCCTCCAGCATGATTCCCCTCAAGGAGATGGAGGGTCTCCTCCGGCAGACAAAAGCAATTCACGACATGGTCAGGGCATGGGGGATCGCATAATGGAGGATCTCGATGCAAGGATGCGGCGGGTCAAGATGCTCCTTCTCGACGTTGACGGGGTGATGACCGATGGAGGAATCATTTTGGGTCCCGGCGAGATCGAGATGAAGCGATTTAACACCTTGGACGGGATGGGGATTACACTGGCCAGGGCTGCGGGTCTGCGGGTGGGAATCCTCACGGGCAGGCGGTCAGAGGCTGTGACAAAGAGGGCGAAGGAGCTCAAGATCGACGAGGTACAGGAAGGATCGAATCATAAGGAAAAAGGGTATCAGCACATCCTGAAGAAGTACGGACTCCGGGATGAAGAAATTGCCTACGTGGGTGACGATGTGTTCGATATCCCTATCCTGAAGCGGGTAGGATTTGCCGTCTGTGTTGCCAGCGGGGCAGAAGATGCAAAAAAGGTTTCACACCATGTGACCCACCGAAAAGGGGGGGATGGCGCGGTCCGGGAGGTCGTGGAGATGCTCCTTGAGAAAACGGGAAAGAAAGAGGCCGCGCTCACGACAATCTTCAACAGTCTGAAGGAGGGCGAGAAGTGAAAATCTTTATCGACACAGCAAATCTTAATGAGATCAAGAAAGCAAAGGCCCTTGGTTTGGTCGACGGCGTGACCACCAACCCCACGCTCCTTGCGAAGGAAGGGGAAAAGACGGAGACGGTGATCAGAAAGATCTCGGAGGAAGTGAGAGGGCCCGTCAATGTGGAGGTGATCGGAACCGCCTGCGATGCGATGGTCACAGAGGCCAGAGAAATGGCGGCCTGGGGCAACGAGATCGTTATCAAGATCCCCATCACCCTGGAAGGACTCAAGGCGGTGAAGATCCTCTCAGAGGAGAAAATCCGAACGAATGTGACGTTGGTCTTCTCGCCCAGCCAGGCCATCCTGGCGGCCAAGGCCGGGGCGACCTATGTGTGTCCTTTTCTGGGAAGGCTCGACGACATCGGTTTCAACGGCCTCGATCTGATTCAGCAGATCCGGGGGATTTACGTCAACTACGAGGAGATCAATACGCGGATCGTCGTCGCCAGCATCCGTAACCCCATCCACGTGATCGAGGCAGGGCTGATGGGCGCAGAGATCGTGACCATTCCTCCGGCCGTGATGGAGCAGATGGCCAAACATCCCCTGACGGACAAGGGAATCGCCCAGTTCCTCGAGGATGCAAAGAAGATCGGCCTTAAGAAGTAAAGCGAGGGAGAGATGGACCGAATGTCATGCGGCCGGAGAAAGGCTGCCGTTCTTCGTATGGCCCTGGTCATCACCGGGGTCATCGTTCTGGCGAGCGGCGTGATCATTGCCTCGAACGCAGCTGAAGCCGCGGAGCCCAAACCTGAGCTGGCCATCCTTCCTTTTTTTGTGCAGAGGGGAGAGGGGCCGTCAAGGGGGGAGGTCTGCCCTCTCTGCAGGGGGCTCCATCAGAGCGGCAGTATCTTGCCGGGGGCTCAGAATACCATGACCCGGCTCCTGTACGAGAAGATGGAGACGCAGGGGACCTTTGCCATTTTTCCTCTGGAAAGGGTGGAGGAAGCCCTTTCCAGGTCCGACGTGAAGCCATTTTTTGAGAAGCCCGATTCAGCGGCGGTCAGGTTGGGCAAGGAGCTGAATGCCGATTTTGTATTTCTGGGATATCTTTTCCGGTTCGAGCAAAGAATCGGATCAGCCATGGGAGTGGAGAAGCCTGCCTCCGTGGGGTTTGATCTTCATCTCGTGCGCGTGAAGGACGGCAACGTCGCGTGGACGGGGAAATTCGATGAGACGCAAAGACCGCTCAGTGACAACTTGCTCAAGATCGGATCGTTTTTCAGACGGGGAGCCAAGTGGCTCACAGCCGAAGAACTGGCCTCCGCGGGGTTGGGAGAGACGTTGACAGCGTTACCCGGAGCGAAGGAACTGGAGGAGGCCCGATGATCGTTATCCCTGCCATCGACCTGAAGGAAGGGCGATGTGTGAGGTTGGTCCAAGGCAGGATGGACCGGGAGTCGGTCTATTCGGAAAACCCGGTTCAGATGGCCACACACTGGGAATCAAAGGGCGCAGAGAGGCTTCATGTCGTTGACCTCAACGGGGCTGTGACCGGGAAACCCGTTCACCGGTCGCTGATCGAGGAGATCACCCGATCGATCAAGATCCCCGTGGAGGTGGGCGGTGGCATTCGTGATCTTGAGACGATTGAACATTATCTTTCGTCAGGAGTACAGTGGGTCATCCTTGGCACCGTTGCCTTTCAGAATCCATCGCTCCTCAGGGAGGCTGCCACCCGTTTTCCAGGAAGGATCATTCTCTCTCTTGACGCCAAGAAAGGGAAGGTGGCTATCCAGGGATGGAATGAGATCGTTTCGCTGGAAATGGACGATATGGTCAAGCGGTTTGAGGGAGTGACTCTCTCAGCCATTATTTTTACAGACATCGAGCGGGACGGGATGGGGACAGGCCTGAACTGGGAGTTGACAAAGGCGCTGGCCCAGGTCACGTCCACCCCGGTCATTGCATCGGGAGGGATCTCCCGTATCGATGAAATCAAACAGCTCAAAGAACTTGAACCCCTGGGAGTTGTCGGGGTGATCGTGGGCCGTGCCCTCTATACGGGGCAGGTTGTTCTTGAAGAAGCTCTTCGGGTTGCGAAAACACGTGACGCGTGACCGTGTCACGTGTCCGTGAACGAAAGATCGCTGTCCGGATGAAACGAATTTTTTCTAACCGGACACGGGGGACGGACACGAATCACGAAGAAGGAGCAAATCGTTGCTGGCCAAACGTATTATCCCCTGCCTCGATGTGAAAGACGGAAGGGTGGTGAAGGGAACACAATTCG
>Ga0079037_100001039_pt1 | contig 13866 bp, 15 predicted proteins | sample Mud3Dept4metaG_FD_71479 | JGI IMG/M metagenome (GOLD analysis project Ga0079037, IMG submission 71479) | Freshwater wetland microbial communities from Ohio, USA, analyzing the effect of biotic and abiotic controls - Mud 3 Core 4 Depth 4 metaG | ecosystem: Environmental > Aquatic > Freshwater >... | reverse complement strand
GAGTTCGCCGATCCCGATCTCTTCGAGCGGCCGCGCGATGAGGAAGAGCCCGGGGCCGAAGCCGACGAGGCCGTCAAGCGCCTCGACGACGAGGAAGAGCTTCCCCTCGAAGGCTCCGGCCAGCTCGAGGCTCCCGAGAGCGACGACGAAGAGTACTGACGCGCGGCGCCGCCGCGGCGCCTTCGTTGCCATCGGGTTGGGAGCGAACCTGGGGAACCGGGCCGCCTCCGTCCGGCAGGCGGCGCGCGCGATCGCCTCCTTCGTGACCGCTCCTCGCCTCTCTCCCCTTTACCGGACGAGCCCCGTCGGCGGCCCGCCGCAGCCACCGTTCGTCAACGCCGTCCTCGTCGGGCGGACCCGGCTCGGCCCCGCGGAGCTTCTGGCCCGGTTGAAGGAGATGGAGCGGGCCGCCGGGCGGCGGCGCGCCCCCCGCAACGCGCCGCGGCTCCTCGACCTCGACGTCCTCCTCCACGGGAACCTCGTCCGGCGCGCGCCCGCTCCGGCGCTTCCGCATCCGAGGCTCGCCTCCCGGCTCTTCGTCCTCGTCCCGCTCGCCGACGTCGCGCCGCGCCGCGTCGTCCCCGGGACCGGCAAGACGGTCGCGCGCCTTCTCCGCGAGGCGCGCGCCGTCTCCGGGGACAGCGTCCGCCGCCTCAGGGACGCGCGGGGGGCGTTCGTGTCTCGAACTTCAGCTGCGACCCCTCGAGCGTGACGCGCGTTCCGGGAGGGACGGACGAAGTGAGCCAGACGCTTCCGCCCACGACGCTCCCGCGGCCGACGACGGTCGTGCCGCCCAGGATCGTGGCGCCGGCGTAGACGACGACGTCGTCCTCGACCGTGGGATGACGCTTCGTCCCCCGGATCAGCCGTCCCCGCTCGTCCTTCGGGAAGGAGAGCGCGCCGAGCGTGACCCCCTGGTAGAGCTTCACGCGGTCGCCGATCTCGGTCGTCTCGCCGATCACGACGCCCGTCCCGTGGTCGATGAAGAACCGGCGCCCGATCGTCGCCCCCGGGTGGATGTCGACACCGGTCTCCTGGTGGGCGAACTCCGTCATCATCCGGGGAATCAGCGGGACGCCGAGCCGGTGAAGCTCGTGCGCGATCCGGAAGGTGAAGATCGCCCGGAAGCCCGGGTAGGCCAGGATGATTTCCTCGCACCCCGTCGCGGCCGGATCCCCGTCGTACGCCGCCTCGGCGTCCTCGGCGACGCGGTCGGCCACGTCGGGAAGCCGCTCGAAGAGCTGCGTCGTGATCTCGCGGGCGGCCTCGGCGGGGACGCCGGCGTCGGTCAGGTGCGCCCGCGCCTTCTCGATCTCGGACGAGAGGCGGAGGTGGATCCGGAAGAGCATGTCGCCGAGGTGGTCCCGGAGGTTGGCGCGGTAGAGAACGGGCTCCCCGTAGAACCCCGGGAAGACGACCTCCTGGAGCATCCGGAGGATCTCGACGATCTCCCGCTTCTGCGGGCGGGGGGGCGCGTCGACGGCCGAGAGGCGGGACCGGGTCTCCGCCGTCTCGACGATCCGGTCCATCGCCCGGCGGAGGCGCTCGGCGGCGCGGGACCGGGGGGGCTTCTCGCGTGGCGTCATGCCGGCAGAATTCTAGTTTCCCGCGGCCGTCCGCCTCAGCGGGACCACGCCGCGAGAAGCTCCTTCGCCTCCTCCTGGACGCGCCGGTCCTCGACGGCCCAGTCCGGCTTGGGAGCTTCCGCCGCGAGGGCCTCGAGCCGCTTCCGTGCCTCCGCGCGGCGGGACGCCTCGTAGTCCCAGAGCGCCTCGGCGTAATAGAGACGGTTGTAGAAGTTCTCCGGGCCGGTCTTCACCGCCTGCTCCAGGTTCTTCAGCGCCTCGGATCGCGAAGCCCAGCCCGTGATGAAGGGAATGCTCGGGGTCTGGTGATGGACACGGCCCAGGAGTCGGTACCCTGCTCCGTCGTCGTACTTCGGGTCCATCAGGATGACGGCCTGGGCGTAGTCGCGGATCTTCCCGGCGACCCCTTGCCGCGCGGCAGCCCCCTTCCCGAAGACGAGGGCCCACTTCCCCCAGTTCACTCCCGCCCAGAGGAACGTCGGCACCGCCCCCGGGATCTCCTTTGCGTCGGGAGCGAGCGCGACCGGACCGTCCTTGTCCGTGGATCGTCTCGCCGCCGATGCGACCTTCTTCCGGACGAGGAGGAAGGCCTCTTCGCCCGCCGCCTTCCCTTCGTCGAAGATCCGCTTCTGTTCGCCCGGATCGCGGGTCGTGTACTCGCCCTTGAAGTAGAAGGCGCGCATCAGGCGCCAGCGAGGCTCGAGCGACTCCGGATCGGCCTCGATGGCCCGGCGGCAGGCGGCGAGGACGGGGTCGATCCGAGACGACTCGACGAGCCCGCTCGTCGCTCCGTCGCCGCGGACGGACCAGAGGCGGTCCGCCTCCGCGATCCCTTCGGCAGCCGATCCGGCCGATGCGGCGCGGGAGACGGCCAGCAGGGCGAACAGGAGGAGCGGGAGATGGAGCCGCGAGCGAACGGGTCTCATCCCTCCACTATACTGGCGCGGCCCTTGCGAAAGCCGCGTCATGCGGCGAAGAGGTGTCTCCGTGGCCGATCAGCCCCCCAAGCCGGACGCTCCGAACCCGCCCGCGCTCCAGTTCACGATCGATGACGCCGTCGCGAACGGCGTCTACGTGAACTTCGCGAACATCATCCACAACCCGGCGGAGTTCGTGATCGACTTCGCGCGCGCCGTGCCGGGCCGGACCGACGTCCGGGTCCTCTCCCGCGTCCTCCTGACGCCCGTCCACACCAAGCAGCTGCTCAACGCGCTCGCCCAGAACGTCGCGATGTACGAGAAGACCTTCGGCGCCATCCGGACCGAGTTCGAAGGGGCGCGGACCGACGTTCCCGAGCCGGTCCGCCCCAACTGATGGAGCCGCCCCGCATCGCCATGAGAGGCTCCCGCCTTCTCGCCGCCGCCCTTCTCGCCGCCTGGCCGGCCGCTTCGGCGCCGGCACCGGAGGGGAACGCGAAGGCGACCCCCGCCGCCACGCCGAGGGCCGACCGGCCCCCGATCTACGACCCGGAGGTGGACGGGGACCTCGCCATCCGTCACTACCTCAACGTCGGCGCCTCGTCGAACCGGCGCGTCATCGTCTTCTTCGGAACGGACGACTGCGCCGCCTGTCGCGTCGTCAACGAAGCCGCGTACGAGGAGGCCTTCCACCGCGAGCTGTTCAAGCAGTTCGTCCCGGCCTTCGTCGACGTCACGCCGGGAACGCGAAATGCCGCGCTTCCGCAGCGCTGGGGCATCGACCCGACGGCGCCCCTCCCGGGCGTCGTCATCCTCGACTCGACGGGCAACGTGACCGAGGTCTTGAAGAAAGGCGAGCTGGCGGCGGTCGCGAAGAAGGGGAAGGAAGCCGTCCAGCTCTGGATCCTCCAGCGCTTCTACCGCTCGAAGCCCCAGTGACCGCTCCGGCCGGGACGCGCCCCGCGAGGGGCGCCGCCGGGCGTCTGGAATAATCGTCAAGTGGAACGCCCGCGGAGCTCGTCCTCCCTCGGCCCCGACACCGGCGACCTGCTGCTCGTCGCCGCCGGCGATTCGGCCGCCGTTCAGCGGCTCCTCTCGCGGTGGCGGGCTCCCGTCTTCGCCGTCTTCGAGAAGAGCCGCGAGCCGGGTGACGCCGCAGAGGCGGCCGCGGCCGTCTTCGAAGCCCTCTTTCGCACCGCCTCCCGCTTCGACCCGGCCACCCCCTTCCCCGCCTGGATCTGGTCGTTTGTCGCGAAGGAGGTGGAGCGGGCTCCCGAGTCCCGCCTGCCCGCGATTCCGCCGGCCCGCCTCATCGAGTCCACGGCGGCCCGCGCCGCGCTGGTGCGTGCCGCGGTCGGCTCGCTCCCGCCCGGGGAGCGGTCGGCCTTCCTCCTGACGCGTGTCGCCCGGCTGCCGGCGCCCGTTGCGGCCGCCGCCGCCGGCACCTCCGAGACGGAGCTGCTCCGGCGGCTCGTCCGCGCCTTCACCGCGCTGTCGGCCTCGCTCGCTCCTCTCCTCCCTCAGCATGAGAGCCGGACGGCGCCGGAACCCGGAGGGGCCGCCGCGCCATGAACTGCGACGAGCTTCGCCAGAGGATCGTCGATCCGGGCTCGGCGGCCACGGGGGGTCACGCGCCGGTCGTCGCCCACCTCCAGTCGTGCGCCGAGTGCCGCTCGCTCGCGCGGACGTTCGCCGACGTCGAGAGGCTCTTCGGCGCCTCCGAGAAGGCCGTTCCTCCCGACGACCTCGACGAGCGGGTCCGGCAGCGGCTCGGCCGCGCGCCCGCGGGTCGCCTCGGCCTCCTTCTCGACCGCCGGTTCCTCGCGGCCGCGGCCGCCGGGATTCTCGTCGTCGCCGCCGCGTATCTCCTCCGTCCCAGAGGCACCCCCGCCTCGGCTCCGCCCCCGCCCCGCGAGGCGCGATCCTCGAGCGCGCCGCCGGGGCCGACCGAGGCGCCTCCCCCCGACATCCTCGCCGTCCGTTCCGCGCCGATCGCCCTCGCCGGGACGCCGGTCCCCGAGGAGGAGAAGGCGCGGGCTCTCGCCCTCCGCCCACGGGAGTACCTCGAGTTCCTCGCGGCGCTCTCTTTCCTCGATCCTTTCTTTCCGGAGACGCCTTCCGCCGGCGCGCCGAACGCCATCCGCCCTCCGACGTCTCCCGAGGAGATCGCCCAACGGATCGCCGAGTGGGAGGAGGCGGGGGCCTCCGGCCGCGAGCGCTGGCTCGGGCTCGACGCCGCGTACGGCGCGACCGATGCGGCGAGGAGGTCGTCGCTCGAGACGCGCTGGAACGCCCTCTCCGGCTTCTCGCCGGACGAGCGGGCCGGACTCCGCCGGCTGGCCGCTCGGATCGCCGAGCTGGACGAGAAGCGCCGGAGCCGGCTCGTCGCCGAGATCCGGGCGATCGCGAACGCCCCCCGGGCGGAACGACCGTGGCGCTGGCGCGCCAGTCCCTTCGCGCGGACGCTCACCGGGCAGGAGGTCGCGAGCGGGGAGAGGCTGCTGCTGTTCTTCTAGGAACTAGCGCTCGACGCCGGCCAGCTGAGCGGGTACGCCCGCCTGCGCCTCCAGCTTCGCAATCAGGGCCGCCCGCCTCGCCGCGTCCAGGTTCTCCGAGCCGGCACGGAGGATGCTCGGGTTTCCGTCGATCGAGCGGCGGAACAGGAAGTCCTGCACGGCCTTCGCGTCCACCTTGGTGGTGTCACGCAGGAGGCCGGCGACGGCCGACACGAGGACCGGGTTCTCCTCATGGAGGAGATGCTCACACATGTCGAGGACGAGACCGGCCTCGCGGCGGCCGTCCGTCACGAGTCCGGACGCGGAAAGGACGGCGAGGCGCCTCTTTCCGAGGCTCTTCAGGCGAGCCCATTTCTTCACGAGAGCCATCCGCGACGGCTCCTTCGCCAGGGCGGGCGCGGCGATCCGCGCGCCAAGCGCCTCGGCGACCTCGACGTCGTCCGCAACGGCGCTCCACTTCTCGAGGTGGGAGAAGATCGAGGCCTCGAACTCCCGGCGGAAGCGCTCGAGAAGCTCGATCGCCACGAGGATCTCTTCACGGCACCGGCGCGCCGCGGCGGCGTCCAGAAGGGCCACGGCCGTCCGGTAGTCGATCCCTCCGCGCCCTTTCGGGGCGAGGTCGCGGGCGATGGAATGAACGACCGCCGGACGCACTCCCAGCACCTTCAGCGGGCTCTTCGCCGAGGCAGCGGCCGAGACGCGGACCTTATCCTCGGCCTTCGCTTCGAGGGCGGAGCGGATCTCTTTGAGGAGCGACGGAACGGCGGAGGAGTTCGTCTTCGCCATACGCAAACCCTGATTTTATCACGTGCTCCGGACGGTCCGCACCGCACAGAACGCGACTCCGTTGCAGCAGATCGCCTCCGGAGGGCGCCGCGGGGCCTCCTCCAGGCATGCCTCGTGTCTCCTCAGCGTCTCACCGAACCTGCAGAAACCGCGGCACTTCCGCCTCCGAAGAGAGGCATCTGTCCCGTCCTCCTGAAGCCGACGCCCCCGGCGGGGGGAAGTGGCCCGGGAGCCCGGCGTGCCGACTCGGCCAGGGCGGCCCGAAGCTCCCGGGCGGCCCGGTCGACGCTCTCGAACAGCTCCATTCCCTTCGGAAGGCGAGCGGTCGGCTGCGTCAGGACCGCCCGCGAGCAGGCCGGCTCGAGATGGTACGAGACGCGGTCGGCCAGGTGGACGAGCTTCTGGACCTGCCCGGGCGCGGCACCGGCGACCGACTTCACGTGGAGGTAGCCCCGGTATCCGTAGTCGACCCGGAGAAGCTCCACGAACCCGACGAGCGCCCCGGCGGCCCGGAGAGGAATCCGCGGCACCCCCGCCGTGAGATAGAGGCCGTCGCAGAGCCCGCGGCGGAAGGCGGAGAGGAAGACCCTCGCGAGCCCCGAAGGGGAACGAAGGTCATTCGGGAGTCTGCTCGACGGGCTCACCGGGCAGAACGAGCAGTGGTAGCCGCACGAGTCGGGAAGGAGCAGGGCGAAGATCCGCCTTCCTCCCGAGCCGGGCGAAATGAAGTCGTATGCGTACCGGAGCGGATTGGCCGGCTCGGAATCTCGGGGTTTCATCGTTCCTCTCCCTGTAGACGTAAGTTAGACGTAAGTCATCCGGAAGTCAAGACCCCGGGAGGAGAAACGGGGCCTTCAGGGGGTCGGCGCTCCGGCGATGACACCGCCCCCGAGGAGTCTCTCGGGGCGGCCCGGCTCGAAGAAGACCGCCGACTGCCCGGACGCCGGAGCACGGACCGGCTCCTCGAAGACGAGAAGCGGAGCGACGCCCGTGAGGTCGAGGGTCGCCGGCTGCTCGGCGTGCCGGTAGCGGACCCGCGCGAGGACGGCCAGTGTTCCGTCGGAGGGAACGGGGACGAGGAGGTTGACGCGGGAGAGCGGGACCGTCCGGGTGTGGAGCTCTTCCTCGGGGCCGACGACGACGCGGGCCTCCGCCGGACGGGTCTCCAGGACGTAGAGAGGCTCCGCCGCGGCGACGCCGAGCCCCCGGCGCTGCCCGACCGTGAAGGAGAAGGTCCCCTCGTGCCGGCCGAGGACGCTCCCCGCCCGGTCCGTAATGTCGCCGGGTCGGGCGCCGGCGAAGGACGGGAGCGAAAGACCCAGCGCCTCCGCCTCCCTCCGGATGAACCCTGCCGGCCCGGCCCCGGAAGGGACGAAGCAGATCTCCTGCGAATCGGGCTTGTCCCAGTTGGGAAGCCCCGCCTCGCGCGCGATCTCGCGGACGCGCGTCTTCGTCAGCTCCCCGAGGGGGAAGAGGGTCCGGGAGAGCTGCGAGGGAGTCAGGTCGCAGAGGAAGTACGACTGGTCGCGCGAGAGATCCCGCCCCTTGAGCAGCCGGATCTCCCCGGTCGCCTCGTCGCGCTCGACCCGCGCGTAGTGCCCGGTCGCGACCCGCTCGCAGCCGAGCGCCTCGGCGCGGGAGAGAAGGGCACGGAACTTCAGCTCCGTATTGCAGACCGTACACGGGATGGGCGTCCGGCCCTCGAGGTAGTCGAGGACGAAGGGGCGGACGACGGCCTCACGGAAGCGGTCGGTCAGGTCGAGGACGTAGTGCGGAATCCCGATCGTCTCGGCGGCCCGCCGCGCCGTCCCGAGATCGTCGAGCGTGCAGCAGCGCCCCTCGGCCGCGCCGGTCCCGTCGCGGTCGTGGTCCCAGAGGTGCATCGACAGACCGACCACGTCGGCCCCCTCCCTCGCAAGGAGGAGGGCCGCGACCGAGGAGTCGACTCCTCCCGACATCGCCACGGCGATCCGCATCGGCGGATTCTACGGACGCGCCCGGAGCGCGGCGCTTCAGTTCGGCGAGACCCAGCGGGATGGGAGGACGAGGCCGAACGTGTTTCCCCAGTCGAGCCGACGCGACAGCTCGATCGTCGCGCGGCCGTCCGGGGTCCGGGTGTAGACCCAGCGCGCGTCCTTCACGACGGAGGTTTCCATCCCGGGCACGGTCGCCGGCCATTCCTTCGCCGTCCCGCGCGCGGCCCGAAGCTCCAGCACCTTCCTCGTCAGATCGAGGTCGACGGCCGCACGGTCCGCGCGGAGCCGCGCGTTCTCCATGTTCGGGAGCATCAGCCGCGACATCACGTCCGAGAAGCCTCCGGGGCTTTCGGCCGTCTCGTCCCGGGACTCCGAAGTGAGGCCGGTGATCGGGGCCGCCTTCGACTCGCGGACGAACTCCCGGAGCGTCCCGAGCAGGGACGCCGCCTGGACCTTCAGGTACGGCTCGGAGAGGAACTCGAGGAGCCGGGGGCGGCGTGATCGCGCCGTGCCGTCCGGGTCGAGAAGGGCCCCCCGGAGCACGGCGTCCCTGAAGACCCACGCCTCCGCGGTGAACGCTTCGACGAGGCCCTTGCGCGCATCGCGCGCGGACAGTCGCGGGATCCAGCGTCCCGGCTCGACCGGCACCTTCCGGAGAACGCCGGCCTCCATCCTTCCGACGGCGATGGCGATGAGCTGGGAGATCAGCTCCGGACGGGTGACGAGACTCCCGTTGAGGGTCCACGAGGCGTCGAGAAGCGCCTCCGCGCCGCGCGGATCGCCGCGGGACGAGAGGCGCAGGGCGGAAGCCAGAAGAATCCGCTGAAGCCGGAGCTGTCCGAGGAGGTTCGGGATCGGGGCTTCGTAGCCGCGGCCGATCTCCTCCAGCCAGACCGGCTTCTCCTTCGAGAGGAGCTCGGCGATCGGGACGAGTCCGGGCGCCATCTTCGCGAGGACGGCTTCCGCCTCCCCGGAGGGCGGAGACGCGGCCCCGTCCGGATCCGCGAAGCTGGCGTCGAGGTAAGCGGACACCGCTTTCGCCGTCTCGGCCGCCGATCTCGACCTCTTCGAATCCTCGCTCTTCGAGCGGAACCGGGGCCTCAGGTCCACGTCCAGCGCCTCCGCGGCCGATTCCAGCCGGCGCGCCGCCTCGTTCGTCGCGACCGCCGGATGGCGCTTCGGGAAGTCGTCGAGCGAGCCCGGGGCCTCGCTCCACGCCTTCTCCACGGCGATCAGCCGCCGGTTCGCCACGTCGTTCCCGACGAAGAGCCACAGGACGAGCGCCACCGCGAGGACCGCGATGGCGACTCCGAGCCGCTTCAACCACTTCATGGAGCCCTCCCTGAGTCTCCCTACGTTAGCTCCCTCTTTCCCGTCGCGCGAGGGCAGAATCCCGGCATGTCCCGACCGCCCCGCCTCGCCGACGCCGAGGTCTCCGCTCGCCTCGCCGCGCTTCCCGGCTGGTCGCTCTCCGGCGGACGGCTCCGCCGCGAGTTCGTCTTCCGCGATTTCTCCGAGGCGTTCGGCTTCATGAGCCGCGCGGCCCTCGCCGCCGAGAAGCGGGACCACCACCCCGACTGGTCGAACGTCTGGAACCGGGTCACGGTGGAGCTCTGGACGCACGACGCCGGAGGACTCACGTCCCTCGATTTCGAGCTGGCGGCGGAGATGAGCCGGCTGGCCGGGTCCGGGCGCTCCGGCACCTAACGCCGCACACCCTCGGGAACCACGACCCACTCACCATCCCGCATGACGATGTCCGCGTTGAAGTTGGCGGTACGCGCCGGCTTGTAGGCCCCGGGGCTTCCTTCCGAGAAGACCCCATCCTTTCCGGCGCTCGCGATCGCATATCCCTCCGCGGTGACTTCAATCCGGAACTGATTGTTCCAGCCGTCGCGTCTCACGCGCTCCCCGGACGCGCCGAAGACGCCGACGAACTCCTCCATGGAGCGGACTTCCGGAAGCCGCTTCGTCTCCCGGTATCGGTTCTCCAGCATCGTCGCGATCTCGGTCATCTCACTCATCGTCCGCTTCTGCTTGGCTCGCTGAACGGCGTTCAGGAGATTCGGAATTGCGATGGCCGTGACGATCCCGAGGATCGCGACGGCCACGACCGCCCCCAGCGCGATGGCCACGGCCGTAGCGGCGCCCCCTCCGCCCTGAGTCACTTCCCAGACTGCGGCCGCCTCGGCGGCGGTCAGGCGATTCGGGTGTTTCCCGGAGAAGAGGACTCTCACGCCCGGCTTCGACAGGTAGACGAGGATCAGGATGGAGATGACCGTGCCGAGCGGAATCGCGAGAAGTCCGATCCCGGCGAAGATCATCTGAAGCACTCGCCCCCACGAGCGGAGACTCCAGAGTCCAAACCCGCATGAGAGTTGCAGCGCACCGAGAAGAGCGAGAAGCGCTCCGATGAGGATTCCTATGGAACGGTCTTCCCCCCTCCCGCTCGCCATCATCAGGAGGATCGCGGTGAGGAGGAGGAAGGCGCCACCGGCAAACTGCAGGACGGCCAGGACCGTGACCACCCCTGGACGGCGGATCGCGACGGGAGGCATCGGTCCTGCGATCCGGTTTCCGCATCCGGAGCAGAAGGTGCTTCCCGGAACGACCACCTGACCGCAGCGGGTGCAGTGCATCGTCTCCCCTTTCGGATCCAGTGCTTGGAGTCTAGGAAGACGCGTCCGACACCCTCATGATCCGCCTGTACTAGACACGGAGAGAGTGATTCCCTGATTGAATACCTTCACCCACTTCTGTAGAAATATCCGCAGCCCACGAACGGAAACTCCACCCTTCCAGCGGCACCGTCTTCAAAGTAAATCCTTCCCGATGAAGCGATTAGCTCCAGGCTCCAGCAGCATTCGCCCAGATGGTATGCGGTGTGAAGATGCTCGAACAAGGGAGCAAGACACCATGTCCCAGAAGAACGTCGAGCTGATCATCGGAAAGCTGGCGACGGACGAAGAGTTCCGGCTCCTCTTTCGCGCCGATCCGGACCGGACCGTGAAGGAACTCGTGGAGCGGGGGACGGAGCTGACGCGCTCCGAGGTCGCCGCTCTCGTGGCCACCGACACGCGCGCCTTCGAGAAGGTGGCCGAATCCCTCGATCCGCGACTGCAGAAGGCGAGCCTCAGGACCGGCTCCCTGCCGGCGCCGGAGAGCGGGAGGCCGTCGTGAGGCGGGCTCCGCTCCTTCTCCTCCTCGCCGCTCTTCCGCTCGCCGCGGCCGGCGGCGACGAGGGCCGTCCGCTTTCGCTCTTCGACGCCACGCGCCTCGCGCTCGAGAAGAACCACGACATCGCCGTGGAGCGCGAGTCGTTCCGGATCGCCGGCGCCTCGGTGCTGCGGGCCGACGGCTCGTACGACCCGAACTTCCGGCTCATCGCCAACTACCGCGACCGCACGGATCCCCTCAACTCGGCGCTCAGCGGCGCGATTCCACCCGACCTCGGCCCCAGCTACGCGAACCTGGCGTCGTCCGTCGGCCTCTCGCAGCTTCTTCCGACCGGAGGCACGGTTTCTCTCACGGGCCTTCTCGGGCGCGACACGGCGATGAGCCAGTTCGCTCTCCTGACCCCGGCGTACACGACGGGCTTCTCGATCGACCTCCGTCAGCCGCTCCTCCAGGGCCTCTCGATCGACCCCGCCCGCCGCGCGATCCGGGTCGCGAGGCTGGAGCAGGACCGTTCCGCCGCGTCCCTCCGCCGGACCGTCGCCGACACGGTCGCCTCCGTCGAACGCTCCTACTGGTCGCTGGCGGCGACCCGGCGCGCCGTCCTCGTGGCGCAGAAGAGCGTCGCGCTCGCCGAGGAGCAGAAGGCGAACACGCTCGCGCGGATCGAGGCCGGGGTTCTTCCCGAGTCGGACCTCTCCCAGCCCGTCGCCGAGGTGGAGCGGCGCAAGGGCGAGCTCTACGCCGCCCAGGAGCTGGCCAAGCAGGTGGAGCTCCTGCTGAAGATGCAGATCCTCGCCGACCCGAAGGACCCGCTCTGGGACGAGACGCTCCGTCCCGTCACGCCGCCGGAGACGGCGCCGCGGGCGGTCGACCTCGCGGCCGCGCTGGCCGAGGCCGAGGTTCTCCGGCCCGAACTCCAGGACGCCTCCCTCCGCGTGGCCCGCCAGGACGTCGAGATCCAGGCCGCGAAGGAACGGGTGAAGCCGCAGCTCGACCTCGTCGCCTCTTACGGCCGGCGCGGTCTCGCCGGGTCGCCGAACCCGAACATCCTCTCCTTCGGCGGGAGCCCCATCGTCGTCCCCGAGCCGCTCGTCGGCTCGCTCGGGCGCTCCTTCGGGACGATCGGAAGCAACGAGTTCCCCGACGCCTCCGTGGGGCTCGCCCTGACGGTGCCGATCGGGAACCGCAGCGCGAAGGCCGACGCCGTCATCGCCGAGGCGCAGAAGCGGCAGCTCCTGACCGTACAGGACCAGACGCGGCAGCGGGTCGCCGTCGAGGTACGGAACGCCACGCTGACGCTCGAGACGTCGCTTCAGCGGCTCGAGGCGGCCCGCGCCGGGCGTGCGGCCGCCGAGGTCCAGCTCCGGGCCGAGACGGAGCGCTTCGCCGTCGGCCTCTCCACGAACTTCCTCGTCCTGACCCGCCAGAACGACCTGGCGACGGCCGAGCTGACCGAGACCTCGGCGCTGGCCGACTACCAGAAGGCCCTGACGGCGCTGGCCCGCGCGACCGGCACGCTGCTCAAGGACCGGAAGATCCTCATCACGGACGACGCTGCCGTTCTCACTCCCGAGGGAGGTGCCCGTTGAACCCGAACCGATTCACCCGCGTCCCGGCCCTGGCCGCGGCGCTCGCGTCTCTCGCCGTCGCCTCCGCCTGCACCCGGACCGGCGGCGCCACGGCGGCCGCGGGGCCGTCGAGGCCGGCCCCCGAGCCGATCCGCGTGACGGCTGCGACGGTCCAGCAGCGGATCCTGCCCCGGACGCTGGCGGTCACCGGCGCGCTCGCCGCCGACGAGAGCGCCGACGTAGCGGCCGAGCGGGACGGGCGCGTGGCCGGCGTCTTCGTCGAGCGGGGATCGATCGTCGAGAAGGGGGCGGTCCTCGCCCGGCTCGACGACCGCGAGGCGAAGGCGACGCTCGAGCAGGCCCGCGCCCAGCTCGCCTGGGCGAAGGCCGAGGTGGCCCGCTACGCCGAGCTCCGGCAGAAGCAGGTCGTCGCCAAGGCCGAAGACCAGCGGAAGTCGATCGATCTCGACGTCGCGCAGGCGACGCTCACGCTCGCCGAGAAGGGCTTCGAGGACTGCACGATCCGGGCGCCGTTCTCCGGCCTCGTCGCGGAGAGGAAGATCTCGGCCGGGGCCTTCGTCCGGCGCGGTCAGGCCGTCGCCGGCCTCGTGAAGATCGAGCCGCTCCGCGCCGAGCTCTCCATCCCCGAGTCGGCCGTCGGCACCGTCAAGGTCGGGCAGGTCGTCCGCTTCGCGGTCCAGTCCTTTCCCGACCGGACGTTCGACGGGCGGATCGCCTGGGTCGGCCCGTCTCTGAAGTCGGAGTCGCGGACCCTCGTCGTCGAGGCCCATCTCCCGAATCCGGGCCGGCTCCTGAAGCCCGGCCTCTTCGTCACCGCCGAGATCGAGCTTCCCGCGACCGCTCCGGCGCTCCTCTCGCCACGGTCGGCCGTCGTGACGGAGTCGGGGGTCTCCCGCGTCTTCGTCCTCGGCCCCGAGCGGGTCTCCGAGCGGCTCGTCCTCCTGGGCGAGAGGCACGGCGACCTCGTGGAGATCCGGAACGGCCTCTCCGCGGGAGAGCGCGTCGTCGTGAACCCGGACCGCCGCCTGACCGACGGTCTCGCGGTGGCCCGCTGAGGCGCGGGAGGAGACGCCATGCAGGCCCTCGCCCGCCTCTGCGTCCGGCGCCCCGTCTTCGCGTCGGTCCTCATCCTCGCGCTCGCCGTCGTCGGCGTCGTGGGCTACACGCGCCTCGGGACGGACCGCTTCCCGAAGGTGGACTTCCCCACGATCAGCATCCTGGCCCGGCTGGACGGCGCCGCGCCCGAGGAGGTCGAGACCGAGATCACCGACAAGATCGAGGAGGCGGTCAACACGATCGCCGGCATCGACGAGCTCCAG
>Ga0079037_100001038_pt1 | contig 13877 bp, 15 predicted proteins | sample Mud3Dept4metaG_FD_71479 | JGI IMG/M metagenome (GOLD analysis project Ga0079037, IMG submission 71479) | Freshwater wetland microbial communities from Ohio, USA, analyzing the effect of biotic and abiotic controls - Mud 3 Core 4 Depth 4 metaG | ecosystem: Environmental > Aquatic > Freshwater >... | reverse complement strand
ACTGCAGGTTATAATGGCATTCAGTCTAAAACCATAACTGTCCAGACAAATGCTACCGTACCTGTAGTACTGCTCAAAATAACTGCTGAAGTAATAACAAATAATAATAATTAATATTAAACGCGATGATCAATTTATCTTTTTTGAATGTACTGGGTCAGCAATCAGCTGCAACCGGCCAGAGTAATCCATTAATTACTTTCCTGCCACTGATACTTGTCTTTGTTGTTTTCTATTTCTTTATGATCAGACCTCAGATGAAGAAACAGAAAGATATGAACAACTACAGAAGCACCCTGAAGAGGGGTGATAAAATTATTACAACCGGAGGACTCTATGGAAGGGTCTACGAAGTAAAAGATAACTACATAATGATGGATGCAGGAGGCGATATTAAGCTTAAAGTCGATAAAAATGCTGTGCTTAAAGATCCTTCAACTGACGAATAAAACTGACATCTGATCATATACCCTTAATGGATAAAACAGGCGCGATACGGTCGGAAAACTTTGCGAAAAAGGGAGCAGGTTCTGCCAGAAGGAATGTCATTATTTTTATGTTCTTCCTTTTACTCTCATTTATTTTCTGGTATCTTAATTCCCTGGGGAAAAATATTGAAACCGATATCAGGTATCCTGTAAGGTTCATTAACATCCCGAAAAACAAGATAATAGCAGAAGAGAAACCTGCCAGGTTAAACCTGTTTTTCAGCGGTCCCGGATATTCAATACTCAGACTTAAAATATCAGCTAACAGTGCTCCTTTCGTAATTGATTTTTCGAAAGTCCCTTACAAACCTCTTCATGATAACAAACAATCTGATTATTATATTGTTACATCAGGCTTGATCCAGAATTTTAATTCACAGCTAAAATCTGTGTGCAAGATCACTTCAGTAAAACCGGATACATTATTTTTCACTTTAAATTAAGATACTGGGGAATATTGCGAATTTTATTTAATTAACCCAAGTTGCTATTATTGATTTTTATATAAAAACTGATCAACGAATGATGATTAACGATTTAAGATTTATGAAGGATAAAATCATAATATAATGATATTCAATAAGATAACAAATATATCTTATATTCTTAAATCAAAAATCGTTAATCCTTGTTCCTAAATCCTTGCATTTATAAATATCTGGCAACTTGAGTAAATTAATCAGCCAGTTATTGGTATCAATAAAGATTATCTGTAAGGCGGATGAAGGAAGCTGAAAGAGGAATGAAACTCGGAATTACAGGTGGTATCGGCAGCGGTAAAACATGCGTCTGCAGGGTATTTAATATCCTGGGAATACCTGTATTTTCTGCAGATTCTGAAGCCCAGAAGATAATGAATAATGATCCGGATATCAAAAGGGGAATAAATAAAATCGCCGGTAAAAACCTTTATTCCGGCGGAAACCTTGACCGCAAAGAGCTGGCTTTACTTATTTTTAATGACAAGGACCTGCTTCGGAAAGTTAATTCTCTGGTCCATCCTGTTGTATTTCAGCGTTTTAATAGTTGGGCGGAAATTCAGACCACTCCTTATGTTATAATGGAAGCAGCAATATTATTTGAAAGCGGAGCTTCAGAACTCGTCGACAGAGTAGCAACAGTCATTGCACCGGTTGAAGAAAGAATTGAAAGAGTAACCCAAAGAAACCAGCTTTCAAGGGATCAGGTAATGGACAGAATAAAAAACCAGATGGATGACAAGGAGAGAATTAAAATGTCGGATTATGTAATAGACAATGCCGAAAATAAAATGATTATACCTGCAATTCTTAAAATACATGAAGACATTTTGAATCATTTAAATTCCTGATTCGCAATATGGGAAATTTTGGTAAATGGATCGGCGGTGGCCTTGGATGGGTAATGGGAGGTCCTATTGGCGGACTTCTGGGATTTCTTGTCGGATCAATGATCGATAGTACAACAATCAGTACTTCCACCTATTCTCAGGGTAGAGCCAGAACAACTCCCGGTGCTTTCGGAGTCAGCCTTCTCGTCCTGATCGCTGCAGTAATGAAAGCAGACAATAAGGTAGTTAAATCCGAACTCGAATATGTAAAACAGTTTTTTATCAGACAATTTGGAATAGATTCTGCAGCTGAAGCAACAGTGATGCTCAGAGATATACTAAAGCAGAATATCCCCCTTGAGAATGTCTGTCAGCAGATTGCAGGCAATATGGACTATTCTTCACGGTTGCAGCTGATGCACCTGCTGTTTAACGTATCCCTTGCCGATGGAGCAATGCATCCTTCTGAACTCGAGCTGATAGAAAAGATTTCCCGGTTCCTTGAAATCTCTTCTTCAGATTATCTTTCAATAAAGAATATGTTTGTTCCTGAGACAGATTCTTCCTACAAAATACTGGAAATTGATCCTTCAGCTTCAGACGATGAGGTTAAAAAAGCGTACAGAAGAATGGCAATGAAATATCATCCGGATAAGGTGAGTCATCTGGGGGACAATTTCAAGAAAACAGCTGAGGAGAAATTTAAAAAGGTTAACAAGGCATATGAACGGATCAAAAAAGATAGAAATATGCCATGAATACAATAAAAATTTATCTTATTGAATCGGACATTCCAATACAAGAATTAAATTTGCAGATAAAAGATAAACAATGGTATTAAAAGATATTCTGGCGATTTCAGGAGAACCTGGTCTCTTCAAATTCATTGCTCAGGGGAAAAATGCAATTATTGTTGAACATCTTGAAACAAAAAAGAGAAGCAGTGCATTTACTTCTGCCAGAGTGAGTTCGCTCGATGAGATTACGGTTTTTACGGAAAAAGAAGATATGCCTCTCGGAAAGGTTTTTGATCTTATTCACGAGAAGGGAAACGGCGGTCCGTCCATCGATTATAAAACCGAACCTGAAAAACTAAAAGCCTGGTTTGCAGAGATTTTACCTCAATATGACAGGGTAAAGGTTTATACCAGTGATATCAAAAAAATAGCACATTGGTATAATATTCTTCATACATTGAACCTTCTGGTAAAAGAAGAACCGGAAAAACCTGCAGAAGAGGAAACTAAAAAAGAAACTGGAACAAAAAAAGCTGATGCTGAAAAAGCTGAAGTAAAAAAGACAGAAAAAACGAAGAAGCCTGCTGCAAAGAAAAAGGAAAGTACTGCTGAAAAGAGCAAAACTCCTAAGAAGAAAAAGCCTTCAAAACCTGAAAGTAAATAAGACATCCGACATATTTATGAATTTTGGCGGTGCTGAAGTGATTTATGATTATGCCCGGTCAGGGATAATTATAGTTCCTGTGCCATATGATGATACAAGTACCTGGATGAAAGGTTCCGACAAAGGACCTGATGCAATCATGGAAGCCTCCGTCAATCTCGAGTTTTATGATGTTGAGACAGCAACAGAAGTTCATAAAAAAGGTATTCATACTATTGAACCGGTTCTTGAAAAGAGATCACCCGAAAATCTTGTTAATGCTGTATATGATAAGGTTTTACATCTCCTTAACGAAAATAAGTTTCCTGTAATTGTCGGTGGAAACCATACTGTCAGTATTGGTTCTGTCAAGGCATTCTCAGAACAATTCAGTAACCTGTCGGTACTGCAGCTTGATGCTCATTCCGACCTCAGGGAGAAATACGAAGGATCGCGTTTTAACCATGCATGCACCATGGCAAGGGTTCGTGAATTTGCACCTGTCGTTCAGGTCGGTATCAGGAGCATGTCGGTTGATGAATTACCTTACGCCGATGAAGACAGGATCTTCTATTCTCACGAATTGTACTACGATAAAAACCTGTATGGGAAAGCTTTGGATAAGCTCACGGAGAACGTCTATATAACTATCGATCTGGATGTTTTCGATCCTTCACTTATACCCTCGACAGGCACTCCTGAACCTGGTGGTCCTGACTATTTTGAGCTGCTGCATTTCCTCAGGGATGTTGCAGCAAATAGAAAAGTTGTCGGTTTTGATGTTGTTGAATTATGTCCCTCACCTGAAAACAAAACATCTGACTTCATTGCAGCAAAGATCATTTATCAGCTGCTGAGTTATATTTTCAGATAACCCCCTATACCACTCTCTCACCAACTCGACCTCACCCCAAAGGAAGAGGGGCTTAAAAGATACATAGGATTTAGTCTACCCCGCTCTCTGTGGGAGCGGGGGATGAAAGGGGGTGAGGTAAAGAAATTGGGGTGAGGTTCTCAATCCTCCTTCTTTGCCTTCTCCCAGATTACATTCATTTCATCCAGACTCATATCGTGCAGTGAGATGCCTTTTGTAAGAGTCTCTTTTTCAAGGTAATTGAACCGTTTGATGAATTTTCTGTTTGTCTTTTCTAATGCTGCTTCCGGATCAATGCTATACAATCGGGAAGCATTTATCAGAGAAAACATTACATCACCCAGCTCTGATTCGATCTTTTCAGAATTATTATCCTTTATCTCGTTCTTTAGCTCTTTAATCTCTTCAATAACTTTATCCCATATCTGTTCCCGCTTTTCCCAGTCAAAACCAACACCCCTAACTTTTTCCTGGATTCTGTTGGCTTTAATTAATGCCGGCAATGAAGAAGGAACACCCGACAATACCGGTCTATAACCATTGTTTTCTTTTATCTTCAGATGTTCCCAGTTTTTTTCAACTTCAGAGGCACCTGAAACAATTACATCGCCAAACACATGAGGATGCCGGTAAATGAGCTTATCATTTATTCCTTTCAGAACATCGGCCATAGTAAAAGTTCCTTTTTCAGAACCGATTTTGGCATAAAAAACTACGTGAAGCATAAGATCACCAAGCTCATCTCTGATTCCATCATCATTATTTGAGAAAACTGCATCGGAGAGTTCATACGTCTCCTCGATTGTCAGCTTCCGGAGACTTTCATAAGTCTGTTTCATATCCCAGGGGCATGTTTTCCGGAGTTTATCAATAATGTCGAGGAGTTTTTCAAACTCTTCTGCACTTCTTTTTTTATCGTTCATCATTAAAAATATTAAAACAGACGGTTGGGAGAGACAATTCTGTTTGTCTTGTCAATTCTGACAACAGATCCCACACTGAGACTAAGTAATTCAGAAACATTTGCTCCGTTTATGGCGATTTCAAGGAGATCGAGTGAATTAAATCTAGCAAGCATCTCACCCACAGGTACATCGCTGTATTTTTGAACAATCTGATCGGTGTAATTTTTATTGCTTTGTATAAAAATATGGTACTCTTTTTCTTCAAAAACCCTGTCAAACACTTCCCTGGTGATATTGGAAATTGCGTTTCCATACGAGTCAATAAATATAATACTTCCGGTAATGACATCCTTATCTATTGTTGCTCTTAGAGGTACGCGCTCGCTGATATTCTTAAAAGGCTTTCCAATGTCCGAAAGTTTTTTGCCAGATACCAGTCCGGAAGCAGCTTTAACAAAAATATCAAGCTCATCAGAACCATCCTTGTAATTTAATTTTATTACCTCATCCGGATCAGTATTAAGGATAAGGCTGAAAATTCCATTATTTGTTCCGATAAAAAAATGTCCCTTTGCCTTAACAACCAGATAATCCTCATCTTTAACAGATTCTGAATGAACACATATTATATGTATGGTTCCCGGCGGATAATTATTAAAAGTATTTCTGACTACAAATGAAGCATGCAGAATGTTAAAGGCAGGAATATTATTGGCATTATCAATTATTGTAACTCCGGGACACATATCGCAGAGTTTCCCTTTTATTATTCCCTGATAAATATCTTCAGGCTTCCATTCTGTTGTCAATGTAATTACGGGCATAGGGAAAAAACTTAAGACAAAGATAATCTTCTATAGAAAAATAAGTTTACTTTGTATCGTTCCCTGAATCATTTTTTATGAACTTTTACCGGCTGATGGTTAATAACGATTAAGGGCATGAAGTGTCAACTATTTTAAAATTTCAATGACAGAGATAGTAATTTTTCTTGAGGATATAGATCCTGTCGTCTTCTTAGGCACCAATAATTCATTGCTTGATAAAATCCAGAGCTTCTTTCCCAAAATCAAGATACTATCGAGGGGGAATGAAATAAAATGTATTGGGGAGGAATCTGAGATCACTGTTTTTGCAGAGAAATTTAACGATCTTATAGAGTATTACCAGAAGTTTCATCGTCTCGATGAGCAAGACATCGAGAAATATTTCTTTGATGCTGAACATATGAAGTCGGCATCAAACGGTGAATTTGAGCAGGTCCTTGTTTTCGGTACCAGCGGTAAACCTGTCAGGGCTCGTACCGTAAATCAACTGCTTCTGGTCAATGTTTATAAAGCCAATGATCTGATAATTGCCGAAGGACCGGCCGGAACAGGAAAGACTTACACTTCCATTGCGCTGGCTGTCAGGGCATTGAAAGAAAGAGAAGTTAAGAAAATCATACTCACCCGACCAGCTGTTGAAGCCGGTGAACGCCTGGGATTCCTTCCTGGTGACATGAAAGAGAAACTTGATCCTTATCTCCAGCCTTTATATGACGCGCTTCATGATATGCTGCCCTACAAAAAGCTTGAGACCTTACTTGAGGACAGTACTATCCAGATTGCTCCGCTTGCTTTCATGAGGGGCAGAACACTTGAAAATGCTTTTGTCATTCTCGATGAAGCACAAAATGCAACAATAAGCCAGATAAAAATGTTTCTTACCAGAATGGGAGTAAATTCCAAATTCATCATGACTGGAGATACCACACAGATTGATCTGCCAAGAAAGAATGAATCAGGTTTATTACAGGCAATGCGGATACTATCAGGAATAGATGGAGTTATGATAATCAAATTCGACGAACGTGATATTGTCAGACATAAACTGGTTAAAAGAATTGTAAAAGCTTATGAGGATGAGGAAAACAATTCCCCGACATCCCTGAAAGGAGGTTAGTTCAGTCATGCAGGACGATCGTTCAATTGTACACAGAGAAAATCAAAATAGGAAAAAAACAATAAATATATGGTAAAGACACTTCTTAGTTCAAATTACAATTTCCCGGGGCAGAAAAGCATTTATAGAGGAAAAGTAAGGGATGTTTATAATATTAATGACAAATATCTCCTGATGGTTGTTTCTGACAGGATATCAGCATTTGATGTTGTCCTGCCTAAAGGAATACCTTATAAAGGACAGGTTTTGAACCAGATAGCTGCAAAATTCCTCGATGCCACAAGCGATATCGTTCCAAACTGGAAAATTGCAACTCCTGACCCTTCAGTTACCATCGGCCATATATGTGATCCATATCCGGTTGAGATGATTGTAAGAGCTTACCTTACAGGTAGTGCCTGGAGAACCTACAAAACCGGCGCAAGGAAAATAAGTGGAATACCAGTCCCGGATGGAATGAAGGAGCATCAGCGTTTTGAAAGACCGATCATAACACCGACAACAAAAGCAGGATATGGAAAACATGATGAAGATATAACCCGCGAAGAAATTATTGAACGTAAACTTATCCCTGAAAAAGAATACGATCTTATTGAAAAGTATTCAATGGAGGTGTTCCTGAGAGGTTCGGAAATAGCTTTTAAACATGGTCTGATTCTTGTTGATACGAAATATGAATTTGGTAAAAAGGATGGGAAAATATATTTGCTTGATGAAATAAACACTCCTGATTCAACGCGATATTTTTATGCTGACGGATACCAGGAGAGATTTAATAAAGGACTACCGCAGAGGCAATTATCAAAGGAGTTCGTAAGGGAATGGCTTATGGAAAATGGATTTCAGGGTAAGGAGGGACAAAAAGTTCCCGAAATGACAGATGAGTTTGTTAATGAAGTATCGGAAAGATATATAGAACTTTACGAAAAAATCACCGGTGAGACATTTATCAGAACGGATATTACAAATATTACGGAAAGGATAGAAATGAATTGCAGGAAGTTTCTGTCTGCATTGTAAAAAGTATGGCAATGAATATCAGAATTATAATTAGTGCATTACTTACATCAGTTATTTTTCTGATCCTTACTCTGCAAACCGATGCACAGGTTGTGGTTGAAAGATCTAAGGACAAAGTAATCATTTCAGGAACGCCGTATTATATTCATCAGGTAAAGAAAGGAGAAACTTCCTATTCAATTTCGAAAGCATATGGCATTACGGTAGAGGAGCTTACAAAGGAAAATCCACCCGCTATATATGGTATCAACGAAGGACAGTCACTCAGAATACCCGTCAGGGAAATGACAGATGATTCTCCTTCACAGCCAGCACCTAAGCATTTGCGGCGTGATGAAACCAAATATTTTTATCATAAACTTCAGCCTGGAGAGACTATTTATTCTCTGTCAAAATTATATGGCGTCTCAGAGAATGATATAATTTCCAGTAATCCTAAGATTGATATTACCAAATTGTCTGTAGGTGCTGAAATTGCAGTACCGCGAAAGGAATTCATGACTGAAAGGCAGGAGTTTGCCGTTCAGGATTCGAAATACATATTTCATAAAGTTAAAAGAGGAGAATCGCTTTCATCAATAGCAGATATTTATGGACTTAGTGTTAAAGAACTGCGAAAGGAAAACAGGAATATCAGGTTTCCGCAGGTTGGGGATTATCTTAGGATTCCTGTCGTCAAGGCCCCTCAACCAAAGGAAATACAGGTGACTGAGCCTCAAAAGGCAGATACTGTACCGGTTGTCGCGGCAGATTCGGTTGTAATGTTGCCCCGTCCTGCCGGGTATACTCCGGTCAAAAACCTGAATGGTTCATTCGACGTTGCGGTACTTCTTCCGTTTTATTTGAAAGATAATGCAATCAGAACTTATATTGATTCCTCAAAAATTGTCAAAAGCAAACCTGTTTATAAGATAATTAAGCGTCCTGAAGAGTGGATTTATTCACGGAGCCTGGGATTTGTCGAGATGTACCAGGGTATACTTCTGGCAGCAGATACTCTTCGAAGCCTGGGTTTGGATATTGCCCTCCATGTGTTTGATATTAAAAACGATACAATTGAATTAACCAACCTGATAAGACAAGGTACACTATCGACAATGGACCTTATAATAGGACCGGTTTACTCTTCAAACCTTGCAATCATGTCAGCTTATGCCCATGAGTTGGGAATACCTGTAGTGTCTCCTGTACCGCTTCTTCACAATACATTTCTGATCAATAATCCGGAACTTTTTATGGCTGTTTCATCTATAGATGTTGCTCAGAACGTACTAGCAAAAAAAATAAGTGAATATTATAATCAGAATTTTGTCTTCATCCATACCGATACTGCCGGTACTGATCAGGATGTGAGGAGTTTTAAGGAAAAGATTCTCAGCGAACTTGGTTCCAGACTTCCTTATGAAGAGATAAAATTTAAGGAATTTATTTTTTACAACAGATCCGCATTTGATAACGATTCAATTAACAGGCTGAGTCATGCATTATCAGACAAAATAAATAATGTAGTTATAATTGCTTCAGAAGAGGCACCTGTTATAAGTGAGACGCTGATGGATCTGCATGGTTTATCAAAGAAATTTAATATGACAATCTTCGGTTATCCTGCGATGCGTGGTCTGGATAATCTTGATCCCAAATACTTTTTTGATCTGGATCTTCTGATGTATTCTACATTCTGGATCGATTATTCTAGAAGGGATGTCAAACAGTTTAATTCCGATTACAGGCATAAATTTCTTACAGAACCTGTTGAACTGAGTTATGCCTGGATAGGATATGATATTACATATTATTTTGTGAGCGGGCTGGCTATTTTTGGCAAAGATTTTATTCTGCACCCCGAGATTCATAATCCTGATCTGTTGCAAACTGAATTTGATTTCAGAAGGAAAAGCATGAATGACGGATTCGAAAATCAAAAGTTGTTTCCAGTCAGATTTACGAAGGACTATGAAGTTAAGCTGACAAATGAGATTATCCCGGGACAATAATAAAGATCCTCTGGATATTCTGGGCAAACTGCAACACTTTTAGGTTAATAAAAATTAACAATCGGGAATAAATACCCGGGTATCATTGTCTATTAGACGTATCAATGAAAGAATTGTACAGGCAGACTGACGAAGTTGAATTGGTCAGGGCATCAATCGATGGAGACAAATTTGCATTCGAAGAAATCGTAAACCGTTACCGGAAGATGGTAGCCCGAACAGTAAAAGGAATGCTTGGAGATTCTGTATTTGCAGAAGATATCGGACAGGAGGTGTTTCTTAAACTTTACTACTCACTGTCTGAATTCAGGGGAGAAGCTAAATTATCAACATATATACAGAAAATTGCAATTAACCTTACTCTTAATGAGATAAAAAGAAGAAAAAGATTCTTCCCGATGTTTTCCCGGGACGGGAAAAATGAGTTGTCCGGGTTCGATGTTGCAGATTTTGACACTGAAGAAAAACGTGAAGCAATTGAATTAGTGAATAAAGCATTAATGAGTCTTGATCCAAAATTCAGGATTATATTGGTAATGAGAATGTTACAAGGCTATTCAACAAAAGAAACTGCAGCGGTACTAAATCTGCCGCTGGGTACTGTACTCTCAAGGCTCTCAAGAGCCCGGGAGCAATTAAAAGAAGTATTAAAGAAACTATGAATATATGAAACGATCAGAGATCAAAGAACTTATTATAGGATCAGCTGATAATGATGCTGATCCACAGAATATCTCCAGAAGACTGGAAGATGCAGGTGTTACATTTGATTTCAGTAAGGTGTTTAATGAAAAGGTCATTAGTAAATTATTCACCACGGTAATATCAGATGACCGGGAACTGGAATTTACCAGGAACCTGAACTTTGTTTTTTACCGGATAGCTCTGACCGGAATCGCTGCAATTGTAGTTTTACTGATTTCCATCTTCCTTATGGAAGGATCCATATCCTTTAACTCATTCATAGGATTAAGTGACTCCTATGATGAATCTATAGTATGTCTTTTAACAGGAATTTAATTAATTGTATAAAATGAAAGCAAAACCAGTTCTACTTGTTGTTATAATCCTGGTAATAGGATTTGTTCTTGGTATGCTCACATCTGCACATATAAGGTTTAACAGGCTCAGACCGGTGCGGCTGTATTTTTCGGAAGAACGGTTCAGAGAAGGATTCTACAAAGTGATACAGCCCGATGAGAAACAGAAAGCTGAAATCGAGCAGATCCTTAATAAGTATGCAAAATTGAACAGCAATCTCCAGACTGAACTCCGGAAAGAGCTTGATTCAAATATTAAAGAGATGCATAAAGAGCTTGATTCAAAATTGACCAGAGAGCAGCAGGCAAGGCTTAAAGAGATGGATGAACGTCGACAGAATATGATAAGAGAAGGAAGAAGATACCACCATCATCGCCGGCCAGTGCCGCGACATGAAAGGGCGCCTTCACTCAAACCTGATTCTATTAATACTAACTGATTGTAAAAAGGAGATAGTCAAGAAAAATAGGGAGATCGTCCGGATTTACCCCCAGTGAAATAAGCAAAGGGCGATCTTCCGAAAAGATAATCATGAATTTTTCTTTCGTTATTTCCCCGCTGATAATGCTTTGTTTGTAAAGGGAAATAGCTTCTTTCTTTTTCCCCTTACATAAAGCAAGGTGACCCATGTTGATAAGGTCGTGCGCATTAAGTTTTCCGGCTGATAACCTTTCATAATATTTTTCGGAATCATCAAATCTTCCGAGTGCAAAGTAACAATATGCTATTGGCCTCAGTATTTTAAGGTTCCCGGGATCATTGTACTCAATTCTGAAATAATGCTTGAGGGCCTGATCATAATTCTTCAGATCAAGATAGCAATGGGCCGTCATTATCGACGTGTGAATGTTATCAGGTTCCATTTCTCCTGCTTCAAGGTAATATTCCAGAGCCTCTTCATTTTTCCCGAGCCTCCTCAGACACAATGCTATCTTCTTAAGTGTCCAGGTTTTTCTGTCGATCAGTTCAGCTCTCTTGTAGTATTTTAATGCCTCATCGTAATCAAGGTTCTCCTGATAGCAAAATCCTATTTTTTCATAAAGTTGTGCATCATCAGGTTTCTCCTTGACCTGTTTCAGGTAAAGTGAAAGGGCATCATCATAAAAGTCTTTACTGAAGAAATAATCAGCCAGCCCTGCCTCTGCTTCTGCAGCATTACATGTAAGCCTGAAAAACTCGGAATTATAGATATCCAGCTTGCCTGTAAAAATATCCTCGAATTCTTTTTTGTAAGGTGAAAGTTTAAAAAACCTGTAAAAATCCTGCAGGTATTGAGTTACATTAGTGCGGAATTTCTTATTCGGATCTATAACAGATTCATCGTCAAGCTGCTGCAGGCCATCAAGCTCCATACGGAATACTTTCAGCATCATACTTTTCTGTGCCGAAGGCAGAAACTTCAGATTCAGAATAAGCGAATACTTATCGGAGTTGCAGATAAAAGGTGTTTTGTACATCGCCTCAGCGAGCTCATTTGTCCCGGGTCCAAGCACTTCATCCCTGAAAATCTCATTAACCACCTCATGGTCAGGATAAAACGGAACAAACCAGTTCTGGAAGTCTTTAAAAAAATCAAAATGTTTCAGATTGGCAAAAGCTGACATATAGACATCGGCTCCTTCCATCTGCAGCTTTGTCAGTTCTTCCATGGTTTTGAATATCTCTTCCGAATCGCTGAACATCTCTGTCCAGTCCGGATTCTTTTCCTCATTCTTGTCCTTTGGCAGAATATTATCGAGATCAAGTTTCTCATCAATTCTTGGCTTCAGCTTAGCTACCTGAGGTAAGATTTCATCATGCAGCTTCCTGCTGAGCTTTTCAGTCTCGCGCGATCTTATAGTCTGCAGAACAATTATCCTGCAGTGCTCCCTGAATCCAGGCATACCTGCCATCTTACTTATTCTGGTACCGATTTCCGGATATAATAGAATTCTGCCGTTATAATAATGCAGGTTAAGGACAAGTCCAGAAAGAGCTCTCTCCATAACCTGTTCCTGTCCCGATTCGTATATGCCGATGAGGTTGAGCAGCTTCTCTGATTGCCATACCCTGAGGGAGCTTAACGTTATTGCCGTGGTAAAAATGCATGACTCGTACCACCTGAATTTTTTTGAATTAAGGATAATATTGATAAGACTCTCCTCAGCCTCCCCATAATAATCTGTAAGCCATAGATGATTAAAAATATTCTTAATCAGTTGTTTATGTTTTTTAGATATTTCAGACTCCGGATCAGGATTTATCTCATTGGTAAGCTTTAACCACTCATCAAGCTCTGACTTGAACATCAGGTCGTCAACCGATTCGACAATGGTTTTTCCGGTAAGTCGCTGTTCTTTTTCTGTCTGCTGCTTTACCCAGTATGTGTTCCACCCTGAATTGTGTGACAATATGTCCTGTCTGACACGGTCAGAAAGTTCAAGAATGGACTGAATAAGTTTAAGATATACTTTATTGCGTTCAGGATCATTGATACCTTCGATTGTATAAGCGAGCATGTTTCTGTAAGTCAATACCAGGTTCTCGTAATCATCGCGCAGATCGCCCGAAGAGGTTAATGTAATCATATCCGACAGTATATCAAGACTTTGCTTGATTTTCTTCTCTGAGACGAGAGAACAGAGCTGCTTATGTTGCTGTATCGTTTTTTTAATGTCCATCGTTCCTTTAATAAGGAAGTACTAACTTACAAGATAGTATTTCATATGTCCAAAAAATTTATCTGCAACAATCAGGCCGTCAAAAAAAATATGACAAATCCGAATGAATAATTTCAGGTAAATATTCTGGCAGGTAATAAGTGTAAATTGATCTTCTCAGAACTGATAGCCTACACTTAAATATGCTTTAAATCTTTTAAAGTATTTTTCATTCTCGTAAAATCCCTGCATTATTCCTGCTCTTAAAGGTCCGATTATTGAC
>Ga0079037_100001035_pt1 | contig 13884 bp, 13 predicted proteins | sample Mud3Dept4metaG_FD_71479 | JGI IMG/M metagenome (GOLD analysis project Ga0079037, IMG submission 71479) | Freshwater wetland microbial communities from Ohio, USA, analyzing the effect of biotic and abiotic controls - Mud 3 Core 4 Depth 4 metaG | ecosystem: Environmental > Aquatic > Freshwater >... | reverse complement strand
CTCATGCAGGTCGCGCGCCGGCGCGGCCTGACCGTCGAAGTGCTCGACCAGCGCAACTCGGGAGACACGGCCGGTGATCGATCACGGGTGGTGGGCTATGGCAGCTATGCGCTCATTGAATCTTGAACCGGCGGTGCGGCGAGCGGTGCTGCGAACCGCCGCGACTTCCATCGAGGCGAAGCTGGGGCTGGTCGAGGCTACGCCACCGGAGGCGGCCGATACACGCGGGGTGCTTGGCCAACCGCGCGCGAGCTTCGTCACGCTGACGATCGAAGGCGAGCTCCGCGGTTGCTGCGGCACGCTCGAGCCGGTACGACCGCTTCTGCTCGACGTCTGGATCAATGCCCAGGCCAGTGCGTTCCGCGACCCCCGCTTCCCGCCGCTGACGGTGCGCGAGTGGGGTTGGTCGAGCCTGGAGGTGTCGCTGCTGACGCCGTGCGAGCGAATGGCGGTCAGCACGGAGCAGCAGTTGCTGCTCGAACTGGTCCCCGGGCGCGACGGTCTGGTGCTCGAATGGCGTGGCATGAAAGCGACCTTCCTGCCGAAGGTCTGGGAACACGTCACCGGGCCGCACGACTTTCTGCGCCGGCTCAAGGAGAAGGCTGGGCTCAGTGGTGATTTCTGGGCGGAAGACGTCCGCGTGTGGCGCTACGAGACGGAGATCGTGGCCGTGGAGCGCCCGGCGATGCTCGACACCGCCCGGGCGATCTGAGTTCCTGCGCGCACGCCGGGTGCGAAGAATTCATACTGGTCTAACGTCGATGCCTTGGTGCAACCCTGACGGTCGCTGTAATTGTCATCACCCGCCACAGGATGCCCCGATGAATGAGACGCGAGTAACTTGCAGAAGAATTGCCGGGTTGTCGGCATGTCGTCAGCCAGTATTCTCGCGGTGACGGCCCGTCAATCGACGTCAGCGGCGAGCAGATTCTCGACAGCCTGAATTTCGCCTTCATGGGTGCTGTCGAGGGTCGCGCCGGTTCCTCCAGCGCAGAGGAGACGCAGTGGGATGCGATCGTCGGCGTGAAGGGGCGATGGACCTTCGGTGCCGAGCGACAGTGGTACGTTCCCTACTATCTCGACGTGGGTACGGGCGACTCCGACCTGACGTGGCAGGGAATGGCCGGAGTGGGTTACAGCTTCGATTCGATCGGCGTGACAGGGGTTTGGAGATACCTCGACTACGATCTCGGCGGAAGCACTCCGAGCAAGTCGATCGACTTCAGCGGTCCTGCCCTGGGCGTCACCTTCCGGTTCTAGCCCGCGACCAGGGACGTGTTGCGTTCCGTGAAGGGCGCTCTCGTCTGGCTCGGCGTCGTCCTGCTAGTTGCCGCTGCGCCCCGCTTGACCGTTGCCGGCGAGCGACCCTCCATCCTGGGCACATGGCAGGACGTTCGCATGCACACCCCTCTTGGGGCGGCCGACGCCGACATCGACCTGGAGTTCTTCGGTTTGGGCGATCTTCCCGACCGCACCGCGCCGGGAGTTAAGTACATCATTGCAGCGCGTGGCGGCATGGCGGGCGCGAGCTATCAGGTCGCCAGACAGTCGGTATGGGCCGGCCTGCGCTATGCGCAGGTGACCACGCATGTCACATTGAACGACGGGAATTTCGAGTCAGGGCAGGTTCCCGCGCGGGACCAGGACCTCCGCCTGGCTGCCTTTACGCCATCACTGACGCTCGACACTCGTGACAATTTCTTCACGCCGACTCGTGGCTGGTACGGCGACCTTTCCGCGCCCCCGTTTCGGGCAGCGCTCGGAGGCGATCGTGACTTCGAGTCGCTGAATCTCTCTGCGCAGTACTTTCACCCGCTCGACTCTTCGCTGTATCTCGGCGCGCGTGGCAGTGCCAAGGACAGTTCATCCGGGACGCCGTTCTATCTGCGGCCGTGAATCTTCGGCCTGCCGTCGCGCGTCCGTGAGGCCGATTCGCATCACCTGCTCCATGTGGCGATGGTTCCGAATGGCGTGCCGGCGCCAGTCGTGGCCGCCTCTGGGCAGGATCTGGCCAGAACGGTGGGTGATGTTCAGGATGAGCACAGCCGCGTTGCGGATCATCCTGCAGCGACTGCGCCAGGCGGCACGCGACCATCGCGCAAGGTACGCGAATCTCATCCGCACCATCGTCTACCGGCTGCCGTGCGATCCACGCGAGTTAGCCGAGCGCGCTGCGGCCGACGATCTCTGGAAGCGGCGCAAAGGCCTGGTCAGCGCGGCCAGCGCGCGTTCCGCTCGACGACGTTGAGATCGAGATGGTTGCGCATGTACTCGTTCGCGGCATCGCGTCGCGGCGCGAACTCCCACGGCGTGTGGGTGCCTGAGCGCAATGCCTGCATCACGAACCGCCGTCGCGCCTGGTCCTGCAGCACGTCATCGTGCATCTGCGCCAGGTCCCACCGCCGCGCGACATCGGTGCGGAACTCAGCGACGGTCGCGGCCCATTCCGTGCGACCGGCAAGGTTGACCCGCTCACTGGGATCTGCCGCGAGGTCGTACAGCTGGTCCGGATCGACGGGACAGTGCACGAACTTCAGCGCACCCCGGCGCAGCATGACGATCGGGGCGCAGGCGCCCTCGGCTGCGTACTCGCCGACGACAGTCCGGTCTTCCACCGCGCCTGCGCACAGCGGCAGCAGCGAGTGGCCTGCCAGTGGTTCGACGGCGTCGGTCACTGCACCGCCAGACATCTCGATGAGGGTCGGCAGCACGTCGACCAGCGAGACTGGTGTCGACACGCGGCGCGCGTTGAAGCGGCCCGGTGCGTGCACGACCAACGGGATGCGCGCGGAGCCCTCGAAGAAGTTCATCTTGTACCAGAGCCCCCGCTCGCCAAGCATGTCGCCGTGATCGGCGAGCAGGATGACGACCGTATTGTCCGCCAGCCCGAGCGACTCGATCGTTCGCAGGAGCCGGCCAGTCCAGTCGTCGACGTAGGAGATGTTTCCCAGGTAGGCACGGCGCGCGCGACGCACGTCGTCGTCACTGATGGGTGTGCGTTCCGTGTCGCACACCGCGCGCAGGCGCAGCGTGTGCGGATCGGCGGCGACGTCTGCCGCAGACACCGCGGGCAGCGGGATGTCGACGCCCTCGTAGCGGTCCCAGTATTCCTGCCGCGTCACGTACGGATCGTGCGGGTGCGTGAAGCTGGCGACGTGCAGGAACGGTCGTCCATCATCGGCACGGGCTGCATCGTGCAGCGCGCGCACGGCGTGGAAGCCGACCTCGTCGTCGAACAGCAGCTGGTTGGTGACCTCGGCCACGCCGGCACCGGCAACACTCTCCATGTTGTGATACCACCAGTCGATGCGCTCGCCAGGCCTGCGCCAGTCGGGCGTCCAGCCGAAGTCCGCTGGATAGATGTCCGTCGTGCGACGCTCCTCGAAGCCGTGCAGCTGGTCGGGGCCGACGAAATGCATCTTGCCCGAGAGCACCGTGCGATAACCGGCTGCACGCGCGTAGTGCGCAAACGTCGGAATCGTGCTGGCGAGATAGGCTGCGTTGTCGTAGCCACGGGTGGATGAGGGCAGCTGTCCCGTCATCATGCAATACCGCGCCGGCGTGCACAGCGGGCTGTTGGCGTATGCGGCGTCGAACACCACGCCTGTCGCGGCGAGGCGATCGATGTGCGGAGACTTCGCGACGCGGCTGCCATAGCAACCGAGCGCTGCCGGGGTCAGCTGGTCGTACATGATGACCAGAACGTTCGGTGTGCTGTTCATGCGATGATCCTAGCACTCACGCATGGAAGCGCGTGGGCGTGGACCTCAGTCCCGCTCGACCTCGTCCGCGACCAGCCCGAGGACGCGGGGCGAGAATCCCATGCCGACATGCGTCTCGCTGACCTCGACGTGGCGGACGTCCGGCGACCATTTGTCGATGCACGCCTGCCACGCCACGATGCCGTCGCGTTTGGAAAATATTGCAGTGACCGGCACACGCAACGGCGTCGCGTAGCGGTCCTTGACGGCCCGCTCGATCGCTGCGAGATCGTGACCCTGTGACCGATACCACTCCGACGTGGCCGTATAGCGCGGGCCGCCGATGACCGGGCTGCCGAGCGTGACGATCCTGCGCACGCCTGCCGGATGCTCTCGCGCGAACTCACGGGCGATGTAGCCGCCCAGGCTCCAGCCGACGAGTACGACGGGTTCCCCGTATGCAGCAATCGATTCCTCGACGACGCACCCCAGCTGCGCGCGAAGCTTCCTGGCATCGCCGTTGTTCACGCCCAGCCCCCAGTCTCGGACGCGATGTCCGCGACGGCGCAGGAAGGACTCCATCACGCGCATCGATCGCGGTCCCGCGCCGAAGCCGGGCAGCAGGATGGCTGTGTGCGGATGCGCTGTGCGTCTGGACTTCAGCGTCAGCAGGGACGGCGCCCATCGCAGCATGTCAACTGGCAGTCGCAGTTCCTGCATTGCGCCGAGTTTGCCCGGCGGCAAGATCGGTTCGTAGTCGATGGTCATCTGGCGGCGCGACAGCGCTCGAACCGGGCCAGCAATGCGTCGTGGACAGCGGGCTCGACCGGCCCGATCGCGATCCATTCGAGCGCGAGATCGTCGAGTTCAGCCGGGGTGACGCGCTCGCCATGTCCCATCGATTCGACAAGGCGTCGCATCTGGTATTCGCGCCGCAATTCCTGGTCTTCCGGCGGCGTGGGTGCGCCCGAGATCAACTCCGCCCGGATGCACAGCAGTCGCAACGCCGACTCGTTCGCGACAACGTCTGGGTTGACCGTGCCGGCGGCGACCGCAGCGAGCCGTTGCTCGAGGATGCTGCGCATTGCCTTGGGAGCATGTGCGAGGTCGGCGATCGCAGACGTGGCGGACGCCCGCAGCGACTCGCGTTCGGTTGGCGCGCGACCCTGTACGGTCGCAAGTGCATACGCGCGGATCAGGGCAGCGACCGCAAATCCATCGGTCCAGCCGCGACGCGCTGCCGTCGCGCGATTTCTACGCACGGCCTCGGCACAACGGTCGGTCGCGCGCGAAAACCGTTGTTGCAATGCACGCGCGGATGCTCGCGGCAGGTCCAGCGACTCGAATCTTGCGCACAGCTCGTCCAGCTGCGGCACGGCGGACAGCAACGACTCGTCGTTCAGCTCGGCAATCCGCTCCAGTTCTGCGCATACGCCGGTCGCCTGCGCCTGGTTGGCTTCAAGGGTGACGGCGTACGCCGCCGCTTCCTGTGAGCTGCGCTGGAAGACGGCGTCGCACTGCTTCCTGAATTCGTCCCAGAGTACGTTGTCCAGGTTCCACGGCACGATGCCGACCGACTTCCAGGTTCGCTGCAGGTTCTTAGCTTCGTCGATGGCTTTGCGGGTGTCCTCGAGATTGAGCAGCTCGGCGGTGCGGACGATCAAGTCGCGCTTGGCCTGCACGTTGCGAGCGTACTCGGCATCGAGGCGCGCCTGCAGCTCGTCGACCAACGCATGAAAACGTGCCTGCAGCGGCTTCACGATCGCCTGGTCCACCGGCGCATATTGGCGCCACTCGCGCCGCGACTCGACGATGGCCTGGTTGATCGCGCGCCAGTTCGGGTGCTCGCCGGCCTGCTCGCCAGCAAAGGCCGTCAGCCGTTCGATCAGTGCTTCGCGGCGTTCCTGGTTTTCCTTTCGCAGCTCGGCTTGCCGGGCGAAGTGTTCGCGACATGGCTCGTAGGCGCGGTCTGCTGCCTCCTGGAACTGCTGCAGTTCATCGGCGGGATCCTCGCCCGCGCCCCGGTTGAGAGTCCTCCATTCGTCGCGCAACCGCCGGATCTGCTGCGCGAGTTCCCCGGGTGCCAGATCGGCGCCGACCAGCGACTGCATCCGCTGCACCAGCTCGGCCCGCTTCGGCACGACCCTGAAGGTCTTCCAGTCCCGCAGCTCGGCAAGCTGCGAGTCGACCTGTTCCAGCTGCCGTGCAAACCACGCAGGCAGAGCAGGGGCTTCCGGCAGCTTCTCCGTGATTGCGGCGCGCAGCCGGGCAGCGCGTGCCGTCCCGCCGTGATCGAGCGCCGCTCGTGCCTGTCGCAGCAGGCCAAGGATGTCGTGTGTCCTGGCCTCGTCGGCTGCGCGTTGCGCCTGTTCGGTCTCGCGCATGGCCTGGCGTTCGGCCTCGCGTATCCGAGCTTGTTCAGCCGCCGCTGCCGCTGCCGCTTGCGCCTCGAGTTCCCGCTGACGTTGTGCCTCGGCAGCGGCGACGGCGGCGGACCGCTGTCGCTCGGTTTCCGCCTCCAGCGCCTGGCGGTGATGCACGACAACCTCGTGCGCACGCTGCAGGTGCTGCGTCACTTCGCTTTGAAGGTCCGGCTTCGCCTGCGACGCGAGCGTGAACCACCGGGCCTCGAGCCGTGCGAGGGTCGTCGGGTACGACGCGTCGTACGGGCGTTCGCTGTGCCGGGCGATGGCCGCAGCAGATTCTTCCAGATCCGCCTGCAACTGCTGGGTGCTGCGGATTTCTGCGAGCAGTTCATCACGCCGGGTGGTGAGAATCCGATGGACGTTCTTGTCTTTCCCGTGGCGCGTGGCGGGGATCAGTTCCCGCAGCTGGTCCGGATCCGTGACATTTCGCGCCGCCATCTGGCGGATTCGCGTCGAGCTTCCCTCCAGTACCCACTTGCCGATCGCGGCCTTGTCACCGGCGGCGATGGCCCGCGACAGGCTCGCTTCCTCTTCGCTGGCGCGTACGGAAGGGTCGGGTGGCGGTGGCGATTCAATCGCAGTTTCACGTTCCCGGTCTGCCGGTGGCTCGGCAGCGGGCGGGGACTTACCAAACAGGCGTGAGAAGAGTGACATCGTGGGTTCTTGGTTGGGGCCGGCTTGCCCAGTGATCGCCAATGTTACCCATGCCGTACACGCATGCGACTGCCGTTGCCCTGGTTGTGGCCGGAACCGTTGTTGCCGTGGGACCAGAACGTGGTGATCACGCCTGTGCCGCCCTCCCACTTGAACTCCTGCGTGTTGTCACTCGAGTTCGTGCGCACGACCTTCTTGCCTTTCTGGTCCCTGTAGCGGTTCGCCTGGTTGCCAGGTCGCAGGCTGTAGACGTTGCCATTGCGAAGATCGACGTCGCTGTATCCCTGGCGCTGCGCGAACGAGCAGACGCCGGACTTGCCTTGCTTCGTCTCGCCGTTTTTGCGGACCTCACAGTTGACTTGCCGCGCGTCGGCCTGTGCGAACTGCATGGAGACTGCTGTGCCCAGGGTGAGAATCGCAGACGCGATGACGACCGATGCTTTCATTCCTGCCTCTGATTCCGTGAACGAGTGATGAGGGCTTCGTGTCGCAATAGACAATCAGTCAGGATAGGGTTCCTGTCAACAGGGCGGCTCCCTGGCGCCATGCGCAGTGGGTCCAGCCCGCTGTCGGATCGGAAGCCGGAAATGACGCGAATTGCAACGACCAGCGCAGGCCCGTTCAGAGCAATGCATGACGTGCGAAATGTCGCGGTGCTGGGATTCTTCGTGCTGGTGAGCGCGTGCGCGACGCCGCCGGTTGCACCGTTCTCGGTCGATGTGCCGGCGGGCGTAAGTGACGGCCGGGCCCGCTTCACCGAAATCTACTGTTCGGTGCTGCGGGAGCGTAGTGACGAGCTGCCGGATTACCGGCCCTGCGCAGAGGCGCTCAGCAACATCGCATCGCAGCCGCACGGAACCGGCAAGCCGGTCGACCTTGGTCCCTCGCACCTTCCCCTGCAGGCCATGATCGTGCCCGGTATCGGCTACGCCTGCGTTGCGCAATGGCTGCAGTCGCCGACCACGCCCCGCGAGCACGTCGCCAGATTCGGCTACGACGCGCAGATGGTCGCGGTCGATGCGCTTTCCGGAACCACGAAGAATGCGCACCAGATCCGCGATGCGATCATGGCGTTGCCACTGCAATCCGGGCCGCCGCGCGTCGTGCTGGTCGGCTATTCCAAGGGCGCGCCGGACGTGCTCGAAGCACTGGTCCGCTACCCGGAGTTGGGTGAACGCGTCGCTGCGTTCGTCAGTGTTGCCGGCGCAGTCGGCGGCTCGGCACTGGCCAACGACGCGACCCAGCATCAGGCGGACTTCTTTCGGCATTGGCCCAAGGCGAATTGCGACTCAGGCGATGGCGGCGCGGTGGCCAGCCTGCGGACGGATGTGCGCAAGGCATGGCTGGCGGCGAACAGGATGCCGCCGGGCATTCGCCTGTATTCGTTGGTCACGCTGCCTGACCCGGATCGAATCTCGGAGGCGCTCGTGCCGACGCATTGGAGGCTTGCGAAGGTCGACCCGCGCAATGACGGGCAGGTCGTCTACAGTGACCAGATCTTGCCTGGCGGCACGCTGCTGGGATTCCTGAATGCCGACCACTGGGCCGTCGTGATGCCAATCGGCCGCTCACATCGCTTGCTGGGCAACACGCTCGTGAACCACAACGACTACCCGCGTGAAGCGTTGCTCGAAGCCCTGCTGCGTTACGTCGAAGAGGACCTTGCGGCGAATGGCCAGTAGTACGGAAGCCGCGCCCGGCTCAGGATTCGACGTCTCCTACAGCGTGAAATCGGCAGCGATGGCCAGCATGTAGACGCGGGTGTCTTCGTAAGTGCCAGTCAGCGACGGGATACCAGGCAGGGGCAGTGGATGCGTCAGTTGCACGACGTCGGCGTTACCCTGCAGGACGACGGACAGTTCTGCGCGCAGACGCCATGCCTCGTTGAATGAGTGCTCGGCGCCTGCGGCGATTCTCCATTGCTCGGCGACGGGGAAGTACGCGGCCGTTCCTCCTGCCGTCGCGGGATTGCTCTCGTAACTGACACCGGTCGAGGCTGCCCAGTCGTCCCCGACCGCGCGCCGTACCCCGATGGCAGCGCCCCAGGTGTCCTGCAGGCCGCCGGCGATCAGCGGCGAGGTATATCCCGGCAGCTTCAGCTTCGATTTGCCGAACACGGACCAGTCCTGCCACGACAGGCCGAGTGCCAGCGTCGTGTCGTCGTTCGCCTGGTGAGCGAAGCCCAACAGGAGTTGCTGTGGCAGCGTGATATCGACCTTTACGGCGTTGTCAGGGGGCAGCAGCGTGGCCAGCGCCGGATGCAGGTCCTTCGCAGAGACGTCGAAGGGGACCGTGTGGTCCACCGGCGCCGTCCATGCTATCCCGATCATCGATCTCTCCGTCAGCGCACACGTCAGGCCCAGTTGTCCGCCGACAGCCCACGACTGACCGTTCAATTCCAGCTGACCGTCAGGCAGCCCGACGGGCGGTCCGTAGAAGGTTGCGTCGTTGGCCACCGCGACGCGCGCAGTCGGCTCCATCAGCTGCGCCGCAACGGACACTCCGAGTGTCAGCTGATCCGTCGCTTCCCACGCGACGCCAGGGGCAATATTGAGAGTGGCGATCCCGGCCTTCTCGATGACTCGTCGACCCGCCCATTGGTTGCCGGAATCAAAGGCAAGGCCGAAGTAGCTGTAGACGCCGATGCCGTACGCCAGTCGGTCGGCTTGGTGAACCGCGAACAGCGCCGGGACGACGCTCGCGCCTTCCTGGTTGGTGGCCGTCGCCGGCGTGTCATGGGATCCCAGGAATTCATAATCCAGTCTGAGCGGCATTGCCGCCGCCGTTATCGTGGTGCCGGCCAGCCCCGCCAGCGCTGCGGGATTCGCCGCAAGTGACGCTGCATCCAGTGCCATGGCTGCACGACCGGCACCTGCCATGCCCATGTCTGCGCCGCCCGTCTCCGCGAGCCACGGCCCCGCTCCCCAACAAGGAGAGGCGAGACCAATCGAAGCGAGGCCTATCGATGCCGTCAGCAGCGGAAGCTTGCCTTGCGGGCGCATGACCTTGATCTGTTATGAAAACCCTGGGCTGTCAAAGTAGTCCTCGAGCGGCCTTGCTCTGTCGGTTTTAATCGCGGCGTTTGTCGTTTTCTTTCGATACAGTTGCAATCGACATGTCCGGGTCCATCCACCGCGTTCGCAAACTCATCAGGCGCATCGTCGGCAGCCCGATCGGCAGCGGCCGCGTGCAGGGCCGCTGGCCCGTCGTGCTTGATCGACACCAGGCCCTGTTCGAGTCGATCACGGTGCCGCCGCTGCCTATTCCCCTGTTGCTGGTGCACACGGGTGGCAAGCCGCTGGGCTATCTCTCCAGGGATCGACGGCACTTGACGCAGTCGCTCCCCGGGCTGGTGACGTTCGTGCCGCGAGGCGTCCGTGCCGAGGTGGCACTGCACGGGGTCGGCGAGGGCACGGTCGTCTACTTCGACGACGCGCGGGCCCTCCCGGCATGGCTGCTGCGGAGCGGGCTGGGAGAACCCGTGACCTTCACCAACGACGTGATCGTATCTATCACACGCCGCTTGATGAGCGAACTCGAGGCGAGCTCGCAGGCGGACCCGTACTTGAGGTCGCTCGCCAACGCGCTGCTCGCCGAACTGCAACGCGAGCTCGAACTGCCACGCGCGATCATTGACCTGCCTGTTTCCCGCGGCAGGTTGCGGGTCGCGCACGTGGCCAAGCGGCACATGCTCGCCAATCTCGGTGAGCCACTGTCGGTGCGGGACCTGGCACAGGCGTGCGGTGTCGGCGTCACCAGCTTCACCTGCGGCTTTCGGGAGGCGACGGGGGTTACGCCGCACCGGTTTCTGCGCAAGTCACGGATCGAACGCTCTTGTCAGTTGCTGCGGACGACCGGGCTCAGCATTCGTGAGATCGCCGAAATCGTGGGTTTCCGCGGGCAGAGCCACTTCTGCAGTGCGTTCGTTGCCGAATGCGGACTCACGCCGTCCGCGTACCGGCGCGCCGCGCACGTCCGCATTGAGCGTGCACCTCGATGACCCGGATAATGGAGTGGGTCAAAGGATGCTATTTTTGGTCGCTGGCTTTTCACTTGCTTCGACGAGGTGCTGGCATGAAGTTCCGTCTGGTCACAGCAACGTTCATTCTCGTTCTCGCTCAAGCCGTGGCGGGCACCGCCGTCGCTGATGCGGGTATCCGCCAGGAAACGGTGCAGTTCGCCAAGGGAGCATCGTCGGCCGACATCAAGGGGCAGCTCAAGGGCGATGCAACGGTCGATTACCTCGTGCGCGCCGCCGCGGGGCAGACCCTGTCGGTCAAGCTGCAGAAGACCAATGCGCAGAACTACTTCAACGTAATGCCACCCGCCTCGCAGGGCAGCGCGATGTTCGTGGGCGACAGCGGCGAGAACTACTCGGGTGTGCTGCCGGCGGATGGCGACTACATAGTGCGTGTCTACCTGATGCGCCCGGCGGCGCGGCGCGGTGAGAGCAGCAACTACACGCTCTCCGTTGGCGTCAGCGGCAAGGCGCTCACGCCGACGGCATCCTCCAGTGACGCGCTGATCCCGGGGACCCCGTATCACGCGTCCGCGAAGATCAGATGCGTGCCAGCATTCGAAACCACGCCGCGCGAGTGCGATGCGTTCGTGATCCGCCGCGGCTTCGATGGGACGGCCACGCTCGATATTCCCGGCAGTGTCGAGAAGCGCAGTATCCTGTTCGTGCAGGGCAAGCCCAAGGCATCGAATGCCATGGCCATGGATGCGCTGACCTTCGAGCGCAAGGGCGACGTCACCATCGTGAAGCTGGGCGAGAGCGAGCGTTACGAGATTCCTGACGCGCTGATCACGGGCGGCTGATCACGCCGGGGCAGTCTGAGTGGCAGCAACCGGGTCGGACAGCTGCGGCCTGATCGGACGTACTCCAGGCACTGCTTCACGGTGTATTCCGGTCCCGGGCGAAGTCGTGCACGGCACGATGCCAGCCGGTATTCCACACGGCCAGCGAACGCACCTGGCCGCGACGGGTTGAGCCCTCTTCGAGGCCGGAGGCCCGAACCTGGCCGATGCCGGGTCGCGTCATCCAGTCGCCACTTGCGGCAGTGCACGAGCGTTCCTGCACCGTGCGCTCGAAGCCGAAACGACGACGCGTGTTGAGCATCCAGTCAAGCATTGTGAAAGTCCTCGAACATCTGCAGGACAAAGAGCAGGGCCGTGGCCACCAGGGCGGTGGTACCGAACAGAATCGCGAAAGTGGACAAGAAATTCTCCAGAACGAATGCCCGTGCTTCGCAGCCGACGATGCGTTGCGTACACGACGGGATTCAGGCGACAGGCACGGAGGCCCGATTCGAGACGGCGCAGTGAAGCCAGCGAACCGTCAATGCTGAACAGCGGCCGGCAGTATACGCCAACGCGACCATGAATGCTGCGAAGCAGCATTCCGGCTGATTTGTCGATATCCGCTAGACTTCCTTCAATGCCGGTGCGTTCCTCGCAGCGCATTAAGCACGATGCACCGACTCAAGAACTGGCAGCTGTTTGCGATCTGCGTGCTCACGTGGGGCACGACCTGGTTTGCGATCACCTTCCAGATCGGGCACACCGCGCCCGAGGTCGGCGTGGCGATGCGCTTCGCACTGGCCGGAACGGTGATTCTCGTCCTGTGCGTGTTACGAGGGGAGAGCCTGCGCTTCACTCCGACCCAGCATGCGGTGTTCGCGCTGCAGGGTGGCTTTATGTACGGCGTGTCGTACGTCTGCGTCTACCACGCGGAGCAGCACCTGGTATCGGGGCTGGTGGCGGTGGGCTACTCGGCTTCTCCGCTCGTGGCGGGCCTCGGAGCTCGCGCGCTATTCGGCGTCAACCTGCGGCCGCGCTTCATCCTTGGCGGCTTGCTCGGCATCGCCGGCGTCGCGCTGATCTTCTGGCCTGAGTTCGGCAAGGCCACCGGCGATCGGAATACGTTGCTTGGAGCACTGTTCACCGTGGGTTCCGTCTTGCTGTCGACGGTCGGCAGCCTGACGGCCAGTCGCAACCGTGCTCGCGGCCTGCCGTTCTGGCCGGCGCTGGGGTTCGGCATGCTCTATGGAGCTGCCGCGTCCGCGCTGCTTGCATTGATGCAGGGCCAGAGCTTTGTTCCCCCGGCCATCGCATCGTGGTGGCTAGCCTTGTTCTACCTCGCCCTGGCCGGGTCGGTGCTGACGTTCGCCTGCTTTCTCACACTGCAGGAGCGCATTGGACCGGGTCCCACGGGCACTATCGGTGTCATGACGCCCCTCCTTGCGCTCGTGGTGTCGATGGCCTTCGAGGGATTCCACCCGGACGCTCTTACGTTCGTCGGCGCGGCGCTCGCCGTGGGCGGCAACGTCCTGATGCTGCGGCGGACCTGACGCGCTTCGTATCAGATCATCGCCTCGATCAGGCGCGGTCCACGACTCTTCAGCGCCGAAGAATATTGCGCCGCGAACTCCTCGCACGTCGTCGCGCGGCTGGACTCGACGCCGAGGCCTTCGGCGATTTTCGTCCAGTTCATTTCCGGGTTGTGCAGGTCGAGCATCGACATCGCGACCGGACCGCTGCCGGTCGCGCCGACGCGCCCGAGCTCGATGTTGAGAATCGCATACGAGTGGTTGGCGTAGATCACGATCACGACGTCGAGTTTTTCGCGCGCCATCGTCCAGAGCGCCTGCATCGTATAGGCCGCGCCGCCGTCGCCATGCGGACAGATCACCTTGCGGTCCGGTGCAGCGATGGCCGCGCCGACGGCGAGCGGCAGGCCCTGGCCGATCGAACCGCCGGTCAATGGCAGGTGCGTGTGCGGCCGGGCCCGCGCCATCGTGGACAGCAGCGGGAACGACGCGGTCGCGGATTCATCGGCAAAGATGGCATTGTCGGGCGTCATCGCCGCAATCACTTGCGCAACTCCGAGTGCGGTCAGCGGGCCGGTCGGCGGTTCCGGCAGTTGCAGCGGAATGCGCACGGGTGAGCGTGCGGGCGCGCCCAGCGCATCTGCCAGAGCCGCGAGGGCCTGCGCGCCATCCTGGTGAGCATGCGCGAGGTAGCTGAGGTGCGAACCCTCGGGTGCGCACCAGCTGGGCTTGCCGGGATACGCGAAGAACGACACTGGCGGCTTGGCGCCG